>Ga0058702_10000008_pt1 | contig 359930 bp, 331 predicted proteins | sample AgamicOrSfe_FD_83781 | JGI IMG/M metagenome (GOLD analysis project Ga0058702, IMG submission 83781) | Agave microbial communities from Guanajuato, Mexico - Or.Sf.e | ecosystem: Host-associated > Plants > Phyllosphere > Phylloplane/Leaf | place: Guanajuato, Mexico | collected 2012-05-30
CCCCAACCCTAACCCCAACCCTAACCCTAATGTGGTCCTGACCATAAAGGTGTTAGAGGTGTGTTAGGAGAGAAAGAAGAGAGGAAACGAGAGCTCGAAGGGAATTCGGCTTACCTCACTAGAGGCGACCTACCTGGCTCCTGCATCGCAGAAATTGAAAACACGCTCGATGTGCATATGGTGACATGTAATTTCGAAATCTCACATGTGATAGTCAATAGTACAAAACATTGGTGTCAGTTATGGTAGTATGGTGTAGTGTGGTCAGTCTATTCAGTGATTTTGGCGATTTTCCAGTGCTTGTAGAGCCCATTAATCGTGAAATTCAGTCGTGTTCATGGTATATTCATCTGTATGCACAGTGCAGGAGGAGCAAGGCTGCATACTGATTTGGGTGCAGGGCTTCCCTACAGCGTGCCCACAAGACTTCTGCAAACTGCGGCGAACTACGCCTTGGAGGTTTCAATGTAATTGCACTATAGCATCACTTGAATTAGATACAGATCTAAAGCTCTATGATTCAGAATTTCACCATTCAAATGATACTAATCTTAAGTCTTCATAGTGGACAGATGTAAAATTGATCTTGATCGTGCATGATAAAAGTAGAACTGCCAAGCCGCAGTCCAAGCCTGGGGAACTCCGCGGCTGTTGCACGCAGATGCAATATCATTTTTGATCCAGCATTAATTATTGTAGTAATGAAAAATGTGATTAATGCATACTAAAGCGCAAGTGCTGTTTGGTACGCTAGAATTTTCAGATCTTATATTATTTATTGTGGTGGATGACAATGCACAAGCAAAGAATTAACATAACTCCAAGCCCTCCAAGGTCGAATCTCCTGGTCTCTCAGCTCCGCATCTGATCTGTGTTTGTCGAATCCGGGTCATCCGCTGCCATGGCGCTGCCACGGCGCTGCCTAGAGAAAGAGTACCTCTTGGCATGTTGGTGTTGCAAGTTAGCCACAGTGCCTGCATAGCTAGATGCTAATGAGCACTTCTATGCTATGTTATTAACTTCAACTTTGACCTACCATGAATCCGGTAGCGTTGATGCTTTGACGTTGGGACAGGCTTTTCAGTGACTGGACTCCTTGCCGGCTAGGCGAAAGGTCGTGCTACAATGGTTATGCTGCAGTACCGAGTGTACAACATCGCTTGCAATTCTTCGCGCAGCAGTAGATTATCAGCATGACAGTAGCCAAGGAGGCTTGGATCGACTGCCATTGTCCTTAACTGCTATTATCTCTTGGATCCTCTTATTAAGCTTTAGTTACATTTCTCCTAGTAAGCAGTATATAACCTTTCATTCTCCTAATGATTTCCTGGATGATTATATTGATGTTCTCAATATTTGCCCATCATGAAGCAAGCATCGACCTTCGTCGTCATCATTTTTCTTACATCCCTTCATTTAATCCAAGCATCATTTGACGCAGCGGTCGATCGAGACTGCACTTACTACAGTCCATGTCTGACTTCATTCATCTGGTGTGACGAGTCTGGCGACAACAGAGGCTGCACCTACCCTCAGGATGCATATCCTCTGTACGATCGTAAAGAGCCTGGGAACCCGGCCATGCTTGTCTCAACACATGACTACACCATCTCTTGGAAGAAAGCCAATCCAAACTATCCAGTACGACTAGAATGGCTGATGCCGACGAGTGAAGAGAGGAGCAGGCTCTTACCAAGGTGGGATTTTAGTAAGTCAACCATGCTCTGGACATTGTGCAGGAATGCAGGAGACAGTGTCGTAAGGACAGAAGCTAATGTGTCAGACACGACTATCCCTCCTCCAACAAGTTTTCTGTTCAAACCTGATCAAATACTCCGAGATCTGTATGGCGACGACCGTTCGAATGCCACTGAGTACCTGGCTACCTTGGCTATCGCTGCGGCCGGACTTAGTAACATCATTCGCATCTCTCAGCCTGAGCGTGTACTTGCAGAAAACGATACCACTCCACTCGCATATACAGACTTCTCAAGCCAATTCACCATTCAAAGTTCATTGGTGCCTACGTATCTGGATACCCAGAGAAGCATTATAGCAGGAAAGTATAAGCGGAACATAAGACTTGGTGTTGGAATTGGTGTCGGTCTTGGTGTTCCATTTGCCATGGCCAGTACTGCAGTGGTGACTTGGTTGGTCTGTAGGCAGAGATTTCTAAATACAAGAATCAAATGAAGTGCTTCATTTAGTTTTGCCATCACGTCTTATAGATTTATCTAGAATAATGTACAAGCGAAAAATAGCAGGCTGTTTTTTTACCCTAAAATGCTGGTATAGCAAAAGTGCCTGTTATTTTTTGCCAAGCCTGACAACATAAGCGAATGCAAGAGACGATCACTAATTTACAAATACAATATTTTGACCTGGTCGAATCCACATCTACTGATCAAGCGCGTTTGAATGACACCGATATTATGCATTCGGAATGTGTTATCGTGGCTCTGCGGTGAGTTTGCACTTTGACAACCACGAATTACAGCCAAGTCCGACAATCTCCTAACTCCTCTCCAGACCAACATTGGACCGCTCGCAATGTATCAGCACCTGGCGGCGCGACCACCACTCTTCGCTGATCCGTCCCACGCCTATTCTGATCCGTCTTACGACAGCCACTCCACAGATTCGACAGCCGAACAGTTGATCAGGAAGGCATTGGCCTTGAAAGACGCAAGAGACATAGACAGGGGACATGAACACAGGACATGGACAAACGACATAGGCACAAGACGGACGCAACACTGGGGCATGATGGCACAAAAGTTCAATCTCGACGTTGAACAATGGTCGCGAGGCAGCCGTCCGTGTCAGGATGCTTACAGCACTGGACTTGTGCCATTCGCTGTTGGGTCCAGACGTGGACAAGCAGCAGAGATGTGGCAGCGATACCGTCGCTCAAGGACTGTGAGCATTCTCACGTGTTTGCTTGCCTATCCAGCACCTTGGTAATCATTCTTATCAGCGGGTCTGGCTTACGATCCGCGCCTTTATCACGACTGCATACAGCTGAACAACGCCTTCCCCACTGGACGGGACAGTCCCGAGCACGTGTAAGAGCACGTGTAACCACAATCTTTCCTGCAGCAAGACCTCGAAATTGCTATGTTGCATGTGGCTACTACAAGACCGCATTCAATGTGCGACAGCGCCTATCTGATCAAGACGGTACATCAATCAATCGATCGATGTCATGATAGTAAACCATCAAGAATCATGCGATGAGTGAAGGATTCAGCAATTCTAGTCTTGTCTAGAATCTACCATCCTGCCGACACGCCATCTTGGGACCAGCCACGGGATCCCTTGAAAAAGCACATCAGCGCATGCACGCCATGCTGTGGTACAGACTATATCCACACTGCAAGTCACATCCGCCCAGGGGTCAACTCCCTTCCAGCTCTAGAACTACCGCATCCTACCATCCTACTAATACGCCATAATGAGACCAGCCACAGGATCTATAGAAAAAGCACATGGGCGTATGCACGCCACGCGATGGCAGACTATATGCACTTTGCAAGTCACATCCGCCCAGGGGTCGACTCCCTTTCAGCTCTAGAACTACCGCACCCTCTACTGTCCTATCAGATTGTTCAGCTACCAGCATCGCGCGATCACTCTATATGTTGCGCCGTTACGTCTTCAGCTCCTGAGCGTTCTGCAAGATCTGTCAATCATTGAAGCCACTGCCGAAATGACAAAGAATAGGAGCCCTGGTAGGTATCGATCTCTCTTGTCTTTCCTGTCAATCACATTTCATCTCTATCCTTGCCTTAACAAACCAGGCAGCAATGTCGTACCCTTTGGCCAAATTCAGCGACAATGAGGGAGTCATCGATCCTGAAGAGTTTCTCATACAGGAAGACCGCCCGCAGCAACGGCGATGGCGAGCATTGCGATATCCAGTCTACTTCCTTTGTCTTACTCTTGGCCTCGTCGTTTTGTCACAGCTCCTAGCAAGACCGCAGACTACACAAATCGGCAATGCGCTCTTGTCCAAGGCAGATGGCATTATAACATCGCGAATGTCCACACCTGCAACCTGGATCCAGACCAGGAATATCACACAGTCCGCCAGTGCTCAACTCGAAGATGCCCTCTTCCACGATTCTGACACCTCCATAACTTCACCAAACAAGAAGTTCCGCTTCTCCTTCCTCCATGATGGCGAACTCTTGCTCGAGACAGCCAGGACTAACGACACTACACAATGGGCTCCAACCTGGTGGGCACATTCTGCGACCTATGCGAAAAAGCTAAAAGATGGAACACAATATGTGGCATTAGACAATGAAGGCAGTCTTCAAGTGGTCCGATGGGTCGCGGATGGGCCAACGGCTTTCAGAATGACCCATTCCTGGATATCTACCATGCAGCATGCATGTAGCGACAACATCAACCAGGCTGAGCTGTTAAAGTCTCTTAGAGATGCGCCTAAGCCACAGTCCTTGGCTCTCGACGATACTGGCAGGCTCATCATTTTCAATGCCACTGCTCACGCTGTGTGCATATTGACCGATACTAATGGCGTCAGCCATCGCCCAACCACTACTATCAGCCTAGAGGTCGACGAAGCAGAATGGGCAGAGGGAGATCCTATAATGGACTCGGAAAGATACAACAAGCATCAATTTCGAGCCATGCTCGAGGCAGACATGGAGAAGCAAAACCTCACATTCATACTCAACGCTACCCAACTCGACACCATCTACAACAGTGCAATCATCATGCCTACCTGGCATGGTCACAAAGATCCCGCCATCAGGTTCCTCAAATCCATGATCAGGAATTGTATTGACTGTGATCTCTGGTCTATCAATCTTATTGTGGCGACAGAAGATATGGATCTATTCAATCATGTCGTCTACGAGAATGGTGACCAAAGCCTCCAGTACTTCCTTCCTGGACTTCGTATCCTTGAGTTCGAGCGTTTGGCATTCCCGCACTACGACGACAAAATCAATGTTGCAGAAGAAGTCCAAAATGGGCAAGGCAAGGTCGTACTTCAGAATTTCAAGAAAAACTACGGTTGCTTGGCCACAGGCAAGAAGTACTGTTCCTTGTTGGATTCCGAAGGCATCATTGTGCGAACAACACTATATGCCGACGTTGTGAGAGAATACCTCGACGCACCCTTTGTGATACACGATTCAAATGGTCGAAACGCCGATGATCCGGTTTCTAGGGTGCCAGGTAAGCAACATTGCTGGCAACGTGAAGCATGCAGAAGACTAACAGTTCCATATAGGGGTGCCACCGGTGAAGGAATTGCTAGATGTGCCTAACCTAGCAAAAGCCGGGTGGCTCCTCGAGTACTACGAATGGATCATGGACGCATCAGTTCTCGACGCCGTTGCTGCGATCATTGCAAAAAAACATCCAGCTGCGACTGGTTTACCAAGGGCCTACTTCACTGAGGTAACATATTATACCTACATCTGGGCTCAGCTTGGACCAGTGCCAGGGCCGGCATACACTTTTATCGAAAGCGAACAAGTTGTTGGCGAGAGAATCTACAACGCGACATGGCGCCAAGTCGTTACAAAGGATCCTGACAGACGCATGGGTATCGGCCTCATCGAGAATATGGGGTGGTGGATGATTGACTTCCCAGAGATGATCATTCCTACTGCAACGAGGTGGAATGAGCTTGGACTCAGATACTTCAGGGCCGTTGAGACAGACTATTCGCCTATGAACGAAGCTTTTGTTGCGATGGCCAAGAGCGTAAGGCTATCAGTCAGTAGCCAGCCCATGGGACTATATGAGGCTGCCATGGCAGGCATGCTAAACCTCTGAAGGTCTGAGGTTATGGTCAGGCTGTGCATCACAAAGGAGTCATTGATTTCAGCCGGCGCTTGATTTTGCATGGCGTGGCAGACTTGATGGAGTGTCGGTATTTTTCGTTTGCAGAACAACCTCTTGTAGACCAATAGAGCATTCGATGGTAGAGAGCTGTATCGATCAATGTTCTTTCAAGGTTCGAGGTCCTTATTCATAATCTGAACAACGGTGGATACTCTCACGTGTTTGCTTGCTCGACTCGGCAAGCTCCGTCGTCTTTCAATGCGGGGCGATCGCACGCGACTCCGCAGAATAGTGGCGCCTCCGACGTCAGGTGCCGCGCCGCGTGCATCGGCACCATGACTCGGTGCACGATCACTTTTGTTTCTCGCGTTTTGACCACTCACGCCGCCGTGTTTTGTCACTCAGGAGTGCGCGACTACATTCCGGTGCGCCGAGGCATCCTTCGCCTTTATATGTCTACCCCGGAAGCTCTTCGGGGACACCGTTTGTGACAGCGCTCAAGCACTCGAGATGTGGGACATGGTGATCGTCCCAAGTCGGGAATCCCCACGACCTTAAAATCATGATCTTTACGAGTGGCACCACTCTGCGACCGGATGTGATACTACCGAGTTCGTAATCAACACCTTGTCAACCTGTGATCTACCAACTTTGACCGATCCCTACGCTCCTGTTTCTGTTCCCGACTTGATCTCCCGCGTCCTGCAACACCGTTGCTTCACCCTTCTAGACGATACCTTCCGACGATACGACGCGCAATCGACCGAACAGGAATGAGCATGGCAGGGGCTCGCGGTGACTCCGGACAACTTTGACAGTGAATCAAGAGCTGGAACATACACAACGAATGGCCATCGTCGGTCCTCAACATGTCAAACAATGTTGCGAGCATGACATCTCGTAGCGAGTCCGTCTTTGCTGTCACCATTGCGTTCTTCGCATGCGCGACACTATTCGTCTTCTTCCGGTTACTTTCAAGAATATGGATCGTTCGCAAAGTCATGCTGGATGACTGGTTCATTCTTTTGGCTTGGGTAAGACTCGACAAATAGTCTGCACGAAAGACACTAACCCCCGTCAGATCCTCACTTTCGGACTCTGCTTCAGCATCTGCTACGGCGCAACAGTCGGACTAGGCAGACATGAAGTCGACGTACCAGATCATTGGCAGAAACTCCTCCGCGAGTCTCAATATGCCTTTTCGATCCTCTACCAACCGGCCCTCATGATGGAAAAGACCTCAATCCTCGTCTTCTACCTCACCCTATCACAACCACACCGAGTCTTCAAATGGGCGACGCTCGCTACTCTCTTCGTCGTTAACGCCGCAGGTTTCGCCCTCCTTATGGCTACAGCCTTCCAATGCCATCCTGTCGCCGCCGCGTGGAAATACCCGACTCCTGCCGCACAGTGCACCGACATCATCACCATCTATCTCGCCTCTGCACCTGTCAACATCATTACCGATCTAGCCATGTTGTTCCTCCCCATGCCAATCCTCACAGGCATGAGACTTCCACGAAAGCAAAAGGTCATCCTTGTTGTAACGTTCGGTTTTGGTGTATTCGTCGCAGTAGTCGACATCATCCGGGTCGCATATCTCCAAAACGCGGCGTCATATCGCATCTCGGAACTTTCGCAACAAGTCAATCGAGGGGACGAAATTGACGCAACTGATTTCAGCTTTGACGCCAGTTTCTCCTTCATGTGGTCAGCCATTGAGGTCTGCGTCGGCATCATGGTCGCATGTGTACCCGCTCTGAAACCTCTCTTCTCTCGATTCCTACCACATTTCATTCACGATGCTGGTTTTCGCACTGGACGATCAAACTCTGACCACACAGCGGAAATGGTTCAAGCGCATCGTGTACCATCCGCAGCAACGCGTCAGTCCCCTATGATACCACAAACCTTTACATCCTTCGCTGTACCGGCCGAAGACCAAGATATGGGTATGCAGGATTTCCTCAGTATGCCCGTCGCGCATCCTCAAGAGCCGAATCCCGAACAACAGGACATGGACATGCCAGATTTCCTCACCGTCCCTGGTATGAACCAGCAGGAAGCGATCAACCGACTTCGACGAACCGAAACTGGTCGAACCAATAGCTCCCGCGATACCCGAATTCAAACCCCAACCTGGTTTGACTTTGTCACTTTCGAGAACAAGAAAAGCATGGTCTACATGACGAACCGAGAATCAATATTCCCGGTCGCAGCAGTGACTGTACTCTTCTTCATCTGGGGTTTCGAATACGGTCTCGTTGCACAGCTCAACGCTCAGTTCCAAACAGTAGCTCACGACACCCCTGGACAACAGGCCGGACTTCACGCAGCATACTTTGCGGGTTACGCTGTTGCTCCACTGACCTTTGGCCGCTTGATACTCAAAAATTGGGGATTCAAGGCTTGCTACAGCGTCGGTTTGTCCATCTACGCCTGTGGCACACTGGTCTTCTGGGTTGCTGCTGTACTGACGTCCTTTCCTACCTACATAATCGTCAACTTTGTCGTCGGCATGGGATTATCGACTTTGGAAATTGCCGCCAATCCATTCATTCTCCTTTGTGGACCGTCAAAATATGCCGAGGTCAGATTGAACCTCAGTCAAGGCTTCCAGGCAGTCGGTTCTGTCATTGCCCCAGTCATTGCTTCAAAAGCTTTTGTCAAACTCCAGAACGACTCCCCTTCACTAGTGAATACGCAGTGGGCATACCTCGGGATCGCACTCTTCACCGTTGCTCTCGCCATCGCATATTACTATATACCGCTTCCGGAGGCCACCGACGAAGAATTGGAAGATGCCTCGGAAAGAATGGACCATGCAAACAAGATCAAATACGGCAAGACTGATATTGTGTGGATCATCCTCGGCATGGGTGCCTTTTCCCAGTTCTGCTATGTTGGCGCCCAAGAAACCTTTGCGACTACCTTTAACGCCTACGTTCAGTCCGTCAAGCCGAGTTTTAACCGCACCGACTGGTTGGCCATTGCACACGGTGCTTTTGCAGGATCTCGGTTCGTCGCGGCTGGACTTAGCCTTGTCATCAAGCCTCGAATCCAATTGCTGTTCTGGTATACTGCAGCTATTATCTTCTCGGCCTTGACAATGAACTTTTCTGGCGACACTGCTATCGCTTTGATAGTAGTGGTATTCTTCCTCGAGGGTCCCATCTTCAATCTGGTCTTTGGGCAGAGCATTCGCGGCCTCGGGAAATACACCAAGGATGGTAGCGCGCTCGTCACGGCAGCCGTCAGCGGTGGAGCTGTTTTTCCGGCTATTTCATACGCAGTCGCGCGATCACATTCTTCCCAATACTCGCTTTGCATTGCGGTGGCTGCATTCGCCGCAGGCACGATTTTCCCGATCATGCTCAATGTCAGCGCTCCAATGCGGCGCATTGTCGATCCTACGAGTAGTCCACCCAGAAACGAGCCGGACCGTCCAACCAGCGCAGGCAGCAGTACTGTCCGTCGTATGCGAAACTTGATGAAGATGTGCAAGTATAATGGCAGTAAGGACGGAAGTGTCTCATGGCGTGAGCGCGTGGGCTCTGGAGATACCACGACGACAGACGCTTCCCGGCCATTATAAATATTTATGTTACCCACGACCTCTATTTGTTCTACTATGCGATTGATACCCTTGGGCTTGAGGCGGTATTCCGGCTCGAACGACTTACGAGTGCATAGCGATTGGAAACAGGATGCATTGTAATTCTATATACGCTCCAAAATGTTATGACTGTATTTGGTTGACTCTCCGTAACCTCTTGGTATTCAAAAACATATTCACAATGGTATGTGCAGTTATAGCCGCGTTCGAGGCTCTGCCCTCGAACTCTTTGCGAGGACTATGCATTATAAGACTGAGAGCGCCATCAGCTCAGATATCCCGGCCCTAGCTCTCTAAACAGTTCAGCGGAGACCGATGGAGAGTAACAGATGATCATCATGCATTTGCAATATCAATCTGGTAAAAAGTAGAGCGTAGATCGGGAAGAAATAACAAGCAGTTCTGCCATGCTCGTGTCGCTCAGCCGGCCTCTGAACAACAGCATGAGTGGTTTGTTTTTCAGAACGTTTCCAGCAATGCATATCCTCATAAGATGATCACACCGCAGCTTAACATCTGTGTCACTTTGTTGGCGGCTAAGACTATCAGGATTTCAAGCTCCCCATCTCCGTATCTGTTAGCAACTCAAATTTTCGACCGCCCACGCATCGTGCAGCGAGTGCTGCATAACAACACGCCGAAGCAGATGAGATGCGGTGCAGTCTGAGCCGGAGATAATATGGACCCTGAATTCATTATATCCGATGACATCACGGCCACTTCGGAGTTAAGGAGCAGTCGCTAACTGTACTGCAAGTGAGGTGGAGATGGAGGGGCTAGAGGGCGAGCAAAACATTGACTGCTTGTCCTTCCCAATTCCTCTTTTCAACAAACAAGCACCTTCATACGCGTTCGATCAATCCATCAACATGCAATCAGTCATCAACAAGCTCACCGGCGGCAGCTCTCTGCCAACTGCTCGCCTGGGAAAGAATGGACCAGAAGTCAACCGCATTGGCTACGGAGCAATGGGTCTCTCGGCCTTTTACGGTGAGAAGAAGCCTGACGAGCAGCGCATGTCTATGCTCGACAAGCTGTACCAAGACGGCGAGCTCTTCTGGGACTCTGCCGACATGTATGCCGACTCGGAGGATCTCCTTGGCAAGGTATGTCTTTTGTTAATCCACCATGCAACGACTTTGATGCTGACTCGTACACTACAGTGGTTCAAGGCCAACCCAGGAAAGCGCGAGCATATCTTTCTGGCTACCAAGTTCGCCAACAAGGTAGATGCTCAGGGCAACCGCTCGGTCGATTCCAGCCCAGAATACTGCAAGCAAGCATGCGCTCGCTCCCTGGAGCGCCTAGGCGTCGACCACATCGACTTGTACTACGCCCATCGTCTGGATGGTAAGACACCAGTGGAGAAGACCGCCGAGGCTCTCGCCGAGCTGAAGAAGGAGGGAAAGATCAAGTACCTTGGTCTGTCCGAGTGCAGCGCCGACAGCTTGCGCCGAGCACACAAGGTCCACCCAATTACCGCTGTGCAGATCGAGTATTCGCCATGGGCTTTGGACATTGAGAGCCCAGAGATCGACCTCCTCAAGACCTGCCGAGAGCTCGGTGTCGCTGTCGTCTGCTACTCGCCCATTGGCCGTGGAATGCTCTCTGGAGAGTACCGCAGCCCTAGCGATTTCGGCGAGGGAGACTTCCGCAAGTTCGCACCAAGATTCTCCGAGGAGAACTTCCCAAAGAACCTCAAGCTTGTAGATGAGATCACCAAGCTCGCAAAGAAGAAGAACTGCACACCTGCTCAGCTGACTCTGGCCTGGATCTTGGCCCAAGGAGACGACTTTTTCCCGATCCCTGGTACCACCAACCCAAAGAGATTGGACGAGAACCTTGGCTCTTTCCAGGTCAAGTTGAGCAAGGATGAGGAGGCCGAGATCAGGAAACTTTGCGAGAGCGCAGAGATCTCTGGCGGTCGTTACCCCGAGGCATTCGCCAAGGCTTTGTACGCCGACACTCCTGCCTTGAGCTCTTAAGATATTTTTTCATGAGTCAACAAAGATCTTACTCAGAAGAATTAAAGATGTGGCCCGCCAGATCAATAAAAGTACAGTACAATGAATAAATGACATTACAAATATCTAAAGGTTCCCAGCTAGGTATTAGCACGTGGGTGTTGCTATTGTCGAGAAATTGTTCTCTCAATGTCATTTCAGCTTATGTTAGCTGCGTGAAATACTACTGGCTTTTACTCCTCACATCATATATACATGACAAGTCTTTCATCTGCCGATTTAGCCGTATATCTTCCACAAGTCGACTCAACATCTAAAGCCCGGCCTGGTCGCGAACCCTGCTCAACAAAGGAGCGCTTTCGCCATCTTCACCATCAGCTGCGGGATAAGGCATCTTCTTGAACTCTCCCTTCTTGACCTTGCCAACCATCCAGGTACCGGCCTCTTTGGCTTCGTTGAAAAACTCCTGGTTCTCCTCGAAACTGCGACCGCCGGTTTCAGGACAGTAGAAGTAGGTCCAGACGCCGGCGAACAAGTTGGTGCCGGCAAAGACGAGGAAGAGCCAGTAGTTGAGACTGGTAAACCCGATGGGTGTGAGTAGAGTCACGGCAAAATTGGCAAGACCCCAGATAACGACACTGATGGCTGTTCCTTGAGCGCGGGCGGTCGTTGGGAAGATCTCCGTTGGAATGAGCTGTAGGAGTCAGTATTTGCATGAGAGCTAAGAAGACCGCAGGACTTACCCAAATGGTAGCGAGCCAGCCAATACCAAACGCGCCAGTCGCTACATACAGAGCCACGATACCAGGAATGGCAACGGCGTCAATGTTTGAGATGCCAAATCTGTCAGATTCTTGAACCAGACCACCAAAGATGGCGAGAAGAACAAAACACCCGGTCAGAGCAGTAGAGCCCCACAGCAGCACGGAACGGCGACCGACAGCATCAACAAGAAGCCATGCAAAGGTCATGAGGAAAAAGTAGGAAATATAGTTTCCTTGCGTGAGATACTCAGACTTGCGTGTACTGAAACCAAGCAATTCGAAGATTTGAGGACCGTAAACAGATACAGCGCCGTAACCAGTCAAGGCCTGGTTAATCTGACCCATGATTGTGATCATGGTAGGGTGGAATTGATCGTGGCCGGGAGTGAACATGTTGGTGTAACTGACGCTCTTGTCGGACTCGTTCTTGTGAGACTCGACCAGCTCGTCGCACTTCTTCTTACCCTCGTCCTCACCATAAATCTTGTCGAGAGACTTCTTGGCGTCTTCATTCCTTTCGTGTGAGACGAACCAGCGAGGACTCTCGGGGAGTTCGCTGATGAAGCTGAGCAACAAGATGGGGTAGACCTGCATGCAGATGATGGGAACTCTCCAGGCCCACTCATTCTCCTTTCCAAGCGCGACGGTAATGCCCAAATTAATGGCAAAGGCCATGTTGAGGCCAAAGATGTTTGATTGAAACTCTTGAGCCAGGGCTTTACCACGGGAATCATCTTCATTGAGCTCGGAGCTGTAGACGGGAACGACACTGTCGACTCCACCGACACCGATACCCATGATGACGCGCCCTACCATCATGACCGGAAGAGCTCCAGGTGTGTTTCCAATTCCAGCGACGAACATGATTAGATTACCAATTGCAGTGGTGGACAGACATCCAAAGAGACCGGGTTTGCGGCCATATCTGTCGGCCAACCAAGAGAAGAGTACAGCACCAACGGCGGTACCCAGATAATAGATACTGACAATGACACCGACCAGAGGATCATTCTTGGAGATGCCCATGGTCTCGAGGTAGTCCGAGTTGGTGTTGATCAGCGACATCATTCCCTGATCGTATCCATAAAGGGCGATGGCGGTGGCCGAGAAGAAGACGACCTGCTTCTTCTTGTCCGTGACGAATTTGACAAAGGACGACGACATGTTAAAGGGTAAGGTATTGTTTTCCCCACTGGTTCGTGAAAGTCCCTGGATATGCAGGGCAGATTGTGGTATAGATGTACTGCAGATATTACGACCTCATCTGGAGATGTCTCTGTACAAGTACGGTTGACAGTGGTTGCGAGTCGAAAGCTGATATAGTGACTGATTGAGGGAAGAACACAAACGAGAGCTTTGCGAAAGTCTACGCTCTTCGAAAGTGGACTGACGCAGATAAAAACCTGAATCGAGTGTGAAGGTGCGGTGTGAGAATAAAAGAACGCACCCCGCCGTTACCGCACGTGCGGAAGAAACACGCGACGGAATGACGGAGAGGTGCAGCTCTCCCCGCGGGAGAACTGGCACAGGCAGGTGCCATGCATATTCTATTAACCAACGGGCTCGATTCGGAAAGAACCACCACGATTAATTGCCCGAGTGATCAGTTGCAACATATCATGCATGCATGGCGAATGAGAGCTCTAGATCTGTGCTCACTGTGCACGCTGACCTCGTGTTACGTTACACCGTGTCGGATGAGATGCCGAATGGCCAAACTACGGTATATGGCCCGTTCGTTTGATACATCTGACCTGGGTCGCGAGACCCAGAGCTCACCATGACTGGGAGAAGGTCTTGAAGTTGTAACGAAACTGCAGTTATGTGACTACGTATCTGAATACTACCATACACATTCTTTCCCAATCCGCTATGCAATTCAACGCTCGATTCATTCCAACACATTATTATACAAGCATAAATCATTCCTCATCGCTTCTTGCCAAACATGCCCCTCTTCTGAGGCTTCTCTTGAACACCGACCGTCTCAGTGTTCCAGGCCTTCTTGCTGCCTCTCTTACGGCCGGTGCGGACATCTCTTCTACTGGCGCAGCAACAGCACTCTCCCAGCTGAATGATAAAGGCAATGATTGCAGTTCCGGCGGCGATCCACATGAAGACGAACATCTGGATTCCCAATTCCGCCTGGATATTGATCTCAGCGACAGAGGTAAAAGCGTTTTTCATGATGATGAACATGACAGTAGCGATGACTGCGGCCACAGTGATGAACAGAGCGGCCAGGAAGGTGAAGATGGAGATGAAAAAGGCAGCCCAGCGAGAGAAGACGGAAAGAGGGGTGATGAAGATCATGACAAAGGCGAGGCAGGCTCCAGAAAGGAACAATCCAAACATCCAGTGAGAGACTGTCTCGATAAGGTCAAGGATGCTAGTGACTTCGGCAGGGAGTGCAACTGTGATTGGTCAGTACGTGTGGGTATTGGTCGAGTATAAGGGAAGGTACTCACTTGTTGCACCTGCCAGCAGCTCATTGAGGATGATCTGAACAGGATTGAACCAGTAGAGTGTTTGAGGCTTTGAGCAATCGGTGACACCCTGAGCATTGTAACCCTCGCAAAAGTTCCACAATCCGACCTGGTAAAAGTCATGAAGACCGAGAGACTGTGCAATCGAGTTGATGATTCCCGAATCTGGGACCGTTGTCGGAATGATGTTGGTCAGATTCAATCTGATAAAGTAGGTGCTGGCCTCGTAGTTGCCCGTCGATGTGTTTCCGACTTCGACAAGGATCATGAAGATGACCGAGAGGAGGAGGAGAAAAGATGATATGAGAGCGAAGACGAATCGGGTCCTGGTGGCTCTCTTGATTTGAGCCTTTGACGGTTCATCCATCAAAGTGCGGTCTTTCTCCATCGAGGATGTGCTCCCAGGCTCTTCATTGTTCTTCTTTTTCCCGAACATGTTTGTAGTGTTATCGACCTAAGGCGTATGAGATGGACTGATGAACAGAAAAGTGACCGGCCGTCGAGATGTTGATATGGCCCGGGTTAGATTGACAAGTCCACGACAGAAGTGAGGCGCAAGATACAGTCCACGAAAAAGGTCCACGAAAGCCCGCAGGGTACTAGTATGGGGTTCAGTGAGGTGTCGTACGGGCAAATGGCCGTCTGTAGAGGGCTGGGTGGCTACGCAATTACGCAGCCATGTGCAGAGCCACGCTAAGTCCACGTAAAAGAAACGACGCGACAGATGGCTGACTTCAGGTCGTCATCGACACCGGAGGTCAGGGAGTTGGTGGGTCCAGAAATGTGACAGCGATGTTCAGGTAAGGTAACTTAGGGTGCCGTTTTCTGGTTGAAGCAACACTGAATCGTAGAATCCCTCGGACAGGATTCGGTGGGGGACAACTATTGGCACATGCATAACGTTTGGCAAGGCAAGAATAAGAGAACAGACACTTTTAGAGCAATGCTATTGGTCTTGGCCGATGCAGTTCGTGAGGTGACTGGAGCCTGGTGAGGCGGAGTGAAGACAAAGTCAATCTTCGTGTTGATATCGTGAGTCGAATTGACGTCATGCCGAGACAGCCGAGCTACACATGGGCAAAACGGCAGCACCGACCAGCCAAACAAGGTTAGCAAACAACAACAATTTCTTCACCTCCCTCAAGGTACCTGTCTAGTACCACCCCCGCGGAACAACTCTATAATCTATACCAATGAATACAAATCAGAGTCAAAACAGTTCCTCGGGTTTGCACAAAGTGTTCTGGAACCCGTAACATTCCTATCATTATTGCTTGCTTCTCAGTGCAACATCGTAGTCATGTGGAGTACAGGCAGGGCGCTGCATCAGTCGCCAGTAGGGCTGCGCCTCACGTTGCATACGACTGGACTCGAGTCGGAAAAAAAACACAACTCATGCACGCGCGTCCTGTAGGGCACATACTGTACTTGCACAATGCACATACATGTACAGTAGTGTCTGCCGTATAGGGTACTGCTGCACGTTAAAAGACTGCCGCTTCTAGCGTGACATTGTTGGGCCATATGTGCAAGAATATTCAGCTCCTTTTGCTGTTCGGTGCAGAGCGGATCAAACAATAATTCTCTCCACAGACGTCATATTCAAGGTTTGCTCCACCACAGCACTTCACTGATCACATCACTGCATTCTACCCAAACGTGCATGTTTGCTCATCGATCGTAAATTATCGTTTCACGCCTGCAGAACGTGCTTCTGGCTGTCGGGTGTCGTTGGAAACGCCCTCATGCTCTATCCTTAATTTCATCTATTCTACGTCTCCCTCGCAGCATTTCCTACTTCACACTCAGCCTCTTTCCTTACGACTGTGTGCCCCTTGCTCGTTGCCAGCCTCAATCCACAGGCCATCACTCACCATGTTTCCACAGAGCTTCTGGTTGAGCGGCCTTTTGGCTGCTAATGTTCTTGCCCAGTCATCGACAACCACCGGCTCATCCCCAGGTGCAGCAAGTCAGTCTCAGTCAGCGTCAACGAATACCAATTCTGAAAGCATCTCGACCATCTCCGGCTCCATCTCTGTCTCTTCGTTCGTCTCCGCCACATATGCCGCAATAGGCACCGAGCAGTCAAACGGTGCTACATTCACTGATGCCTCTGCGTCCTCCGCCGCCAGCAATGGCACAGGCACAGCCATGCAACCCACCACGGCCACCTCCAAGGGCTCCACGAGCACAATTACCCGTCTGGTAGGCGGAGGAGTTGGAATCCAAACACTGAGCGTCATCAATGGAACCACGACCATCTTCCCAAGCACAACCGCGTCCGGGACTGGATCTGGATCTGCTACTAGCGCAGCTGCGAAACCCGTCAACACCCAACCATGCAACAACCACGTTGAATTCTGCAACCGCAAATACAGCAACATCACCGAGGTTTGCGCCCATAACTCTGCCTTTTCCAAGCAGGGAAACGCAGCCAGTAACCAGATGTACCCCATTCCGGACCAACTCAACGATGGTGTCCGCATGATCCAAGGAGAGGTTCACCGAGTCAACAACACCATGTTCAGCTGTCACACTTCGTGCGATATTCTAAACGCCGGCACATACCAGTCCGAGCTGGAAACAGTACTGCAATGGGTCGAGAGCCACCCTTTCGACGTCGTCACTCTTCTCATTGTCAACAGCGACTATGCCTCTGTTGGAGTGGAGGACTTCGTCCCTGCTTTCGAGGCCTCTGGAATCATTCCATATCTCTACATCCCTCCCAAGGTGCCCATGCATCTCAACGATTGGCCAACTTTGTCCGAGATGATCTTGAGCCGCAAGCGTGTTGTCGCCTTCATGGACTACAACGCCAACCAGTCCGCTGTACCATATATCCTTGACGAGTTTACACACATGTGGGAGACTCCTTTCTCGCCTCAAGACGACAACTTCCCCTGCACCATCCAAAGACCACCCACTCTTACCAACGTAACCCTCGCCGAGGAGCAATTCATGTACCTGGCCAACCACAACCTCAACCAGGCCATCACCTTTCTCGGTAACACGATTCTGATTCCAAACACTGCCGAATTGAACAATACCAATGCCGATGGATACAACACTGGTATGCTTGGTGCCATGACTGGCAACTGTACTGGTAAGTCTGATTTCATCACTTTTAGCTCCTGGATACCTGCTAATCATTACAGATACTTACAACCGACCACCAAACTTCTTGTTGGTCGACTATTACAACTACGGCAACGTCCCAGGCTCCGTTTTTGACGTCGCTGCCAAGTACAACGGCGTCACCTACAACCGTGCCTGCTGTGGAACCGCCAGCTCCGGAGCAGCCAACTTGAGCATGTCTCACTACGCCTTGGCCATCGCATTCATCTTCACCTCGTCCTTTTTTGTCATGCTATAATGTCCGACCAATCGATTTACAAGCATTTGAGTTTTCTTGCATTGCATAGCATGGCGTTGGCTGTATAACATGGTGAAAATACCTTTATGAGACATAGACATCATTGAATTATGCCATTAATATCCATCAAAGTGTTTTCTTGAGTGTGCCAACTTTGCGATTGCCTTAAAACAGAGTCGTTTATACTGAATGCACAAATGCAGAAGTCTTGGCATCAATTGTGAATGACTCGGATGGCATCGACCCCACGTCACGTTTCGACGCGTTGCTCTCTCCAAATCTCAACTCTGATCTGACCTGATCGACCTCAAACCTTCAATGCGGGCGCTATCGCACACTTTGTCTTACTCTTTCCTCTATCTTCATATCAATCGCAGTCGACATTTGACAACATGCTTGCGATTCAGCACAGACCCAACACATCGCAATTCCAACCGCACGCCTTCCTACCCACTACACCATCGCCGCTATCTCCGCGTCGAAACTCACAGGACGTGTTCAACTCCTTCGGACAGCCAATCTCACATGTACCTCGCTCCATATTCAACCTCTCCATGAACGCGTCGGATCAGCAGCAGACACAAACCTCCACCAGCCGCTCCCTCGACCGAAAGTACAGACCGGAACTCCACGGTACGACACGCGGCGCGCTCGCCCAGAAACGACGCGACATCTTCCATCGCAAAGTACAGAACCAGCGCGACGACAAGACCTGGGCTCGTCGCGGCGAAGAGTTGGAACGGTTGGACGATCGAAACGAGTGGCGGAGATGGGAAAGGGAGGCTTTGAGTCTCGCGCCCGAAATCGACGCAGACGAGCTGGAAGAGGGCGAAGGGAATACTAGGCTGTCGCTCGAAGAGGCCGAGGAGATTGCTCAGATGGAGGAGCGCGAACTTGCTGCTTTGGTCGAGATGATGGATGTGGAAGAAGGCGCGAATTCAGATATGACAGTTGAGTCGCGCGCGGATCAGGACGAGCATTTCGGTAGCGACGATGAGGATTACGAATCCATTTTCGCTGGTCTAGAGTGTGATGCCTCACATCAAGCGGGACTGCATCATGTTGCGCAACGAGAAGGTGTCGTGACGAATCAGGGGCCGGAGCAGGAGGCCGAAGAAATGGATTTATCTTGATATACCCAACCTCCAGAGGTCACACGTTATCTCAGAGAAAACATCAGATATTCAATCCACATAATGATTCGATTTCCCTTTCAGTCTTCTGAGGCACTAATTCTAGAGCTCATGAACCCAACTTTGTCTGACCAAACTTTGTGGTCAGTGACCGAGACTGACTGTCTGAACACCAGAGCGCCATCGCTTGCCAAATTACAAAACACGAAAGAAATGATAGACCACAAACGTTTAACCGCCACCGACGCCGCCTTCCACCCGTATGCGTATCGTCTATCCAGGAGGTCCTCAAAATACACAACGTATTCCTCAGCCATAATACAAAAGCCATCTTTCGCGCTTCTAGAGCTCAGAATCCGCGCTGTTCCACTGAAAGCTGTTCATCCCCTCATCAACCGGAGTGAGCGCACTGCTGTCAATCTCCATCTCCTCAACCATGACCTCGTCGACTTCCTGGCTGTCTCCCTCGGATTCGGGCAGACGGATATTGGCAATCTCTTCGAGACCCAACTTGAAATCGGCGCTGCCCCTTTGCATGTGCATATATGGTGTGCATGGTTCCGGAGGAGGAGTGTTAGTCCAGCCATAGCGAATCGCCAGATGCCGCATGTCACCGTCAAAAGACTCGATGAATCTGATGTCGTCAGGTCTTGCCTTTGGGAAGGCATAGGCTTTGTACTCGGAGACGGCAAAGGCGGGGCTGTAGGACTGGATCTGACGCAAAGTCGCAATGACACAGCCCGTACGATGTTTGCCTCTGTTGCAGTGAATGAGAAGGGGATGGTGAGAGCGGTTGAGTAAGATGTCGAGCACGGATTCGATGAGAGATGATGTGACTGAGATCACGCCGTCTTTGTTTGCCGGTACAGGAATGCGAAAATGCTGGATATTGTTGGTGGAAATGAAGTCGGAATAATCCTCTGGCATGTTGTCAACCAGAGTAATAATGGTTCGAACGCCGAGGCTTTTGATAAAGGGATAATTTTCGGCGGTCGGAAAAGCACTGCGGAATATGATACCATCTTCGACGGCTCCGTAGTTGAGGGGAGGAATAAATTCTTCGAGCCTTTTGGGTATCGTCTTCTTGACTGGAGGAATTGTTGTTGTTGCGTTGACCATTGTCACTTCGGGGGTAGAAATCGATACCCCTTCGATGATAGCTCGGGCGCTGTCTAAGCCTTCCATGATGTGGTTAGAAGTCGGGAATATCGACTGAGCCGTCTTTGTATACCAGACTTGACAACTCGTCAGGAATGGCTAGAGATGTGCTGGTTGTGCCGGATGATGGTACTACGCTTCTATCGCTGTTGTGGTGCGAATGGGGACCTCAAGGTGTCGTTCGACTGGTCACGCGAGCAACATTTTGGCGACGGATGTGAGAAGCTGTGCTTGTGTATGTGAGGCGAGAAGAATGAATAGAAATCGAACAGCGGCTCCGAGTGCGATGGAATTATATAGCCAAAGCCCAGAAAGAATCGTTCAGATCAAGACGCAATGTCTACCTTGATGTTCGCAAGGTCACAGGGGACATTGCGACTGAACAAAGTCGGATCGGCAACTTGAAGAGGACATTTCAAGAGTGTCGTGCGTGTGTGAGTCGGTTTGGTCTTTGGCGAAAGGTAATTTACGTGAGGGAAGTCGGGGTACAGGCATGAGCGTGGGTTCGAGAGAATTATTATGAAGAGAGACAATTCAAGGCGGTGGATGCAGTTGAGTGGGTGGGTTGAGTCAAGCGATGATGATTATTGTTAACGTTAAGTTGCGGCTTGACGTTGACCGCGTCCGCGGGCGCTGCCTTCCAGGTTCTGCTTTTGGACTGCCGAGCCCCGCCGAAAAAAAAAGGGCAAAAAGGGCCAAAAAGTCGAGAACTGGAGGCAAGAGGGTCACGGAAGAGCATGCCTAGCCTGCCAAGGTGACTGCAAAATTTAACAAAGCAGCAGGGAAGGAGAGACGGACGGGAAGACAAGGAAGGTGCATGCCTACCACCTGCTCGTGCGTCTGTTATTGATGCCTGCCGCTTCCGAATGCCTGGCTGGCTGCAGGCACGCGAGCGGCTGTGTCAAACGACTGTACGATACATAATGCGGTGCTGTGTAGGTACTACGAGAAGAACATATTTTCACGACTACTATCCTCCGAAGCATGAGATCTGCTTGTTCTACTTCTTCTTTGTTGTACTATTTATTCCAAATGCGATATTGCTAGAGTGGGCATTATGGGTGAGTGGGGGCAAGAGCACGTGGACATCACATGTCTCCGAGTCTGGCCAGAATTGCTCGCGTGCTCTACCTCCTCTTCTCATTATGCATCCCTCTCTTCGATGTTTATCACGCGAGCAGGTCGCTCTAATAGACTATGGCAATCAAGCGAGCATGTAACAGTGTTTTTTAGGCATGATCAAAAGCGATCGTGTGTGAACAGACTGCAGTACAGGACATACCGAAGCGGTTCATCCCCGCGATCAAAACCAGGGTCTACAGATGAGAAGAGAGAGTTGGCAAAGTAGAGTTGGTTTTTGTGCAAAAAGTAAAAAGCATTATACGAGTTATGTGGTAACCTGCATGACCGGACCAGATCTTGGACAATTTCGAGGCGTACTGTCGATGAACGATCAACAATATTGGGTTATTCGAGTCTTGCGCAGATGATCGTAGCATGCGTGAATCCTTGACGGCGATAACACGAGCCACGGTCGAGCACAAAGAGTCAAACGTGCATAGATTGATGACAAGCAGAAGAGAAAAAAAGGCCAACGCCATTCAAACGCCGCATTCTTGCACGGAACCAAGGTATATCTGATCAAAGAGCATCCAGCTTTCCGCTCGCCCAGGCATCTGAACAAGCCAATCCATCGGTCAATCGTGCAAGCAGGCTATCGGTCATGGTAGAAGATTTAGAAGTGAGTGGGTCGTGTTCGGTGGAGTGAGTGAGGTCGGGTTGCGTTGATTTGACATGCGGTATTGTTCTCGTTTCATGACTCGTCCTTTAACCTCGGCGGCGATTCGAAGCTTCCTACTCGCGCTTACAAAATGAGACACTTCTTCTTGTCCTTCTTGCGAGCCATCAATGCGGCGCGGGTAGCGTGCTCAAAGACCTCGCGGACTCCCTCGTTCGTCTTGGCGGAACATTCGAGGTACTTGAGAGCACCAATCTTCTTGCGAACCTCCTCGGCCTTCGAATAATCAGCCTGTTGTCTTGTATAACCTTTCAACCAACAATACTGACCTGCTCGGGTGTTACTGGCTTTTGAGAAGTTTTGTGAAGCTCCTCGATGGTCTTTTGATCGTATCTCAAATCCTTCTTGCAACCGACGAGAATGATTGGAAGACCGTTGCAAAAGTGGAGGACTTCTGAGATCCACTGCGGTGTGTTAGCGATCACTCGCGTGTTTTGTCGTGTTTATCAAATCATCGAACCTTCTCTTGAACGTTGTCGAGCGAATCTGGAGAGTCGACCGCAAAGCAGATCAGAATGACATGCGAATCTGGGTATGAAAGAGGTCTGAGACGGTCGTAATCTTCTTGACCAGCGGTATCCCAGAGAGCCAACTCGACGTGCTTTCCATCAACTTCGACATCGGCGACGTAGTTCTCGAAGACGGTTGGGACGTAGACCTGGGTAGTGTTAATCAAGCTCTTGCAGGCGAAATCGTACAAAATCGCGATTGGTAATGTAAGATGCGCGGTCATCCATAGCTGGTGGGGTTTGAGGGCGGGTCGAGCAAAACAAGACGTACCTCTGGGAAAGTACCCTTGGAGAAGACGCTGTGGTATTTGTCAATACTGAGGAGATCAGAGACTGTCGGTTATCTTACATCAAAAGACAGGTCTTTCCGCAGGCACCGTCACCGACAATAACAAGCTTGCGACGGATTTCAGCCATCTGGGGATAATGTGTCAGTAGGTGGAAGAGTAGTGTGTGTGGCGACGAATGAGGTCGTTTGGAAGAAAAGTTGCAGTGACAATCGATATATGGTGTATGTGTGTCGAAGGGTGGAGGGTTTGTTTGAAGCGCACCTTGAGATCTGCAAGCGTTGAGTTGTTTGTTCGGGCTTCAGGTAAGTTTGCGTGTCGGTGGGCAGGCTTTGACCGGCGATGGAATCAGGTGCGTCGTTGAAAATGTAGGGCGACCTTGGTGAGAACGACGGCGCAAGTTGAATAGGTCAGAGGGAAGATCAGGCCGTGAGCAGTTGTGGAGTTGGGTGTTGCAGCACAAAGATACGACGCAGTCTTGGTCTTGGGGGCTCTGGCGGGCGGGCGGCCATCGTCGACCGTCGTAGGCAACCGAACGCAGCCCAGCGCAACGCGCAACGCAGGCGCACGGACATGCTGAGTGTTTGGTTCCTGCAAGTTTGCCTGTGCCTGTCCAACAACTCAACTTCGTCAACTTGGAAGGCGCGACCGACGCAACTTACCGACTGTCGGCCGATTGAAATTCGAAAAGAGGCATTAATTAAAAGATCGAAGCATCGACCACACTCGACAACTTCAATTGCACTGCACCTCCTGTCCTATTGAATCATCTGGAGCCATGTTATTGCGTTGCTAGGCTGTATACATGTATCTTGTTATGTAATTTTACATGTGTACTCCGCGCTTCATCCACGGGAGGTTCATCAACAAATCGCAGTCTCTTCGCCCTCGATCGCGCGAGCCGCAACGTCTAGGCAGTATAATGCAGTAGAAGAGAATGAAGTATCATGCAAATGGTAGACTATACAATGTAATGGTATTGGTAGACCGATAATAGCGACTAATACGTGGCCAGCTTGGTCGTTCACCAAGTCTATATACAGTTTGAGTTGCAGAGTACACACAGATCGTAGCATTGAACATGTGGTCGGACCGTTCGTTGGTGACAGCAAGTAGATGGTCAGCACCGGTGCATAGCTACGCTCTTCGCTCGCGTGCCTGTCCGTGAAACTGAGTTCTCCAGACCCTCGATGTTCCTGGATGTCCTCTCGGCCTGACTCGGCGAGCGACCTTATTTCAGCCCACAGGAAGCCCGGCATGCGAGTCGCTTATTTCAGTTTTGTGTATCACCTGCCCTAAGTACCCATACACCGATACTTCCAACGTACCCTTTGCCGCTTTCCGACCTGTTGATAGCACCTCCCGATGCGCAGACGCTTCCAAGCTGGTCGGTCATCATCGAAATCTTCACGGAGACACGTCTGGTCGGCAGGACCGCCTCATTTGCTCCGTTGTGAGAGCGTGTAGCATTCGAGAGGTGGCATTCGAGATGGACCGTTCGTCTCCATGAACTTGAATACTGAGTACTTTCGTGCCTCTCGTCGTGTTCAGAACCATCTGCCCGACTTGCGCTTCTCCTCTTTCAAGTGTTCCTGCCAGCTCTTCTTGCACTCTCTGTATGCATCAAAGTAGTCCATGCACATGTCGCGAGATCCGCCATTTCGACGCAGGCATTTCAAACTCCTGTTGGCGGCTTCCTGACAAGGATCGACGTATTTGCTGTTGTCCTTGCTGATATACTGCGCATGGCCTTTCTCCCAAGGCTGGGCTCCTGCTTGAGACTCAGGCTGTGATCCAGGATCTTGCGAAGCCATATCAAGAAATCAGAAATCGAGTTTGGCTTGGTCCGTAAGTGTGAGGCTAGGATCAGATATTTCCCGTGATCGACTGATGCTGATTATGGAGATGAACTACTCCGCGCAAGTTCAATGCATGTAAGATGAATGAAGCACAAATGGATCGTGGTGGAAGACTATCGATAAGTCAGCGGAACCGGACCGCCGCCTTCCCTCCATTGTGAAGCTCCGATGGACTTTAGCGGCGTCATTGTTTAATGCTCATTCACTCACGACTCTCACTTCGCTCCCGACATTTATACACGTTTCATTTTTTTATATCGAGAGCATTCGTCTCATCGATCTTTCAACAGTTTTCTCCCTTTTACTGGTTACACCACGGATCGAGCGGATATGTCTGAGTCGGATGCAGACAAGGTGATGATCGCCGCAGTCGTATTGATTGATCATGTGCTCACATACCATGACAGATTCGCAATAAGCGGCTTGCGAAGTTAGGAGGCGGCGCATCTAATAAATCACCTACTCCCTCAGAAAATAGTCCAGCATCACCAGCTGCTTCACCGTCTGACTCCAAACCAGCCAGTCCAAAGCCTAGCCCCGGCATCACACCGACTACCCCATCAAGCAATCCCTTCTCACACCTCGGAGTTGCATCAAATGCCCAGCAATCACCTCGGATCAACATCAGCGCAGGATCCACGGGTCAAAAGAGAGAGGGAGATGGCACACCGCGACCTAGAAAGCCAGCGGCGGAAGAGTCAAACGACGTTTGGGAGCATAGGCAGCTCAGCCAGATCTTCCGAGTGACACTGGATTCTGAGAGCAAGACGGACGCTCACGGAAAGCCGCTGTACTACTTGGAAGGTCTACGGAGTGATTTGTCTGATGAGGATGCGCCTTTACTGCTGAAGACCGGCCATCTGGATCAAGCGCTCACGGAAGCTGGGACCAAAGCAGCCAACTCCGGAGAGGACCCTCTCGATTATTTGCTGTCGTGCTGGAAGCGTGTTGGTAGGACCATGCGCAACATGAAGCTTGGCGACGGCGAGAATCCGCGATACGAAACCATGAAGGAGGTCCGGAGACTCTGCATGAGTTATTGCTGCTTTGCCGTCTCCATGCCAGAAATGTTTGATGCAAGCCCAAAGGCCGATAACCCATTGGTGAAGCATCTCTTGGCCGGATCCGATAGCGAGACTGGAATCGACCCAGAATTTTTGCTAGAGGCTTCAGGCCGATTTGATGATGACGATACCATCAAGGAGACGCTGGTCGCCGCGGTCGAGCAATTGAGCAGACAGCTATCAAAGCTGGACATGAACGATGACTACAAACCATATGTGACAGCTATGCGGACTGTGGTGCGGTACCCCAAGATAGTCGCTGCCATCTCAGAATCTCCCAACTTTGTCCCCGAGGGCATGACGGCTCAGAACATCGAAGTTCAGTCAACACTAGGGCCGTTCTTCAGAATCTCGCCCGTACAGGCCAATGTGGCAGCAAACTATTTCTCAGCTCCTCGGACGAGGGACAGAGGCTTCATCGCGAATGCACAAAAGGCTCTGAGAATGACCCTGCAGACTCATCAAGCGGAGCTCTTCGACATCGCGAATGCCATCATCAAATGTGGCAAAAAATCACGCGAGAAGATGCTCGACTGGTTCGCTCTGACCGTCAACGCAAATCACATGCGCAGAGCCATGCGGCCGGATCCCAAAGTCCTCTCCACGGACGGTTTTATGATCAATGTCACAGCCATTCTTGACCAGCTCTGCGATCCTTTCATGGACGCTACCTTCAGCAAGGTAGATCGCATTGATGTAGACTACCTTCGCCGCAGCCCACGAATCAACATCAAGGACGAGACGAAGATTAACGCTGATGAGAAGACCTCGGATGAATTCTACTCGCACACCAAGGATGGCTCCAATAATTTCATCTCGGAAATCTTCTTCCTGACCGTTGCGGCACACCATTATGGTACCGAGGCTGCCAACTCACAGCTCGAAAACAAGAAACGAGAACTCAAATACCTGGAGAAAGACCTGCAAGCTATGGAGGCAGAACGAGAGCGGTTCTTGAATCAACCCAATTACCTCCGCATGTTCGACATCCGCACGCAGAAGTTCAAAGACATGGTGGACAATGCCCACAGTATCATCCACGCCACGCAAGGTGTTCTCCTCGACGAACTGGTTCAAGCACGTTCCATGCAGTTCATGCGCTATGTCATTGTCTGGCTTCTTCGAATCGCTTCGGGCAAGAACCTGCCAAAAGAGCAGCTCACTTTACCATTTCCAGATCAGCCTACTGACGTCTTCAAATGTCTACCTCAGTATATCGTGGACGACATTGCGGAAAACTTCAAGTTCATAACACGGAATATGCCATGGATCGTAACGTCGACACAGTGTGAAGAGATTGTTCATTTCTGCATTGCATTTCTCCGCAGTCCCGAGTACGTCAAGAGTCCGTACTGCAAATCGAGTTTGGTCAGCATTCTTTGTTATGGAGTATTCCCACAGAACAACAGCCCCAAGGGTATCCTCGGGGACCTCCTCAATGGCTCGCCCTTCTGCCACAAGCATCTACTGCACGCGTTGATGCAGTTTTACATAGAGTGCGAGAACACCGGTGCGCACAACGCATTCTACGACAAGTTCAACATCCGATACGAGATCGACGTTGTCATCAAGTGCATCTGGCCAAACACAATTTACCGTGAAATACTGGCCCAGGAAGCACGGTGAGTCCTCTTGACGTAATTCACCGATATCGCAAGCTAACGTTTTCCAGCACGAACACAGAGTTCTTCGTTCGCTTTGTAAATCTCTTGCTCAACGACGTGACCTACGTGTTGGACGAATCATTCAATTCATTCATCAAGATTCACGAGTTGACGAAAGAGTTGGCTCATGCGGAGGGTATGGACGAGACGCTTCGTAAAGAGAAGACTGAGCATTTGGAAGACCAAAAGGGTCGAGCAAAGTCTTACATGGGGCTGACAACCGAGACGATCTCCATGTTGAAGCTCTTTACTGAAGCATTGGCCACCTCATTCACCATGCCCGAGATCGTACAACGACTAGCAGATATGCTTGACTACAATGTTGAAGCGCTGGTCGGTCCGAAGAGACGGAATCTGGTTGTCGAGGCCCCAGAACAGTACGGCTTTAACCCGAAGCTCCTTCTGTCAGATCTCTTCGATGTGTACCTCAATCTCGGAAAGAAGGAGCCGTTCCGCCTTGCTGTCGCTCGGGATGGCAGATCATACAAGCACAGCAATTTTCAAGAGACAATTAGATTGATGCAGACCTACGCTCTCAAGTCCAAGGAAGAGATTGAGACATTCAGCAAGTTGGCAGACGACATTGCAGCGGTGCACGCAGCAGACCAGCAATCGGAGGAAGACTTGGGCGAGATCCCTGACGAGCTTCTCGATCCGATCATGGGGTCGCTGATGCTGGACCCGGTGTTGCTGCCCAGCAGTAAACAAGTCGTGGATCGCAGCACGATTCGGAGTCATCTTTTGTCCGATCCCACGGATCCTTTCAACAGAGTGCCTTTAAAGATGGAAGATGTGTTAGCGGCGCAGGAGAAGAAAAAGGAGATAGACGACTTCATCGCGGCCAGAAAGGCAGAGAAGATGGACACCAGCTCCGGATGAGCATTTTAGACGGGTGGCACGCAAGTTCGTGGCCTGGCACAGGTATGGATGGTCAATAGAATTAGGTGGATTCGCTGCGTAGACCAGCAAAGTTCAATGAATCCGATAAGAACAGTATACGAGCTCGTACAGTGAGTCGCTAAACATGTATTGACAAATCAAGTGGTATCTACGCCCAGCCATGCCATGCAAACCAAAGGTGAACACCTTCCGAGGTGCCTGATGCTGCCGTCCGAGACTATACGCCCCGGTAACCCAACTCATTAAGCCGCCTACAACTCCTCATCTCCATCTGCCTCGCGCGATTCATCATAGCCTCATCAGTGAAGAAGAAGCCCTGAGCATTATTCACCAGCTTGTTCCGCCTGTCATGCTCAATCTCACACTCGTAATTGAGCTGATTGACGTATTTCGCCTCTGCTCGCTTATCCAACGACCTCCAGTCTCTCGCGCCGTACTCTTTGACCTGGGCGGGATCGACCCAGTAGTGTATCTTGAGCGGATTCGAGATGCGCTGTTGTGTCTGTGGTGCCATGGGGCTGTCGAATCGTACTGATGGACCTGTCGCGGAACCGGTGCCGGAGAACAGGGAGGAGAGGAGTGGAAAGACGATGAGGAGGAGTAGAGGGAGGAGAGATTGCAGTGCTCGAAGACCCGTCGGTGGTGGTTCGTTGTTCGCTGCGTTTTGCGGTCTCGCGCGTGGCCGCCCTCCGCCGAACTGGTGTACGCGTACGCCTGGGCCCATGTTGAAGGCGAAACCTGGGCCTGTGTCGAACATGCCGCCGCCTGTTTGATGTCAGTATTGACACGCCGGATGTTGAAGAACATGTCTTACCAAATGGTCCGCCCATACCGCCGGCGAAGAATTGTCTGAACAGCTCTTCTGGTGATATTTCGGCTTCGAATCCTCCGCCTCTTCCTCCTGCTGCTCTCTGGAACCCGCTGAACGGTGATGCTTGTGGTGCTGAGCCTCCGCCTCCGAATCTGCTATCGGGATCGCCGCCTGTCATGTCGTACTGCCGTCTCTTATCCGGATCCGAGAGAACCTGAAAGGCGCGCGAGACCACTGATACTCGGTCAGTTTTCGATTCATTACTACATCAACTCCTGCAGTCCTGCTCTCCGAGACCCAATCCGACCCGATCCGACCAAGAACAGCTCAGTGTGGACTCACCCTTGAAAGCCTCGTCGGCACCAGTATAGCCATTCTTATCCGGATGTGTGAGCAAACTCTGCTTCCTGTAGGCCTTCTTTATCTCTGCATCTGTACATGTCGATTTGACGGCTTCGAGTCCCAGAACGTCGTAGAAGGCGGTTGGTTTGCATTTCCGTACTCGTAATACTGCGGCCTTTTGCTCGACTGTGAATGCGCGGCCGCTGCTGCCGTCGTGGTGCTCTCGTGATTTCGCGTTGGAGTCGCCATTTGGTTGTGCGCCGGATGCCTTGGCCGACATAGTATAGAGAAGGTGTCGTTAATGTACAGAGATGTGATCAGATATGCCTGTTTCGCTAGAGATTCGGCGAAGTGGGCGTGGCCCAGCTGTCGATGCGAGGTCCGTGTAGAAGGGTGAAAGTCGCGCCGGCGTTCAGGTTCGATACGGGCCAAGTTAAAAGTTGAATCGTTGTGCGCGTGGTAGTCGAGAGAATTATGTTCTGCTATCTTGACAGATCTCAAGGTAACTTTCATTACATGCAATAACGAACAGAGGTGCGAGTCTTGGCGGCGGAGGTCGGCCGAGTTCGACCAGCAGGCCCGATCAAGACATCAACTTCCAGACATGACTGCAAGATGGGCCTCTTGCTTGGTGATACACGACTTACAGAGACCGTAATATGATTAGAAAGCTTTTCTTTTGAATGCTTGCACATTCCCTTTTTTTTTTTTAGTTTTAGAAAAAGAACCATTCGCGCCATGTCGTGCGAGACTTGCAATCGTACTTCAGCGACGAAATATAGCTTCAATCGGTCGAGCCTCATCTCAGCATGGGTTTAGGAGTGAAACACAAAACATGTGGTTATTACAGGCCAGTATCGCAAGTCCCGGCGACTCGAAAGGATCTCAAGGAACATTGCGGTCTCGACTCCGATCAATACCAAGGCTGAGACAAGGCCAACGACCAGCGTGCTCGCAGAGTGGCTATCCTGGATAGTGATGTGTCTGTCCAGTAACTTAGCGATGATCGATTGCTACTATCACATTCCGTCGAGGCTATGCTAAGTCATATTAACGGCCCGTCTGATCCTCTACGCAAATGAGCTGTGGACTTACGCTGCATGATATACGGACCGTTGTGTGACGAGTACGAGTCTTCAGTCCTCGGTAGATGCGGCACGAGACAAGGGGATATCCATCCGTACTTCTACATGCATTCAGCTGACGTCTGCAAAGTCTTGAATTTGAATAATGCTTATAGGTGTTGTCGGGCACTGCTTCAGGTCGTGTGGCCATGTATGTCGACTATGATGTCGCGGGTTTTCGGTTGTGCTTACAGTTATCAGTTGCAGTTCACTTCCACTGCCGAGCATATTATAAACTTATAAACAAGCACAAGTCCTCTGTCAGCCGTCGCCGTCACTGTCACCTCCACTGCATAGGGTACCGTACGATCATTCGTGCGATTGACAACTTGCTACGTTTTCCGTCAATGCAGGTGCTCGGCCGACTGTACTGGGCCTTTTGCATGTTCCGTCATTGACGGTTATTGATAGGCAATATTATTCCAATGGCCAAGGCATAAACGGTGAATTTGCCCCCCTGCCAAGTTGATCTCTCCGCCATTCCACACTCGACGGCACGCGGTCTGAAGTAGACCAAGACATCCAAGTCGCGGAAGTACCTGAGCCGCTACAGTATGTACTGTGGGCTTGTACCTCAGCTACACGATAGTTTGTTGTCAACGATAGGAGGAAGTCAAAATGTCTCAGGATAGGAATTCCCCCGAGTACTTTATTAAAGGTAGGTGTCCCGTCGCGCAGAGTTGAGCCGGTTGTGAGGCTCGTCAGTAAGTTACAGTATAATATCACCATGTTGCAGTACGCCACAAAGTCAGCATCGTCTCTGTCTCCTTTGACTCTCGTAGCAATATGGCTGGCAGCAATCGGCCTTTCCCAAGCGCAACAGCTGACACAGAATGCCGAACTCTCGACTGATCATGATCTTGCATCTTATGTATCGGTCAGTACCTACCATTTCCAAGAATGGATATGCAACCCATGCAGATTGTCCTTCGAAAGCTGACTTGTATCTTCCAGCGCCCAGATATACGTGCTCCTCTCTGGCATGTCACAAAGCATGAACCCAGCCTCATAACACCTGGATACTGGTTTGTTTCGCCGTACGCTTACTGGAAGAATATACCCGACCGTCTGGAATACACGCCCTATCAGGTCGGACCTCACATTTACGACGGAAATGGGGTAAGTCAGCTATACATGAGAACGTCGTTGATGCGCCTCTCTGACTTTTTTTTTCAAAAGGATCTTGTCTGGTCGGGCGCTGTCATCGATCACAACCGTAATGCTCACGACTTCAAGCCTTATACCGTCGGTAACGAGACGGTATTATCCTACATCTCAGGTACAGCCGCTGATAAATCCCTCGACAACGCCGGCGGTCTGTTTGTCATGATGGATGCTTCATACACCAAGACTGCAGACATCACCTCGCTGCCCCATCCGAAGGCTGACATCAATACCCACGAATTCAATGTCCTAGACAACGGTCGTTCCGCTCTGGTTCTCTTCTTTCAAGTCACTGACCGCAATTCTACCGACATTCCTGGTGGGAACCAAGTCGAGCGTCCTTACTTGGACGATTGTATCATGGAGATCGACATTGCAACCCGCAAGGCAGAATTCGAATGGTGTCCTCTCAACAACGGCGTCAACCCCGACGAATCATTCGCCTATGATCCCGTGACCGAACCCATCAGGGACTACTTGTGAGCTTCGTCTTGAAAAGGTTACTCTTTTGCTGCCATCTCACTGACTCCTCCAGTCATGCAAACTCCGTTGACAAGTTCTCCACCGGCGATTATCTGCTGTCTGGACGTCATGTGAACACCCTGTACAGAATATCTCGAGCTGATCGCTCCATCCTATGGCGACTCGGTGGTAGCAAGTCCGACTTTGTCGCCGACTTTAACTTTTCCATGCAACACGATGCGAGGATTGTGTCTGAGAACTCGACCACAATTGTTCTGACCCTACTGGACAACGCCGTGAACAATTTTGAAGAACAAACACCCACTTCGAGTACATCCTCGGCCAAGATGATTGCCTTGTACACCGCCGAAGAGCCCATGCGAGCCAAGGTACGTCACGATTATTTTCTATTCCACAGCCGTTGGGCCACACTGACGATCCCCTAGCTACTTCGTCAATGGAATCGACCAGATGGGGACTTGTCCCATTTGCGTGGCAACGTCCAACTACTAGAGAACGGCAACGCTTTTGTTGGGTGGAGCGAACAAGGCTACCTCTCGGAACACACCTCGGATGGAAAAGTCCTTCTGGAAGCTCAATTCGCCTCATCTCGGTTTTCCACCTACCGAGCCTATAAGTCGCCATTTGTAGGCAATCCCTCAGAGTCTCCAGCTATCAAGTCTTTCCGATATGGTTCCGGTCGATCAAGCTTGACTGTATCGTATGTAAGCTGGAACGGTGCAACAGAGGTTGCAACCTGGATGCTCAAAGGGTATAAATCCGGAAGCGACGTTGCCCAAGAGATCGGAAGGGTACCTAAAAAAGGGTTCGAGACTGTTCTGACGACTCCTGGTGCCTGGTCAAGAATCTCTGCTATCGCTTTAAACGCACAAGATGAAGAGCTCGGCGAGTCAGAGATGGTCGCTACAGTTCTGATCGGCAGTCAAATATCCTCTGCTGGGTCTGGTGATGCAGGAGACACCGTCACCCTGAAGCGTTCCACGGTCTGGATCCTCGCCAGTGGCTTCGTCCTGTTCAGCGTCGTCTTCTGTTTTCCCCTTTTCTCCTCTTGGTTGAGGACAAGAAGGTATATGAGACTCAGCTGAACGACATTCCCGTTCTCGAAAAATTAAGTCTCGAGAACGCGTCGATCATGGAGCTTGTCGGATGCGCACTTTCAGGTGACTATCCGGCCCTCTGACCCCAGTCTATTGGCTTTCCATCGCGCGAACGCATCAATTATGGAGACGTCTGCTGCACCGCTATGGTCACTTGCGTTTGTCAACCATCCAGAGCCTTCGAAATGATGACCCACATCAACGAGTGGCTCCATGCTTACTCGTCCATGCGCACAAATGAACGGAAATGCGCACCGCGCAAGCTTCCCAACTAGCTGCTCGCAATCTCGCAGAGACAATAGGTCGTTGAACATGACTGCGCTACGACATGCTCTGGAACTCAACAGATCGACTATACCGTTCGGGCATGCACCAATTTGCCGGGCCCAATTGAGTGTTACATCTGGCTCGGATGCCGCGGTCTCGTTCGGCACCCAGATTATATTCGCTCTTGTGGACTCCTGCAGGTCACGCGCTTCGTCTCGCATGAGACGCTCGATCAACTTCGGGTCCGCAGTACATCTCTCGACTATACCCGGTGGTAGACTGATGACAGTGACTAATGACGATGCTTCACGCGGCTCCGAACACGATGGGTCCAAATTGTACAGAATACCCCATTGTGCTAGGAAAGGGGCTGCAGCTGTCATCTCGGAGTGCTCGGAGCTTGGTATCTCAAAGGTCAAATTCCTCGTCAACTTCACGGTATTGACCTTTGAGCTGAGACCAAGCTTGGACTTCACCGGTGGCCGTAGGGTTTGTTTGGTAGACGACAGACTGCAGAGCTCGTTCAACAGCCCTTCGAGTATGCATCGCTCGGATGCGGCGTGCTGATCAATCATAACGAGCTTCTGGGAAGTCAAGCCGTCGTGTTGCCCGAGTATAGCAAGAATGTATTTCTGGTCAACTTGAGCAATCACTCTTGCCTCGCGCAAGTCGGACTTTAACAGCTGAACGGCAGTGTGTTTCTCAAAATTCATGCCACTGCCTGTATTAGCATGACCGTGATGGCAGCCTGACTGGCATGTATCTCGCGGTGGCTGCACAGTGGGTATAGGATCCGAGTGGCCAGCGGGAAAACGTGATTTTGACCAGTCGTGCATTATTCCTTCCATCCATAGACTGGACTGTACATCCTTGGCAGGTTTGTTTACGAGCTGCTTCCGCAAAAGAAGAGGCCTACCAGAACGACTTACGGCAGTGTCTCCAGAGAGTACTATTCCTGAATCAACGCCATGATCGCCAGTCTTTATCATTCCGGTTCTCGAGTCGACTTGCAAAGTTTCTCCAGTTATGAAGTTCCGCCATGAGACAGTATTCACAGTGCTGGGCTGAGCGGGAGACATGGAAGATTGATGAGCTGGTGGCTCCAGAATAGTCATAGTCATACAGTCGTCACTTGTTCCAACAGATTCTTTTCTTGCTCCACTGAACTGGCCAGCATTCAGCGGTGCTAGCTCGAACATGGGAGAGAGTCGCCGAGATTGCCGTGCTGTATCGTAAAGGGTTGATTTTCCGCCTCTTATATGACTCCAGTCAGCAGACGGCGTGGTAGGTCTTTCCGAGACGAAAGTGGTTGCCCCTGAGATTTGCTGCTCGCCCATAGACCCGTCCTTCAGGCAGTGCTTCTTATGCTTCAATTCGCGTGGTCTGAAATGGTGCTTTTCCAGCCAGGCATGAACAAGACATTCCACAACTCTAACAAGTTCTTGTGAAGGTACATCATCACGCTTCCCGCTATCTTCCGTTTCGATGCAAAGGTAGAAGACAGGCCAACGATCTATTTCCTTCTGAAGCTTTTTCGAATGCTTTCTTGTCTGCTCGTACATCTTGTTCTTGCGGTCGCGCGCGTGACGTCGCGGCTCCATCTCGTCCGAAAGCAGGTCGCCCGACTCCAGACCAAAGTCAGAACAGTCAAAGAGTCGTTTGATGGTCTCGAACAGAATGTGATGTCCGTGATTGGCATCGCAAGGACGAGCGTCGATTGAGATGAATTGCGAGGCTTTCGTCGCAGCCGGTGTCGTCGATATTGATCCCTTCACGGTCATTCCAGATGTAGAAGCTGTAACAGGGACAAAGGTCGCTCGACCATCATGAGGGAAATGGGCGGCTAAGCATAGTAAACTGACAATTCTGTCGCGCGAACTGGCTGTCTTGTTCGCTGTGATACTGAGCAGTATACGAGATCGGGCGCCAACTTCGCGTACTGTCAAAGCAATGGAAGTGTCTTTAGCGAGCAACAGAGCGATGATCTTTTTCCTGATACCTAACCATTGGTGCTCAGAAGTATGCCGGGCGTCGGCGGCAAGATTGCGTTGTTTGATCCTGACTGGCATGCAACCAAAGAGATCGCTGACAGTGACTGTAGCGCCACGGTCTCTGCACAGGAGGACGACAGGGGGATGAGGTTGTTGGTAGTCGACTGTGATCCCGTGTTGTATGATCAGACTGTTTTGCGAGTAGTGTTGATGATGTTTGGAGGTGATTGTGATAATGGACAAAGCAGCCACCGATGTAAGAAAGGTACAATCTTTAGCGCAAAGTTCTTTGTTCGTCTGATCTTGGTTCGCAGATGCATTGGTTGCTGTCTGACCTTGCTCGACAAGACGGCTTGGAGCAATACCGAGACCATCATCCTCCACCGTACACGATCCTCCTCCGAGATCGAGACTGACATGGATCTTACCGGCTTCGGCGGTGAGACAGTTTTCGAGCAGTCCCAGAACAACATCGCCTAGTGAGGTGATTCGAAAGGAAGATTGAACCTGCGAAACGACGTTTGCCGAGAACCGCTGGATGGACATGGTGGAATCTTGATGTGTATATAGGCACGAAGCAAAAAGATAGCGCTTGACTTACCTGAGATACAGTATGGCATTCGCATACCGTATCTGTATCTCCTGCGGCAGGTGTCGTCCACTGCGTTTGGCGAGGCAAGACCGACACACGGTATACGTCAACCATTACATCGATCACCATTCTGCCGCCAATCGTCCTTGCAGTTTCCGCATGGCGAAGGGCTAAATAGGTCAACCGTGCTTTTTCAATGACAGTTTATGAAGAAGCATGAATTTAAAACTGCGCAAGAGACGGTTGAAGAACACACGACTTCATTTCGTTGAAGTACTGACTTTCGGAAGCTTCGGCAATTCTTGCTGGGTTTCATCAAGCTTCTGATCCAATGCTGCGCTCGACCGTCCGCGACCTCCGACGATAACTTGACTTACTGTACGCGTTCGTCATCGCCATATGATAATTTATTCAACAACAATAATATCATCCTCTTCATTGCATTCTCGGAGACGGATCACTATCGCATCGATCCGAAGACGCCGGTCGTCTTTATCAATGGTACAGTATCGGACGCGTTAATAATCAGCCTCGTCTCATTACGGCATTACCATACGGAAAGCGCATACAACAACGAAGAATCCTCCATGGCAGACACGGTTCCAGCAAAGAAAGGCTTTAGAGCCAAGTTCGGCTTGGGCTCCAGTAAACCCTCATCGCCTCGAAAGAAGTTGACCAAGAAAGGTGCTCGCGATGCTTACGACACTTATTACGATGAAAATCGAAACCCGGATGGAGACCGTCAAGGATCATATGATAGCGATCTGAGCCAACATGAGGAGAATCTCAACTACTACCAGAATGCTGGATCTTTCGCCCCTCATACTTTCAGAGACAGCCAATACTCCGCCATACAATCATCCTCGAATGCCTACCCTCCTCCCACACCCCCACAGCACGATTACATCCAGAACTTCAGCCGACAAAGACAGTACCCGGGTCTGCACTACGACTCTGATACTGCTTCTTTCACATCGGCCAACACCTTGGTACCGAGCATTGCCGAGTCGCAGACGACCTTGTATGCTCCTCCTTCAAGGCGCACCGATTCTCAGACCACGCTTCGGGCGCCTCCATCACGAAGACCGCCTCCCGCACCGAGACCAGCTTCAAACCTTTCCCGCGGACACGAGCTTCACAAATCACTTATTGACAAGGACACTGGCGAGCGGAAAGACCTGACTGAGATGATGCACGCCTTTACTTACGAAGAACATCCAGGTGCCTCGACAGACGAGCTCACGCAACAAAAACCCGAATACGACCCGACGAAACCGGACGGGACCGCCGCTTTGGCGAGCGCATCTCCCGAGATCTGGCATCGCATCTCTGTCTTCATGTCACCCGCAGATATCGCAAACTTATCCATCACGTGTCGGACAATGTACCACCGTCTTGGAGAAACGCCGTATCACCTCCTCAACCTACCTGAGAACCGGGAACATCGCCTCAACTTCCTGTTGCCAATGAGCCGAAAGCTCCCTTACCACCTTTTTTGCTTCCCGTGCTGCCGATACCACCTTCGAACCAGCCCCGGCTACGAGACCATCAAACCAACCAACGTCCTGAACTTCTTTTACAACTGCCCGAACGGCACCAACATGCTTCTGCCCCCACCACGTCTTCGCATCACCGAGGGACGCAGCCTCGCATTCAGCTTGATTCAACTGGGTGCGCGCGACTTCAATTACGGACCCGAATACGGCATCCCCATTCACACCCTTGCTCGACGGTGGAACGACCCGTACTCCGACTGGACACATCAAAGCCAATACCACGTTCACACCAACGGACACGTGATGATGCGCGTCAAGTCTCAGGTCTACGTATACCCAGGCATGACACAGGCTGCGATGCGCCTTCTACTATACAGCCGCGGCGACTACACCCCATACTTCTCCGTCTGCGCCCACTGGCGAGACGGCATATTAACCAGCATTCCCAAGTGCGCGATAAGACACATCCCGGTACGCGAAGTGAATGCCATCACACAGTTTCGCGCCCATAGGCCAACCGGCCTTGTCCCGCTGTGCGAAGAATGTCGACCCATGCGACGGTGCCCCGAGTGTCCGACTGAATATCTCTTCGAGCTGAAATTGGTCGAGGACAAGACCGTGGAGCGCAACTCGCCGGATCGATTCAAGCAGGCCCTGATAGCGACGCGTTGGAGTGACCTAGGCGCAGCCAGAAGTCCGGCGGATCCAGAGTGGGCTGCTGTCGTGGGGGAGAAGGAGGATTACGACAGTTTTATCGAAATCAAGAACCGGGCCGTCAGTGGGATCTTTGAGAGTGCGTTTAGTGATACCGGCCCTGGCCAGAGGATTCTCAGCATGAACCCCAAGGGCATCAAGAGAGGCGAGGCGGGAAATACCTGGTATTAGATTGCTTGCATATATGGCGCACCTGAGATAATTGCATAGTACTTGATCATACGAACAGCACTGTTACTTCCCTCCGCCCTGTCCCCTAAAGCCCTCGGCAACCTCCCCACAAGTCCGCCACTCGACCTCGTCGCCCATGCTCTTCAACCACACCAAAAACCTCTCGACCATGCCGATCACATGCGCCATACCACTGGTGTCCGGATGCAGAATGAGCCCATAGACCACAACGCCCTCTCTCCCCTCCGCGACCTCTTGCCGTAGGAACTCAAACCTATCTCTCCACATCCGCTCCACCTGCCTCACATCAACATACCCCGCGCTATTCTCCGTATGCGGATAAAACTGCATCGGCGTCGCGTCCTCGGCGTACCAGTTGCCAGGAATCTCAACGAGGCTACTCTTCAACAAGGAATCGAAGTCAGGGCTCGGGTGCAACCACGTTGCGTTGTCCTTGTCTTTTTCGAAGTCGATGGGTTCGATCGGTGCAGGGTTCAGCGGGAGGTAGTAAGGCGAACTGTCGTCGTGAGTCAGAGACGAGTCCCATTTGAATCCCTCGGCTTGCAAGAGGGAGATGGTGCGCTCGCTGATCTGGTACAGCGGCGCGCGATAGCCTGTCGGTTTCTTGCCGGTGAGAGCCTGCGCTAGGTCCATCGTCTTTTTCAGGACTTGTCTTTCTTGTGCTGCGCTCATCTGGGACGCGGACTCGTGGCTGTAGCCGTGTAGAGCAATCTCGGCTCCTGATTGCACGATGGACTTGGTCTGCTTGGGAAAGGTCTCCATACTGTGGCCGGGAATGCACCAGGTTATGTGCTCCGAGAGGTTGTGCTTGGCGAAGAGTTTGAGCAGACGAGGAACTCCGACACGTCCGGCGAAGTAGCCTGAAGAGTAGTCCGAGGTGTTGTTCGAGGCCGAGGCGCCGGTGCCGAGCCAGCCTGATATCGCATCAAAGTCGACAGAGATGGCGATTTGAATTTTGTTTTGTGGTCTAGGTGGGGAAACCTGCATTGGTAGAGATCGTTGTCCGGGAGTAGCAATCGAGGCCACTGTCACCGGGTTGCCGTTCTTGTCGACTTTGCCGAGAGCTTCTTCTTCTCTCCACACGATTCTGCCCTCCATACCGCCGTCAACGCTGAGACATTGTCCAGACATGTGTCCAGAAGCTTTGTGGCTCGCGAGAAACGCTACAGTGTTTGCCACATCTTGTGCCTGGGCAATCTTTCGGAGAGCGACTGTTCCCTGACTCTCGATGTAGAGCTCTTTCGAGTCATCCAATCTGTCGCCGATCAATGCTGTATCGACCCAACCAGGCGCAACGGCGTTAATACGAGCCTTCGAGTTCAGTCTGACGACCTCGTTCTTCACGGTCATCACGAGTCCATACTGCAGTCCAGCCTTCCCAGAAGCATATTCTGCATGTCCAGCTTGGCCGAACTTGCCACACTCAGATCCAGTCACCACGATTGCCAGATTTTCGAGCTCCCGATCAGACCGCTCTTGGTATATTTTGGCCGATGAGAGGAAATGCTTGATAGTCAAAAATGTGCCGCGGACGTTGACTCGGTAGACGCTGTCCCAGGTCTCGGCGGGCATCTCCCAGATGTTTGGATGATTCTGCTCGTTGGTGATTCCAGCATTGGCGCAGAGGATATTGATGGGTCCAAAGTGTTCCGCTGCCTGGGCTATACATGATGCTATTGACGCTTCGTCTGAGATGTCGCCGCTGACAGTGAAGAGGTTCTTGGTCCGAGGTAGCTGGACTGGTCGAAGGTCGTGGGCAGTGACTCTGCAGCCATTGGCTTTGCCTCTTCTCAGCATAGATAGATTGTAATAGAATGTTGCACGTACCTAGAAGCTCTTTGACAATGGCAGATCCGATACCACCTGCTGCTCCAGTGACGAAGGCATGAAGTCCTTCGATGCCAAGAAAGGACGACGACATGTCTGGTAGCTGCATTGAAGGCAGAGAGGAGACAAGAAAGACCTACAGATGAACTTGACAGGAGGAAAGATACTTACAAATACCTCCGAAATATAGAAGAGGTCCAAGAGCGATACCGAGATGACAAGCTGCTATGACTAAAGAGGAAGGAGTATGCGATCTCGCGGAAAGTGAAGCAATCAGCCCCGCCATTTCTGTCATGTTGATTCCCCGCTTTTGACACATCACTCTTCCTTATCAGAACCACAAACGACCTGTCTTCCTCCGATGTAGAACGTCTATATCTAGGGTATTACCAGTAAGATCGTTTCGAATAGTAATTCAGTATACGATAGGTAGGGTATACTAGTTCTCTACTTTGTATTATCATTCTTCTCAGCCATCTGTCACACGAACTACACCACTATCAACAAGAAAAACACCCGCCATGCTGCGTATCAAGTGCTCAGGCACACCCTACGAGATCGGCTTCACTCACGGCAGAACCGCTTCAACACAGATCGATCGTACGATATCCTTCTATACATCGCGATTCGCGACCACGGCCAGCCTCCCATGGTCCCGCGTCCTCGAGATAGCCTCCTCCTTCTCCGCCCCAATTGCCACAAAATGGCCGACCTATCACGAAGAGATGCGCGGTATTGCAGCAGGCGCGGGCGTTACGATTCTCGACATTATCGCCATCAACGTGCGTACAGAAATCAGTTTCGGCCTCTTCAGTGATGGGTGTACTGCTCTGTCGTGGAAGACAGGGGATGTATCGTTCTTGGCGCAGAACTGGGACTGGATGGATGCGCAGAGGGAGAATCTTGTCTTCCTTGAGATTGATCAAAGTCCGAAGCCAAGGATCAAGATGGTTACCGAGGCGGGACTCATCGGGAAGATTGGCATGAATGAGATGGGTGTCGGAGTTTGTCTCAATGCTATCCGAGCGAAAGGTGTGGACGAGGGTAGGATTCCGTGCCATCTTGGTCTGCGGCTTGTGTTGGACTCGACATCGAAGGACGAGGCGGTGAGAAGGTTGGAGGAATACGGCGTGGCGAGCTCGTGTCACATGCTTGTTGCTGATGAAACGGGAAGTGTCGGGCTTGAGTGGAGTTCTTCCGAGGGTATGAAGCTGGAGATGAACGAGAGTGGTCAGGTGTTCCATTCCAATCATTATCTGCACAAGGACCTCGTACCATTGGACACAGATTGGATGATAGATAGCGGGTTCCGCTTGAACAGGATCGAACAGCTATGTCAGGGAGTCGAGAAGCCAGATATGGAAATCGTGAGGAAGATGTTTCGCGACGAGGAGAACTTTCCATCTGGTATCTGTCGGAAAACAGCAGAGTCAGTAACGAATGCCTCGACGTTATTCAATATCGTCATGGAGCTCAAGTCAAAGACGGCGAAGATCACACTTGGAAGGCCAGTGGCTCCCGAGGAAGAGTTTGAGATAAGTTTCTAGCGTCGTTGTGCTGACTGTCGATGAGCTAGCTGTAAGGCACGCCGTGGCAGTATGCTAGTCGCAGTAACTATATGAAGATCACGAAAAGCCAATAGCATGGCAATTGACATGCCATGAAAGAGCCATCAGAGGCATAGACTGCTCAAGTGCCCTTCACCATTGTCCTTCTGGAGAAAGAGTTTCAGGCGTCAAAGTCTTCGAATTGTCGAAGCATGTTATCCCAGATATTCTTGAACTTCTTCTCCAGGGTCTTCTCGTAATTCACCTGACCGTCCAGCTGCTTCAGAGAAGTCTTGATCGCATCTTCAATTTCATTCTCGAGGTCTTGAATGGAAGTTGAAACTTCGTCGGCGGGATTATTGTCTGCATCAGGGTTGAGCAAGTCGGTACAGAGCTTGTCGATCTTCGCTTGGGTATTAGCCCAGTCCTTCCAGAGGTTTTCCAGCTTCTGCTTCTCCCGTCCAAAATCTCGATTGAATTCGCTGATCGAATGGCCGAGGGTGGTGTGCTGGATGAATTCTTGGCCGTCTTGGATGTACTTGACGGTGAACGGCTGCTGGTTGAAAGGTAGTCTAGCTTCTTCGATAGTCTGTTCCAGAACCTGAAGCCTTTTGATAGCATCGTCTTCGTCGTTGTCGATACTAGTGTCGTTGAGTGCGTTTGAGAGTTCGTTAAAGACGTCGTCGAGTTTTGCAGGGATTGAAGCGAGAGCTTCTCTCTCGTATGCGTCTGTGTTCTCTGCGGACTATTAATGATCTGACGACACGTAACAGAAGCAAGATCAGGTACCCTTGAAGTAGAGCGACAATGAGTGAGGGACGGGCTTGACCAGGACCTTCTTCTTGATGACCTTCTCCTGCTTCGCTGGTGGTTTCCCGATTAGACTTGGGACGCCTTTGAACATGCCGGCTACAGAGACAGTCTTCTTCGTAGTGGGGGCAGTCAACGGCTGGCGCGCTGGCTTTCTCATGGTCGGTCGCGGATTGTTCTTCGCCATGATTGAGGAGTGTCAAAGAAAGAAGATACCACTGATTTTGAGCCAGAGCGCTTCGCAACCCAAAAGGAGAAGATACGCGAAACCCACAGGAAAGGTTGCCAGGTAGAACATCAACGGTGGTCTTGGTGGTGGTGGTGGCGGCATCAGGCAGCTACGGAGTATGTGCTTGGGTAAATGTTGCTAAATAAGGAAGTCGCGTTGAAGCAGCTACAACTTACGAGGAAGCTGCGATTTGTGGAAGGAACACTGGAAGTTCACTCCTTCTGCAGTGCGGCTGTGAGACTAAACATGGATACGAGGTGAATAGGTAGTGAAGGAGCAGATGTTGATTGCTGGTATCATGTACAGTGCTCTCCAGGCCTTCTCTTTAATCCTTCAATCATACAAACACGTTCACCTCCTACTCCGCCGGAACAAGCACGTCCTTCTCCTCCAGAAGCTTCGCAAGCGAGCCATCCTGATGCATCGACATCAAGATATCGGTTCCACCAACAAACTCCTTGTCGACATACAGTTGTGGTATCGTAGGCCAGTCAGAGTACTCCTTGATACCTGTCGCTCGTCAGCATCTTCTCCGCCGTCCACATCATCACATCACTGACCTGCTCTAAGCTCCTCATCCTCAAGAACATTGAACGCCGTGAACTTCTGTGGGTTCACGCCCTGCAGTCCGAGAATCTGTATACTTGCTCTTGAGAATCCGCATTGTGGCATCTCGGGTGTTCCCTTCATGAACAGCACGACTGGTGAGCTACCGACGGCCTTGTCGATGGCGGCGCGAGTCTCGCCGGACAGGAAACGAGACTGGAGGGTTGCGAAACGGGAAGAAAGGAGGGGGTTGTGGCGGGGACGGATGGTTGATCGGAAGACCTGTGTATATCAGCTGTGATTCGCTCGGGAGTTTGTCGAATCGCATACATTTCCAAGAGCTGATCTGGCGGCCATAATGGGTGTGATTTGTTGTTGTATGTGATTGTGAATAAGAAGATGGTGATTCCGAAGGAGTTCCGAGGTGAAGTTTGCGCTTCGATGTTTCCGGAGTCATGCAGATGTCACAAAAGCTTCAAATTGCCATGACGCCATTGGCTGTTTACGATCACATGCATTTCAAAGCATCTGACTCCTGTACCACCACTACTCACAGACTTGTAACCATGTGAATCCCTTCTATGTCAGCTCTACGCTACAACGAATCATCATGACCTCCCTCCCACAGCCAGCGGATACTGAGCCCCTTCCCTTCCGCGCCGCCGATTATGCGAACGACAACAAACCGCACATCCTCCTCGCATCCACGGGTTCGGTCGCAACAATAAAGCTGCCTCTGATCGCAGAAGCACTATCACGTCACAACGTGTCAATACGGGTCCTCCTGACACCTTCCGCATCCGAGTTTTTGCAATCCCAATCCGCCGAACAGCCGTCGTACAAGACCCTCCTCGCTGTCCCGAATGTTCAAGGCATTTACACCGACGCCGACGAGTGGAGCACACCATGGATCCGAGGAGCAAGCATTCTACATATCGAGCTACGGCGCTGGGCAGATCTGTATGTCATTGCGCCGCTGAGCGCGAATTCGCTGGCCAAGATGGTGCATGGTATGGCCGATAGTCTTGTGCTGGCTGTCGCTAGGGCCTGGGATACAACGGGCACGATTGATGCGGCCGGGGACGGTGGCATCAGATCCAAGGCGGGGAAAAAGGTGATACTTGTCGCGCCAGCTATGAATACGGCCATGTGGTTGCATCCGGTCACAGCGAAGCAGATCAAAATATTAGAGGAGGAGTGGGGTACCGATGTTGGTGGCTGGGTGAAGGTACTGAGGCCGGTAGAGAAGGATCTTGCGTGTGGTGATACTGGATCTGGCGCGATGAGGGACTGGAAGGATATTGTAAGGGAAGTTGAAGGGTGGGTAGAGATAAAGGAAAAGGTCAAGGACGGTTGAAACACTGTTCGCATTCTGTTCGATCATCGCCCAATTGGCAGACCCACGATTTTCACCACATGGCCTCTGGGATGCTGGTTCGAAAAGCGGTCATCAAGAACGGACATTAAGCATGCTCGAAGCGGCGTCTTACACGAAAAGATCATGGAGCCCGTTTATGGCGTGATGCTGTCTATCTCTTACAGAGCCCAAGTCTATATGCAGCCCCGCCGTCGTATGCATCAGGCATGACAAGACAATACCCACATGGCCATCAAAATACTCTCGATTGTCAAACCGTTCACTTCTTCGAGTCCTCGTATTTGGCCTCGTGGATAGCGACAGCGCGACCAGATGGGTCAGTGTTCTTGGACCAGGTTGGCTTCCATCTCATGACGGTAGAAGCGCAGTATGATGGGAAGTGCTCGTCGAACATGCTGCGGTACCAGTAGCTAGAAAAATATTAGTCAATATACTCAAAGTCGAAATTGACGAATCACTTACGCCTCTTTGGAATCTGGAATGTCGTCACCCCACTCTGCCTTTGGGTTGGCCATCATGTCGTCAGTAACATGGAGCTCGGCGTTGTCCTTGAGCGCGTCGATCCAGCCGTATCCGACACCGTCAGAGAACTGTTCCTTTTGTCTCCAAAGGATCTTGTCTGGCAGGTATTTCTCGGCACCAGGCTCGTCCGAGGTGTCAAAGGCCTTCGCATGATGTATTTCTCAATGCGGTCCTTGGTGATCATCTTCTCGGCTGGGTCGATGTTCATGGCGACGTTCATAAAGTCCTTGTCCAAGAATGGCACTCTTGCTTCGACACCCCATGCTGCTGTTGATTTGTTGGCTCTCAGGCAGTCGGCCAAGTGTAGGTTCTTCACTCTGTTGATGGTCTCCTGGTGGAAAGCCTTCTTGTCCGGCGCGGCGTGAAAGTAGAGGTAACCCCCGAAAATCTCATCGCTACCTTCTCCGGACAGTACCATCTTTATACCCATTGCCTTGATTTTTCTGCTGAGCAAGAACATTGGTGTCGAGGCTCTGATGGTTGTGACATCGAAACTTTCCAGGTGAAAGATACAGTCCGAAAGAGCGTCGAGACCTTCCTGAATCGTAAAGGTGAAGCTGTGGTGTTTTGTGCCAAGGAATTTGGCGACCTCGAGGGCAGCCTTGCCGTCTGGCGAGTCTGGGAGACCGATGGAGAAAGAGTTGAGCTGAGAAAGAACCGGCACTTGGGTAAGCTTGTAGTCCTCGTCCATGCCCGCAAGATCCTCCTCGTCCTGTGCCGAGTATGAACCGTTGGTCTTGCCGTTCTGCTGAGCGTTGTGCGCCCTTTGTAATTTCAAGGTTTCTCTTTGCGCGATCGAGGCTACCAAACTGGAGTCGAGACCACCAGACAGAAGCACACCGTATGGGACCTCGGCCATTAGCCTCTTCCTGACTGCTCTCTCGAACGATGTCCTCAAAAGCTTGTAGTCGATTGGATTGGTTGGAAGGTGCTCTGGGTCCATAATCCAGTCTGGAGTGAAGTATCTTGTGAGCTTGTCGGTCTTGGAGTCGTAAACGTGACCAGGAGGGAAGTAGTCGATCTTGTCGCAGACAGGGTACAAGCACTTGAGCTCGGAAGCAAAGTAGACGGCGCCGGGTGTCTCGCTCGAGCGACCCATGTAGAAAGTTGTCACACCCATAGGGTCTCTTGCCGCCACCACTCTGTCCTGCTTCTTGTCATGAAGTACCCACGAGAACATTCCGTCGAGGTGTTTTGGTGCGTCGATGCCATACTCCTGGTAAAGGGGAATAATGACCTCGCAGTCAGAGTGGGTCTTGAAAGGATATGGTTTCGAGAGGCTCTTGCGTAGGACCTTGTGGTTGTAGATCTCGCCATTGACAGCAAGAGCGATGGACTCGTCCTCGTTCAGAATAGGCTGGGCGCCACTGTCGACACCGACAATACTCAGACGCTCGTGGACAAGGATTGTGTTGTTGGCAGTGTGGTTACCGCTCCAGTCAGGTCCACGATGTCTCGCGCTATGCACATGTCAATGAAAAGTCCTCCTGTTCGGAATGTTGGTACGTACGCCTTGCCCATGCGCAGGGCGGTAGGCTTGAACTTTTGCACATCTGGGTGACTGTTCACATGTCAGTAAGCGGCGAACTTTGGTAGCGTGACTGCGGTGAAGGTGCCAGGGGCCGTCCAGCACAGCAATTGTGTCGCAATGTCATGTGTGACTTACCAGTGACAAGCAAAGACTCCACACATCTTGGGCAGTCGAATAAATTACTATCTCGAGGTATGGGTAACTGTCAAGACGGTATTGTCGCAGCTATCAATAGTTGAGCAATTCGACGGTTGTGAGTCAATCGCGGGCAACTTTTTGTGGGCCAACGCGCCGACGCCGACAGTTTACCCCCGATCTCGGCAATAATCTATTTCTTATCCGCGCCAATTCACGGCCACGACAAGATTGAATTTATCCATTCTATAACTCATATCTTGGACACCCCGGCTGCAACGGCGGTGCGAATTCTTGCGACAGCTCGAGAAGCTTCTGGGTCTTTCATCGACGTCCTCGTAGAACTGATGGGCTTCGTCAGTGATCCTACTGATGCTGGTGGCATACTGCATGTACCGACGTTTCACCTGCATGTGTTTCTACTTCATGCTCACGTGCCAATTAAAAAGGAGCTTCAAGTGTTACCGTGTCGATGCTTTTCATAAATGATGCTCTTGTACGTACAGCTCACAAGCCTCGTGACTACCCCACGAACTATACTTGCGTCGCTCATCAGAGGTAACCGAGACTCGAGGCAGACCCAGGGAATATCAGGTGCGATGATCGCAAGGTCGGTCGCTCAATCAAACCAATCAAAACTCGCGCTTCGCGTGCCACCGCTCAGAAGAAAAAGTAAGCAAGCAAGAAGGACAGCAAGCAGAGACCTGCCACAATCTGGACAGGAACTCCGTTTGCAGGGGCCTGCTTAACGCCCATACCAGTTGTTCCAGTCGTGATGCGCTCCTTTGAATCCTGGGCTACAGCATCGGTCTTCCTTTGACGCAGACCTTGGTCCTGAGCTTGTTGTGTGAGACGTGAAATTTGGTTTCTAGCCTCTGCGAGCTGGGCTTGAAGTTGTTCCGATGAGGTAGGGATGGCGCTTGCGATGCTGGAGGCTGTAGCACCCATGGTGGAATCGGCGTTGGAGAACTCAGTAGGTGGGTGACCAGCGGAGTCACGAATTTCTCCAAGGTTCTTGCTGCCTGCTGGGCGCTCCTCTGGGTACGAGACCGCACCGCTTGGGGCTTCGGAGCTTCTCTGGGGGGTGCGTGGTGCAGGTGTTGGCGAGTTGGTGAAAGCAGAGGCATCGTCGTATGAGTGACCACCGTTCGAGGCGGTGCCGTCAGCAGATAGGAAAAGTACGCGAATCTTCTTCTCCTGGATCGAAGATTTGGCGGTTGTTTCAATGTGCTGCCACTGTTTGCTTATCAGCACTTGCTCTCGTGTGACCGTCAATTGCACACTCTTACCACTTGTTGGACGTTGGTGAATTCATTGTCGGCAGAGATTGCAATTGACTGGACCAAGAACTTGTCGCGGCATTTGGCATCAAGTGGTGGATCCTCCTTCATCGCTTGGAGCAATACCTGAACTTCCACATCTTTCTTTGGGTCGATTCTACCAGAGTTTGGTCGCACACAGTATCTGTTTATGATCAGCAAGGTATGGTTAATCTACGACCTTGTGTCCGTACTGTTTTGGAGCGGTAGTCTTGACCTGGAAATAGTTGTCAGCACCGACTCTGTACGATCGAAAGAGTTGCGATAAAACCTACCTTGAACGCAACAGGGTCATTGTTAGGGTTGTAAAGACGTAGAGTCTGCGAAACCTCGTGACTGAAAGGGCCTACAAATGGTCAGTTGCGGCATCGAGCGCGAAGAGAGGCTGGATCGTCGTACGCTTGAAGCCAAGCTCGACTGGGTCGAGTTCTACAGACATGGCGAATATGCGAGGTTTATGTGTGTTCGTGCAGTAGGTGAGATCGTTTAGATGTCCGTGATAAGTGTATCAGAGAGTAGTGGTGAACAGAATGGTCGCAAGATAATTGAGAGTGATTGAGATCAGGTTGCTATGTGGCTTAAGTTGACGTAGGCGCGGATGAAGCCCGATGGCCAACTTGTTCCAGCGCAGACTTCAAGTTGTTGCCTTATGTAATCCGGGGTCGATGTGCCGGCACCTCGACGTCACCAGCGGAAGGTGCTCGTACATGTAAACCACATCACACGCGTTTCACCTTCACCTTGCGTGCATCAATGCAATATACATCTTCTTTGTAAGGACGAAATCAACTCCATCCGCCTATCTCGCGCTCACTCGACCCACATTTTCCACAACTACCGATTTGGAGTACTACACAGAGCACCATCACAACCCGCTCACAATATGACTTCCTCGGGAGATCTTACCATGCTCAAGGAGATGGGCTTTGACGAAGGGAAGTCGACCATCGCTTTGAAGAAGGGCGGTAACTGTAAGATACAAAGTCGTCCACTAACGTTCAATCATTCGTGTTCTGACGATCTATCCTCAGTGCAAGGCGCCATCGATTGGCTAGAGAAGAACCAAGACAAGAGCATCGAGGAACTCAAGGAAGACGATTTCGAAGACGAAGAAGGCGCACCCAAGATCCAGCCTGGAGAGAGCGCACGCAGTCTTCTATGCAAGGACTGTAACAAGAAATTCAGAACTCAAGCACAAGCCGAATTCCACGCTAGTAAGACCGAACACATGAACTTTGAGGAGTCGACCGAGGAGATCGCACCTCTGACTGAGGAGGAGAAAAAGGCCAAGTTGGACGACCTCAGAGCCAAGTTGGCTGCAAAGCGGGCTGGACAGTCTGAGCAAGACAAGATCGATGCTAAGCGCAACGAGGAGATCAACCGCAAGAAGACCAAGGACCACCAGGAGATCAAGGAGGACCTACAAAAGAAAGAGCAGATCAAGGAAGCTCAGGCTAGGCGTCAGGAGAAGAAGGACGACGTAGAGGCGAAGAAGCGCATCAAGGCCAAGATCGAGGCCGACAAGGAGGAGAGAAGGATCAAGGCGGAAAGAGAAAAGGCCGCGAGATCTGGTCAGTCTCAGTTGATATCGGTATCCGAGCCTGCAGCGGCAGCGCCGAAGCCTGCAGCACCAAAATCTGCTGCAAACTATACCGAGGCCAGACTGCGCCTCCAGGCTCCAACCGGCACTGTGCAGAAAACATTCCCTGTGGAGACGACGCTCTTCGAAGTTGCCCACGCCGTCAGTCAGGAGACGGGTTCACAGATCACAAGCTTCACGCAGAATTTCCCAAAGAAGGTTTGGGACGAGGCACAGTTCGGTCAGACCTTGAAGGAGGCTGGCCTGGTGCCTAGCGCTGCCCTCATTGTGAAATGAGCTGAACATTGATCATTGCTCCGCGCAGAATCTTGACCGCTGTATGCACCGAGAAGTTGGGAGCAAGCGCTCGAGTGCAGCAGGCAACAGCGCTCTGCTGCCTACAGTGCTGCATTACGACCCGTCATTTCATCGGCCTCGAAAACTTGATTGGTATGTTCGGATCGCGCATCATGCAAAGTACGGGATGCAGGGTCGAAAAGCCATGGATTTGGTAGCACCCTTGCTTCCCGGCCGTGTGGTTGCCTAAAACTCCGACAAGATTATACGCCAACCAGCAAATGGAACAGAAATGGTCAAGAAGATAAATAGAGGTTTGCCATTCAAAATTCCCATAATTCATACAAATCATACTCAACCAGTTCTCCTCATGGCTTCATTTGTGAATTACGATCCTACCCAGCCCATCGACGACGATTTGTCTTCCATCGACGACGATTTGTCTTCCACCGACGACGATTTGCCTTCCATCGACGACGATCTGTCTGCCTCGCTTCTTACCAATCTTTCACAAGACATCGAAAGCCAATCTCGCAATGCTTGTTTTGCATGTGGTGGGGATACGGAGACTCCGCCTCATGTCCGCGGAGTCACTGCGCAGATGGACAGCGTCATCTCGGAGATGTCCACAGTGTCGGTTGAACAACTACAAACAGCGCGCAGTCGAGGCGGGCATGTTGGTATCGAGGAGGTCTTCATGGCTTCGGCCTATGATGAGGCACGTAAGAGACGCAAAGTCAAGGGCAAATCTGCCGAACCAAGCCATGCTTCCAGCTCGCAAGTGCAGGTCCAAAACACCTTCGTACAGGTTCGCTACGGTCCTTCTGGTCAAGGCAAGACTCTGCTCCTTCCGTCGGCGACGATAGACCTTGACATACTGGAACTCGCGGTGGCCTGTCAACCCGCGACTTTTGGTCGTGGTGGTGAAGACATTTACGATGAGTCTTATCGCTGGACGTGTCTGATCGGCGGGTAATCTTGGTCCATCTATGGGATCTTCTTTCTTCTTTCGGTTGCTCTCTCATTCGTCTGCTTTGGTACCTTTCAGGAAAGCCTGGCAGATCTATCTTCGTATCCGTAATGCATCATCTGACCCTTCACGTTAGCAAATCGGTGCCCGAGTCAACTCGTCTCGTTCGAAGCAGACCCTCAATGAAGTACTCTGCTTATTTCGATGTGAAAGTTTCATGAAAGGATATCATTCGCCGTGCCCAATGCAGATACATAACGCTTTTACGTCGAGAGCCTGGCCTTCTTAACAGGCTTCTTGGCCTGCTTGGCGCCCTTTGTCCTCTTGACAGCAGTCGCAGTGTCGACCTCGATCTCGCCATCGGTCTTCTCAGTGACAGTCTTGGTAACAGTCTCCTCCGGAGTCTCCTTGACAGCCTTGGCAACAGTAGCATCCTCATCATCAGCCTCCTCAGCAGTAATGGTCAATTTCTCGTCAGCCTCCTGAGCTTGAACATGCACATCGCCAACCTTCTTCAGTCCAGGCATTTCAAACTCATAACCCATCTCCTTGAGCTTGTCGGCCTTTTGCTTTCTGCTCCTTGTCTCCCTCTTGACCGCGCTCGCCCATTTGTCCCTCGTCTTGCCGCGTCTCAACAGACTGCCCTCGATCTTGTTCCGTGGCATGACCTTGAAGCGCTTGCCCTCGCCCTTCCACAAGTTTGCATGCACTTGCTCGTCCGGTATCCTTCGTACCTGCAGGATGTGGCCGAACATGAGGTACTTGTCCATGGTCTTGGCGACAATCTCAGCGACCGCGGCCGAAGAGAACTCGATGAAGGCATAGTGCTTCGAGCGGCCGGTGAGCTTGTTGCGCGAGAGACGGAGGTGGGTGATGTCGCCGAACTGTGAGAAGTAGGCGCGCATTTGGTGCTCGAAGAAACCGTGTGGAACGCGGCCAATGTAGATTGTGCCTGGGTTGTTCTCGTCGTCGGTGGTCTGAGCAGCGAGGAGCGCCTTCTTGGTCTCTTTTTCGTTTGGCAGAGAAGGCAGCTTGCTAACGTCAATTCCCTTCTCGTCGTCATCCTGTGGGTCGTTCTCGTCTTCGTCGCTCTCGAAACCGGCGAGGAGTGCGGCAGTCTGGTCGTCAATCTTGTCGTCTTCCTCCTCTTCTGCCTCGGAGTCGCCTGATTCATATGCTGGTGTTGCTTTGGCCTTTGGCGCGGCCTTTGCTGGCTTTGATGCGGCCTTTGCTGACTTGAGTGCTGGCTTCGCTACTGGAGATTTCTTCTCCTTGACCTCGGTGACTTTTGCGGCAGCATCTTCGGCTTTCTTTACTGGTGTCGCCTTCTTCGTCTGTTTGGCTTTGGCTGGCGCGGCGTCGGTCTTCTTCTCTACCTGCGGCTTCTCATTCTCTTGGTCGATTAGGTCCTCAGCCTTTGCTCTCGGCTCCTTTGTTTGCTTGACGGAGACGGCGTCGGAGTCGCCCTTGACGATGGTGCGGCTTGCAGTCTTCTTTGGCGCAGGCTTCGACTTTGGTGCCTCAGCTTCGGTCTTGGAGATCTTGGTCTTCTTCGCAGCGACGGTAGGTTCAGGCGCGCCTGGTTGATTTGATCAGAAATGAGTACGACATGAGAGCATTGCTTAGCATACCCTTGCGCTTCTTAGCGTCTGTGACTTTAGACATGGTTGAATTACCAAAATTGAATTGTTATGCAGATTAAATCAGGTGTCAGGCTTTCGACTTTTTTTCTGACCCGCGGAGTTTGACTGAAAACGCCGACGAACGAAAGGCGCGTTTTTCCCCAATCCAAAGCAACTTCCCCATTCGCCGGGGAAATGTACTGTATTGTCCATTCGCTTTCTTATATCAAGGCTCACGCTGATCACTTCTTGACAGACATACTGTGCTCTGATTCTGTGATGATTGACATTTCCGAAAAAGCCATCACAGGATGCAATAAAGCGACGATACCACAGTAACAATCAGGACAGTTAAAAGTTGCAGACATCGGTGGCTTCTTTACTCACACGATGTCTACGTCGGATCTGACACACGAAGAGATATGGGATGACAGAGATCTCGTCAACTCCTGGAATGAGGCTCTCGCGGAGTACAAAGTGCATAAAGAATCGTTCTACTTCCATGTCACGTGCTAATATTGTTGCTTAGAAGTATCACAGTATCGCCGCCCGTGGAGAGAACATAGATGCGCTCATCCAGGCTTTTGAAGAATCGAATGGAACCGATCTAGGAGAGATATCACAAACGCCAGATGCTCCTGCCAATAAGGGTTCGACTAATGCGGTGGATGTTCTGGGAGTTACCCTGACCACGAACGAAGCAATGAACATCGACGAAGCTATGACTCCAGCCTCAGTCGTGACCAGCAACACGAATAACGAAACAAACACTTCTGGTCACGGTCAAGCAAGTGAGCAACTTCCTACCCAAGCTCAAGCTGTGCCGCCGTCAACAGGGGCCTTGAGTGCGGTGCTTCCAACGATCCAGGACGAAGCCATGAGGAACCTTATGATGTCCTGGTACTATGCTGGCTACTACACAGGCATTCAGGAAGGACAACAGCGAGCGTACGCTGAGATGCAAGGACGCAATGCCCAATCAGCAGATGCCGCCACTGGTTGAAAGAAAGGCACCGATGCAGAAACGACATGCACAACCATCTTCCGTCAGAGTCGAAGACACGGCGATTCCAGTGGTCAACAACAACCGGCATGCAGGAAGACTTGCCGCTCGCACGATGAAGGTCGACTGAGGCATCAACAGCAAGTGTCAGCGATGTGCAGCACGTTTGTATGCTAAAAAGCTCCATGAAGCCGCCTTATATTGGAGAAGGCAAACAATCTTACACGGGCAAGTCTGAAGGTGTAATATCCAAAGTTGATTGACTCCTCTATTCCGCTAAAGACGCTTCAAAACATGCTCTACTGGACATCAATCACCCATTACCGTTGAAAGACAGGCATTCTAGATGGCTTCGAGTTTTGCAGGAAGCTGAACATCGCATGGTGCTGATTACTGAGTACTGACTGCCTCATCATTTCTTGCCAGCAGCTGCATCGGCCGCCTTTTTCGCCTCAGCTAGAAAGAAATAAGAATCCACACAAATCAATTCGTGCATGTGAACAACGTACCTGCAGCCTGTTTCTGCCTCATGATGGCGGCGTTGTCCTCCTTTGCTTTCGCGAACTGGGTACCGCTCATTGTGTTGCCGGATTTCTAAGACAGGGATCAGATATTGTTCAAAACTTTGGATTCACGGTATTTAGATATAGGAATATAACGTGTTGCAGATGAGATGGTATAACTTACTTGGCCAGCTGCAGCCTTCTGAGCCTTTTCGCGAGCCTTGTCTCTCTGGTTGCCACGCGCCATTGTTGTATCGAGATAGGGAATGAATCGAATAAAGCAAGCGCTGCTAGTCTTGGACAAGGCGTGGCATACAAGGGTGCGATCTGTGCGTCTTGCGGGCTGATAGAAGGAAAAGTGATGGAGTCGATGCGATTGTGAGGTCGTTGTTGATTATTTGATCCGCGGTCCGGTCTCGAACAAATTCCACAAAATTCGCCGCATCGCGAGGCAACAGTACAGGGCAGGCAACTATTACCGCTTCCTGTCGAATTTGCACGTGAAAGGCGCGACCACGTGACCTGTCCCCGCTGAGCTGGATCGCATCGCATCTCCATGCATTCACACCACCTCACGTCTGATAATGTCTTGCCTTTCATTCACAATGAGCGACAAACGCAGATTCCAGTGTTGCATGGTACCAAGCCTGTTTCGGAAAGAATCATGCTATACTGCAAGACATCGGGAATAGCACTGAAGCCTGCTTGTAATTGTAGCGCCGGCCAGAAGATCTGAAACACAATTGAACCCCTACAGCGCGCTACATTCGATCAATATAAGCCAATACATTCGTCCGACTCACACGACCTCCTTCACGCAGGTATCATAACCGCGCTACTACATTGGAGTCAATGGGTTGCTGCTTTGTGATCACGATCGTACTGAGAAACGTCGAGGTAGGTTCTGGTGAAACAGACGCGCTTCATCATGGAAGACATTACAATAGCACCACAATCATACGCGCTCCACAAGCTGAGTAGCGACTTCACTGCGATCCTTTTGAAGCCCCTTCACCTCACTTCTTCTGACAACTTCCTTCCTCTTTCCCTTTGTGTCTATTGTTCTATTGTCACACGTTCGCTATTGTGCGAGAAGCGTATCGACGCCTTTCTGGCTGGCTATCTTCTTCTTCTTCCTCTTCTTCTTTCTCAAACCACCTTTACGGAGATCGATATCAGCTACTACTCTCGCATTTCATTCCATCACGACTTCGACATCTCCTTCAGCTGCTGGCCAGTCTTTCCTGCTTTGAATGTTGCTGCGAATCTATCCCTTTAATCTGTGAGTATGCAACAGTCTCTTCAGGAGATCGCGGTACTGACAAGGATAGTTACTTTGATATCCCACTACCGACACGCAGAATGGTACTCTCTCACAAGTCCCTGGCCGGTCCAGGCTACATCATCCTCAACGCCATCCGTGCACTGAACATCATCGGCTTTCTGCTGGTCATCGCAGCCAGTGTGGTCATGCTCATCAAGACGTCAACCAAATCAGCCTTCTTCTTCTTCGACGCCGTCACCCACGTGTTCACGGCACTAGCAAGCAGTTTCTTCATCATCTCCGAGCTCTGCCTCTTCCCTGGCTACTTTGCACGCAACTGGCCACTCCTGAGCCCGGAACACGGCTTCGTAATGCTCTCTCTGGTAATGATAATCATCGGTCTCGACACGCTCGGCAATCTGAACAAAGAGTCTGACAGCCAAGCGAATCTGGGTCTACAGTTCTGGCGCATCGTCATCGCTTCCGGCATAATGATGTTCATCCTGGGCTTCGTCAATCTGATCGCAAGCTACGTCTTCCGCGACTCGCACTCCGGCATCACAGCACGCATGGTACGCACGCACGGCGCAGTGGCTGATCAAGCAACGATTCACGCCGCGCCAGCGATGACCAAGACCCCATACACGCCGACCAAACGCCCCATCTCGAGCGCAAACCCTCTCGGCATCTTCACCGGAAAATCCGAAGCATCTGAGAACCTGCCATCGTACCGCTCCTTCTCACCAGTTTCACCGACACGCAGCAATGTTCGCAACGAAGGTCTGAGACCTGACTCACCATCGTCGCGGTACTCGCGCTCGACTGCTTGTACCAAAAAGAAGATCTTCGCCTCGCTGGGTCAGCTGCGCAGGGGCAAGAGGGAGAGTCTCGCGCCTCCGTTGCCGCTCAATATCTCGGCGCCGTTGAATACGAATATGCAGTTCGCTGCTTGGGTCGACAAGGACAAGGTTCGCAGGCCGGACAGTGCGTTGCACCCTGCTCGTGGAGGAGAAGTTTGATGACGACGGATTGAGATAGGTATAAGAGTAAGGTCTGAGATTGACGGAGTTATGCATGATACCACATTCATTCAAGGAGCCGGCGTTCAGTCGTTACAGCTGCGGGAATGCACGTTCTTTAATAGTCCCAAGATCATCATTCTATCATCTATACCCGTAATGCAAATTTTCGTCATCTGGTCTCGTTTATTTCGACTGAACATCATCCTCCTTCCACCCACCAACCTTTCTCCCACCCTCCTTCCTCTTGACTCTGCAATGGAGACCAACCTCCTTATCCCAGATAAACTGCCAAATAACACCAACCCAGCTGTAATGGCATGGCAGATCATCGTAGAAATCTTTCGCAATCTCATGCAATTTCGGAAGTCTGGTCCACGGGATCGCTGGAAAATCGTGGTGCTCATTGTGCAGACCGACGTTGTACGTCAGAAGATTCAGCGGGCCATAATAGCTATACGTCTCAGGAATCGCAACGCCCGCGCTGAAACTCTTGCTCGCCTTGTCCGCCAACGCCTGGCGGTCGAAGACGTAGTGCTCGGCGATGAAGTGGCCGGCGCACGGGTGCAGTGAGCCGGCGAGGAAGGACGACATGATGAAATACCACAGCGCGTTGCCGCCGAAGTAGTGCACGAAGGTGACGTCGAAGGCGACTTGCACGGCGATATTGAGTGCGTGGATCTGGGTCAGGGGCAGTTTGTACACCATCATTGGTCGCAGGGCATAAAAGAGGATCTGGAAGGTTGCGAAGAAGGCTTTTCCGGCGACCGAGTCGAGGAAGACGGCTTCGAAAGCGGTGGGGAGATCAGTGTCAAGACCGTCGACGCCCAATGATTTGTGATGGGTCAGGTGGTATGGCTGTGCGTTGTCAGATCTTTCTCTTCTCATCCTCTATTTTGTGTACGTACTCTGAACGACGCCGAATAAGGAATGCCGATCGGCAAGTTGGCGACGATAGCGAAAAGGCGGTTTGCGGTTGCGTTCTTGAAGGCTAGATTGTGGGAGATCTCGTGGATTGCAAGGAACAGGTTCTGGTTCGCAGTCGCGCCGATTATGTAGGCTGTGAGGAAGAATGGCCAGGAGATGACGGCTGTGTTTCGTAGAAGGTAGGCGCAGAGGCATTGGAGTGAGACGACTGCGAGGACGAGAGGAATCGTCAAAGGCTCTGGTCCGCAAAGCTTCAGGACCTACGGTATATGGTCAGCGGATTGTTAGTGGTTGAATCGGGTGAGGCAGCAATACCTCCGGGTGCGCCTTTATGATAGCTCTTCTCCTTGACATGTGAGGTTCTTCGGTGTAGGTCCAGAAGAACTTGTCATGTTGGTCTGCGGATATCGACACCGACGTATCATGTGGAGTGCTCGTAGGTGCCGTCTTGCGGGCAGCTATCGACTGTGGTGCCTCGGTGGCCGTGACGGTAGAGACTGTGGATGCCATTATGATCTTCCGTAGGGTTGTAGGGAAAACACAAGGACAATGATCTATGCAATATTCAGCAAGATGAGGAGAGAAAAGCTGTCATTCCATTGTTTCGACGCGTGGCAGTCATATTCTAATTTGGATTCCCCGCAAAACGTGCAGGGAAGGAGGCAATTCAGGGTTCCAGAAGATCGTCATGCCTAGAACGGCAGTCGCATCCACTCCCGTCTTCCATCTCACCACTTCACCTCATCCTCCTGCTAGTCGTCGTATTTACAAGGGATTTCCAGATAACCATCCAATCTTTGGAGGTGCTCCGTGACATGGCCTTGTTTTGACAACTACCGCGAAACAAATTTCGTGAGACCCGAGATCAAGTCGGCGGACTCTCATGCATCGGACGCTGGCTTGGCGGAGTCTCAATACGACTCAGTCCAGGCATTATTCGACGATTCACATTGAGTCAGAGGGAATCGAAAAGACATCTTTTGATCATGGTCGTGGTATATACTGCACTAGTAATCGTCACCTCGAGATACTACCTCCTTCACATTCGGACGCAACAGGATAGTCTGTGAATCGTTTAGTACAAATCCACAACAAAGACAACGTCTGCAACTTACGTGCTCGAACTGAGCGGTGTATGATCCCTTCTTGTCGACCAATGGAGGATAATCCTGGACAATACCAGCTTGTACAAGGTTATTCAGCTGAGCAATGTTAGTTCGATCATCAGAAAATGGCTATCATGTACTTACTCCGAGAAGATACTTGTCGTGCCCCAATCTGTCCAAGTACCGTCTGCAGAATGGCAATGTACCAAAGTTCTTATCGATACTCTTCAACAATGTCTTTGCGCTGCTGACTCTCAGTGGGGCATGTGGTGCATCCGGCATCCTCGCGTAGTGACTCGTCTCCATATCGTCGCGAACATATCCATTTCCAGTAGAGCCGAATGTCTCAATGGCAAATGTCTCGCCCTCTTCCATCTTGGTCTGATCCGTACCCTTGACGATAGGCACACTCTTAGTACCGTGGATGCTGTGCTGTCTGATGTCGTGACCGTTCAAGTTGCGAATTGACTTGATCTGGTACGTCTTTCCTTCGAGCTCGATCTCATACGATTCCATGGCTTCCTGGATAGCAGCACCAATATCTGACACACGCACATCAATACCCGCTTCCCTGATACCAGTGTTTGTGGCGTCCTTGACCGCAGCGAGCAGGTTGTCGTATACCGGATCGAAAGTCATGGTGAAAGCACTGTCAACAATTCGTCCATTGATGTGGGCACCGAAATCGACCTTCATGACATCTCCTTGCTGCAAGATCATCTTGTTTCCAGCATTCGGTGTGTAATGCGCCGCGCAGTGGTTGATGCTCAGTCCGCATGGAAAGCCCATACCACCTTTGATGTTGTCGCCCTCCTCGAGACCTTGGTGACCGGTAAGATATCTCACGCTGTTCTCGATCCCCTCTGCAATCTCCGTCAAGGTCTGTCCAGGCTTGATGTTCTTCTGCGCCCATTGTCGTGTCTGTCTGTGTACTTCGGCCGCTTGTCTATACTCGGTCAAGAAGTCGTTGTTCATGCGGTCCAGATGCCTCTTCTCCTCGCTTGTCGTTCTGAATGTGTTGTCGTCCTTGTACTCGCAGATCTCTCCTTCGGGATATTGGGCATTTGGGAAAAGTTGTGATACTGGTACTCGTGGTGGATCGCTCTGTTGGGTCGCATTGCCAGTACCGGCCTTCTTCTTCTTTCTTGGCTTTCTCTTCTTCTTTTTCTTTGCTGCGCCCTCTGCACCTCCCTCAGCCGCACCATCTGCCTCATCACCCTCGTCGTCTGACTCTCCCGCATCTGCCTCGCCATTCGTCGGCTCACTAGCTTCGTGTGTTGCGCCGTTCGTCTTCTTTTCCTCCAGACTGAGGCCTTTGACTTCTTCTGCAACGGCCGTCATCTTGATCGACTGATATGAGCAGAAGTGTTGCCAGAAAAGATTCACCGCGTGTCTGAAAGATCTCCAACCCCACATGCGCATCTCGAAAATCGATGCCGCTCTACTCGGCAGACCTTCCGGGCTTGGAACAGAGTTAACTACGTCACGATGCCCTGCTGTGACCGTCGTCCATCACGAACAATAATTAATCCTCTATAATTATCACGACATGAGGCATGTTATACCGCTCGTCTCGTCTACCCCTCGCGGGCTTCTCAAAATGCCATCAATGCCTACGACAGCAGCGTATGACTCCACCAATACGGATGTTTCATGCTACTCGCATCTACCGACAAGATGAAGCCGGCATACCTAATTACTACGAAGTACTCGGTATAGAGCGCAATGCCACAGCAGGTGACATCAAGAAGTACGCCTCTAGTCCAGCATCTCCTACCAAACCTAACCATCCCTCAGGAAATTCTACGCCCTTTCCAAAACCCACCATCCAGACCACAACCCACACGATCCCACAGCGACAGAGCGCTTCCTAAAGATCTCCGAAGCCTACTCAACACTAGGCAGCACCGAGAAACGACAACGCTACGACCGCGACACAGCGCGCGCCGCTCCCACTGCCCCCTCACACCGCGGCTCATACCACTCGTCACAAAGCTCCGGTCCCGCGGGCAGTCGTCCAGCCTCAGGCCTCTCGCGGCGACGGACACAATTCAAAGGCCCACCGCCGTCTTTCTTCCGCAACGGCGGCTGGGGCACACAAGGCGCGAAACGCAGTGACAACGAGAACTTCTCTCACAGCGGGGAAGCCTCCGAGAACGACTCGCCCTACGCGAGCGAAGCGCCGGGCACCCGCCCCCGCGGATTTGCGCAGGGACTCGACAATGACGTGCCGCATTTCGACCAGGCGGGGCATTTCCGGACGCAGGAGGAGGTGCAGCGAGCGCGGCACCGGCGACGGGCAGGGGTGCAGAGCGCGATTGATGATTTTGAGAATAGCGCCAAGAGCTCGTTGGTCAGTTTCGTGATGATCTCTGGGGTCATGGTCGTCATTCTTACCGTCAGTGGGTTCTTTGCCGGCACCGCGACGGCGGCGACGACGGTTGTTCCGACGAGTTTGAGGAAGAGGGATAAGACTTGAAAGCCTCAGCAACGACGGAGCTGCCTAATAAAAAGAAGAGGAAGAAGTGGACTACACAACCACTCCTTGTACCATCCAACTGCTTCTATGTGTATCATACTGGTTACAAGAATCGAGTCTAAAGACTGTATGTCTGCGCATACCTGCTTCCCTGGCAAGACGCAGGCCAATCACGAGGGAGGACGACAGCCGGGGCTTCTCACGGAGAGCCCCTGGAAGATGATCATGTCGACCCAAGGCATTTCGGTCATGATCCATAGACGACGAGCCACACAAACTCAGATAGAAGACTCACTCTTACGAGCCTTATAGATGGACATAAAAAGAAGAGAATGGAAATTCCAGATCCAATTATACAGCTCGACTCTGGCGTCTACCTCTCTCTAGCTACCTGTACATGCATGCCCAGCGTGCCTTCAAGCCGCCACTGTCAAAAACTGTTCATCTTCCTTGAAAGCATAATCGTCAACTCAACATTTAACCCTCAAAGGTCAAGGCGGTGCCGATCTTGTGGCCGGCCTCGTTGAGCTTGGCGGTGTCGAGGGAGAGACCGAGACCGAGGGTGGTGCCTGGGTTGAGTCTGGTGTTGTAGGAGAGAGCAGCAATACCACGGTCGTTGATCTTGGCCTGGGATTTTTTATCAGCATTTGGCTATCAGGTGTGAAAACAACTTTGACCGACCTTGGCGAATGACAATGGGTCAAGCTTGTACTTGGTGGCAACCTCAAGAGCGACGGCGTTGTTGCCCTGGAGAGCGTAGGTGGCCTTGGCACCAGCCTCGACGCTGGAGTTGACCTTTTGGTAGTAGCTGGCAGCGACAACGGAGAGGTTCTGGAGACCAATGATGTTGGCGTTCCAGGATGAGGTGTGGTAACCAATGGCGGCGGAGTAGCGGGTGATGGCAGCCTTCTGGACATCGTATCCAGCCTCGGCACCGGCGACGAAACCCTCGTGACCAACGACGGCGTCGATCAAGGCGTTAATGCCACCGCTGGCGGAGCGGTCAAGGAAGGCACGGGCGTGCATCTTGTCCTGCTTGAAGGTGAAGTTGACCTTCTGGGCACCCTTGTTTGGAGCATTTGGGTTGAAGAGGTTCTGGAGCTCGACCTTGACTGGCTGGTTGAGGAAGTCGGCGAACTCGACCTTGGTGTCGAGGAGTGAGGCAGTGGTGAAACCCTGGGTGATGGTGATTCCTGGACGTTTATAAGTCAGGTATACTGTGTGTGTGTATTGCTTGCGAAATGGCTTTTCAGATCCCGGCTCTTCCTCGTGGGGGTCAAACGACACCGCCGGACTGCCCATGTACATGACGAATAGTTTCTGTCGTAAGGGCGCGGGAAGCTGAAACATTAATCGAAAAGACCTAAGAAATTCTTGCGTACCCTGAGGCTTCAAGGCGTATTTGCCCTCGACCTGAATGGAAGTAAGTAAATGCGCTTGCCTGGGAAAGTCCTTGGGTACATACGGAGGCGGTGGTAGTGCTGTCAAAGGCTTGCTTGCCCTTGATGTTGAGGTTGGCGCCGTTTGGAGTCTTCAGCTTGACATCGAGAGTAGCTATACCGCGCTGTTAGCTCCAAGGCTTGCGGCGCATCGCGTGTGTACTTGCCGGCAGCGGTGTGGTAGAAGTCCTTGTTGAGGAGCTGTCACATCATGGTCAGCTACACGTCGCGACTTTCGAATTCTTGTCAATCGCGTACGTCGGAGGCAGCCTTGGAGATGTCCTGGAAAGCTGGAGTTGGGATGGAAGAGGTCATGGCGCGCTTGGTGCCCTCCTTGAGGTCGTGGCCGAGGGCTTGGGCGTCGTGGCCAATGGCCTTGGCATCTTGCTTGATGGAGGTGAAAGACATTGTGATGGTGAGTTAAGTATTTGGGAATGCGAGAAGAAGTGGTATAGAGCAAGGTAAATATTAAAGACTGAGATTTGAGGGGCCTCAGACTGATATTCACGGTTTGCTGGCCAGAGAAACAATCGGCAGCTTTACGAAAGGGTCCAAGCTCTGTTGCTTCTCTCGTTCCTTCCAGCCATGGAAATCCAGCGGCTCAAACCGAGCTCCAGCCAATCGCGTCATCTGTCACCGACATGCCACGCGAGTTGCGAAGTTAGGCAATCACGTGAAGCGGCGCTGTTATCTACTGATTCTACTCCGTGTTCGACGTCTGCTTCACCAATTGAAGATGAAACGCGACGACAGCCAGTCTCAGTCTCTCTCTATGGTAGGACCGGCGGGACTCCTCTGCTCTTGGACAGTAATCTCGCGACCCGTGCTATTGTACATTTTCTGGCTATTTCACGAAGTCACCGGATAGCAATGGCAGTAAGATAAGTAAATCTGTCCGTCAGGCTACATGAAGAAGACGTAGGGGCAAGCCTTCATCTCAGACTCCATGCTCCCTCATATATACATCATTACAGTCCCGGACGCCAGCGCTAAAATGCAGCACGCTGGTCTTGCTAAGGAATTGAAAACGATCATCACCTGCGCTCATCAGACGCGACATAATCATCATCCTCGGCCTCGTCACTGGTGGTTCCCTCCTCTTCATCGCCCTCGGTCTCATCCCAATCTTCAGCTTCGAGGTTTGATCCTCTGATACCGAAGCTTAGAAGAAAGCCAAGAAGAGTGATACCGCCAAATATTCCAAACGCCAGGGCTTCGCTCTTGGGTTTGTGAATTTCCATCGAAGCCGTAAACAAGGATCCAGAGATGAATGGACCTATAGCACGACCGGCTGCCGAGAGGGTCTGGGCGAGACCGTTCAATGTGCCAAGGACGGAGTGGTTTGGCGCAGAGTTCGTGATCTGTGATGGTCGTTAGAAGTCGCTGTTCAGCCTTGCAAGAAATATACGTACCAAGAGTAGCGCGCTCGTCAGACAACCAACAGCCGCCACGGTCTTAATGATGAGCACGACTGCCAATTCGGCCCACAATATCGCCTTACCCGGCGTTGTAGCTGGGCGCGAACCGTCTCCGCCGTCTTTGTGCCCGACGAACGGCATGAGGATGAATGCTGAAACGAGACCCGAGAATCCGATTCTGTAGGTTGTCTTGTTTCCGAGCTTTTCACGTAGCCTGCCGAAGAGTCCGACCTGGAAAACAATAGTAACCAGACCGGCAAACCCGAGCGAGAGACCGATCTCTTCTGGCGATAGTCCACGACCAGTTGGAGGACGCTCCTGCGCGAAGATCGGGTACAGGGAATTGTAGGAAATGTTTGCGAGCTGGAAAATGAGAAATGTGGCCAGGAGTAAGATGGTATCTCGCTTGAAGATGACTGATCTGTCCAGGTTCTCTGTGTGCTCTGGAAACATGTGGAGGTGTCCGTCCTCGTCGTCATCTTCCTCGTCATCTGCGTCTTCATCGTCGTCGTTGTGGTCTTCGCCGCGAACCAGTGGTTGTTGCTCGGAGGTCTTTTGTGCCCTTCTGAGGTATGATGGCTTGTGTGAGAACCCTGTGAACTGCCAAAGCCAGGCGAACAGACTCCCTACTCTTTTATTTAAAGGTGGTAGATCTCGTGCTTCATCAAGCGACTCCTCGAGGAAGAAAATGGTGAGTATAAAGTCGACCAGCAGTATCAGAGCGCTGAGCAGGTTCGGTGCAAGATATGGATAAGGATTCTCCTGACCGTTCCAAGGTAGCTGCTTCCATACCAATAGTCCACCGACCAGCGGTCCGGTGATTCCACCGATACCATAGACCACTGGTAGATATGTGAAAGCCTTGCTCTGGTTACTTCTGTCGGTGATCTCGCCCAGACAAGTGCTGATCACCCCCTGGTTGCCATTGACCAAGCCCATGAGTACCTGCACCAAGATTGCCTGCCAAAGCGTGCGACAACATCCGAAAGCGATAAAGCAACAGGCCGTCAGGAGTGTGCCCGTCAAGACAACTGGCTTCCTGCCTATCCTATCGCTGAGCCAACCCCAGAAGAAGTTGGTCGCGAACTGCGCGAGCGCGAAACTCGAAGCGATCAACCCCACATACAATCCAACTTGTCCTTCTCTTACCTCGGGGAAGGAGCTGGCCATGTCTGGGAGATAGGGTGATATCGAGTTCAATGCTGTCTGTTCCGCAAGGGCAATCACTGCCAGGATGGCGAGTTGTGCCTTTGGAAGCGGTGACTCTTCATGGTCATGGTTTCCAGAAGGAGTCTGAGACGGGTGTCGGTCATTGTTTGGTTCCTGGTTGTTCCTTCGAGGGTTGGCGGTGGATGACAAGGGTTTTCCTCTCGATGTCGGCGGTGTGGTCGGAAAGGTGGTATAGTGCAGGATCGATGAATGCTGGGGACCTAGAGGAGGCCTCTGAGAAGAAGGCATTGAGCCAATCGCTTGTTACGGTGCTGCCTGGAGAGGTTGCTATCGGAGTGTGGTGAGGATGCTCAGTGATGTCGTAGTGCCTCAAACCTATCAGCCCAAATCTATACCACCATTATTCGACGGTTTCGTATACAGTATCCGAGCTCACTTCACGAGCTTCATTCAGTCTTTGCACAAGATGGTAGACATAGATAATGTACCCTTGCAAAGCGAGCCGATGCACCGAAACTTTTTGTGATGACCGGTGACGTCGCCAACTCTGATCTGCCGAGGATCAACGAGAATCGCACCATCGAACTGTTTACAGCACACTTCATCTCAGCTACTGCAGGAACCATCAGGTAGTTCAGGAGTGCATGGACTGATTGATATGATGGGATTTCCAGTCTCATTGTTGCCACATTGTTATTGGCTGACAACGAGCATGAACACCGCAAGTAATTCAGAGAGCGGCGGTAAGCTCTACATCTAGTCGCTCAGACCCTTTCTATCTTTTACTCTACTTCCAATATCTCTTGCCCATTACGTTCTTTTGTCAGTTGGGAACCTGATCACCAGTATGGAGTTACCATTCGATGTAGACGGAGCGAGGTCCATTCAATGCGTGGACATGCATACAAGCGGAGAACCCACACGTATCATATACCGTGGCTATCCCGACGTTTCTGGAACGCTACTAGAACAACGCACAGAAGCGCAGCAGAAGTATGATCACATCCGGAAGTGCTTGATGCTCGAGCCTCGCGGCCATGTGGACATGTACGGCGCCTTGTTACGTTGACTTCAACCATGTGCGGCCATGCAACGATAGCACTTGGGCGTTTCCTCATTGACACTCACGACAAGACAATCTTTCCTCTCCGTGACACCGTTCCTATCGATTCGACAATTGATACCGCGACCATCAGTTTGCAAGCTCCTTGCGGCCTTGTCACTGTCACGGTGCCGGTAACACCAGATGGCAGTAAGTCCGACCCCTCTCGGCCTGTCTCGTTCCTCAGCGTTCCATCCTTTGCAAGGGCCACGGACTACAGCCTCAAGGTATCAGATCATCTACTCAGTCTTAACGTGCTCATGGAAAGTCCTATGCAGCATGTGAGAGCCAGCGTAGCTTACGGCGGAGCATGGTATCTCCTTCCGAAGCTACGGATTGATCCTGATACCGATACACCTCATCTCGACAGCCGCAATCTGTCTCTTGCTGCCTTCGAGCTGAAAGAAGCATTCAACTCAAAAGGGCTGCGCGATTGTCGCAACCCTGACGCTCCTGAGTCTGAGTCAGAACATATCTTCGGTACAATCATCACACACCCGCTGTCGCGAGCTTACGATCCAACCCGGAACGCGGACGGAGCAGATCTCGGCCTCAACTTTTTCGGCAAGGATCAATTCGATCGATCGCCTTGCGGGAGCGGCGTTGCGGCTCGTGAGGCGTTAGCTTTCGCCTGTAAACAAAGGAAGATCGGACAGAGATGGGTTTATCACAGTCTCATCTCTAAGGCAAAGGGCCAAGGGGAGATGGTCGCAACAGTAGAGAGTGAGTGTAAAGTTGATGGCTCAGAAGGAACTGGGGCTGTGAGAGTCCGGATCGAGGGAAAGGCGTTCTACTCTGGGTTCTCAAGTCATGTGGTGGAGGCAGGGGATGAGATAGGAAAAGACGGATTCACATTAAAAGAGGCAGAAACGGCAGTCAATAGTCGATGGATGCGCGATGCACTTGGGCGAGAAGGTCTGCGGCCGAAGAGATCTCATGACGACTACATTCATGGGAACTGAGGGTTTGTGTCAGTTGGTCGCGCAACGGAATACTTTCGTTATTGATATCGTGGCACAAGAGATATGTCTGAAGTCAAATTTCGCTGACCATGCTGTGGTCGGACTGTGGGCTACGTATGCTCGTTGCCATGTTCGATCCATCTTCTTCACAAGACCGTCAGTCTTTGGTGCCCATCTCCGATCATTCTCCCTGCTTGATACATGCAGAGGCAGCTTCTGCCTTCACTCTCCCTTGTGCTTCGATCACTTTGCAGATCTGAAAGCCTTCTTGCCGGCCTCCAATTTCTCCAAGTCCGCCTTCAGCAAGTTGCGCTCTTCCTTCACAGCAGGTGGATCGGCAGCGAGCATGCCAATGAGTCCCTCAGTCATGTCATCGACCTTGAGGGGCGACAAGATGTCTGTCTCCAGGTCCTGGAGAAGGTTACGCTCGATGACTTGCTTCGTGACAGAATCGACAAAGTAGCCCAACTGGGTCTGTGGTTTCCCGTTAGCAAAGAATAAAAAGATAGACCTAAGGAGCACCAACCTCGTAGTATGCAGTGGCGCAAATCAAAGCGTCGGAAGCCGAATGCTTCTCCATGTTCATTTCTGAGTTGGCAGAAGCGACACTGGCTGCGAAACCTTTCGGGTCAATGGTGATCGATGTCTGACCGTGGAGGTCAAAGCCACCTTGCTGATGTCTCAACATGGTTTTCTCCACTTCGGCCTTCTGCTTGCGCGCGCGCATTTTCTGAACACGCTCGCTGTAGCTTGGATCGTACGTAATGATGTGCTTCTTCTGATCCTTCAGAAGTTTGTCCAGCTCGCCAGAAGCACGAACAGTTCTGCGATCGATTTCCTCACTGATGAAGCTCTTCATGTTGGCACAAACGTCTTCGCACGCCAGGAAGGAGACGACGTTCTGAACAAAACGTGAGCAGAGTTCAGCAATGCGCTCGACATGCGCAGTCGCAAGACTCTTCCAGCGGTCTGAGAGCTCCAAGAAAAGCTGAGAAATGACAGCATTGTTGAAATTTCCAGGCAACTCGCGACCACGGCTGCATGCAATGACGTTCTGAACCCATTCTTGAGCTTCGGCATATGTCTTCTTCACCTGCTCGGGCTTCGTGTTCTTGTATTCCTTCGCAATCTCAAAGCCACTGTTGGCCTCTTCGTCCAGTCTGCTAAGTTCCTGTGCAGAACCGGTGAATTTGAACTTGGCGCCGAATTGGCGCATCTGACGAGCAAAGTTGTAGTTGCTAGACTGGACAGCAGCGCGCAGACGAATGACGTTCTGCAGGATCTGAGCAGGGTCCATCTCTGTCGTCTGGCGGAAGAAGTCGTGATCGTAGTGTCTATTAGAGTGTCAGTGGATTGGCTATATTTTTGAGGTCTGCATAACATACCCGTCGACAGCAGCTTTTGTAATGGTATGGAAGTTCTGGGAAAGGCGGATGAGATAGTGTCGCTGATCTTTGAGACTATCGCGGGCTTCTCCAAGTTGGGAAAGAGCATCTGTGGTCTCGTCATACCTTGCCTTCAACTCATCTTCAAGCATTGGTAGCTCGCTCTTGAGGTGTTTGGTGAGTAAGAAACCGAGGCGAGTCTTCAGCTTCTCGATGCCGACATGATTGCGGTCTAGCTGACGCCATGCACCGGTGTTGAAGAAAACAGCCTCGTTCAGGTTCCGCTCTTTCTGGCTGTAGTCCATTTCCAGCTCAGATCTGACAGAATTAGTCTATATCGCGATTCAATATTCCACAACACCTACCGATTGCGGAGCACATGCCATCCCAAACCAAACTTGATGTCCTTGCCCTTGGCAAGCTTGATCCATTTTTTCTCTCCTTCGGTGCCGGCTGAAAGCGAGTCTGGCTTTGTGATAATTCCGAGCGTGCGGTCCGTGGCTTCAAGTCTCTTCGCGACGTCCAGAACAATCTGGTTGGCATAATCGTTTTTGGCAGAAACGACGGCCAGGACGATCGTGCGCTTGTCCTTGACGTACTGCTCAACCATGGCCCTGATTAATGCAACATCTGTCTTCGACTGATACCTGTTCTCTGAGTGAATGAGCCCAGGAAGATCGACCAGGGTGAACTGAGGACGTGTTGGGCCAGTGATCTCGATGCTCAGAATATCGCGTGAGAAGGCACGCGGGCTCGACTTGCTAGAGTCCTTCAGACCCATCTCACTGAGAGCCTGGTCCACAAGCTGTCCCATGTTGCTGAAGTCTTCAAGTGACAGAGTGATCTTCTCAAGGTTCTTGCGAGTCTTGTCGGATTTGATGCACACTGAAATACTTTCGTGCTTAGAGCGGCGAAGGATGATCTCGGTCGCAAAGCGGGTGCAAAGATTCTCCGTTCTTGGGAAAGGAATGCCAGTAAGAGCTTCAAGGACAGATGATTTTCCAGAGCTCTGATCGCCGCAAGCGACAATCTGAGGAAGCTCGAGCATACCTCCAAGCCCGATCTCACGCAGTTCGTCGACGATGTCAAGCAGTCTGCTCGATTCTTGACTCTGGAGCGACTCCAAAGAGCTCTGCACAGAGGTATCGGTTTCTTCGTTCATTTCGTCAGCCGTTCTCTTGCGAGAAGATTTTTTAGTCGAACCAGCCATTGAGAGTAATAAGCCTGGCTTTGAGCGGCTTGCTGTGGATGGTGATGATGTTTTCGAATCGTTTGGTAGGCAAAGAGAGTAAAAAGTTTTCTGAGGTGGAAGAGAAAGAAAGAAAGATGAAAAGAGGAGGGTGGCCAATAGCTCTTTATACCTTGTGCTGGCTTCACTTCCCAGCCACAAGTGGACACGTTGTTTCAAGTGAAGCGTGAAGAAGTTGCAAGCATGGCTTGATCTTGTTCCGGGCAGAAAGTGAGAGAAACATCACCTACGATCTTCACTCACATCGACGGACTCACGTTGACGGAAGCTTCAGGACAAGGCATGGATCGAGAGGTTCTGGTGCTATACACGGCCTTCATCGAAAGCACAAGAATTGTCAACAAACCAGTTGTATGCGAGGAAAGATATGGAAGAGATAGAAGAGAACTTCATAGAGTGTTTCGATGCAAAGGATGCCCCCATCGCCTACTGTGGTGAATCGCGGCGTACGTTACATGCGGTCGTGCGGGTGGCTGCCTTGCGGCTTCCTGCACAAGTATCGTGGTCATGGTGCTGCCCTGTCCAGCTGTCCACGAAGGCAGACAAGGAAGGAAGTGAAGTGAACGCAGCTGTCGGAAAGACGCAGCCAGCCGAATGCCAAGACGCAACAGGCCGAGTGCGGATCCACCACAAACGAGCCTCTGCCTTCGGTCTGATCGGTGTCTATCGACTTCGAATGAGTCCTGCTCCTACGAGTCTAAGGTCCACCGACGGTAGAGTTGACCTCATACGCCGCCGCTATCGCCCCGAAAGCACAGAACATTTGCAGCATTCCCGGCAGCGATTGTGTCACCTTTGGTCGAAGACGGCGAAAGAGGTACCTTACTTGGGAAAGTAGAATTAATCGGCCAATGGCATGGACGTGCCGGCGGTATCACAGCTCTTGCAGCAGTTCTGGCCGATATAGTTCAAGGCCTGGACGCGGATGCACGATCGTCGCGGTGAGCGAACAAAACGCTATCAGAGTGTGAGCGAGACCGGGTCATGAAAGACCAGCAGAGTGATCGAAATGCTACAGGCGGACTCTCGATCAGACAGAGTACAGAACATACAGTCCATCTTATTCGTGCATCGCTATAGTGGTATCATAATTCCAAACCAATTCTTCGCAGCGTGCTCGAAAGCTCCTGCAATCTTGTCACCCACCCCAAACACACTGTCCAGCTCCCGCACCGGGATCCAATCTCTCCACCATCCAAGCCGTACTTTCATAGAGCCGTGCTCACATGACAACACAATCATCCTTCTTGCCCTCCTTTCTCCTCAGTCTCTGACCCTTGAAGTCCTTGCTACCTCTTCTCTCAGCCACACCAGGCGCGACGTTGCCCTTCTTCAACTCTTCAAGCCTCTCGATCGCCTTTGGAAACTTGTAGGCCGCAGCCCTTCCGTACCACTTCTTGGCTTCTTCGACGCTGCGAGGACAGCCAATACCGGTCTCGATGTAGTAGCCCATGGCAAACATTGCTTTGGCGAGCGGAGGTTCCGAAGACGCCGCTTTGCGAGCCCAGAGGTACGCTTCAGTGTCCGAGTGCTCGAGGATGCCTTCAGAGCCGGTAAGGTACCTATGAATTGTTAGTGTCGTGCTTGGACAAAATGGTCTATGAGGACTTACCATCCGGAAAGGGCCAGCTCGGCACTATGATCGCCCTGCGCTGCTGCCTTCGAGTACCAAGCAATCGAGCTGCGTGCATCTATCGGCAGACCTAATGAACCATATTCGTAGGCTTGACCGAGACGGCACTGCGACTGCTTGTAACCAGGCTTTGAGGCCTTCATGAAAAGTTCACGGGAGTACTGTTCGTCGGGAATGATCTTGGCCTTGATCGTAGGGTCGGTGTTGTCCGGCTCGTACATCAAGCCGAGCTCATGCAGAGCGTGAGGGTTGTCCTTGTCTGCACGTTCGGCGGCACGTTTGAGCCAGATCTCGGACTCGCCAATGTTACGCTGCTGACCAAGGAGACCCTTGAGAAGGATCATACCAAGCTTAAACATGGCAGCGACATCTTGCAACTGCGCAGCGCGGCGGTACCATTGGAAGGCCTTTTGCAGATCGCGACGGGTACCGCCACCTTCCTCGGGACCCATCTCACAGCAGACTGCGGTTCGATACGCAGCTTGGGCATGACCACCTTTTGCGGCAGCCTGATAGAGGTTGAAGGCCTCTTTGGTGTCGACCTCCAAACCAAGCAAGCCTTGACCGTAGCAATCAGCCATGTAGAATTGAGCATCCGGATATCCGTGGGTGACAAGCTTCTTGATTCGACGATGAGCATCCATGATGTATTTTTCACGATTTTTTGCAGTCTGTCGTGGATCAAGGCGGCCATTCTCGGATGCGAGCACTGTTGCAGCCTCGATCAGCTTCTTGGCAAGTAGCAAAGCCGTTGCATGGTCCTGTGGGTGGGCATTTACTTCGGACTGCAGTCTGCTAATCTCCGCTTGACTAACAGGCTGGGACTGAGATTGACGCCTAGTGTCGATCGATGAGCGAGGGCTAGGCGATGGCCGAGATTGCTGCACGGGTGTACCGTACTGCCTGACCGGAGCTGGTCGAGGTGGCTGGTTGACCATAGCATTCTGCGAAGGGGGTGATTGGTTTGCTAAACCAGGCCGAATAGGAACCGCGTGGTGAGGCAAGGCGTCTGGATTATCGGGTAATGGCGGCATACGGCCATTTGGCGACGCGGACAACGGAGGCTCTATCGATGACGGTGGAGATCGTCTTGGGTCACCCTTTGAAGGCACTATACCATTCTGTCCACGATATCCAGGACCCTGATCAGATCGCATGGCTTGACCAGAGTCAAAACGATTGACCTCTGGACGGGCCTGATAATCATTGTTTGCTGGAGGTCCACGACCTTGCTGGAACGAATTTGGGCTTGCGGTGGGGAGTTGCATTCGTCCTTGCGGAGGTGGCATTGATCCGTTTGGAGCATATTGAGCACCATTTGGCTGTGGTCGGCGTTGATCAGGAGGTACCTGAACTCTGCCTTGTTCAGGATACTGCATCCCGTTGACTTGGGGACCACGCCCTTGTTGAGGCGGATACTGATCAGGAGGACCCATCGGACGTCTTTGCTGTGTCGGGCCGTTGCCCATGGAACCAGTTTGTGGATTCTGCGGATGACCAGGAGGGAACCGAGACTGTATAGACGAGGGGAATCCTCCACCCGAAGCATTCCAGTGCTGAGGTGATGCCGGGACTGACTGGCTTGCTGGCGAGTTGAAGTCATTGATCTGCATCACTCCGAAATCGAATTGCCCCATACCATTCTGTTCCGCTTGCTGCTGGTGTGGAAGCGCTGGTTGAGACATGGCCTGCTGTCCTTGTTGATAAAAGCCACCATTTGGGAGCGCCGTCATCGGCGGAGCCCTTGATGTAGGTGGTGCGTTGTTGAGATGTGCATCCAGAGTGCGACCTCTCTTGTGAGCGAAAGGCTGCGCAGAGTCGAGATTGTCAAAGTCAGGCATTTCGGCCTCAATTTCATCATCTCTATTGTAACCGTTCTGTTGTTGGTGACCCAGCTCCTCTCCGTAGTACTCGGCATACATCTCGGACAGACTGTTTGACTTTGCGTGATTGCTTGCTTGCTGCTGTTGGTAGTGACGTGAAGGCGGAGGCGCTTCTTCGTAGACGGTTGCCGGGCTCATTGGAATATGTGGTGAAGCGTGAGAAGCGGGCGCCGGACGGTGTGCAAGCACGTTGGAGTTGAATGCTTGCGGCGCATCTCTTGGTACAAAGTTCTGAGGCGCTGCACGTTGAGTATCAATGTGCTGGACCGGTGGCTGCCTTGCTTGGTGGTAAGTCATATCACGATCCTGGTATTGCTGATCTCTAGGTGGGCTGTTTCCTTGTCTGGCGGACTGGTGTGGCTGATTGCGTGGAGGGCTTGTCCCTTGACCAGGAATAGGTGGATGGCGCACTTCCCGCTCTTGTTGTTGCGGACGGTGTACCACGGTGATGTCTCGCCGATGCTCATCTAAACTCGGCCTACCAGGGGCTTGTACGGGCTGATTGTAGCCCGGAGCAGGGCCGTGGTCAGATGTGTGAGCTGGAGGAGCCCTAGGGTCAACGGGTGGACGGTAAGCATCGTCGGATGCCACCTTCAACCTCCGGCCATCTTGATTTCGTGGAGGAGATGGCTCAAGATGGCCATTGGAACGCCCTTGAACATCACTGCTCATCGGTCTGCCCTTCTGAACATGAGATGAGTTTGGCCGTGAATCCCCACTGCTAGAATGTTTATCCTTTATCTTTTTCGCAACCACTTGCTCCGTCGGAAACAGAGGGAAAGCGTTATCCTGAGCCAGTGGCATATCATCAGGGACTTCGATGAGAGGCTTGCGTGGGGAGCGATTGCGACTCGGGGCCCGAGATTTGCTTCTTCCTTTGTCCAGTTGATTGTCCGATGTTGACCTCTCGAGAGGTGGTTGTTGCTGGGACCGCTGCGTTCTTGCACGTGACCGAGTCTCCTGGTCGCCGTGATTCGAAGAATGTAGGTGTCTCGGGTCTTGAGGGCGCAGGCGGGACTCTGGATAGTGTGCTTGTTGAGGCATAGAGTTGGCAAATTGTTGCTGCTGATACACTTCCTGCCGAGGCATATGACTCTCTTGTACTCTTGGCTGGTTTGGTGGGGGGCGAGAACGAGACTCGGTCGGGTGTTGTTCCTGAGGCCTTGCGTTTTGCGGTGGCGGAGGTTGCTGTGGCCTTGTGTTCTGAGGTGGGGGAGGTTGCCTTTGCTGCTGGACTGGTGGTTGGGCATAATGATTTGTTGGTGCTGCTTGTTGGTACGGGTCTGACGGACCATTGCCGTAGCCGTAATGACTGGGTTGACTGGATGAGCCATTCGTGGGTTGCGAACCATAGCCATACCCATTGTCATACTGAGCGTTGTACTGTCCGTCGTATTGTCCGTCATGTTGCGCCTGTCCATACCCGTTGTTCATGATCTGCCCGCCTCTTTGCTGTCCATAGGGATCGTGCGGAGCAGCGCGCGGGTCATAGTAGTTTCGGCCTGGAGGCTGGTATGTATGTGGATCGTATGCCATATTGGTGATGGTCGAAGGTGGAACCACACGATCTACTTAGTATGGTTGATCGTTTTACAATATTCCTGTCGCAAGTCCCATTCCAGATCTTGGTCGAGGTTGGCAGTGGTTTTCTTATTTCGTAATCTTCTCTCAATCAATTCGTGCAAATCGTATCTTTGTCAGAATGTAGGCCAGGCTCAGATGGTGATTGTGTACGACGACCGTTATTCGTTTGTAAAGCGGTACAGGGTCTCCAGACGATTGAGCGCAAACTCTAAACCAAAAAAGGTAGGAAGGTGTTTGAAGTGAAGTCGCGTGCCAGTTGAGGCAGCGAGGTTGTAATGCTCAATCGAACAATGAGGTTGTTCGAGGTGAATAGAAAATGTCTGTCAGGCGGCTATTGTACGAAAGAGATCGAAAGGTCCCGTGAGTGCGTGAATGCGTGAGAGCGTTAACGAATGACGATTGTGTCACGGCAACCAAAGTGACCAGACTCTTGGAATGACGGCAGAAGCGAACGACGATGGAAGGCTTGTATAAAGCAGGACCAAAGAAGACACAAGAACGTGACCAGCAGCGATTCCCGATTATCGATTCTGATCAGCGACATGGGAAAACCAAAAGCAGAACAATCTCCGGCAGCGGTTGATTGATTGACGATCTGCAAAGCGATGGATCCACCGAGGCAGCAATTGGTCAATCTACTGCTTCAGAATGGTTAGACTCTCGTACTTGCTGTGGCTGTGGTGGCGGTGCTGTGGCTGTAACTTTCGTTCCTGCTTGATAGGAGCTGTAAATGACCAGATTTTGAGATTTGGACCCACCGACTGTGGCTTAGAGGAAAGGAAGTCTGGTTCAATTAGACTGACCGACTTGCGATGACGGGCAAGATCTCGGCGGTTTTCAGATATTGGAATATGCAAAGTCGAGCTTGCAAGGAACGCTTGTGACTTGTAACTCGGTGACATTAATCGTCGAGATGCGGAAGAGGCTGTACTATTCAAGTTCCAAGGCGAAACAATCTCGAAACAGGGCCGCATCCTTGTCAAACCCAGCCCGTCGCACATGTGTCCCACACTACCGGACCAAGTGCATTTTGGAAGACGTCAGTGATCATTCGGTGAAGTAAGGTATTCATTCTTCTGATAGGTCTTGAGACGCGGTTCAAAAAGCGGTAGCATGACCATAGCAGGTCGAGTTATTTTTGACCTGGACCTCACAATCACGTGAATCTCACCGATGGGGTATCCCCGCGTCTAGGCATCAGTGTCGGAAATGGCGGTTGCACTTGCCGCAAACGCGTCGGTGCTCACCCGCATTTCAGGTTCCCTCTTGCTCCGCGTGGAGATGGTTGTCTTTACCCGAGGGGAGCAACTTGCGCCCGAGGATATCATTAGCCCGGGCTGACCATCAACAATTGCCGATCTGTCGTTGTATATGAGGATATGGCGGACAGCTCCACGTCGTCTTCTCGGACACGACATCTGCACGAGTTACTGTGATCCTTCTTGATCGTCCGTAAACCTTCCCACGAGCTCTGGCATCGTCGTCAACATGGAAATTGGTAAGGAGCAAGGTCAACGTGCTATTTCTACAAGCTTCCCCAAGCTTTCGTTCCGAAAGTGTATACTTGACCAGAGACATGGCTGATATGGACACAACAGGAGGAACAGCCATTGCTGGTGCTGGAGCTGCGGTCGCAGCGGCAGCCTATATCGATGCCAGATTCCACCTTACGAAGGACATTAGCGATATGCTCTTGTTGAGGAAGTGGACAAAGCATTTTGGTAACCAGAGTACGTTCTCCGACAACCATCGTAGCTGGCAATTACTGACTAAGAATAGTAAGCAAGGATCGCTTATCACTTTGGTACGGCTTCGAAGACCAAGTCAAACGCATGCCTGCAAATGAAGAATGTCTGTGGTCAAGAGCTGGATCGTATACATGGGCTGAGACACATACCATGGCTTGTCGCTACTCCCAATTCCTCCTGTCGCAAGGCATCCAGCCTGGTGAGCTCGTTGCTTTCTACCTCATCAACTCCCCGGAATTCGTCTTCTCCTACCTGGCAACATGGGCCATCGGCACCGCTCCAGCTTTGATCAACTATAACCTCGGCGGAGATGCTTTGATACATTGCTTGAAACTCAGTGGTAGCAAAGTTGTCATGGTCGACGAGGATGCAGAGTGCAGGGCTCGAATTGAAGAGTCGAGGAGCAGGATAGAGGGTGAGCTCGGGATGAAGATTGTCATCATGGACCATGAAACCCGACAGATGCTATCTACCATGGAGGCTAAGAGACCGGAACACAAATACCGCGCCAAGCTCACACCAAGGTCGCCCATGTGTTTGCTATACACGAGCGGTACAACCGGATTACCGAAAGCTGTTGCGTTCGATTTGGCCAAGCAGTGGAACATTACCCACTTCCGACAGGCATACAACGGGCTGAAGACTGGACCAGGCGGAGACAGGTGGTATGATACCATGCCTTACTACCATGGTACAGGCAACACCGTCCTAGTGGGCTGTCTATGCGCTGGTCTGACCCTCTGTATTGGTCGCAAGTTTTCGGTTTCACGCTTCTGGGAGGATGTACGCGACTCGAAAGCAACAGCCCTTGTCTATGTCGGCGAAACCGCACGTTACCTCGTCAATGCACCACCAAACCCAAGGGACAGGGATCACAGGGTCAAGCTCGCCTACGGAAACGGAATGAGACCTGATGTCTGGGAGAAGTTCAGGGAACGCTTTGGTATTGCCACTATCTCCGAGTTCTTCAACAGCTCGGAAGGTGTCTTTGCTCTGAGCAATTGGAACGCTGGCCCTTACACCGCATCTGCTGTCGGACACGACGGTGCAATCAAGCGCTGGATGATGAGGAATGTGTACGTCCCTCTAGCTATCGACCACGAAAAGGGCGACATCTGGAGAGATTCGACTACCGGCTTTGCAAAGCGCATGCCTTACGAGGAGGGCGGTGAATTGGTTGTCAAGGTTCCTGATGAGTCGGCCTTTATCGGATACTGGAACAACCCGGAAGCCACCAAGAAGAAGTTCCTGCGGGACGTGTTCCAGAAGGGCGATCTATACTACCGGACGGGAGATGCTCTGCGAAGAGTAGAGGGCAAATGGATGTTCATGGACAGACTGGGTGATACGTTCAGGTGGAAAGGCGAGAACGTCAGTACCGCAGAGGTTGCCGAATGTTTGGGCAAGTTTCCAGGTGTCGCAGAAGCCAACGTTTACGGTGTTGAGCTACCTTGTAAGTGCTGTTGAACCGATATGCTTCTCACACGTGGCTAATCTTCTATCTAGCACATGACGGCCGAGCTGGCTGCGCTGCGCTGTATATCGAGCCAACCGCCCGGGCGTCGTTCGACTACCAGGGGCTCTTGTCACATGCTCGCAAGTCGTTACCCAAATACGCCGTACCACTTTTCCTGCGACTGATCCATGAACAAAATCTTGGCCACAATAACAAGCAGAACAAGGTACCGTTGAGGAACGAAGGAGTGGATCTTGGAAAGGTTCAAAGCGGTCAGGCTGGTCCTAAGGATCAGATCATGTGGGTAGCACCCCAGGGCAAGGCATACGTGCCGTTTGCACAAGCGGACTGGGACAATCTTGAGGGAGGCAGGGCGCGGTTGTAGTTGAATCATAGCATTGTACAGCTTCATGTTTGCAAGATACCATTGTTTTCACAAACTCATCACGCTCGTTGCTAGGCTCGTCGTTGATGAATTGGAAGTAGCGATTGAGCCTCGGTGCTGCAGCAATGGCAGCAACTTTTATTACTACCTAGCTTTGAGCAGAGCAAATACATATGTGTAGTCTCTTCTTTGTTCATCTAACTTGCTCGTCACCGAGTCTTTTATCAGTCGTTACACTCGTCATTAGACTCGTCGTCGTATTCGTCGTCGCGCTAGTTGCTCGACTCGTCGTTGCACTTATGATCGCATTCGTCGCATTCCTCGTCGTCGTCGTCGCAACTATTTCTTCAAAGCCTTCTCAGGATTCTTCTCGAAGGCCTTGACCCATTTGTCCCATTCCCTCGCGCCCTTGGTCATGGTCGACTTAATATCATCCTTGACCTCAGTAGTCTCCCACTGCTCGTCCTCCCAATTCTTCTCCTCGCCGCCGGTCTGGCTTGGCGCCCAACCGATAGCCTCGAGAACTTCGGTCTCCGTCGGAGGAACACCAGGTGAATGGAAAAGTTTGGCATCCCTCTCATGACACCTGGCGCCAAGGTACTTGTCAAGGATCTCAAGCCGAGAAGATGGAACAAACTCGAGACGTAGCTGGTCTTCGTCGTGCTTGCCGGTATTCGAAGATGAGGTTAGACGCTTAGTGACACTTCTGCTAGTTTTGGCGCCTCTGATGCTGCTAACGGCCTAGAAACCACGTCAGTAAGCCGTCAGTCCGGAAAGTAGGGACGAGTACGTACCCAGACACCATCGATTTCGAGAAGACCGCCGAATGGCCAAATGAGAGTAGCGCAAATATCGATACATGCGCTGACGGGTAGAAGGCCGGTAGCGAGAACGGCGTCTTTCTGCGCCTTGGTTTTGGTGCGCATCATGGTGTTGACAAATTCTTCTCGGAGTTGCTCTGGTGTCATGTTCATACTAGGTGGATATACCAAGGTCATTGCCTCGAGAGCGACAGTCTTGTGGGTGTCGTCCTGTTCGACGTGTCCGTCCTCGGCATGCTTGTCGTGATCGTCACTACCTGTAGATCCCAACCGGTTGATGAAGTCGAGGTTCGAGGTTGTGGTCCAGCCCATGGCAGTGTTGATTCCACGAGTCGCTTTGCCTTTGACGCCCTTCCAGCTCATCGTCTTTGCGTCGGAGGTCTTGGCCGATTTGACCTCGTCCTGCCATTTACGCTGGATCTTGTGGAACTTGTTCTCTTTTTCTCCTTCCGCGGGCGCCGTCAATGGTGGTGGGGGTGGGGTATAAATCAGGAAGCGCATTGGAACATCTTTGATCTGGGGCTTTGGAAATGGAACGAGGTATGCGACCAGTCTGTGAGGATCGCGGGCGTAGTGGACTGGGTGTGACGGATCGTCTGGTGGATCCATTTCATTGGAGTGCCTTGGTGGAAGTGGTGGTCCATCATAGCCTTGAGCGTTCTGCGTATAGCTCTGAGTGTTCTGACCGGTAACAGGTACGTATCCTTGTGGATGGTAGGCCTGGAATTGAGTGTCAAGAGCTTGGCCGGCCATTGCCTGTTGGCCTTGGATCGGGGCTTGTCCTTGGTATGGTGGTTGTCCTTGTTGCATTGTTCGTGAATTGAGCTTTGATGAATATACTACCACTAGGTATGCCTATTGATGGCTCTTCGAGAATTGCTGTTCAGGTCTCAAGGAAGGAAGGAAATATGTACTTAACTGCGATAACGAGATACATGGAAGACAGCTCCGCTGGGTTTGGAGCTGTCGCTCGTCACGTAACGTCATACCTTAACGTTGCACTGAAGAAGCATCAACACGGCGAATGATACGAGCACAGCTCACTCCTCCAGGATAGAGGATGGAGATCAATGGGTCTTGCTTGCCGGTTAATGAAGGTGACGTTGTGATGTGCGTCAGCTTCCGAGCCACGAACGTCCCCATAATAAAGCTTGATGCAATCAGGGTACAGTAAGGTAGCTTTTTCGAAGCACCAGACATGTTCTTGAGTAGATCACCTTAATCAGCAATACCATCAAAAGCAGCTCTGGTGCATCGATTACGTGGTAAACCGACCTTGTACCGATAATAGCTCGTCAACACTGCTATACAAATCATGCTCATGCGGAAGCTGTTCATTCTCAGCATCGGAGTTGTATGTCGATTAGAACTAATCGAAGTGCTTGGTGGTGTTGGTTTGTGAGCGTCACATTCACTTGGGGTTCAGCAATACTCAATTGGATTTGAGCTCCCCAATAGGTCAACACTCCCTAATGATGCTATGGCGAAGGCTGTTCGCGTTCGTTCACGTTTGCTGTCGAGATCATAGGCCGTGTAGAGTTACGCCGTAGGCGGCATACGAGTCACGGCTTCACTTCACTCGCACAAGGTCCGCCAGCAGCTTCACTGTGCCTTTTCTAGGTGAACTTCATAAGTCAGACATTGTAGGTGTCACAGCCTCTCACACTTCGCCTCCTTCTTTTCTGAAAACAACTTCACAACCAGTTTTCCCAGCTCGACTTCTTTTCTACAATTTTCATACTGTGCGTTCGCCGCTTATCATCACCAATCATGAGAAGAAAGCACATGAGGTATGGTCGTAGATCAGCATCGCAAGATTCGTTGGTCAAACTAATCCCTCCTCCAGCCTCGTTCGTGATCCTGAGATGGCGACGTACGTACACGCTTCCGACGGTCGCAAATTCGTCGCCCATGTATCTTTGCTTTCTCACTATTCCCCGTTCTTCTCGCGCGCCCTCAATGGCGAGTTCGCAGAGTCAGAAAGCAGAGTCATCGAGATTCACGACGTTGCCGAATGGGTCCTCCAAGTCTTCCAAACATGGCTTTATTTCGGGACTCATTGGTGGTGGAACCAGGATTCTTGGAAGGCAACCACAGAGTTCAGTCAGTGCCAGCTCGTCGAGCTGCTCTGCTTCGCAGACAAGTACGATGTACCAAAGCTGCTGAAGCTACAGGGTAAGTGGCTCGGTATCTTGTTGAACAGAGCCACTGGCGTGGAATCTGGGGCAATCCTGTTCGCTCAAGCACATCTGCCTGAAACTTCACCCATTCTGGAAATGCTCGCAGAGGCTCTTGCTCATTTTGGTCTCCACCCCGACGATGAAGAGAAGGAGGAGGAATTCATGGCGAAACTCAAGCCAGCGTTTGCGGCCTTAGTCATGAAGAAGGTCCTTGAGGGTTGCAACAGACGCAAGGCTGAGTCGGATAGAGTTACACCAGGCCCGGGAATAGACGTCGACAAGTACTTGGCGGACATCAACGAACGGGCCGTATCAGAGAGTGAGAGCGACAACGACAACGACAACGACAACGATGAAGATGACGATGACGATGATGAAGACGAAGACGGCGACGACAACGATGACGAAGACGAAGCTATGGAAGGAGCCTGAGCCAAGGCTGGATGTCATTGCGAAAGGCAGACGAGGTGGTCGTTGTCCACCGGGAGAAGAGAACATTGGCCCAACAGCAAGCACCAGGGAGGATGAAAAAAGCTGCATGTGGAAGTCAACAGAAGCGTGACATCAACCGTCCAGCGAAGCCTTCACTCGCAGACAGCATATCAACCACAGTATACAGATCTTCACATCAAGCCAGTCTCACAATCAAGCACAGTGTAGACTCGTAGTCCTAGCCAGCAAAGGCCTGCGTACAGAGCCCTCAATTAATCCAATGATCGTAACTCGTTATCTACATTGTCGTTCAGACCATCATACTACGTCGTCTCGACGTTCTGTCTGACCGTCCATCCTGCACCACTCCTAACTTGCTAGATGAGAACGACACCCTAGGTCGTATCGCTGACTTTGCATCTGCGTCGTTGATAGGGGATGACGACGTCAGGTTATCTTCGTCTTTCGGCGGCAAATCCACAGCTCCTTCGATTTCGCTTGGTCCAGGAATGGAAGAGTGTCGTCGCTGTCGTGCTGTGAGCCTTGCCTTCATGGGCTGATCGGCTGGTAGATAGGATTTGTGGTCGGAGATCTCCAGCTCTTGCATCTTGTCTGAAAGACGTCGTGCAGCGCGCTCTTCGAGGTCGATTCGAGATGTAGACGGTCTCGATTCCTGGTGTTGTGCAAGAGACGCAGCTTTCGTAGCAGAAGGGCTGTTGGGTTCATTCGCCTCGTTGACATGCTTCCATGCCGAATCTGTATCGTCTTCTGCCTCTCTTTTAATGAACACTATTCTCGTAGGCTTCTTCTCCGAAGAAGGCGGAGGGTTCGAGGTCGATCTCATGTACACGGCATCGACTAGTGACTTGTCAGGTCTTCGCATCTTGGTGTTCAGGCTCGGTTCTGCGTAGTTGACGGTAGATCGTACACGCCTCGATGGTCTCGTCAGACCTTCCAAATTCGCGCCCTTAACAGCATTGCCTCGGCGATCCATTGTTTCGGTAGTGTTGAGAACAGACAGCTCGGAAGCAGGAGGAGAAAAAAGATCCGGGGCAGGAGTGGTTGGTGGAAGTGCATCGTTGTCAGAAGGTTCCAGATGGACTTCGACAGGCTCAAGGCCGGGCTCAATTTTGATGGCCACAGGCTGAACAGCCGACACTCTAGGTTTTCGTGCTCGCGCCTTGCTCGTGTCGTTGACGGCAGGTTTGTGGCCATCTTCATCGATCTTCTTACCAGATTTTGAAGGAACAGCTGCTTTCCGCGGCGACATGTTGACGCTTTCTATAAACCGGTCAGTAACGATGGATGGAAGACATGCAGGATAAACGTACTGTCGCCCAAGACCTTGCGCTCGTTCACGATCGGTGCCGCAACCGATTGTTGTACTTCAGCATTCAGGGCAGGGGTGGCCTTTGTAGCTTCTTTCGTCGATTTCGACTTTACGATATCGGCTGCGTTTGAGCTTCGTCTGCTGTATCTAAAGTCCTCCGTAGGTGCCAGCTTTGGTACGTCGTCTGAGTCTCGAACATTCAGTTTCCTCTTCGTGCTAGTCCTGATAGGTACGGTCTGCTCGACATCTGTGGACACATCCGGTAGTAGCTCGTTGTTTGGCTCGACCTTGGATTGAGAGTCCTTCCTCTTTCTTCTTGTCTCTAGATTGACCGACATTTCTGCTGGGATGTTTTCCTCATCTTCCGTATCTCTCGTCGCGGGCTCCTTAGGCGCGGGCGGGTCGAACTTGATGGGATCCTCGCATTCAAAGTGTGCGACAGGCGGAGGGCCAAGATCGGGCGATTCGTTGCTTTGATCGGAAAGTCGCAATGCACGAATCTCTTCCGCCTCGAGTGTCCTTCTAGGGTAGTATTTGTCTTCAGCGATCGCTGGCATTCTAGGCTCCAGACCAGACAAATGTAGATTGGGCACTTTCGGCCTCCATGTCGATGGGTCCTGTGTCTTCTTCGGCCTTTCAACTTTTTGCAGTGATCCAAGTCCAGCTACCAAACTTCCAATTTCTTCGAGCTTCGCTTGCAGTTGATTCCGAACACTCTCCACCTCCGAAGTCTCCGATTTTGGTTGAGATAAAGTAAGCTGGTTTTGTAGTCGCAGGATCTCCTCCCTCAAGCTGAGGTTCTCAGCCAGCATGCGCGACACATCGCATTCGAGTGCTCTGATCCGGAGAGATTGAGATGAATTGATTCTGATCAAGTCAGTTGGTATCTCTTGACAACAAGAAAAAGCATATTCCTACTTAGCAAATTCGCGATTTTGCCGTATAAATCGTCTCTTTACTACAGTTCAAATCAATGTTTGGTCTCGTGCGTCAAAACAATGCTGTATACTCACGAGCTTCAACACTCTCGGTGGATAAGGGTGGTTCGTTAAGTCGCGCCATGTGCGCTATTGTGTGTCCTATGCAGCATAAAGATAGCGATCGTAGAGAAGTGCTGTCTTACTTCCTTCGCAAATCGGTTGTTACTCTCTGTGATGCTGTAGGACGATTGTCGCGGAAATTCTCCGCCTGGAATACGAAACCAAACAATCAAACTTGGCGGAGCAACGGCAGCCAGCAGAACTCGGACCGCGGTGATCAGCAATCTTGGCATCACTGATTAGATTGCCGTACACTCCATCAATCGCGTCTTCTGCGCGTCGGTGACTGTCAATCAATTTAAGACCGCTTTAATCGACGTACAAGATGTCGTACCGGACTGCTGGACACCCGTCGCATCTGCGGAACCAATCACTGTCCGCTTCCGCCTCATCACAATCGACCGCTTTGCAGCAGCGCATTGATGAGAAGCGAGTGGAGTTGGAGAACTTGAAGCAGCTACGCGATCTAAGTGCTGGATTGGCTGGGCAGATGGAGCAACTAGAAGAGAAACTCGCAACACTCTCCGGCGGCACAGAGGGTGAGTGCAGTTCCTCGAATGTATCCGGCAGATGCCGCAGACGCTAATTGTTCTTCAGCTATCGCGGCGGTGCTCTCTAACTGGCACAACGTCCTCCATGCAATCAACATGGCGTCGGCCAAGATCCCAGTACCCAAAGACGCTGAGGTGACGGCCGAGCCCGATCTGCCACAGACCCTCGTCCGCATTCCGATACAACAAGCCGAGCAAGCTCAAGCCCTTGCCGAAGAGACGAAAGAATGAGCCTATTGTCTAAAGCTTGGTATGCATTGTTCCCTCCTGTATCACCAGCAGATTTCGCCAGCCAGCCAGCCACGCTAGAGCTAGCTCTTTGCAGCCCCGGGTCCTCTATGCTCGCGGTGTGTATGAGCGTCGGGCCGAGATTAGGTGTTCCATCTGGAATGGGTGAACATCGCTGCTCACCATACGAGATGGCCACTGTAGCCTCAGTGTTCCATGATATCTTAAGAGGAAGTCAAACATGGCGGCGAGGTCTTCGAGTGGTCAAGTCGTCTAGTCCAAGCTCGGTTAGTTCAGGTCTTGGGATCCTTCCTCTTGGGCACCCTCTCGTACGCATTCGGACTAGGCTTGCGTGCCTTGCCCTTACTCTTGCCAGACTTGCCATGTTGGTCTCCGCAGTCCGGGCCATGGTCGTCGTGGTTATGTGCTCGGTCCCTCCTTTTTGGCTGCGCGCGGCTCAAGTCGGGCTCGCTGTCGGACTCATCTGAGGAGGATGAAGAGTCGGAGGAGTCCTCGTCGGAAGATTCACCCTTTCCTTTCGGCTTGTGGTAGATACAGCAGACTTTCGAACTCTTCTTTCCCATGCCTTCGTTGTCTACAACATCTTCGGCCCACTGTATACGACGTCCTTCTGACGGTTCTGCTCTTTCTGCGCGGAGTCGTAAAGTCCTCTGCGTGAGTTCCAGGGGTATTGATGGTCCGTGTCCAGTTTCTGTGACAGTCATGCTACCGGTTGTGCTTGACGGAGTTGCTCTTTCTGAGCCTGTCCTCCTTTCTGACGACTGATCCCATGTTTGTCGTGGAGTCGGTGCCATTTTGTGGACAACCGTGTAGGATCGGGAATTAGTGTATCATCAGGAACTCGAGGGTCTGGAGAAGGAAGTGTTCGTATAAATGCAGAGGTCGTGTGTACAGTGTGTTCTAGAATATGTGATCAACTTGAGAAAGCCCTTGTTTGCGTCCTTCCAATGACGTGCATTGCTGCAGGTCATATCTTTCGGATCGGTCCGCGCTGTCACATGATCGAGAACGGGCCGATCGAGTCGCAGTTAATCACTTCTCGAATGTCCTTGAGTCAGGCGCGCCTTCCTCTAGGCAGACGGCGAACAAACGCTGGACAAGTTCACCACCGCACCGCATCTTCGAGCTTCACAATTCTAACCACGACCTTTCTGCCACACAATCAGTAATCTTTCGAGCATCGGCTGACGGAGTGACCCATCTCTCGTCGTTCATCTGGTACACTCTTCAGCTTTCCATCACGCAGCGATTGTCTTTCACAACTTCACCGACTCAAGGAGTGCCCCGCCTCCAGCATCCAATCTCCGTCGCGCGCAATCTCCTCGCTCAGCCTTCCTCTGGACAGCTATTTACACGCGCATGGTGGCAGTCTGACTGATCTACTCCGTTCAACGCGTTTGCCTCGATCGAACCAACACGAACACCTAGGCTGCTCACACCCGACGACTTTTCAAGATGGCCATGTCAATAGAGGAGCTCGACTCCCAAGTTCGAGCTTTCTATGAAGGAAGAGGAGAATCACAAAAGCAGGCTCAGAACACTTTGAACCAATTCAAGGAGAACCCCGATGCTTGGTTAATGGTGGATAAGATCCTTTCAGATGCACAGTATCCTCAAACCAAATACCTTGGCTTGCAGGTCCTGGACAATGTGATCATGACGCGTTGGAAGGTTCTACCACGCGATCAATGTCAAGGTATGCCTCTCTAATCAATGCGCGCTAGACCATACTGACTATGGTAACAGGTATCCGCAACTTCGTCGTCAACTTCATTATCCAAATGTCAAGTACAGAAGAGAGTCTGAAGAAAGAGAGGGCACTACTTAACAAACTCAACCTGGTCTTGGTTTCCATCCTGAAGCAGGAGTGGCCGCACAACTGGCCAACTTTCATCAACGAGATCGTCTCGTCCTGTCACAGCAGCTTACCAATCTGCGAAAACAACATGGCCATCCTTCGATTGCTCTCGGAAGAAGTCTTCGACTTTTCTGCGGACCAGATGACCTCCTCAAAGACTCGCCATCTCAAGCAGAGTATGTGCGACGAGTTCACAAACATTTATCAGCTGTGCTCTGAAATTTTGAGCACCGCAAACCAAACAAGCTTGATAAAGGCTACCCTCGAGACACTCCTCCGATTCCTGAACTGGATCCCTCTTGGCTACATCTTCGAGACACCACCGACTGGGACCAGTCTTCTGGAGACTCTCCGGAGCAGATTTTTGGAAGCCCCCGAGTTTCGTAATGTGACCTTGAAATGTCTTACCGAAGTCGGAAGTTTACAGACCGAGGCACAATACAACGACAAGCTGGTCTCCATGTTCACAGAGACTTTGAGCACCATCTCCAACATCATCCCTCTCTCGCTCGACCTCAAGAACACATATTCGTCAAGCAACAGCCGCGACCAAGAATTCGTCCAGAACCTGGCGCTTTTCCTTTGCAACTTCTTCTCAACACATCTTCCACTTATTGAGAACCTTCCGAACCGCGACTTCCTCATGCATGGTCACTACTACCTGATTCGGATCAGTCAAATCGACGACCGCGAGATCTTCAAGATCTGTCTGGAGTACTGGACCAAGCTGGTATGCGAGCTCTACGACGAGATGCAGCAACTACCAGTCACCGACCTGAACCCCCTTATTACCATGTCTATGAGCGGACTCAACGGTGGAGGCGCCCCTAACCCAAGCAATCTCGCCAACTACCCACTGAGGAAGCACAAGTACGGTGAGATCCTCACCAACTTGCGACAAGTCATGATCGAGAAGATGGTACGTCCAGAAGAGGTCTTGATTGTCGAGAACGACGAGGGTGAGATCGTTAGAGAATTCGTCAAGGAGAGCGACACGATCCAGTTGTACAAGACTACCAGAGAATGTCTCGTCTTCCTTACCCACTTGGATGTTATCGACACGGAGCAAATCATGTCAGAGAAGCTTTCGCGACAGGTGGATGGTAGCGAATGGTCGTGGGCGAACTGCAATACTCTCTGCTGGGCGATCGGATCGATTTCTGGAGCTATGAACGAGGAGACCGAGAAGCGCTTCCTTGTCACTGTCATCAAGGACTTGCTTGGCCTGACCGAACAGAAGCGAGGCAAAGACAACAAAGCTGTCGTTGCCAGTAACATCATGTACATTGTCGGACAGTACCCTCGGTTCCTCAAGGCTCACTGGAAATTCCTCAAGACCGTCGTCAACAAGCTTTTCGAGTTTATGCACGAGACACACGAAGGTGTTCAGGACATGGCTTGCGACACGTTCATCAAGATTGCCAACAAGTGCAAACGTCACTTTGTGTTGACACAGCCTGGCGAGCAGGAGCCATTCATTGATGAGATTGTGCGTAACATGCGCAAGATCACTTGTGACTTGTCTCCACAGCAAATCCACACATTCTACGAGGCTTGCGGTTACATGATCAGCGCACAGGGCCAGAAGACGACACAAGAACGCTTGATTGGCGATCTCATGTCGTTGCCAAACGCTGCTTGGGAACAGATCATCGGCGCCGCTCACAACGATCCAAACATTCTTCAAGATGCCGAGACTATCAAGGTCATCGGTAACATTATGAAGACAAACGTATCTGCATGTTCCTCCATCGGCAGCTACTTTTACCCACAGATCGGCAAGATCTACCTCGACATGCTCACAATGTACAGGGCAAGCAGCCAGCTTATCGACGAGTCGGTTCAAAGAGATGGCAACATTGCGACCAAGATGCCGAAGGTTCGAGGTCTGAGAACCATCAAGAAGGAAATTCTGAAGCTCATCAACACCTACGTCGAGAAGGCGGATGACCTGGAGATAATTCACGAGCGTCTTGTTCCGGGTCTGCTCGAGGCAGTGTTGCTCGACTACCGCAACAACGTCCCTGATGCGAGGGAGGCAGAAGTGCTGAACGTCATTACTACCATTGTTCACAAACTCCAAGTACGTTGGACTCCTCATCGAAGCACGCATATGGTTGGCTTCACAAGTACAGCGACGTTATCGTATGCTAACATATCACAGGGTTTGATGACGGAGCAAATTCCTGCTATCCTCGAGGCCATCTTCGAGTGCACTCTTGAAATGATCAACAAGGACTTTTCTGAATACCCAGAGCACCGTGTTGCTTTCTTCCAGCTTCTCCGCGAGATTAACTTGCGATGCTTCCCGGCCCTCCTCAAGCTCGACCAACGTCAATTCAAGCTTGTTATCGATTCCTGCATGTGGGCCAGCAAGCACGACAACCGACTGGTGGAAGGCGAGGGTCTGAACATGTGTTTCGAGCTCATGTCCAACATGGCAGATGCGGATTCAGCTACCTGCACGACCTTCTTCCAGAACTTCTACACCACCATCCTGCAAGACGTCTTCTTCGTTCTTACCGACTCGGATCACAAGGCCGGCTTCAAGTACCAATCGATGCTGCTCGCACGCATGTTCTGGCTCGTGGGCGCAGACAAGCTTCAGGGCCCAATCTACACAGCGGACATGGCACCAGGTGGCACCTCGAACCGCGACTTCCTGCAAACCTTCGTCGCGAATCTCCTCTCCAACGCTTCCCCAACCTGACCCAACCACAAATCACACGCTTCATTACCGACCTCTTCTCCCAAGCTGACGACATCAACCGCTTCAAGCTAACACTACGCGACTTCCTGATCCAGCTGAAGGAGTTCGCGGGCGACAACGCGGACCTCTTCGCCGAAGACCGCGAGGAAGCGGCCAGAGAAGCCAAGGAGCAAGAGCGTTCGCGCGCCATGAAAGTCGGCGGTCTGCTCAAGCCGTCGGAGATGGACGATGACGAGTTGTGACTGGACAAAGAAGTCGGCACACGAACGGCGTATGACCCCAGGCCTCTCGCGGCGGGAAGTAACATGGTTGCCGGACAAGCGCTGAGTGAAGAAGGGCTTGATACCTGGGAGATCTATGGCCTCTGAACGGGACTGAAGGATGGTGTAACGTGCACACGATTAAAAGCTTTGCGGACTAGGCATGGCGGGAAAAGTGGTCGTCTGCTCTACTGACGAGACTTTCGGCGTTTGGTAGACAGCGTGCCCACAGACGGCGTTCGACAGGTCGACTGGCCTGCCACGTCGGTTCTACAGCCTTGACTAAACGCTTTTCATGCATTGGCAAGGCGTGCGATATGGTGGAGGACCTTTCGGCAGCGATTGTGGTAGATATACACTTTCAAATAGCTTTTGTAGCAAGATCAAACATGATTTAAATCACAAAACGCACTCTGATGGGAAAGGTTTGGTAACATCACGTTCTTCATTCTTTGCCTGCCAGTAGTTGGCAGCGACTATCATAGCAATTCATATCATATAATACAATTTGGATTCGTCGCCCGGAACGACGACCATAAGATGATCTAGCAAGGTAAGACACCTTACATTTCAGCGCGGTAAAGAGCCTCCTCAGCGGTCTCACCAACGAATGGTGCCATACGCTGAACAAACTCCTCGAGGGTCATCTCGTCCTTCTCGCCCTGGAACCAGCGACCGACCTTGCCGAAGAACCCCTTCTTCCCAGCAACGGTAGGTGGGTGAAGCTTGTTCTTTGGTGGGATGAGGACATCGCTGACGACCTGGATGACTCCGTCCTCGGCGATACCGTCCTGAACGCTGACGCGGCCGAAACCGTTAACCTTGATGCTGATGAAGCCACCGTAGCGACCAACGTCAACCTCGAGAACTTGGTCGTGGAGGAGGGTTGGGAGGGTGTAGTGGAAGTATCCCTTTGGTACGTGGTGTCCCTCGTCGGTCTTGTTCATGTGGTTGCTGTAGATGGCGTCGCTGTAAAGGGTGGTACCTGGAACGACGTGGTACTCAAGGAGAGCCTTGAGGTACTTGCGGCCGTACTCGGAGAAGAGGAAGGCGTTGATGCGTGGGCCGAGCTTGAGGAAGGCAAAGTTGTTTGGTGCGAAAAAGGTGCCGCCTGGGTGGTGGGTGGTGTTGAACTCCTCAAGGAGACCAGTCTTGCCGAGACCGAGCTCAAGGGTGGAGAACTCGGATGGGAGGAGGTCGATGATCTTGATAACGTTTGGTGGTGGGATCAAGAGGGTGTCAACACCGTGAATGACACCGTTCGTACCGAAAACGTCGACAGCAACAATGCGGCTGTAGAAGTTCAAGGTAAGGCCCCTGAAGGTGATCTTGACGGCAAGTCTCTGTGGCTCTGGCTCGTCTGAGAGGTGCTCGCCCTTGAGAAGAGTTGGAATGGTGTGGGTGACGAGGACTCTTCCGGCTGGGAAGGCCTCTGGGGAGATGTGGTACATGAGAACAGCCTATGCAGCAGTCAGTATAAGAAGGGGGAAACACGTCGTGTGGGTAGACATACCTCGAGCTGCTCCTTTGTTGGCTTTGGTGCGTGGTCTGGGATCTTCTCGAATGCAGCGTCGGTTGGAGCAAAGACAGTGTAGTTGGCCTCGGTACCGTTCAGAGTCTTGATGAGCTCTGGGTAGTCGTCAAGAAGCTTGGCAAGCTTGGTGGTGTACTTGGACTCGGAGATGAGCTGGTAGACAGTCTGGTTTGGCTCTCCGTGCTGTGGTGGCTTGACCGGAACTCCCGGGATCTTGTGGTGTGGTGGGCCGTGGTGAGGTGGACCGTGGTGAGGAGGGCCGTCGTGTGGTGGACCATGGTGAGGAGGACCATCGTGTGGTGGACCGTGGTGAGGAGGACGGTCGTGACCTGGAGGACCCTTCTCTGGTGGGTGTGGGTGGTGGGGGTCGTCGTGCTCAAAGACATCGAAGGTGTCGTCGGCGAAGCTCTCGAACCAAGCCTCGGCGTCGAAAGCAGACTCGCTCAGGCTGTTGCCAACATTGGAAGAGAAGGCAAAAGCCTCGTCGAGAGCGTTCTTTGCCTGACCTTTGACGGCCTTGGTGGTCTCGTCAACGGTGTCGGAAACCTCGTCGTAGTACTGCTTGAAGCTGTTGAGGATCTCATCTTTGCTCCAGGCAACAGACTTCTCGATCTCGGAGGCGCGGTGGTTGGCCTCGATGGAGACATCGTTCAAGACCTGCTCGGTAGGGATGACAATGGCGCTAACCAGTGCCGCCAGCGGCAGAACAGAAAAGTACTTCATGGTTGATGATGGTATGGATGAGAAAGGTGAATGTAAGAACGGAGAGCTTACAACCTACACTTAAGCTGTCGCCGCAATAGGCATCAGCATACGCGTAATGGTCCAGCAGGAGCGATCGATGACGCTGCCATGCGCGCGGCAAGTCCGAAGCTCTACCATTATGCGGAGAAAGAACCAGGGAAGGCTATACTAAAGGAAAGCTCTATCAACACTGACTACCTGAGATTTCTGTAAACTATCAAGAGGACTTCTCGGTAGAAGGCTGTGTACTCTATCTGCTTCACCACCTTCATCTTGCTCATGATCGTCAACCCGTGATGTACATGATGTTCTGCGCACAGTCCGTAGGTAGAAGGCACATAGCCCCCCGCGTAGCGGCAACAGCCACACCCCACATCTCGTGCGAACGTCACCGTACGAAGTGACGTTCGCACGAAATCAGCGCGGCATCATCAACGATGGAAGAAGCTGGACACGCAGCCCTTCAATTGGCTCACGCTGCATCCGGCACTGCTCTCCCCGGGTAGCTATAGCGGATCTGATGACAGGACCCGCCTTCAATCGATCAGCTTTCGACCCACGAAGCTTGACTGTTTTACCAGAAGCTAGTAGATCAGATCATCGACCTTCCAGTCATCGTAAGCTTTCCGTTGCAAATGAATTGAGCAGATTATTAGATTAGACATGGCCAGAGACTAGATGTGTTTACTGTTACAGAGTCTACGAAAGATCTGAAGGGTTGCTGCCATTGCCATAGTAGAAGCTCGATGGTGATTTCCATCTCAATACATCCAAAATCAAAGCTAAGGTCTATCTCGAATTTTGTATTGCCTTCGTTTTTTGCTCTCACTGCTGCTACCCCTTTCCCACTAACATTACTATACGGTCAATTGATCACATTATACCACAGCAAACACGGCAAGACTTGCGAGACACGTTGACACTGATGGCCAGATGAATGACCAGGAAAGAAATGATGTGGTTGTTCAAAATCGAAGTGAAGATTGAGTGAAGAATTCTAGCAACGTGAATATACTTCTAGGTCTAATCCATCATCCCCACCGCGTCAAGCACAAAGGGTATCCTATCTCCAAGTCGAAAGAAAGCGGTGTATATCGTCGTCAAAGTGAAAATCGTACAGCCATTAGGTCTGGTCCCCAAAATTCTCGAATCCACGCCATGCCAAACATCATCATAATCCTTTTGTCCGAAAACGCCTTTGTCATAACCATCGCTAAAAACGCACTCATTGAGACCAAACTTTTTATCCGCATCTTACAACCGAGCGGCCCTCTCCCTCTCCTGCGCAAACACCTTCCTGCTCATCTCCAGCACGGCCTCGAAGCCCTCGCGTCCCTTGACAGCATTCTCGCCGAACCGCGTAACGGTGAATTCCTCGATGCTGTTCTTGATTTTCTGCCAGCCGCCGCACAGGGCAATAACGCGCGCGTGCTGGTCGAAGATGGTGCGGCCGTTGGCGGCGGGGCGGTATACGACGATCTCGTGGACGCTGATCAGGTCGTTGAAGGTCATATTTTGGCTGCACATGGTCACTTGCTTCGCCGAGGGGTCGACGTAGGAGGTTTCGTAGACGTGCGATACGTCTTGGCTGCCGAGGATGGCGGCAAGCCATTTGGGTGCGGATTGTTTGCAGGTTATGAGGCGTTCTGTACGGAGCTGGTGTGTGTTAGTGAGCTGTACTGACAGGACAGGGAATATAGTAGAGAGGTGAGGGTGGACGTACGATGCCGGTCTTTGGGTCGATTCGTCGGTCCAGTGTGTCGACTGCTATTACGTGTGGGCTCTTATCGTTCCAGGGACAGTATTTGCGCCAATTCGCGGTCGAAACTTCTTCCCATGAGTAGGCGAACTCGTGCTGTGAGGAGAAGATCTTCATTTTTGTGGTTGTGAGTGTCGCGTCAAATATGAAAAGATTGTGATTGTCAAAAGCCGGTTCCGGTGCAACGGCAAGAAATTCTGAGTGCGGTCGTGTGTGGTCGTGTTCACTATTCCTGAGGACGGGGACTTGTCAAAAGCCTGTGGTGTGGTACTATACAGTAGCAATAGATGGTCGTTAAGGAGCTCTGAAGATGGTGAGAAATGGATGAAGGCGTGGGTGGCAGTGGACAATCGTGGATGAGTGGAAGCTGCCAAATACTTCCAAGGTTCTTTCTGTTCTGGGTCGGAGAAAGACCAAACTTTACCGGAATCTGGTCGCGCTTGACCGTTTCGAGTTAGTTTGTGGATCCCGATTCTTTCCGCACGTTTTGCATGTGACTTTTGGAGCTCTTTGATCGCGTGCCTCGATCCACCAAAAAACTGTCGAGATGTCGTGGACAGAAATACTAAATTCTGTCTCTTTATACCATGATCATGCTCGTGTTCACATGAGAATTCAAGCTTCGAAGGTAGGACTATATATCGACGACTGGAGGTGTCGCAAGCAAGGATCATGTCTTTTTGTTTTCTAGCGAATCAATGGCAGATTGCATCTTCACGTGCTCCGAACGACGAACCAGATATTGTCCTACCACTCTCCCTTGGATCTCTTGTTGATCTCATGACCATACATATTATTCGTAATTCAACGACAAAGCCGTTCAATCATATGAACCATCTCAAGCAGGTGCTGTTGGCTGGCGACTTCAGAAAGAAAAGAGTCCGGATTGAAGCATTCCACGTTCTGTTCTTCTTTTCTTGACCTCCCACTGCTTTCGAACGATTTCGTGCTTAGACCATACTCGAAAGCTTGACAGAGAAAAGCTGTCACTGTTAATATCAATGCGACGAATTTTGACGTGGAGACTGGCCACGACCACACTATAGCTGGTCAGATCATCATATACCTATCTGGTACATACTCGACTATTGCCACGCGCACACTCTCATCTACGTGAGGACCTGCCTATCTAACCCAACTCCATCTTCATCATCGATCGATGCGGCTCCGATGGCAGTCTGCTGTCCGCTCCTTCTTAGTTGAGAGGCTCGCGAAAGCGATCTTGTCTTTGGTCGAGACGGCAGTCGATACTCGTCCGGCCCTAGAAGCCATCACCGATGCATATCGTCTGCGCATGCGGCCGACGACCCAGCTTCCCCCCGTCGCTGGATCTTGACTGACAGAGGGGACCTGGTCGATACTTGAAGACAATATTTGCACTTTGCACGTCATGGTCTGCACATATCCGATACAGCCCCTCCTTGCTCAGTCACTGACAAATCGAAGCGGTCGCCGTCAGTCTCCTTGAACCTTACTGCATGCATGCAATAGCCATGCATATCATATGCAAGCTGAGGAGGCACATGTAGCCGAGCTGTGTCCGTTTGGGTACCTCCTACCTTGCTGTGCCCCCTCCGTTTAGGACACCCGAAGATTTAGTACTCTCGACCATCAGCCGTCTTGCATCAAGCTGTAGCTAACCTTATGGACTCCCACTCTACTCGGTGGACACAAGGCAATCCCGGACCAATACTCTGCACTCTCTACATTTGAACCATAAGCGCCAAGCGCGGGCGTTGCCGCCCGGAAAGCAGTTCCCCGCACTCAGGCTCCCCTCTTGAACCACAATCTCACCACACCTCTTTCTCTTCTGCCTGCCTGTTCCTTTGATCTGTCAGTCTTTTCTGCCGCGGGACTGGTCTCCGTCCGCCAATTCAGCCGTCTACCAAATCTATGCGGCTTTTGTCTCGTCAGACGCGCTCCGGTGGAGACATGACGAGCTAGATTGGCTTGTGTAACCTCGCGTTTACTCCCAGCCAACCATCAACCAAGGGGAATCTTCTGCTCGCGCTTGGATATCAGGCCTCCAACACAGATTAAGACGCCCTTCCGAGCAGATCAATGTGTCCAAATATTGGTTCACGGGTCGCTGCTCTCTTTTTAAGCCGTTTTTGAAAACAACCACGCGGCACGGGAACAGCAAAGTTCAACAACGCCATCATAATCTTTCATTCTGGCGCCATCACCAAAGGGATGACCTTTCACTCGATTCGGATGCGGTAAGTCATCACATGCAATTTCATCTCTGCTCAAGCGTGTAGCGGTCTGCCATGCACATGCTCATGCTGTGTAGGCTTTGTACCTGCAGAAGAAGGAGAAGGACTGATTGTTCTCTTTGCCTGATCACAACTCCGAGGCTCTCCAATGTACTCCGTGCGCGGTGGCTCTTTGTTCCCGCCCATCGATGCAAGGATGTCGTCTAGAAACAGGAAGGTGGTCGACGATTTTGTGTACAGAAATCTGCGGCATGCCGCAATGCAATGCAATGCAGGTAGCCAGGCCCGTTCGCATATGTATTGATTTGTCACATACTGTAGGACCCGCTTCTTACAGATGCCTCAATGGTAACTGTGTGGTATTCGCGGCCGAGTCGACGTGGTTGCGAAACGGCTATACTCTGGAGCAAGGGCACGAACGACCGTTCTATGATGATCGATTGCAAGAGACTCCACTCACTGCATGTGCTAATGCACTGTTGCTGCTCCGGTCGTACCATCTGTTATCAAACCGTAACTAATGCAACCGAAGGAAAGTGCAACCTTAGTCGTGGCTTGAGCTCTCACTGCGCAGTCTTGGATATGAAACACTGATAATCCTCCCACAGGTACTTCCTTCTCTATCTCATCCCTCACACTCTCCTCGTCTTCTCCCCTTTCGTTCGCAGGCTTAGTCCGCTTTTGTCTTTCTGTGCCTTGGTTGTCTGCTGTTTTCATTCGCATATCGATTGTTCAGCGTACTGCTGTTTCCTGCTGTATCATGGATACTTTGCGTATACATTCACCCATGAATTGGTCACCATTCGGCAGCAGTGGTGACAAGACCGCCATGAGACTTCCCAGCATTAAGAATCTCGCCCTGCCTTCCCCAGAACGCCCACGTTATCACCCATACGACCAAGCTCTTTCGGCGCAGCACCATACACATCCTTTGGGACTGTCAGCTGTCATGGACCAGATTACTCTCAAGTCAGAGAATATCAACTCCCGCAACGCCAGGCGCGATCGGGAACACTCGTCTTCGTCAGAAGACCCACCACTTGTCAACAACCGTGCTGCTTCACCCAAACAGCATACTCTTCAGCAACAACAAAAGCGAGCAATGATGAGGGAACAGCACGTAGAATTGGACATCATCGCCAGGACCATTTTTGCATTCGACTGTTCCAGAAGGCAGACTGGGGCTGCCGCACAAAACCGCCGTTCGAATGCTCAACAATCTGGTCTTACGCATGAGAAAAGTGTCGTACTCCAGATGGCAATCGATGGCATGACGCTGTTCAGCGCTGTCTTCGACATGCTTGGGTTCTCCGCCCAACAGAAGCAAGACCTTCTAAAGGACATTCTGGTTCTGAAGAAAATCGACGATCCCAACGGGGAGGAAGAAGAAATGCCACGCTGGCCAGGCGAGAAGGCGCCAGAAGACGTACGAGAGGAAGCGGAAGTTGAGAGGACACACAGAAGAGAAAGACAGATCGCTCTGCTTGCTACTGGCATGGCCAATTTCTTCTCTCAAAACGGCCAACATGATCTTTCGAGACGCTTCAACGACTGGCAATGCCAGAGCCCAAGACTGTGATCTCTTCGGTATCCGACCCGACTGATCTTGCTTCCCTTCCATCATCTCAGCATGTTATATCATCTCGGCACAGCTTCCAATTACCTTCATTATCACGCCTTTACGATTACGAACATATTTCTAATATTATTACTCACGACATATACCGTCAATCGGCGATACTCACGTGGCTGACACCGCGCCAGCTCCAAGCCAAAAGTTTCTCGGATTTTGTTCTCAATCTTACTTTTCGAATACCAACGCTCTCCCCTCTTGGGTGGCGCGTTTGAAGCATTTTCAGTGGTGGGTTCTGGGGGGTTCTGTGAGGGAGGCCATCTCGTGCAGCACGTTCTGGTCGGCAATCTGTGGGAGGCTCTCTCAGGGAGGCATCGCTTATGATGCGTTTGGGAGGCATCGTGCGGGAGGCACACTGTGGGCGGTCCTCTGTGCGTCTGCGTCTTGGGACAGGCTCTCTGTGGGAGGCAATTTGTGGAGTGGTCACCTTATTTGTGGGAGGCACTATCCAGAAGGCTATCTGAATATAGAATAACGCCGGCGTCAATCTTTCGGCCTATGATTGACGACCGCAATGACAGACTTGTACATGTCTACAATTTTTATATGAATTCGTCCTGTGAACATATGAAGGACAGGCTTCAGCTTCAAAATGCTGGGGGAATAGAGTTTGCTAGAGTGCTCACGCTGTGGGTGTGAAGGGTCGCTGTCAAGAGTCCCTGCCAAGGCTCGAAGGAGCAACATCGTCCTTGTACCGACCTGAAACCGCAGTCAGATTAGTTGTCCCTCCTCGACACCACCTGATTCTTCGATCGCTTGTTCTCGGATGCAAGAGCCGTAATACGTCTCTCACAAGCCAGCAGTGCGCATTGAGACGACTCCTCCAACAGAGCGCCGCCTGGCGACTCCCTAATTCACAATGCTGTACCCAAAAGGTGGCATCACATGGAAATCGGCCAAAGCACGATTACCACCGACGAGAGCGATATGGTACTTTCTCACGAAGACGCGCTTTCTGCTCTTTGTAGCGCTCGGTGGATTGATTGTGCTCTTATGGCGCGGTCTTAGCGGAACAGCAGAAGATATACAAAAGTAAGCAACGGGGAGGAGCAGACCGCCTAGACTCGGCACGAATACCAGAAGACATACATACTGATACCACACTTTTCCAGGTTCTACTGCTTCGGTCCAGCCAAACCACCAATGCACATGACCCCCAACGAGGCCGCACTCTGGACGTCGCATCTGCAAACTCCAGTCATATTCAACCACCACGAACCAATCGAGATCAACGACACGACAATCACTCACGTCAACCTCAACCCTATTACCTCGACACCGAAAGCTATTTCCAACGAAGAGCGTGTCCTGATCCTCACCCCACTTCGCGACGCAGCTCCCTACATCGAGCAACACTTCGACCTCCTCTCACAACTCACCTACCCACACCATCTAATCGACCTCGCCTTCCTCGTCGGCGACAGCACAGACGACACACTGGCGATCTTAGCGAAAGAGCTCGAGCGCGTACAAAGTAGGACCGACAGCATACCGTTCCGCAAAGCGACAATAATTGAGAAGGACTTTGGCGTCCACCTCTCGCAATCCGTAGAAGATAGACATGGTTTCGCAGCACAAGGACCACGGAGGAAGAACATGGGTAAAGCGAGGAACTACCTTCTGTCAGCCGCTATGCAGCCCGAGCACAGCTGGGTATACTGGCGCGACATCGATATCAAGGACAGCGCGAACAGCATAATCGAGGATTTCGTGGCGCATGACCGGGATATATTGGTTCCTAGTACGTTCAAGCCCCCTGTTGCGGCAGACTCGGAGACACAAGACTAACATCCACAGACGTATGGTTCCACCGCTACGAAAACGGCCGCGACATCGAAGGCCGCTTCGACTACAACTCATGGCAAGAAAGCGAACAAGGGCTCAAGCTCGCCGCGAGTCTGGACAAGGACGTCGTGCTCGCCGAGGGCTACAAGGAGTACCAGACCGGCCGCACGTATATGGCCAAAATGGGCAACTGGCGCGAGAATAAGGATGTCGAGATTCCGCTTGATGGTATCGGTGGTGTGAATATCCTGGTCAAGGCGGATGTTCACAGGAGTGGTGAGTGCCCTTCCCCATGCTCCCTGCATAACGCCTGAGATATCGATACTAACCATCAAAGGTATCAACTTCCCCTGCTACGCCTTCGAGAACCAAGCCGAAACGGAAGGATTCGCGAAGATGGCCAAGAGAGCCGGCTATGGCGTGTACGGACTGCCGAATTACGTGGTGTGGCACATTGATACCGAGGAGAAACCCGGTAACGCTTAGACACTCGCAACACGGGATTAGATGCACAGTGGGTAGTTGAGGAATCGGCTGTTCTTTGAGCTCACGTACTGTACTGTTGTTCATAGAGAGCAAAACTCGTCCCTATTGGAACTTTTCTCGCGACAGTGACCGCCGGAAGGAGAGTTTGGGGACGATCAGGGTTCACGTGTCACATATTATATACCAATCTGCTGATGGATTCGGCGGGTTCAAAATGTGCTTCCGCTTCTTGCGCAGTAAACGTCTTATCGCGAAGAGTTAATGAAACCAAAATGGTGGATTCAGCATGTTCTAAAGTGCTCGTGGCACGTATCCATTTCTTATCAATACCATTTCAGCAACGCATGTGCTGTTTCTAGCTGAGTTCACGTGCTGTCTGCACCTGGGGCTTGAACCCACTGACCTTCATCAACCATGAACCTCGAGGAAGCAAAACCTACCCCTCATAATGCAATCATGACCAAGTCTCCGCGAGACATAACTCCTGCAGACGTAATAAAAAGCAATCGTTAACGTGGTATTTCTTTCCCATCCATTCCGGGGTATCATGATATTTTCGTATCAATTCCATGCATAATCAGCAACCGTGTCGATCGAGGTCTTCGCACTCGCTTCTCAAGTCCATACGTGGTTCTGGTTCTACCAGCGCGATCCGACGGACAGATCAGCGCCATACGTCCCCGAGAGAATCTGCGCCCTTATCGCGGCCCTCTCGTCGTTGCCAGAGCTCATACTGCTGGGTCCCTGCGCGCCTAACCAACCGACGTTAATCCGCAGCTCGTTGACAGCGCCCTGTAATCGTCCGCCTGATAGCTCATTGTGCTTCAGCAGCTTCTGGTCCCAGCCGCCCACTTGCAGTGTGAAGCCGCCGCCGCGTTTGGCGGCTTCTTGGATCACGATCGTCCAGGCCGCTGATAGCTCGTCGTAGGCTTCGTGTTCGGCGTGGTTGTGTTGGTAGGTGTCCCAGTCGGGCAGGCGGTGCACTATGTCGGTTACGGCGTCGAGGTAGGTGAGGGAGACGGTGGTCTGGTGCTCGTTCGGCGGCAGGAAGTGTGGGGTGTAGTCTTTGAGTGCTTCGATGAGTTGGGCCATTGGTTGTCGGACTCGGTTGTAGGTGTAGTCGGACGTGGGACGGTTGCCGAACGGAAAGGCTTCTTTGAATGTGTTTTCGTATTTTTGAAGGACGCCAAAGGTAGATTCTAGGCTGGGTCTTGGTGCTTTTGTCACGACTTCGCGGGCGATGGCGGGGTTTTGGTCGCAGATTGTTTGTAATAGCCCTCTCATATCATCTGGGCTGAGTGTCTCCAAGAGTCTGTGGATGTCCAGCGGTCGTCCAGATGTCAAGGTTGTGCGGGTTCTCTTGATCGATCTAGATTGTGAAGGGAGCATGCGGGAGGGTACTGAAGGGGAAGAAGTCGGTGAAGCGGACATGCGATCGTGAGAGAGGTCATCGTCACTGGCTTTTCGCTTGCGGCCAGACATGGTTTCAGTGGTGTAGTGTTCTGTCGAGAGTCAGACAACCTCACTGATGATAGAAGGCAGCATGCATACCAGAGGCAGGGGAAGTGTGCCGAGGGCTTTCGTGAAGGTGCGGAGCGAACAGCGGATTCGAGGAGATCACGCTGTTCATGACGCCCGCGCTCGACACGTGAAGAAGAGCGTTGTGGGTCCGTCAGGCGCCAGAACGTTCGAGTTGATGTGATTGATTGCTCGTCGGGTATGTGATTTGATGACGGCAGAGCAGACAAAGAATATGCAGTGGAGAAAGGCGGTGCGGGTGATTTATCAAAGAAGCTGAACCCTGCGTCGTCTGACCGCAACGCACTCATCAAGGTTGCCCTGTGCCGTTAACAATGAACAACGAAAGGACCGACGATGGTCGGTGCACGTCAAAAGTCCCGCCGCCGGGGCCAGATGACGGACGGCGGCCCGCAACTCCCGCTTCGGCAGCCCCGTAGCTCGGGCTTTTATTTGATTATTTAATATCACGAGACATCAACTCCATTACCATCTATCAAAGACAGACCCATCACCACACGTGCAAGAACATGTGGAAAGCAAACGTAGAGAAAACAACATGATTCATAAATGCTGCCAGTGTTCACACTAAGTATCTACATCTAAAACTTGCCCAAGACAATCCTAAAACGCCATGCTGAGCATTTATATCGTCCCAAAAGAACCTCACAATATATATCCAAAAGACATTAACAAAAGAAAGTTACGCTTTCATCCTCTGCTCTTCTCCGTCATCTGCTTTTCATGTTTCGATTTGTTCGAATTTGATCGCCTCGACAGTCCACCTTCACTCACACTCCTCGTACTCTTGTCGTCATCAGGGTTGACTACTCTCAGTCTGGCTTTGGGCATGGTGAACATGACCTGGACATCTCTGGTCGCAGCGGCTCTTTCGATGTCCCAATCAACGTCAGCTTCTGTCTTTTTGAACTGTTCTTGCTGAGACGGCGGGCTACCGGGTCCTGCCTGACCCCAATCACCTGTGTCTGGCTCGTCTCTGTATGGCTCCCATGCGTTGGTTTCACTGTCCGCGGACCAGTCCTCTTTACCCCGCTTCGTACGCAGGAAAGTCGAGCCATCACTTGCAGTCCGGCGAGGCGCTGTGCTATTGCGTTTGTTCGGGCTTGCTGACCTGTCTCGGTATGGAACGTATGCCGGCTGAGAGTTGCCGGAAAGAGGGAAAGTATCAATCTCTGGTGTGCGGTCGTGAACAGAGCCGCTCAACACACGACGAATCGAGCCCATCCAGCCTGGACCGCGACGTACTGGACTCATCGATGTCGACGGTGGTAGTGCGCCAGAGGCGATTTGCATAATTGAGGTTTCCTGGCTATAGCTTGATGAAGTGCGTCGATGTAGTGGTCGTCTGCGTCCAGAGTTTGTTGTTTCGGCACCAAGAAGGGCATCAGCCTCTTCGCGGAGCTGAGTAAATGTAGGCACGCTGCCATCGCCTTGTCGCTTCAACTGATTCATGGGTGCGGTGACTGACCGACCGCGATGGGTGTCGCGCGGCGGTGAAGCTCGACCAGGGCCGAAAAGGTGTGGAAACTTTTCTTCCGTGGGTGAATGTACTGGTGAGATACGAGGCGCCCCAGCAAGGCCAAAGAAAGCGTGTGATCTTGTCGATGTTGTTCGTGCTATCGAGCGTGCTGATAGGTCTGATCTGTTGGACTGCTCACTTAAAGTCGATGATGTCCGGTCGTCTATAGATTTCGACGGCGAGACTCTTCCGTTGTAGGAGTGCATCTCTTGCTGTGCGTTCTTGCCAGACCATTGATTTACCCAAGTTGCGATCTGATCGGTGCCGACCGAGACAGACTTATTGCCAAAGACCGATGGCGCCACAGAGCTGTTAGTTGGTGCTCTTCTGATGTTGTATTCCGGATCCGGCGAAACTGGATGACTTCCTAGTGGATTGAGCTCAGGATCTCGGAATGGATCGTCTGGGTGGGTGTTTCTAGCGACTGTGCCATCGGACCTGAAAATCTCTTGTATGGCTCTTAGCCTGCGTTCTGCGTCGGCTGTGCCTGGACGTGGCGTTCCACCCACGGAACCTTCTTCGTCTTGTTCCTCAATCGGGTGAATGCCGACGCTCGCACGACTAGTTCGTCCATCCGGTGCTGCCTGGTACTGATATGTCGATCGCGCAATGGAACCTTTTCGAAGACCTCTTGTTGGACTTGGAATGTCAACAAAGGCACCGGTGGAGCCGCCATCGCGGTTGTTTGCCTGTTGTTTCTTCCAGCCAGCAGAAGCTGCGACCTCTGGCAACCAAGGGAACGCCTCTTTACTGCTGTTTGCTTCTTCGTAATGGCCAATTGGTATCTCGCCATGTCCCTCGGTATCGTCGGTGTGATGCCAGGCCTCGTCAAAGGATAACTTTTCCGTCATGAGCACATGTCCATCACCGCCGCGATGCTGAGTTCGTCTCCTGTGAAAGTACATGAAGCAGAATATGACAAGACCGACGAGAAGAACGATCGCAATCGTCAGCCCAACGCCCAAGCCAGCTTTCTGCGCAGTCGTGGTCAAGCCTCCTGTGCTATCCTGCAGCATGTTTTTCGAGCTATCAGCAGCTGTCTGTGGAGAATATGAAGATATCCAAGAACTGGAAGTTACATTGTAGAACAATGCCTGAGTGTTGGTGGTAGACGACGCTCTGCGAGTCAGTCTGGACGGTGTTTGAGAAGAGATGGTGTAGCCGCCCATGATCATCATGATGTTTCCGGGAAGCATCACCGCACCATGTCCGTATATGCCGCTAGCGGTCGGTGCGTTACCACCGGGTATAGATGGCGTCGACCAGTACCAGTTCCCGAGTCCTCCATATCCGGTCCCGACTTTGAGCACCGCAAGCTGAGGCGTGGCTGGTGTGTTCACGTCCCCGACCCAGCCTCCGTAGACAATAACGCTGCTGCCGTCTTCGGATGGTACGGCGGTGTGGCCGGAACGCGGTGTTACAGTAGAAGCTCCGCTCGAAGACTGCGTGATTGGTAGGTATGACCAGGCACCTTGTGGTAGAGAGAATAGTGCAACCTGAGACATGTTGATGAAAGCCTGCTGGGTGTGCCCTCCCAGAAGTACAAAGCTCTGTTGCTGTGTCTCGATACCAGAAGCGTTTGAGAACGTCGGAGAAAGCCCAGTGATGCTGAAGCCCGCTTCGGCAATCGGTGGACCACTGCTGATCAACAAAGCAAGCTGATAGTCAACGTTCGAAGCAGCCACCGACTCGGGTGTCATGGTCATCATGAGATTAGAATAGCTGGCGGCTGACTGCCATGTACTTTGTGTCGCACCGGTCGTCGGGCACATACCTCCAAACACATACATGTCGGTATTGCTAGCATTATTACTGACGATCTCTGAGAAAGCAACTCCTCCATTCAGGTAGTTCGCCGCCACCGCAGCATTTGATGTGGCCAAGCTCGTTGAAACCTGATCCTGTGTCCATTGTCCCTGCCCATCTTTTGCTTTAGAACTGGGCTGAAAGCGCCATAACTCAACACCGCTAGCACCTTTCGTGCAGTCACCGGCGAGGACTGTAATGTTTCCGCTGGAGTCGAGGAGCGGAGTGTATGCGCTCGAAGAACTGCTAAGAAAAGGTAGATTCGAGGAGAGGGTATTGAGCGACAGACTCGAGGCTTCTAGTGTCTGAGTGAGATCGATGGAGGAGAATTGCGCGGAAGTCGTCGAGTCGCTGCCAGGCTGTATAACATATGCGTAGCTTCCGTCATCCTGGTTGGCCGGAATAAAAATTCTGGTCGGATTGTATGGTAGGTTCGGCGATGCCAGGGCAGCACTTGAAAGTGAGACAAGTGCTAACAGGTGCCGAGTGAAGAGTGATCCAGTCATTGTGAATGCGCGCGATCGTCGCTATGCAGCGTACCGAGTATCGTCAAAGTCGACCGTGTCCGAGTTCAAGGCTCCATACCAGGAGTAAACAGCAGTCGCAAAAGTCGCAGCAAGGGGGATGATGTTTAGGGAAGATGTAATGTTTCTCCAGACGAGTGGATAGAGTGTTGGATGGCGGGGTCAGCACAGCAAGAAACCCTGGCAGATACCAATAGAGTGATGTGAGAGTATGCAGGACAGTGGAGATGGCTGGCAGCACGAGTAAACAGACACGGGAACCCCGGTAAAGGTAGAGTGGGTGGTTAGAACCCTTGGTACCGTACCCGGCCCGACAATGCAACGTACAGCCAACGGTCGCTCGAAGATGTATAATTTTTACCAATCAATTCAAGGAATGGAGAAGGACCTACACGAACGATCAATTGATCTAGACTGTGAGGCCCAGAGGTAGATCAAGCAGGGTATGCGACTTGACTCAGCCAATGCCAGAAGGGATTCGAGCATTTCATTTTCCTGGCCGAGTCCGCTTCCAGCAGGACGCACGACAGCTGGAGTCCTCCTCGGGTCGTGTTGACCAGGCAACGCCGAGCAGCCAGGCCCACCTCAAACCTTTGTCCAAGAAATAGAAATCTCGATTCTTGTGCAGACCAATGGCGGTTGCCAGATAAAACATATGCGACGAGACGAGGCAGGATGGGATTCTTGTATCCTTGATAAAGGATGTGCGATGCATATAAGGCGTACGTAGACCGGTGGTTGGGACGAGGATAAGGAAAGAACGTGGGAAGCGGGGCGGGTCTCGCATGTCACAATCAAGGTTGCCTGCAGATGTCTGGTCGGTGTTTCACAGACGAACATCAGTTCATGCTGGTCAAGCACTCTAGACCGTCTGAGCAATTCAAAAACCATGCAATATGATCACGTCTATCATCACACAGCCAAAGTACAGATGGATTTGCATGCTTGCATTGTTTGCTATTAGAGTCCACCGATATCCTCCGGACTGACCGGCGGGGGCCATCTCTGTCATTGAAAATGCTCTTGATAATTCTGCTCGTTGGGTTCAATTTTCAGGACCGTTGTTTTTATGTTTTTGATGACTTGAAATGACAGTGAGGTTCGCCGATACTCTCCGGTCCAGCGGTCCGAAGCTGTCTCTGTCGCTGAAAATGCTCCTGATATTGTTGTGAAAGGAAGTAAGTTCCTCTGAGACTAGAGATCCATCGATACTCTTTCCTGGGCTGACTAGCAAAGGCCATTTTTGTCGTCATCTCGTGATACTTATACTCGATAATTGTGCTTGAATGCTAAGGAAAGAAAGTCCGGACGTGGCCTGCAACGTCTGCTGTGCATGGTATAATAACAGTTGTGAAAGTAAAATGTCGCAATGTCGATGTCCGGGGCCGCTGGTGAATTGTCGCTATGCAAACCTGGTCGACAGCAAGAAAGGGTTGTCGAAGATGTTGTAGATCCCGTCTCCTTCACATGCAATGCCCTTCAGATGAACGCCTCATAATATCATGACCACGTGGTATCATAACCGAAAACGCCGCCGCGCGCCGTGTTGAAATGCAATGAAATGATCGCTGAACTACTCATCATCGTCGTCTGCGTTGTGGACGTGCATACCATTAATATTCGTCTTGAGCTTCTCGAAGATGAGGAAAAAGACCATGTTGATGCAAGCAGAGCGTGCACAGGAGATTGCAAGGCCTGGTCGACGTCAGTGATATGATATATTCGAGATATGATGTGAAACGAACCGTTGTAGGTGCTTCTCTTGAACCACTGCACGCGAGGAACAGGGATTACCTTGCTGGCTGGATGGGTCAAATGAGCCTTTTGATAGACTGTCTTGGCCACGTCGAGCGGGTAGGTCTGGTGAGAATCATCAGTCGAGGTGATACTGTGTAAATAGAGACAAGAACACTTACCAAAGTCCAGCTGACTATACCACACGCCATTCCGCCAATAGTAATGGCGAGAGGGCTGTTGGGAGTGCCACGGCCATTGCCGAGCATCTGCTTGACCGTCTCGTACGTCGTAAAATAGATGGCAGTACCAAGTATGTCTCGCGCTGTTGTCGGTCAGCAAAGTCACTCGTTGACCACGACAAACGTCGTTACTCACTAAGATGAAGTCTGTAGCCACAGTAAAGACCCTTGAAAAAGCCACGTTCTCTCCAGAGTCTAGTAGCCGTTTTACGGGCACTGATCTTGAGTTTCTCTTTCGAAAGAGGCTTGCCGTTGGCTTCCTCGAGCGCCACCTTGCCACGGAGCTGAGCATCGAGTTTGGTCAGCTCAAAAGGACCTGTGTAAGCGTTAATACAGTTGTACTCCGTCCACTCCCAGATCTCTTACAAGCAAACGCCGATACAGTGCCACCACTGATGGCACCAGCGATTCCGAAGCAGGCGATGGTTCCGAAAGTCGGGGAACGGTTTGGGGTACTGGCTACGACGAGAGGACTCTCTCCGGTCACTTTCTCAACCACTCTGGCAACATGGGTCTTAGTCGTGCTGTAGAGGGTGAAAGAGAACGTCCGCACTATAGTGACGCTCACAACTGGGGGCAAAACACCTTGATATGGTCAGCGTATGACATGACGGAATATGCGACCCCTGATTATACGCACCACGCCAAAATGTTCTTATGCCTTCTTTGTGGTATGCCTCCGTCACAGTTGGGATGAGCTTGGTTCCATAGCTGATATGCGTTAGCGCTGAGATGAGGCAGAAGTTCGCGATGGCGTACGATTGCATGCGACTCTTGATGAAGTCAAGAGGATACTGTGAGAATGGTCAGTATACTATTGGTGAACAGAAAGACTCTTTACGTACTGCGGCAAACGTGCTTACGATGCTGGCAGAACTACTAGCAGCAGGTATACGGCCCCATTGCACCAACTCGATGATTCTGTCACTCGTTGCGAAAGGTAATCCGAAGTAGTGTTGATCCGTCTTTGGTCTTCCATCGCGATCGTTCGGGCCGCCCGGGGGCCTTGCTGGAGAGGTAGCCATACTGGCCCTGAACTCGTGCGAAGACCTAAAGCCTTCAAGTCACGCTCAGTGAGCCAGTAGGCAAGCAGAGTTCATATGCTGTGACCAGTTGTTAGCACAAAGTGCGACGGCCAGCGATCAGTGGTTAGTATTGCAGCCAGCCAGTCAGCCAGCAAGTCGGTCGGTCGGTCGGTCGATTGGTGTGTCCTGGGGCGTATGTCGTGTCGCATAAAAGAGTGGTGTGTGGTGGGATAAGTGAATTGACTTGGGAAACTGAACTTCAATCTTTGGCTTGGAGGTTCAAGTTGCAATGGCGTCGTTCTCCCGCACAGACATCCCCGCATATTGTGACGTGGGGCGCTCTTTCTCAATTCGTCCCGAACCCTCGAGTACAGTACGAAACTATTCCTAATCAGGGCAGGTATAAAGTCCACAACCAATCATGACGAACGTCACAGCAGGATGCTCCTTGGTTTCTTGCTTGAATGACTTTCATGTGACTGTGCAAAAGTCAAAGCAAATTGGCGAGGTAGCAGCCGACTGCTCAGGATCGCTATGGTGCGATTGCGGCTACACGGTTGAAAGTGGATCACTGAGAGGTACGTCACGTAGAGGATATTGAAGGAGGATATGAAGATAAGTTAGTCCAATAATTTCAATGAAGCAATTGAACTTCAAGTACGCGTCAACTCATCGTCCCAGAAGACACGCTCGATCATGGCGGCGAGGCATCTTGGCTGGCTAATCATGGTACAATGACATCCACAGGCAATATACAAGCTCCAGCCAATTTCGCCATGCTCTCTGGCAAGTCCGTTGAGAGAAGCGCATCCTGTTTGCACAGTATGTAGGCGCTGGGGATGTCCCTCATCCGCAGTGATTGACTGTAACATTCCAGCCTTGGGCTGGGTGACATCTGAGACGTTTAGTGTACTTCTCCTGCTCTGCCTTAAGTCTAAGGCCACAGCCGGGAAACAAAACACGGCATGAGATCGCAACCCCACCGGTTCGATTTCTGAGCCACAAGACATCACCTATCGGTATTGTACAGTATATTCGAAAGAATAGTTGATTTGTCGATATATCCTGGGTATATGCAGCAGTGAAAAAAAATAAATGTATCTACAAAATGACCATCGCAAGCCCTGCTGCAATACCTAACGACAGGAAACCCCAGCCCATGATCTGGCTGCGAATACCCATACTGGGTGCCTGTTTGCCGATATTACTCTGTGCACTGATAGTTGCAGTGCAACTGGCTCCACATATGAAGCCAGAAGGACAGCACCCTCCTCCATCATTCGAGCCGCACGAAAACCATCCAGTGTTGCAAGTACCTTGCGGACCGGCCGCAGTAGACGTCGGTGAAGCGGCTACGATAGTGACGCTCGTGCTGGTGACAACTATGGCACTCCCTTGAGGTGGGCAGGATGTTGTGTCACAGTTGCGATCGACCTGACAACAGCCTCCCATGTAGTATGCGCTGCACATGTAGAAGCCGGTAGGACAGCCTGCGGCACTGACTGCGGAGGTTGTTGTAGGAGAGGGAGAAGTTGAGACGGACTGAATTGATGAGATCGAAGTCGGTCGTATGGGTGCTCCGACAGGTACTGTGCTCGTTACCGTGCTCAGAGGCGGGCATGTCGGTGATCCGCATGCTCGATCTGTCGGACAGCAACCTCCGCCCAGACTAGCTGGACATGACTGGAAGCCCGTCGTGCAGGTTAGGGGACCTTGCACAACCGGAGTTGGGCTCATGCTAGCTGACTGCGTTACAGTGATCGTTTGCACGACTGTCGTTGGTATAGCACTTGTTGAGGGGCTGAGCACAACGGTTGTTGTTACTGTCTGGACCGAACCTGCAGCGGCTGGAGCTACGACCGTCACAGCTGTGGTTGTTGTCGTGGCTGATGAAGGGGCAACGTTTGTGATCGGTGTCATACCTGATGTGACGGTCGAGACCGGTAAACTTGTGATGATTGTTGTTGTGCCTGTCAAGATGCCTAACAAGGGTCAGAGGACGAGAAAGAGGTACGTGACGAATCTCAACTTACAACCAACATCCTTACAGGCATAGCCAGGAATGCAGCAACCTCCATTCGGACTGTTCGGGCAGCTAGTGTACCCCTGAGCAGTATTGCACATCGCGACTGCACCATTGCAAGTTTCGCCAGACGGACAGCATCCGACGGGTCCGACCGGTGAATTTGCTACACTCATGCAAACCTCGCCAGTCTGACAGCAGCTGTTAGGCTGTCCTATCGAGGCACAGTTTGATGTTCCTGCTGGACATTGGAAGCTCCGCTCGAATATGTTACGCCGGAGATAGCGCGAGAGAAGAGTGTCTTTCGAATCGCTGTGGAGTAAGACGGGAGCGAGCAACATAGCTGAGCTTTCGTTTGCTGTCGGCGGTAGCTTCACATCGTAGTTCAGTACCCTCCCTGTGTCTCCCAAGAGTCCTTGTGATTCCGAGTCTGATACTGTGTCTTCGAATCTCCAGTAATCCAGAAAGAACTTTTCTCCAGCATCGCCAGATAATTTACGCATGCCCACTGGCTGCTCACTTTGCATCCGCTGGCGAATCTGCCATTCATTGCGAAGGTGTTCTTCATGTTCCGGAAAGTACTTTTCGTGCGGCGCGAGATCTGCATGCCAGGCTTGCGCGTGAACTAGCGGTGAAAGCAGTAGAATAGACAGTATACAAGCTGGCAGCATTTTGAGCTGCTTAAGTTTCATCGTTGTAATTCGTGTCGTTCCAGTGCGATCGTGATCGAATAGTGAGACTTTGATAGTCCGCTGGCAGTGTTGCACCCAGCCGTCACGAGAAGAAAACAGACATGAATTGTAGCATCGAGAATATACACCGAGGGAAGAGTGGGATTACGGAAGTGAGATGAATTAGACTTAACATTATGCGAAAGCGCAAAAACTCATGGCTGGCGCACTATGCACCTTCATCGCAAACCTGAATAACAGGACGATGATTGAGATGGCTGGCTTGCGGAAAGTTTACCCTGCTGCTAAGAAGCACCTGCCGCTCGGTTGATTGCCGGGCTTGGCGCACACCAGAATTAGCGACGCCCGAACGGTACTCACGACGCTCGAGAAGCGACAAGATTCTTTCTTCTTGCCCTTTAGATCCATCGACACCATCGACCGGTAAGGCACCCCCTTCATCCACGACGCATACGACAACACAATCGTCTCATCAGCATCGACTGCAATCCACCGAAAACACTCGCTAATACCGCATAGCAATCATGGGTAAAGGAAAGCCAAGAGGATTGAACGCAGCTCGCAAGCTGCGTCTGCACCGCAAAGAACAGCAGTGGGCCGACTTGCACTACAAGAAGAGACTTCTCGGTACCGCCTACAAGTCCTCGCCATTCGGAGGTTCCTCCCACGCCAAGGGAATTGTACTTGAGAAGGTCGGTGTTGAGGCCAAGCAGCCAAACTCCGCCATTCGCAAGTGTGTCCGTGTCCAGCTCATCAAGAACGGAAAGAAGGTCACCGCTTTCGGTACGTACATGCGAAGGGTCACTCGAGGTCGCAATCGGATCTGTTACGAAGTAGTTGGAACGGATTGAACGACCTCGAGTGGCACCGACTTTGTCGCATGATCAAACATCGGCTGACAAAACTCCTCACAGTACCAAATGACGGTTGCTTGAACTTCGTTGACGAGAACGACGAGGTCCTTCTCGCCGGTTTCGGTCGTAAGGGCAAGGCCAAGGGTGATATTCCTGGTGTGCGTTTCAAGGTCGTCAAGGTTTCCGGTGTCGGTCTCTCTGCGCTGTGGAAGGAGAAGAAGGAGAAGCCAAGATCATAAACGACTCGCTGCTATGCTTTGATGATATTGATCGAAGGCGGGAACGGAGCATGGGGATGGGTATCGGTCGAAGGAACAGAACAGACAAAACGGGGATATGGCGAAATTCTGGGTCTTCCCTTTACTGCATGCTGGCAATCATCTTTGATCGAGGATTGCTTCCATGTGATCGAGAGCTTGTGATGTAGCTACGAGATACACAACGAATTGTAGCGTCAAGCACTCATCGTATGAACTCTTGCTTCCATCTTCAAGTATGTCCAGATCGTTGTTCACGCCATCGCTTTCGCAGTACTCCCCGACTCGTCTGTCAATGCCACCACCAGCATCACCTCTACCACAGCCAGCATCACTTTAGAAGAAGGACCATCTCATCGACGAGGTTGACAGCCTACGATTGAGAAAGTACAAATACCACATCAATTTGATCGCTTACGGATCGAAGATATCATGTCTTGAATATCGCAGTGATCTGCTACTGGAGTCTCGAACAAGTCCCAACTAACAGTACTCCCCCATCCCCCAGAATTATGTCCAGTCTACTTATCCTTCTTCCTATCTTTCAACCCTTCAACACCCTGCCCCCAAGCGCCCGCTTTCCGTCCCCACTTCATAGTACCCCAAACATGCGTCCAGCTGAACTTAGGAGGCGGCTCCCTAGCCGTCCTGAAAGGACTCGCTCCGTGCCGAAACAAGACTTCATCCCGCTTCTCATCAATGTCCGCAGTACCACCAGCAGCGACATCGTTCGCACCGCTCGACACGGGACCAGCACCCGGCGCCGCAGTACGCTGCTCCACGGACCGCTCCCACTGCCTCACAGAAGCAGGAACAGGCTTATGCCACCCCTCCTCGTCGCGCGCGTGCCACTTCTTACTGCACAGTTCCCACAAACGACTCCTCGCGCGCTTATACGCGAAACGCTCGTCCTCGCCGGTGAAGGACGCCGTGGAGCTGAAATTCGGTGACGACCGCGGACGAACCTCGTCAGGGTCGATTGGGGCCGCTTCGCGCCGCACACGGTTGGGCGGGTCGTCTTCGAGGGAGTCGGGCGCGAGCATACCCTGCAGGCGAGCGTGCGTGTAGTCTGGTTCCGACGAGGGCGCGTACTCGGGCTCCTCGGTGTAGGATGGGTTTTGGCTCAGAATGTTGGGTCGGAAAGGCGCGGTGGCATCTTGGTAGGCCTCGGAGAAGGTCTCGGAGTGCACTGCGTCGGACGTGTCGGGTGAGGAAGCGGTTTCGGGGAAGAAGATCTCGTCGGGACCGGCGGTGGCGGTTATGATTAGTTTGCAGCGCGCTTCGTAGAGGGCGTCCAGCAGGGTGATGAAGCGCCGGGCTTCGTTTTTCTTGAGCGAGGTTAGGATCGGTACGTCGGTCAGGATTAGTGTGTGGAAGGTTGAGGCGAGCGTGATATAGTCGGCTGGACCTAGAGTGGTGTTGCAGAGCTCGTCAAAGGTCCAGCTTGTCACGGCGCCGTTGATGCGTGGTATTGGCACTGTCCGGCCGTATACTCGCATGGTCGCTGGGGTCCACGAGGAGTGACCACCTTGGACCGCGCTACTTTCGGCTTCTGCGTAGCGTTGCGCGAACTCCTGTTGAGCTGCTTCCATGGAGCTATCTGGTAGAATGAAATAGTTCGTTGGTGCTCGAACAGCATTCTCAGACATGACACTGTCTGCTTTGTCCTTTACCGCTTGATTGACAGCCTCGTCCATGCGAGTTGGGATTTTTTGGAGATCATCATGCTCGTCTAGTGACCAGCCATCGTCTTCGACTTCCATGTCTACTGGCGCTACTGTACCAGCTTCCTGACGCCTGTAGTCGTTCGAGCCCCCCATCTCCCAAACCTCACATCGAGCTTTTAGTACATCTAGAAAGTCTGCAAACTCCGAGTTGCCGGCAAACATGCTTTCGCTCCTACCAGCTCTAGAACCCTTCATACCGAAGCGCCATCTAATAGAGTCTATCCGTGTCGGAGGTGGTGAGAAGGTCACACCTGCAGCTTTGTGCAGCTCCTCTGGCATCCTATTACTCGTAGCGATCAATACTCCGCCCAGTTGGAAGAAAGAGGTCATGAGATTCGTCATGATCTTGCTCGCTGCTCTGTCGGGCAGCTGGAACTCGTCAAGGAAGAGAATCGGAGATGTCGTGATCATATCCCTGGCGAGGTACAGCATAGAGTGATCTTCATCGGCACTATTCCTGTACAAAAGACGGTCCTTGCGAAGCTGCTCGAGTCTCGCCAGAGTGTGCAGCATGAAGGTGTCGAAATGCCATCGCTTCTTCTTGCGAGTGGGCAGACAGTCAGCGAAGAGGTCGATGAGCATGCTTTTGCCAGTACCGACTTCGCCGTGCAGCATTAGTCCTTTAGGGGATGAAAGGTGCTTGGCCTGTTCATGACTCGTCATGACCCTCGTGAGAGCGAGAGAATCCCGTTTCTCCTTCTGATCCAGTAATGTCCTCCAGAGGCCTCTGGCTCCGAGAGCTCCAGTCGATTGGCCATCTTGCGCAGCGGCTTCTGGTGATACTCCTATAGCCTGGGATATTTGATTGAGACGCTGGCTGTAATCTACCGTTGGTTCGTAGTCTTTTAACCTGTCATATAGCGTTTGGAGATGGATTGCTAAACCGGTCAACTCTCTGCTCGCTCAGCGATCTATCATCCACTTACCTAGCCTATGTTGTGCTGGATCTGGGACTATACGCTTTGTGGCAAGTAATGCACGGTATAGTACAAGAGGGTTTGTAATTGTCAGGCCCCTGCCAGTTGCCGGCAGCGACATGCCTGCGATCAAGGACGAATCAGGGCAACAATATACATGTCAAACGATATATCCATGTAGTTGCTCGAATGATGGTCAAAGTCAATGGTCTGGATTGGTCGACGTCATGTAGAAGCGTATTGCTCGTCCCGTGGTGCATAATTCAGCACGAACCTCCTTCCCCACGCCAAGCATCACACAAACCGCAGCCGCGATTTTCGCAATTTTCGGCCAAGTCCACCGGCGACCTTTGAATAATTCGCGACAAGTCAGATACTCGACTCACCACCGACAACGACAACCCCCTCGACCGTCAACATGTCCTCGACCACCACCAAGAAGCCATCCGCTGGCAAGACCGGCCGCAGCGCCATTGCCGATGTTGTCGCCCGCGAATACACCATCCACCTCCACAAGCGTGTACGTTGATTCAGTTTGGTGAAGTCCATTTATGGCCTTCGTCATTCAATTGCGAGGCATAGGGCGGAAGACTGAGATCGAATGATATTATAGGTTCACGGTGTTACCTTCAAGAAGAGAGCTCCTCGTGCCATCAAGGAGATCAGAGCTTTTGCCGAGAAGGCCATGGTACGTATGATTTTTGCTCCTATCCTTCTTGATGTCTTGTGTGTACGATATTGCGCAGGGTCGGATTTGCTGACATGTTTTCTCTTAGGGCACCAAGGATGTCCGCCTCGACCCACAGTTGAACAAGAAGGTCTGGGAGGCCGGTGTCAAGGGTGTTCCATTCAGACTGCGCGTGCGCATCTCGAGAAAGCGTAACGACGAGGAGGGCGCCAAGGAGAAGCTCTACAGCTACGTCCAGGCTGTCAACGTCAAGAACCCTAAGGGTCTCCAGACCGCCGTTGTTGAGGACGCATAGATGGGAAGATGTTAGAGGATTTGGATGGTCTCGACAGGGACATGTGCACGATGCATGGGCAAAAGCAAGGCGTTCTATCATACCCGCTTTGAAATGAAATGGCGGCTAAACGCTGCTTTGGTCAATGTCACTTTACGTTCTCAAACAATTCGTATTGATCACGTGCGATGTGATATGTGACGACTGTCATTCTGCTTCAATATCTGGTATCCTATTTACCAAAGCCACGTCTCTTCTTCACAGCTGGTACCGATATGTGGGACTCAGGTCGCCCATCTCAGTTTTTTCATGCTCGGTTAGACTCAGGTTGGTAACAGCACGATCTCTGCGCCTGTTCTCGTGCCAGCAAGCCAGGAAGTAGAGACCACATGTGATGATAGCTAGTGAGGTAAAGGCAAGACACAGACTGTAGCCACTGGTGTAATGTGGTCCATCTTTGGCAAGGAAGGAGTAAACGGCAATGATACCTAGCAATGTAGTCAGTAATCAGTCTCCGGTACAACATTATGCTCCGTATATCCTACCTCCAATGTTGCCAAAGCCGACCTGCCACGCGGTGCCAACACTGCGACGATGATGGCCTCCAAGATTCATGTTGAACCAGCAGACAACGATCGGCATGGCACCATAAGTACCCATGGCGACTAAGAAGAGCGCAGCATATTGCGCTTGCCGGTGGTTGTGAATGCTGATGAGCATAGCGAAGCCAACAAGTGCGGTAGTAAAGGCAAACACAGCCACCAAGAAACGATGCCTTGTTTTGTCCGAGATGTAGGCAGTGAGCATGGCGAACCCAAATGCGCATGCCCAAGGTGGAACGCTGTGCAGTTGAGTAGAGATGGGGGAATAGCCGTAACCCCTGATGATACCGGGGCTGAAGTAGGCATATGCGTAGGCTGGGACGATGGGAAAGAAGTACATGAAACCGCCCAAGAAGACCTTGTAGTCTTTAAAGACATTGGCAGCGTCACGGGCGGTGATTGATCGCTCGGCGGCCGAACGACCTTGGTCAACCTCGAGACGAGCCTTGATGTAAGCTCTTTCTTCTGGCCCGAGCCACTTGGCTTGCTCAGGAAAGTCGGGCAGCAGGAAGAAGAAAAAGAAGCTCACGAAGACGGTCAGAGACCCTTCGAGGATGAAGACCCATCTCCAGCCAAGGTAGCCGCGCATGCCGTTCATCTTGCCGATGGCTGCGGCCAAAAGACCACCAAAGGCACCAGCAAGAGTGGTCGAGGAGAAGAAGAACGAATACCGTCTCTGGGCTTCCGTTCGCTTGTACCACATTCCTAGTACGTAGAAGCACCCAGGAAACATGCCAGTCTCCAGCACACCCAGGAAGAAACGAGTGGCAAGAAGCCCGCTGTAGCTCTGAACAAGACCTTGACAGATGGTGACTACGCCGAACAGAAACATGCAACCAGAGAGCCAGACATGAGGACTGAACTTCTTTAATAGGATGTTGCTAGGAATCTCGAAGATGACATATGGAATGAAGAAGATGACCAGGGCGTTGTTGAACTTGTTACCGGTGAGCTTCAGCTCGGTGCTCATGCCGTAAAGGTTTGCGTTACTGATGTTGACGCGGTCCAGGAAAGCCAGCAGGTAGAGGACGCAGAGATAGGGAATGACATGAAGGTCGACTCGCGACATCATCTTCCTTTCGGTGGTGTGCGCCGGACACGGTACGTGAAGGTCATCGTCGTAGAGACCGGGTTGTTCATGCGGGTATTGGTCTTCGATAGGGCGGCCTGAGTCAAGCGAGACATCCGGACTGCCCTCTATCAGATGTTGTCAGTACCAACGCTTTCAACCACAGTCCGCGCTGCCTAAACTCACTTTCTTTGTTCAAGAAGCGCATGATGACTTGCGATAATCGCCGAGGTTATGCGGGGAACCAGATGCGTGGAGAATCGGATCAGGCCGAGCAAACTTGCGTCCTCAAGTTTGAAGTTCTCGCACACGAGGAGCACGTCGACTTTGTGCAGCGCAAGGAGAACAGTGATGGTTGGAAGAGGAAGAGGAACCGACAAAGAGGGAGAAGTAGGGATTGATAAAAAGACTCATACTTGCTTGGCAGACATGTTACCATCATCTGTACAGGGCGATCATACCACCGGGTACTTTCATGTGCGTGTTCGGAATCCTCCCGCGCGTGCATGCGGTGTCGGGTCGGTGCAACCTTGGGGTTGCATTACGAGCAATGGTATCCCCGCACTTGGTGGCGCTTTCTGTGTGGAGTAGAAGACCGAGATGAGGAGTAGTACAGCGATACTTATTTTCGAAATTTGAGGTTGTTCAGGTCTTAGCACCTTGTCAAAACCCCTCGTATCTCTTCTATTCCTCACTCAACATCAATTCCCTTTGCCATACTGATATTCGTGCGACGACCTGAGTCGAGCACTGTGACTCAAGCACTACCGCCAAGAACCGTTGTGGCCAACCAGCAAGTTCTCGGTCGAAATCCGGTCCAGCGGCCGAGTTCGGACGATGGAACCATGAGCAGAACGGAGGGCTCACCGGTACGATCCGAGCATGAGAGGAATGACAGAGCACTCATTCGGAATAGGGACAGAATAGAAACCTCAAAAAGAACAGGCGAGAAGAAAGAAGAGCACCGACTGGGTATCGAGAAATGGTCCTGCCTCCACTCGGCTGGAACTACCCGTAAGTTGACCTGGAGCATTTCGAGTGGGCAGGATGCAGCAACAAGACAGCCTGCGAGACCCATGATAAGATTCGGAGAATTGAAAAATCTTCTTCTTTCGCGAGTTGCTCACATTTGACGCGACACTGTACGCGACGCGGCGTGATCGTTCGTGGACAAACGAAGGCGGTCGCGACCCTGAAGATCAGCTTGATCAGGTCGCGAAGTCTATGCAAAATCCAGAAAAAAAAACTCCCAGACCCTCAAAAACAATTGGAGCGATACCAATATTAATGGTCAAGTCTTTACCACGTCTAGACCATCGGAAAGTATGACATAGCATCGTACGATTCAGTGCGACTCCGACATGAGGCCTTTGCCGATGGACGAACCGACTTCGGCGTGCTGTCTACTCTCGGGAAAGCGCCGAGGCCTAGCACCACGCTGTCGCTATGCGTCGCATAGACAGATTCACGGCTCGATTGATAGCGAGATAATGGTAAGTCCCAGATCGGCTGTGGGTCTGTCTTGATGGGTAACATGGGTTCTGTCAGCAACCAGGAACGCTTTTGCCTTTCGACGACCTTCGATTGGCAGAAAGGTGCGAGAGAAGTCCGGAAGTGGGGCGCCACTTCTGTTTCGGGTCAATGCTTCCTTCACGTTCTGAGGGTAGCGGCCTTCAAGGACGAGGATTCTCAGGGACACAAGCTCTCCAGACCTTCAAGCTATTACTAAAGTCAAGTGTTTCATCGCCTCTTGTCTTTGATTTTCTCCCTGTCACTTCTGCTCTTGACAGCGATCACCAATCTTCCTCCCAATCTTCCGCATCTCTCACAGATTGCAACTGACAGTCTTCACCTATCCGCAACAGCTCTCTGAAGCTCAACAAAATGGCATCCGCAGCCCGCACATTCTCTCGCGCTCTTCGCGCCACCTCTGCTTCTCGCGTTGCAGTCGCTCGCAATGCTTTCCGTCAGCAAGCTCGCCGCGGCTACGCTGACTCGGCCAGCCCAAAGAGCGGTAACAACGGTCTCCTCATTGGTGGTGTTGTAGCTGCTCTTGCTGGTGGTGGATACTACTTCTACAACTACGAGAAGTCTTCGGCCTACGACACACCAAAGATCTTCCAGCCATCTCACGCCGACTACCAGAAGGTCTACGACGACATTGCAAAGAGATTGGTTGAGCACGATGACTACGATGATGGTAGCTACGGTCCAGTACTGCTCAGACTCGGCTGGCACGCATCTGGTACCTACGACGAGGTAAGATAAGAGCAAGGAACAACGTATTACCAGTGTCAGGGTGCTAACACACTCGGTAGATGACCAAGACTGGTGGTAGCAACGGTGCCACCATGCGTTTCCCTCCCGAAGGTGACCACGGTGCCAACGCTGGTTTGAAGGCCGCCCGCGACTTCCTCGAGCCAGTCAAGCACGCACACCCATGGATCACCTACTCCGACCTTTGGACTCTCGCCTCGGTCTGCGCCATTCAAGAGATGCAAGGTCCAGTCATCCCATGGCGCCCAGGTCGCTCCGACCGTGATGTGTCCTACTGCACTCCGGACGGTCGTCTTCCAGACGGTGCCAAGGGCCAGGACCATCTCCGCGCCATCTTCAACCGCATGGGTTTCAACGACCAGGAGATTGTAGCTCTCTCTGGTGCCCACGCTCTCGGCCGCTGCCACACTGACCGCTCCGGTTTCGAGGGTCCATGGACCTTCTCCCCAACTGTCGTCACCAACGACTACTACAAGCTTCTTCTCGAGGAGAAGTGGTCTTACCGCAAGTGGGATGGCCCAAAGCAGTTCCAGGACGTTGCTTCCAAGTCCCTTATGATGCTTCCTACCGACATGGCCCTTATCAAGGACAAGAGCTTCAAGACCCACGTTGAGCGCTACGCCAACGACCACGAGGCCTTCTTCAAGGACTTTTCCGACGTTCTCTTGAAGCTCTTCGAGCTCGGTGTTCCCTTCACTACTCCTGAAGGCGAGAGAATGAGATTCAAGGCTTCCCAATAGATGACGTTGACCTGAAAGAGGATTCGTGCAAAAATTGGGTGGACACTGTGATAATAGATATCCACATAGAACTAATGACTTTTTGATTGGCCTGGGTTGTTCATAGCTCCGGCGTTGGCTTTAGATATAGAATCTACATATGTATTCAATTCGGTTGACCACCATATGATGAATATCTGCTCGACTCGGCTCGCTTGACCACTAATGTGTCACTCGACTCCTTCCGAGGTTGTTCTACGGTATATGTGAGATGTCTAGGCGAAACGCTTGTCACCGTCGCTAAAGCAGTTCGCCGTTGCAGATATTGACCTATGGTGATTATCCGCTGTACCTACCCGGCTGTAGTCTCAGGAGGTTCATGAGAGGTGGTATGCAACGAGGTGAGGTTCTGGCCAATTGTTATATGACTGCTCGATATTATTCAACCTCAATTCAAAAAAGCTTCTGCATTCGGCGCGTTCTTAGCCAAATAGACCATTGAACTCGACGCTCGGTACATTGAATTGGACCAAACACTGTAGCAACGCGGGATCTACCACGCCGTTGCGCGAAAACTGCCCGGCACAATACAGTTTCATCTGCGCAGCTCATACAGATACTGCTGTTCACCGGTGAGCCTACAGCCCTCCAATGGTCCTAATTGTGCACACCAGAGCCAACGACTGGTGTATCTTGATCACATAGAGAAAAGCGTTGTCTGGAGAAGAATACAGCTAATAGCAATTAATTATTTCCGATCGACAACCGACGGTAGGGTCGGTTGATGGGTCCCCGGGGGTCTAAATGGGAGTAACTGTAACTGGTTGCCAAGCCACGTCCATTGCGGATGCGCCTTGCCATTCTTGGGCCTCTCCTTCTTTCCCAATCTCAGTGGAGCGCTCCTTCCGTCTAGAACTACCACCAGCAGAGAAACTCCAGCTTCACTCGTTACCCTACCCATCCCATTGAGTTACTCAGCACATTGCAGACCGTCTGCCCGTACTCGTAACCATCAATCTCACGTCTTCTCATCACTAGCGTTTTTGCGCATTCACCACCCAGAACGCCATCACGGCGCTCGTCTTCGATCAGTCGTCGGGACTTGCGCAGCCGCAAGGATCGACCAGCATGTCCTCCTCCTCTAGTAACGTCGTGGGAGTACATTACAGAGTAGGGAAGAAGATTGGCGAAGGATCGTTTGGTGTCATCTTCGAGGGTACCAATCTCCTGAACAACACTCAGGTTGCGATCAAATTCGTACGTGTTTTGCTTCTCCCGAAAACATCCGTCGAGCACGAGACTCACACCCGTGATAGGAGCCTAGAAAGAGCGATGCGCCGCAGCTCAGAGATGAATACAGGACATACAAAATACTGGTTGGATGCCGTAAGTCTACAATTCCACAAACCCGCGAGCTTCCCGCCTATATCGAGAGACGTACGTTTCTGACTGACCTTTGATTCAGCCGGCATACCTAACGTGTACTACTTCGGCCAAGAAGGCCTTCACAACATCCTCGTCATTGATCTCCTTGGACCTTCTCTCGAGGACCTGTTCGACCACTGCAATCGTCGTTTCACCACCAAAACCGTCGTCATGGTAGCAAAACAAATGCTCTCACGGGTCCAGACCATTCACGAAAAGAACCTCATCTACCGCGATATCAAGCCAGACAACTTTCTCATCGGCCGACCAGGTACCAAAGCCGCAAACGTAATTCACGTCGTTGACTTTGGAATGGCAAAGCAATACCGTGACCCAAAGACAAAACAACACATCCCATACCGCGAGAGGAAGAGTCTCTCGGGTACTGCTAGATATATGAGTATCAATACCCACTTGGGACGGGAACAGTCCAGACGCGACGACCTCGAGGCACTGGGACACGTTTTCATGTACTTTCTCCGTGGTGGGTTACCTTGGCAAGGCCTGAAAGCTGCAACCAACAAGCAAAAATACGAGAAAATTGGTGAGAAGAAACAAACAACAGCTATCAAGGATCTTTGCGACGGCTTTCCAGAAGAATTCAACAAATACCTTTCTTATGTTCGTAACCTTGGCTTTGAAGACACTCCGGATTACGACTACCTGCGCGACCTTTTCACACAAGCACTCAAGAACTCTGGCGAGATCGAAGATGGCGAGTACGACTGGATGAAGCTGAACAACGGTAGAGGCTGGGAAGCCATGAAGCAGCACCCATCGCAAGCCCATCTCCACACCCACAACCCACCCAACTCCTCCGCGCGCGAACTGCACGGCGTGAACCGCGCTTCCAAGACCCCAATACCACCAGGACGATTGGAGCAGGAGTTGCCAAAACCAGGTGCCACCCGACAATCGACCCAGAATCAAGCCCAGCGACAACGTCCTACAGCAGCGACTGCAGCATACAACAACAAGAGAGGAAGCACGGCGGCTCCACCACCAGAGGGCTCGACAGCTGCTCAATTCGGGCACAGCAACGCGAATCTGGCCGGCGTGAGTCAACAGCCAGCACAGCCAGCGGCTTCAAGGCCCCAGCAGCCGCAACAGCAGCCCGAGCCCAAGCAGGGGTTCATGTCAAAGGTGTTCAAAGTCTTGTGCTGCGGATAGTGCTGCGGTTCAGACGAGTCGTACGTCGATTGACAATCGCTGTGGGCCAGACGCGGGTAGCCTCAGTGGTCCTGTAAACCTGTGGGTAATCCGTATTCTTAATTAAAAATTCAATTCGTCAGCGATAGCCGGTCTATCCGATATCACTTGTAATATTATCTCACCGAACTATTTTCTGAAACTTGCGAGTTATGCCTCGTGTTGTTGATAGCTTTGTGGTGATATGTGTGTACCCGTGTTTTCGAGAGGATGTGATATACAATTGAAAGCAAGTCTGTTCATCGTCGTTGGAATGCCAAATCGCTGAACCAATTCTCGGATTGTTCATTCAGTCTTAGGTCAACGTAACCCTTGTGGTAAGTCATATGTGTCTAGTGCTTTGGTGTCCTCATTGATGACCATTCCGTCAAGAAGAGTTTCGTTATCAGACCTTCAGACACAAATTACTCGATCAACAACGGTACCAATTTCTCTGTAGCAAGTCAAGGCTGACCAAAGACGCCTCAATCACCAGCTTGCCCTCTTGTTGCGAAGCCTCTTCTATTGTTTGGCCTGATATAAATAGGGGAAGTCACGAGCAAATCCATCGAAGATGTTAAGCCCACACAAACAAAACTACTCGACTCAGTACAAGGCAACGACTTTCAGGCGCAAAACGTATTTTGTCATAACAATGAAATATATACACTTCCTAATGGCTTGCCCAATCACTCCTTAGTGGGGGTGCCAACGCTCCTTAAAACGCCATGAATGCTCCTTTCATTCTCCCTAGGTATCCGCGGCTACACCCTGTACCCAATGTAGAGATATGCGTCTACTTCCTGTACCACATACGGGTGATCTTGGTGTGCCTCATCTTCTTCTGCAGCTGGAAAATACCGAACATCAGCGCCTCGGCGGTAGGCGGGCATCCAGGGACGTAGATATCGACTGGAACAATTCTGTCACAACCACGAGTGACACTGTAGCTGTAGTGGTAGTAACCACCACCGTTGGCGCAGCTACCCATGGAGATGACCCATCGAGGGTCTGGCATCTGGTCGTAGACTTGGCGAAGGGCGGGCGCCATCTTGTTCGTGAGCGTGCCGGCGACGATCATGACATCGGATTGACGGGGCGAGGCGCGGAAAATAATTCCCATGCGATCTTGGTCGTAGCGTGGGGTCGACAGGTGCATCATCTCGACGGCGCAGCAGGCAAGTCCGAAGGTCAGTGGCCAGAGGGATCCTTGACGGGCCCAGTTGGCGATTTGGTCGAGGGTTGTCCTGTTTCCGTCAGCATGTGTTCTCAGCTCTCCTCGTGCTTGGTGTGATCACATACAATGCGTATTGCATCACACCCTGCTTGCCCTCCTGACTTGGCAGTACGACGTCCTTGCTCATCTTCTGGGAGACCTTCATTGGTGGTGGTGTGCCTGGGTTTCCGTGGATGAGAGCTGGTCTCTGGATTGTGGCTGGCTCGGCTCTCTTTGTTGATGAGTTCGAAATGAATGCTGCTTGAACACCGCGGAATGGGAGGAGACCAGTGGCAGGTCTGGCTGTAATGACATTAGTCGGTGTCGCTCGTGTGACTATCAGAGATCGCGTACCGCGCAGCGCCATGGCCGTCGCTGATCGAGTGGTTGAGAACATTATGAGATGGGCGTGATTAGAGAGTGGAGTGAGCGAAGGAGTGGTTGTGTAGTAGGACACAGAGGTGGCGGTCCAGGTTCAATGATGCAGATGAACTTCGCTGCTTGTACTTCCAAGATCTGCACTAGTCCCGATTAGGAGCCTCCCGAATCATCCCAAAGCGACGCCTCTCATTGGTTCAGCAACTCCAAGTTGTTATAGATGCGGACGATACTCTTCTTTCATCACGATCGCATTGATTGAAGTATCGCCGCCTTGATCGACTGGAAAGAGCTTACAGCTGTTCTTCTACGCCATGACTTCGTCACTTCGTGGTCCGTCAATAGCTTGTATCGGAGTGATAGGAAGACATGTAAGGTTCATTGTGATGAAGCTCATCTGTTGACCGGTCTAATAACCATCAGAACAATCCTTTACACATCTCACTGTTCCCTGCGGAGGGAGAAGAGCAGAGCTCGCGGAATCGACTAGAGTTTTCTTTCATGCTGTCAACATGTCTCGACATTTTCGAAGCTCGAATGCCAACCAAGCCGGTCGGACAAGACTTTGGTTTACTACAAGCGATTGACGAACGATTGGCCATGTATGGCTGGCTCACCAACACTGGAGTGAAGTTCGTCATTGTTGTCGACATGTCTGGAAGACTGGTGCAGCCGCAGGGTGGTAGGACTACGCTGCCATTAGGTCTCAAGAACTCTGATCTAACTCCTGTATGTCGCATTGCCCATTCTATTGTTCTGGTCTAACTTCGACAGTCCTTTCGCGCTCTTCAAAATGCATACATTCGTCTCTTAAGGAACCCCTTCTATGCACCGGATGATCATTCTCCTACTCCATCAAATGCTCGTCACCAAGCTGGGTCCATGCAGATTACCAGCAAATCATTCATCCAAGAAATCGATCGTATTGGTCGATCATGGACACCAGAAGTAGCAGCTCGATGAGCTCTTTTCGCTTCACGATCCTCAGCGCAATCTTCCTGGTATTGATTCCATGTGCATCATGATGACACAATTGCAGCGGCCGGCACGCATCAAGAGAGGGTGTGTGCCACAAGGTCACGCATACGCTATCGACTCGAGCCACTCGCGTATCGACGGGACCAGCTTCGAGCGGCAGGACGTAAGGAACGACCGCTGACCTCGAGACTGTCGCTGGAATAATCGTTGGGGAGAGCAGCCAACATGCCATCAACTCGACCACCAGCTCAGCTCTTCGCTTTCTTCGTGCGTCCAGCAGATTTTGCCTTCGGCTCTGGCTTGGCCGCACCTAACTCACCATCCTTATCTAATACGTCCCGTAATGCAAATATGTTGCTCTGCCAAATAGCAGCCGTAACACCCTGCACAAGGCAGTCAGCAAAGTCATCCTTTTTCCCTACTCCCTCTCCTCTTTTACGTCCTTTAGAATCGTCAAACCCGGTAACTACATCTCTGACTTCAGGGGTGCCAATAACCACGCCCTCATCAAGCCAGTTTTTCACGAGCTTGATCTTCTCCTTTTTCTCCATCCCTCTCGCGGTCTTCTCCTGTACCTCCATCTGCTCCGGCGCAGTTTGTCCCTTCACCACAGCCTCGACATCACCCACCATATCTGGCTTGGAGTTCCAGAACGCTGCGATCCTCGAAGGATTCATTTCCTTGACTTCAAAGTCTCCCGCGTGACCACGATTTCCGGCAAGCCCCCTGCTAGTCTCGAAACAAGCCCACAACATAGCCTCAAGCATGTTGACTCTAAGCGTCCACTCCTGGACAGCTGAGCCACGGGCCGACCGAAATCGTTGACGTTCGATCAGGATTGTAGTTGGGTTGTACTTTAGCAATGTCTGCGATAGTTGATACGCCAGAGGTGCGATGTTGGAGGGAGTGAAAAAGGGTTTAGTGTCTCCATCCAGCGGTGTGAAAGCAGAGGATGATTTATCTGTATTTGTCTCGGTCACATCTGCTTCCGTGTTTGTGTCTGACGAGTCAGACTCGACGAAATCGATATCTGTCGTAGGCACAGTAGGAGCGAGGAGGTTCAGCCGCTTCCAATCGACCAGCTTATATGTCTGCTGCTTTGATGTGTCCTCATTCGGTTCTATAACGCAAAACGCGAGATTCTTGATCCCCATGTCAATGCTCAGAATTCGCCGTCGCGCCGAAGCTTGAGAAAGAACGCAAACGCCATGTTCTAGACTGTCTGCTATCGAAGACTTTGTTGATGCAGACGGCTTTCCGGTCAGTAGAGCCAAGGTCTTGAGCTGCTTTGACTGGAGTGACAGGAGTCGCGTGAGGCGTGTCGGAGGCATGACTTGGTCGGATTTGTGGCTAAGTATCAGGCTTCACATTGGTCTATCGATGATGCATGCTTGACACCAATCGGATTCCGGGACTGCTATAGCCCCGAGTTGTTGTGGTACATTCAAAGTTTACCGGAAAAGAGTGCCCATCTCTTCATATGTGGCTGCGTGATCGACAATAGATGGAGTCGGAGGTTTCTCTCGCCTATGACAGATTCGGTAACGCTCGCTCCGAATGTCGAGCATGTATCCGGGGTAGAGATGTCAATACGCAAACTTCGGGTCTTTTGCAGCCCGATCAATACTACTTTCAACTTACCTAAGCACATCCGAGGTCCTTAACCTTACCTACCACAGCCTCGTTCGGGACTCCTCACTACGCCCCGGGTCTTGTGACTCTTGTCCCACCGTGCATTGGTAGGTTCAAGGCTGCCAGCACAATGTCAGCCTCGCTCTTCGGCTCCAGGGCCTGTTCCCGTCGCCAAATCGACGTCTTTCAGGACTGCGGGCTGAGTACCCCTTCCATTACCCCCTCTGTCACATGAACAATATATATACATAGCCGATATAGTCAGCTACGGTCGAGTACTTTCTCTTTTCGCCCAAGACGTCCTTGAAAAATCTTCTATCTCTTCTGAATACACAATCACTATCAAAATGCCACTCAAGATTCTGGTCATAGGTGCAGGTTTGGTAGGTCTTAGTGCTGCCATCGCCCTGGCTCAGAAGGGTCACGATGTTGAGATATACGAGAAATCCCGCTTCAGAAGTGAAGTGGGCGCCGCATTTCATATCTTACCAACCGCATTCAAACTCATGCGGGATGAGTGGAAGCTCGACGTCGATAGCATGCGTCCGGTTGTGAACAGCATGTGGAGGTTTCTTGATAGTGACACCCTGGAGACAAAGAGCGTTCAATACGTACGTTCCTCGTGCCTACGGAAGCATCTTATACTGACCGCTCAAAGGTCTTGTCAGAAAAGTTAAAGGAGATAGGCACAACAGATCCACAAGTCATGGTCTTCCGCATCGACGCACACAATCTGCTCAAGCAACATGCAGAGTCAATGCCGAATATAACCATGCATCTCGGAAACGGACTGGTCTCGGTCGACACTGCAAACGCGAGCATCAAGCTTGCCTCCGGAGAAGAGCGTAGCGGCGACTTGGTGGTGGGAGCCGATGGCATCCACTCTCTTACCCTGCAATCCGTGGACGCATCTGCAGCACCGACTTCAAGAATGGGCCTGAACATGTACCGCTTCCTTGTTCCCGCCGCCAAAGCGAAGCAGAACACCGAAGTCTCGGCGATGCTGGACCAAATCGGCTTCTTCGACGGTGTCGGCAACAACATCATCAACGCAACGACCAAGAACTCCTGCGTCATCTATCCATGCCGAGGATGCGAGCTCGTCAACGTCCTGACCTTCCAAGCTGAAGGAGACGAGAAGACCAAACTGCCCGAAGACGATTACAACTGCCCAGGTACGCCTGAAGACGTGCAGCATCTATTGCGGAAATGGCCGCAGAAATTCCAAGCCCTAGCCGGCATGGCAGAAGATGTCAAGCACTGGGCAGCAGTGACGCGCGACGTACCATCGACCTACGTCAAAGACCGCCTCGTGCTCGTCGGCGACGCAGCGCACCCGACTATGCCTAAGCTAGGCGCCGGTGCCGGCATGGGTATGGAGGACGCCGGGACGCTGGCCACATTACTGGACGGCAACGTCACGAAGGGGGATCTCCCGAAACGACTGGAGCTGTATAACCAGCTCAGATACCCGAGGACGGTGACGTGCAAGTTTGCCTCGGAGATCTTCAAGCTTGGCTGGACTACGAATCCGGATGAGGCTGCGCAGGAGTTGCTCACGCAGAAGGTGCCTGGTGCGCATCTGCCAAAGGACCCGCCCGCGTATCTTTTCAAGTACGATGTCGTGCAAGAGGCTAAGAATGCGTTGGCGGCTGCGGCGTGACGAAGATGATGAATGACGTTAACAAACATATCTCAGGACTGGTCTATCGATCACGATGCGAAGACTGGCTATCTTTTTATGGTATTTGATCGGAGAACCCGTTCGTCGAAGAACGGCGGGTGGTGCGAATTTTCACTTAACGAATACTCGTCATGTCATGGGTGCTCGCAGACTGGAGGTCAACAATTCGTGGTGGATTGACGGTCCCTTGTTGACGAAAGCTAACCATTCATTACGAAATGCAAATTTGGGACGGACGCTCAGATAGATACACAATAACAATCTAATCAAAATCTAGCCAAAGAATCCTGGCGATCCCCTCTCAAGTATAGACATTTCTGTCAAACTTGTCAGCATCAAAGAAGCCCGACGCAGCGGTCCGCCCGTTCTCCATAAAGTCCTTCCCATTGCTCGCTTGGATAGCGCGGTAAGCACTGAGAGCACTAGTGAACTTGATGAACACAGTACCACTACCCGTCTTTTCTGGATCAATCGTGATCCGCTCAGCCATACCGAACTTTTGCACTCGGTCACCGATATTCTGCATCAGATTGTTCTCGACCATTTCTTCTTCGACATTCAAGCCTTCGAGCATACCGTCCAACCTGACGACTACGCTCCACTGCTCCTCGGGCTCGTCGCCGGTCTTGCGCCTTTTGCCGCCTACAATGCGACCAACTGCCGGCGGTGGTCCGTCGCCTTTCTCTCCTGCTGGCCGTTTCTTGCGCTTGTCCACCTTGTGTTCCAGTATGGTGGTGATACCAGATCCGGTGGCACCGAGACCTTGACCTTCTTGCCAACCGTACTTTTGGAGAAGGCGCTTGGCGAATCCTTTTTGACCAGGGCGATTTGATCGTGGAGCTTCCTCTTCGTCTTCCTCGGGTTGGTTCTCTTCCATTGCAGTGTCATCGTCCCGGGCAGCTGAGAAGCCTAGACCGCCTTGAGCCGATTCTGGTTCCTCCTCCGCTGGGGCGGTCTGTTGAGGTCTTTCGTATCGTACCGGTGCTGCAGATATTGTTGCGGGCGCCGAAGGCTTGTTTGCTAACGTAGAAGGTGCGGATGTGCCAGGTGCTGGTGCAACAGGTGGTGGGGGTGGCAGCTCGCTGAAAGATGGATACGATTGATCAGGCGGAGGCAGTGGTGGCGCATTCGTCGACGGTGGTTGAGTGGGCGTCTGCGGCGACGCGAGGTTTTGTCCCGATGTCATGCCGCTCAGACGCATGCGACGAAGATATGGATCCTCATTGGGGTCTTCTGGCAATTCAGCGGAAAGCGTAGGGACATACTCGTCATCAGATTCCTCGTTTGCATTTGTCGGTGGTGGAGCTTCATCGAACACAGGCGGTGCGAAGTTGTAATTCGAAGGAGGTGCAAAAGCTTCTGAAAGACAATTAGTATCATAGAATGCTTTCGACATTGTGAGCACATACTTTTCGGTAGCCGAGTCTCCTCTTCGCTCGATTGACGACTTGGAGGACCTCTTGCGTACTGATGCGCATGCAGAAGCTCTTTCCACTCGTATGCAGCATCTGCCTGCTCCTGACTACCCTTGTACTCGGCAAGACGAACTGGCTGTTCTGGGTCGTAGATGGCATCCCAGTCAACTTCTCTCTCAGCCTTCTTGTTCTTCTTCTTCTGCTTTTTCTTATCCGCCCACCATGCCCGCTGCCTTTCCTCCTTCTTTCGAAGATATTCTGCAGCGTCTGGATCCTCCTCATACCCGTCGTTGTTGACCCATTGGTCGATGGAACTCCCAGTGACTGCGGCTGGAGGTTTGCGATCAAGAGCAGCCTTGTCGAGGGGGCTAATTGACGCCGGTAATGATGGACGCGGTCTCGGTTTCTGATTTACTGCAGGCCTCTTTACAGGCGCAAATCGTAAAGAGGCTGTTTATAGCGAAGAACAAGTGAGCCATTATGTTCTTGACAAGGGGATGCCTACTCGAGGCTGTCTTCAGGTACCATCTGGAGCTTTCTTCTCTTCTTCCTCTGGAGGCTCGGTCTTGGCCTTGAAATCGTACTTGACAGGTGCGCTTGAGATAGTGGCCGATTTATTCGCATTAGGGTCGAGCAGATTCGCGTAGAGTGAAGGCATTTTGGAGTCGCGGTCGGCGCGGAGCGCGGTGGTCGTAGAGGCGTTGACTGCAGCACTGGTCTCGTCTATTTCACCATGCTAAGTTCAAGTGCAGCGAAATCAAATAATATTCAACATGGAGCAGTATGAACAAGAACAATAATTCGTGGACCGGTGTCGCATTCTCAATGCATTCGGAGAACATTGAACAAGCTCATCTCCCCGATCTTGGCACTTGACACAATCTGGGGTATTTCCTTTTCGGGCTAGAGTCAATGACGAAGGTGATCGATCCGGAGAACGAGACGCATCTGCGATCAAGACGGGATTTGCTGCCGATATCGTTGACCTCTGAGATACTGTAGCTCTTCTATTTCCTCTGCTTCTTCTTACCTCAATTGACAAAAGGACCAATCCAAGTGCTTAATAACTCACCCATCATGACCACCCTCGCCAACTCATTCGCTCGGGACTCGGACGCTATCGCGATTATCGTCCCCGGCAAACCAGCCCTGACCCGAACTTATGCCCAGCTGTCACACGACGTCCTTGCATTTCAGACCAAAATCGCAAAACTAGGTATCACTCCTGGTTCCGCCGTTTCAATCGCTCTCCCAAACTCGTATCCATTCATCGTTGCTTTCCTCGCAGCATCATGGCAGAGGGCCATTGCAGCACCTCTGAACCCAGCATACAAGCAATCCGAGTTCGAGTTCTACATCGATGATCTGAAGTCCTCTCTTGTCCTCGTTCCAGAAGGCCAGGTTAGTGGTCCAGCAGTCAAAGCCGCCAAAAAGTACCAAGCCGCCGTAGCAGAATGCTACTGGAACGGAAACGAGGTGGTATTGGACATTAAGAACGTAGCAAAGCTGCAAGGGAAGGGAAATAAAGCTGTCGAGCAAGCTCAGCCAGAGGATGTAGCATTGGTTCTTCACACTAGCGGTACGACAGGAAGACCAAAGGCTGTGCCTCTATCTCACAGGAACCTGACCAGGACCATGAACAACATCAAGGCAACATACAACCTTAACTCAAAAGATCGCACAATGCTGGTCATGCCCCTCTTCCACGTCCACGGACTTCTGTGCGGTTTCCTCGCCCCTCTTCTCACTGGTGGCTCAGTCGTTGTACCAGCAAAGTTCTCCGCGTCCGATTTCTGGAGAGACTTCCAGGAGCACAAGGCCAATTGGTACACTGCAGTTCCGACAATCCATCAAATTCTGTTGAAGAGCCCTCTCCCAAGTCCTGTGCCTCAGATCAGATTCATTCGATCTTGCTCCTCACCTCTATCTCCCAAGGTCTTCCACGAACTCGAGAAAGCGCTCAAAGCACCGGTTCTGGAAGCATATGCCATGACAGAGGCAGCGCATCAAATGACATCGAACCCTCTGCCACCAGGCAAGCGACAGCCAGGATCTGTTGGTATTGGACAAGGTGTCGAAGTCCGCATCTTGGACCAGAGCGGAAAAGAGGTACCCCAGGGGTCAGAGGCCGAGATCTGCATCAAGGGAGAGAACGTCACAAAAGGCTATCTCAACAACCCAGAAGCAAACAAGACATCTTTCACAGACAGCGGCTTCTTCAGGACAGGAGACCAAGGAAAGATGGATCCAGACGGTTACGTCATCATCACTGGTCGCATCAAGGAACTCATTAACAAGGGCGGTGAGAAGATCAGTCCGATCGAAGTCGACAACGTCGTGGCGCAGCATCCAAAGGTTGCGGAAGCTGTCAGCTTTGCCATGCCGGACGAGATGTATGGTCAAGACGTTGGCCTTGCCGTGGTGATTAAGGAGGGTCAACAATTGACTGCTGAGGAATTGAAGGGGTGGTTGACCGAGAAGATGGCCAAGTTCAAGCTGCCAAAGAAGGTATGGTCACATCTACCACGGATTACCAGGACAGTACTGACTATTGCTAGATCTACTTCACTGATATCATGCCAAAGACCGCTACCGGCAAGGTGCAAAGGAGACAAGTTGCGAGTGCAATGGTCGAGGCAGAGGGACCGAAGGCCAAGTTGTAGACTCGTCTGTAGTTGTATGCTATGTCAATACCAATGTAAATATTGCCAATAACCGCATACTCATGAGCGGGCATCAGCGCTTCTGCCGTCTCTACACAATATCCAGGACCACAATGCCTCGATTAGTGCCTCTTTCATGGATATCTTACCCCACCGAGTCCCCACTTCCCCAACCAGACCCCACATCTTCTCGATCTCCAACACCCGACCTCACTCGAGTCCCAAGATCCTACAACAACATCTCACGCTTACCAACTCACATGCTCCTCGCCCGCCTCTCCAGACAGCTGAAGCCCACCAGCCTCAGAACCTTCACCACAACAGCAACAATGGCGCAAAAATCCGAATGGCTCGTGATCCTGCCCGACCGCCCGAACGCGCTGGCCGACAGGATGAAAGTCCGCCCGTACGTGTGATCTACCACTTTCACCGCCCTGCACCTTCTTCAGACGCTTTGAGAATTTAGACAAGTACATTCTGACACTTGACAGTGACCACCTCCAGAACCTGAAGCCCCAGATCGACGCCGGTTTCTGGGTCATGGGCGGCGCGACGCTAGATTCTCCTCCGCAAGAAGGCCAGGGATTGGCGATTAACGGCAGCGTTATGATGGCGCTCGCGAGTAGTAAAGAGGAGGTGCTGGAGAGAGTCAAGACTGATGTCTATGCTACCAATGGAGTCTGGGATATGGACAAGGTATGTTTGACCAACTTCTGGATGGGACTATCGAGATACCAGACAAATGCTGACGATCGTATATAGATACAGGTCATACCGTTCAAGAGTGCTGTCAGGAAGGCATTGTTGTAGATCTGTCGTATATACAAACACGGGATCTAACTGAAACATTGACTTTACATTTATCCCCGATTCTGCATCTATTTCATGGTAACCAATTCCTCGGAGCTAGTGGGGTGGATAGCAACACACGAGTCAAAGTCAGCCTTGGTCGCGCCCATCTTGATAGCGACACCGAAACCCTGGAGGATCTCTGAGCTGCCGATACCCATGATGTGAAGACCGACCACCCTCTCGTTTGGACCCTCGCAGATCAGCTTGTACGCGGTTGGGCCCTTGTCCTCTTGCTCCATCATAGCGTAGTACATGGCTGTGAACTCGGACTTGTAAACCTTGACGGTCTCGCCGAACTTCTCTCTCGCTTCAGGTTCTGTGAGACCAATGCTGCCAACCTCTGGGTGGGCGAACACGACGGACGGAACGTTGGTGTAGTCGAGGTGGGCGTCCAGCTTGTTGCCGAACAGACGGTCGGCGAGTCGGCGACCGGCTGCAATGGCGACCGGTGTCAGCTCCATACCCTTGTCGCAGACATCGCCCAGAGCGTAGATGTTGTCGACGTTGGTGTTCTGGTACTTGTCAACAGGGATGTGGTCTTTCTCGTTGAGCTTGACACCGCTCTTCTCAATGTCGAGCTTGTCGGTCTCCGGTAGACGGCCGATAGCCCACAGAATACCGTCGACGTCGAGGGTACCCTCGCCGTTACTGTCCTTGTAGTGCAGACGTTTCCAGCCCTTGCCGAGATCCTCGACCTTGGATTGACTGGACTGCTTGTGGAGGAAGATTCCTTGACGCTCGTACTCGGCAACGACCTTTTCTTGGATCATTGGATCGAATGTTCGGAGGAAGGTGTCGTGGCGGATGAAGAGATGTGTCTCGGTTCCAAGAGCGTGGAACATGCCAGCCATCTCGATGGCGATGTATCCAGCACCAATGACGGCGACCTTCTTTGGTTGCTCCTCAACGTCGAAAAATCCATCACTGTTAAATCCGAGCTCTTCGCCTTCAATGCCAATCGTGTTAGGACGTCCACCGACTGCGATCAAGATCTTCTTTGCGTTGATCTCCTGGTTCGTTCCGTCGTCGAGCTTGACGTTGACCGTGTTCTTCGACTTGAAAGTCGCATGGCCGTGGAGCCACTCGACCTTGTCGTTGCCGAGGTTCTTCTCATAGATGCCGTTGAGACGCTTGACGTAGGCGTCACGCTTGTGCTTGAAGGTCTTCCAGTCGAAAGGTGCAGTCTCGTCGATGCTGAAGCCGTATGGCTTTGCGTCGTGTCTGATGGTCTCGGCGATCGAGGCAGCGTTCCAGGTAACCTTCTTCGGCACACATCTACGCCCATCAGTATTGCGCCACGTCTCTCGCGACGACTACGCTCTTACCCAACGTTGACACAGGTACCGCCCAATCTCTTGTTCTCGACTGCGATGACCTTTGCGCCGTACATTCCACTGGCTCTTCTAGCCGAGGCGAGACCACCACTTCCACCTCCGATGACCAGGTAGTCGCACTCCTTTGGGATGGGCGCCATGATTGCGGATGAGGCGGAGAACTGACGGGTGAAGGAGGTCAAGCGCTGAATGGTAGTAGGCGTCCTAGATGGAGCTGTAAGGATGAGACGTGATGCGGCGAGGGGAGACAGTTTGTCGGTGTTGGATATGGATCCAACTTGATTGAACAGACAGGAAGAGGTCTATGATGCGAAGGAGGCTTTCAGGCGCTGGAGAACTGCTGTTAGGGAGTGACTATGGTGCCGAACGGTATGCGGTAGGTGTGGCGGCACAATTAAGTTGCGGTACGGTATATTTATGCACAGTGATGTGATCTCATCATCCCACGTCCATCCGCGACCTCGGGATTTCTAATCTCTGCCAAGCACTCCATATGTATTACTATTCTCTATTGATTTCCATGTTATTTGTGATCTTCCATGTGAGAGTATTGGTCAGCCAGCATCTGTCAGCTCCAATCATCAGTGATACATGCGTGTTGCTGACGTGGAACTATGTATCAAAGACTGTTTATGCATCTTGATGAAATGCATAGATTATCGTATCTTATCATATCAGTCGATCTATCACTCGCCCCTGAGCACACGTGCGGTATTGATCACGGTCCAAAAAGTCAGAGCTACAGCAACAATTGTTTCGAGCTCGTGATGATGAGGTTCCTGTGCAATAGGATGTTGCCAGAATCATAAATACAACATGGTATCCAAAGAACCCCTGTTTTGAACGAAAGGACCTCTGGATCCACATAATGTCAACCTTGTACCTTGCCGGCTTACCCTTCTATCGTACACTACATAAATTTGCTGCGGAACACATCAAGTTGAGAACCATGTCGGAGCAGTCTTGGAGGCTTTATCCTACCAACAAAGTCGAAGCCGTCCAAGAGAGGAGCGCTATTCCTCGGGTTAGCAACACTGGCACTAGGCTCAATGATCAAGCTCTGCTTGTAGAGCGTGTTGAGAGTCGTGTCGCTTCGGCGCGTTCGCTCCAGGCACTCGATCAACCAGGCTTGCATCTCTGGAACATCTTGTAGAGGATACGGCGTCTGGAACCGTTGGAAGTCCTCGAGGATTTTGAATGCTCGATACCATTTGTCAAAGTTGATGGCCTTGACTTGCTCATCTGTGCCATCGATCGGTATTGGTTTGTGGCTCTGATTACCGGCATCCAGAAATGTCAAGTCTGTGAGGTACAGCCCAACGAATGGCAGGCAGGGCATCGTCGCTTGGGCTAGCCGTTGCCTCAAAGATGCATAATTTCGACCGAGATTGACCACGTCTTTGAGATAATCCAGCAGACTGATTGTTCTTGGTGGCACCAAACTCCAGGTTTGCTTGAGTCTCACAATCGTTGACGACTGTAGTGAACACATGATGGCCATCAATGTGTCGTAATTCTGTAGACTCAAGCATCCATTGGCTGTCAACGCCCATTTCTTGACGAGAGAAGTCCTCTTTCGAAGATCTTGAGTCAACAGTATTGACAACGTAACAAGATTTGTGAGGTTGGTCGACATCTGTGTTATTGCAGCGACTCGTGGTGCTTTGGCTTCTTTGTTGCTCGTTATCGAGGCAAGAAGCTCCGTAGGGTGGATGGCGCAGAAGAGACGGCAATTGAGTAAGGTGAGTTGCCGGGCTATCTCCAGAGCATCGAAATCCAGGACAGTACGTTGAGAAGCCCATTGTCTTGACAACAGTGTCTGATGACCACTATCGAAGAGGGGAGTAGGTGCTTGAACGGAAGGTATTTGATGAGCTCCCTCAGCAGTGTGGGTGGTTGGTGAGTCGAGAGACGAACTGTTTCGAGTTCTTCCAATAAGCTCGAGCAACTTCTTTCTTGAGGCTGGCACGATTCGTAGCTCGGGATTCTCTACGAACTTCTGTATGATCCCAAGTGCCACGTAGTCAAGACGTTGGTCCCAATACAGCTCCAACCATTGCTTGAACATCTTGAGTACTCTTAGCCTTGCCGGTGTGCTGATGTTTCCAGTACTTCCAGTCTCCTCATGTCGCCTGATCAAGGTCGTTGCCACATCAAGTGCTGTTGAAAAGCATCGGTATGTCGTAAGGAAAGCCTTGACGAAAGCCGGATCCGGCATGGCTGTTTGACTGGTCATCACCTCAACCAGACCAAGTAGCGTGCCTGCAATGACTTGATTGTCTTTGTTCCGCAGTACATGTGATTTGTTAGTCTGAACATGGGTGATCTGGTCCAGCGGACGTGATACAGGTTCCTTGGCTGTATGCGATTCGATCCGACAAAGTTCCAAGGCGGTCGAAAGTTGATCAAAGTCTGGTACCGGCTCGCACAAGTCTGGCGTACTTGCTCGTGTGGAGCTCTCTGACTTGTAACTAGCTGCTGTGGTTGGTACACTATCTTGGTAGCCAATGGTGGTTGCAGACTCGGAAACCGGTGTAGAGTCCGCAGTTGTCCCTCGCTTCAATCTTGACTGTTCCACAATCGAATCGTTGCGGGTATAACTTGACAGCGTCGATACAGTGACTGGCGAAGTGTTCAGTCTTGTCAGTCTGGTCAGTCGAGAGAGATTGGGTGAACTTGGAATTCTCGGTATATTGATTGATTCGGTCTTGGAGTGTTGTAAAGCAGCGGTTGGTCGGTGATTTAATTGGGTCAACGTAGGGGCTGATGGCAAAGTTATAGTCTCCAAGTTTCTTGCGTTGGTCCGGTCTGATGGAAGTACTGCCACGATCCCTGTCGCCATCATGAAATCACCATGAGTGTCCAGAATTTCCCTGGCTTGCGAAACGCAATCGCCAGCGCACTTCACGCAAGCAGTGGCAGCGTTGATGAGCATTCTCCCCCTAGCCGGTTGGGGGGCAGAGTTCTCTATCAGGGGAGCTGCCCCTTGAAGACCAGGTATTGGAGTCGACAGTGCTAACGAGTGATCTTTCAGGGCGACCAGTGCACCAGTATACTCCGAGGACTTGATCCTGGTTTCGTCTCTAACCGCAAAAAGTACGGTCAGTAGAGCTGTGCATGCCTTGATGGACTGATTGGTAATCTGCCAAAGTTCCGAACATGGTCGCGTCTGCATGTGGAGAGCAACGAACGATCCCATATGGTCCAGAAACGTTCGATGTTTCGTAGACAACAGATCAGAAGCTGAAATCGAGTCGTGTGGTTGTTCTAATGCGGGTATTTGTTCTGTAGGAGGAGCAGATGGTGAAAGCGAATCGTCAAAGAACGATGTCTCTACGACATGCCTTCTACCAGCACAGTCTCTTGTCATGTCCTCTCGTACATTTTTGGGGGAAGTGTCCGCAGATAGCTCCGCAATGCCAGCAGCAGGCAGAAGAAATTGTAGGGATTTTTCGAATCTTGTCGCTTGTTCACAGACTTGAGGGTTCTGCACGCCCGACAATGATTTGTGATTGCGCTGACTGGCTTTAACAGCGGTGGCCTCTTGTCCTGGAGGGGAACTGTGTACCAGAGGTTCCGCAGAAGCGATGCAGACATCCAAAAGTCTAACTGCTCTGACTGCTACGCGAAAAGCTTTGTATATGTAGTCCCCTTTTAGCTCTAAGACTTCCTTCTCCGAGAGGTCAGCGGATAATTTGATGGCCATGGCACCTTGTGCCTTCACAAAGGCCGCTAAATCAGCCAGCAGATTGGAGCGCGTCCTTCGAATGGTAAGGTTATTCTTGACCAAAACATCATCACTTCGAAGACAGTGGTTGTGTTCCAGGAGATATCGAACACCAGCGATGAATCCTGAGTGATCTTGGTCCTGATGAGCAGAAGAGTCGTTCGAGGCACATTCGGTCCAGAGCCTCGTAAGAGCGTGGAAAAGAGTGCGAATATGCTCATGATCGTATGGCTGACAGTAGTTCGCTGGAAGCCAGCCTCTTGTACCCGACCCAAGCACGGTGCCATCTAACCAGCCGTTGCCGTGAGTGAGATGTACCAAGACGAGGTCCCCATGGCGAAGTGACACAGTCTTTGCGCCTTGGGACTGAGTAGGATGATACTCGTAGATTGCACGAACGTATTTGCGGTGCAGAGGTGGAGCGGGCCATTCAACTTTTGCGTATGGGAGGTCCTCTGTTTCGGCCATTGTCGAAGAGCTCAGTGCTTAGGCTGTCCGTGTATTCATGGAAGGGCCTTGCAAGTTGGAAAAGCGACACGGCATCGTCTTTCAAGAAAATCCTCCAAGCTCTCTCATCCAAGTCCGCCGTCAGGTACGATCCGGCTCAGGATCATCGCAGAGTAATCGCGATCGACTTCGCGACTGCCTGCCTCAGAAACACAAGAACAAAGAATCTCGAGATACTGTCGCACATTCACCATCTTGGGGGAAATGCTGGAGCTATGTTCGATCTGCTGGCTCGTGAGCATCTTCTTTTTATATGTTATGGATCGAAAAGCGACTGCATAAGATTTCAACCATCTGGTTGCGTCTTGTTATATGGCGGTACTCCAGAAGATACAATGTCGGTCTGCCGAGCTATCGAAGTTCAGATGGCGCTGACATTCATCACACTCGAGCCAGGTATACGATCTGCTCAAGTTTCGAACCCGACCAACATTCGCGCTGAGCTTGGTCCGGCGCTATGAGACTGACAAGGGAGCGAATACTGCACATACCTAGCTGGCACCGCGGAAGCAGAAGCAAACCGAGACCTACCGACTGTAGGCGCGAGAATATTGCGGAGCGCCTGATAATTCGAGCGCGACTGACCATACTAGGAGGAAGTCCCTTCTGCGATCCACGACGGTCTACCTAGCCTTCAACTGATCCCCTCAGGCTGACAGCGACTTGGTAGTGAACGATGGTATACCAGAAGTAGATGGTCCTACAGTGAGGAGAGGGAATTCCGTATTAGTGCCGAACCAATCCCTCGGGAGCAAGTAAGCTCATTTTGACAACCCTCTGATCAAGAATTCAGCCGTTCTGTGAGTTTCTTGCTTTCTCGTTGCCTCCGCATTGTCTCTTTGCACTCAAGGATTGGCCTACCGCAAGTCAGTCTGCTGTATGAGTGGCTTTTATGACGATGGAAGGTGTCGCAAGAAAGCACAGAAGCTGAACACAGGAAGCGATACAGGCATCGAAGAATACCATCCGCGCGCTTAAACATGAACCTCGGCTACCGTATTAGCGAGCGAAGCTCGATTATTAGGCGCGACTGACTCGCGACCCACGTAAACAGAACTGTTACTGGTCAGAGTACAGGGAGGGTGGTGGTATCTGGCACCTCCCATGCTGCCAGGCGATCACAGTGGCACTACTGGTCCCTTGGGTAGTATCTTGTCGTAGGCGGCTCTTCCTGACGAACGACAACAGGGTCCAACGAACCCCAGACCGCGGAACTCAATACTCCTCCGCTGTCACTGAGGGGTTGTCGTAAATCACTACATACCACATTGGTATAGCAACTGACACGACACTATGCCAGACGAGAGTATGGCCACATCTCCCATTAAACTTCGGAGCATTCTCCCGGAGCTCTCCTCGGCGCTCACAGCCTTCCAAGCATCCAAGTCACGCTTTCAAGTGGTAAAGACAATAAACCCACCCTCAACTGCGGCACCCGCTCCGAAGACCTTGTACATCCTCGACTCATCTTTCAACCCACCGTCCAAAGCCCATCTCACGCTCGCCAAATCCGCGCTTCACAGTGGCAGCACGTCCGCACACCAGGGCCCATACCGGCTACTCCTCCTCTTCAGCACACACAATGCCGACAAAGCACCCTCAGCAGCATCATTCCCACAACGACTGGCGTTAATGGCCGTCTTTGCGCAAGATCTGATCAACAACCTCACAGCCTCGAACACAATCAGCGGCGCCTTCCATGTTCCGACAATCGATATTGGGCTGACGACTGCGCCGTACTACACGGACAAGAGCGAAGCGATTAACAGCGATGACGAGGGAAAGGATATCTACCCCAATGAGCCGAAACATATTCACATACTAGGCTACGATACATTAACGAGGTTTTTCGCCGCAAAGTATTACCCCTCATTTTCGCCGCCGTTGTCAGCGCTGAATCCGTACTTTGAGGCGGGGCATGTGTTGAGGGCCACCCTCAGGCCGACGGACGAGTATGGTAGTGTGCAGGATCAGAAAGATTTCATTGCGCGTTTGGAGAAGGGAGATATGGAGCACGAGGGGGGTAAGAAGGAGTGGGCGGGGCAGATTGAGGTTATTGAGGCTGGTGCGGGTGTTGGTGTCAGCAGTACCAAGGTACGGCATGCTGCCAAAAGAGGCGATTGGAACGAGGTCAAATCGCTGTGTACAGACGGAGTCGCGGCCGCGGTGGAAGAGGAGCAGATCTATGCCGACGACGACCGGGGAGCCAAGATGGCGTAAGACATCAGTAGATAGAAGAAATCGTCATGACTGTGCAATGTGTGTATATCCTCGTCTCGTCAATCCTCGTCAACACCACTTAGATGGCGATCCACATTACGCAGACCACTACGTCCATACCCTTGGCCTCTCCACCCTCGTACTTGAAACTCCACATGCCGTCCTTTTCGTTGTTCCAGTACGCGCCGGCCGCGCTGTGCATGCCCCTTCTACCGACTTTGCTCTTTTCGCCTGACACGTCGACGCCGCTCGGTCGCGGGTCTGAGAGGTGCTGGATGATTGTGCTGTTGACGGCGAATTTGTAGGGTGTGTGAGTGTCGGTTTTGGAGTCCGGCTTCGACTCAGAGATGAGGGCTTGGAGGATTTTTTGCTGCTTGCGGTCAGTCATTGGTGTAGCGTGAGCGTCTTCAGGTGGAGTTGAGTGTGATCATGATAGGAAATAATGAGAGGACGGCTGGACGCACGATGATTGACGAGTTCCACGACTCGGTTGAAGAATGTGTGTAGCTCTCTGTTTTCTCAAATGCTGATACGCAAGCCTGGTCTTCCGTTAGCTGAAGGTGGATCGATAGGCGAAATGGCTCGTACGTCGGTTGCGATTTGCTTCAGGCGAGTCTCTGAGATGGGCTTGGTAAGGTTAGCGGTCTGCTGAAGTAGTATAGTCTTAGCGACCACTCACGAAGTTCGACATTGTGAATATGGATTCGGTATACGATGAAAGTTGTAGTTGGTCTTGTGCTCAGTTTGTTGTATACAACGACCGATGAAATGTGACGATCGTTGTTGACATCGTGAATCGGTGCGAGTCAGCCAAACCGAGCTAAGCTTGGAGACCGAATAGTAGTGCCAAGGCCGGGCACGAGCTGACACGGCAGCTCCCGAGGAACGAATGAGAGGGCTCGATACTGTCACGAGCTCTCTTTCCCGATATTGAACCAAAGAGTAGGACAGAATTGGAACGACTCGGGACTCTCAGCAAAAATCTACAGGTAGGTCGAGCTTGTATCATACAGACCCATTTTTACAGAATCGAGTTTCTTTTGGGTCGACGAGGTCATTGCTTGCAGCGACTGTACAATTCCCTCACTTCGTCTTCTTCATCGTATTCTTACTTGACTTTTGGGCCCCGCGACTTACTGCGAAGCTTCAGCCGAGTCCAATAATTGGAAGCAACGACATCACCTCGATCTATACCAGCCAATCCACACCATGTCTTCTCAACCTCTCCTCCAGACCGCGCCAGGTAAGAATGGCTGTCCGAAGAAGCTCAGCCTTGCAAGAACAAAACTGACAAGTACTAGGCAAGCGCATTGCCCTTCCTACCCGTGTCGAACCAAAGGTCTTCTTCGCCAACGAGCGTACCTTTCTCTCATGGCTCAACTTCACTGTCATCCTCGGAGGTCTCGCTGTCGGTCTTCTCAACTTTGGTGACAAAGTCGGTCAGATCTCCGCTGGACTCTTCACCATCGTCGCAATGGCGACCATGATCTATGCCCTTTTCACATTCCACTGGAGAGCAAAGAGTATCAGGATGAGGGGACAGAGCGGCTTCGACGACAGATTCGGTCCTACAGTATTGGCGATTGCTCTTCTTGCCGCCGTCATTGTCAACTTTGTTCTGAGAGTTACGGGTGCTGGTGGTGACCACAAATAGGAGGTCGAATGTCGGAAGACTAGGTTGACAGGGAACGCGAAAAGACGATCAGCAACGCGGGAAGAGAAATCGACAAGCACGTTCGAGAAGTGCAGAGCTAGAGGCTAAGGCGATCTCGGGCGGTTCAAGAATTGGGAATTGACTACAATGTACAAAGGATGTCCTCAATGTGGATGTATGACGACGAGGTGGAATTTTGTATATCATGTTGCCGTTTGGTCACCACCGAATGAGGCTTGTACATAACTGGCCGGGGAATTCTATTTCATCACATCTAGACGTGCCGTCTCAGAGGGCTCAAGCACACGGACGGTATAGAGACCTTGCCGCTCATCCCGATCGAGACTCGTGCATTCATGTTGACAATGTCGTACACAACCAGGCCTCGTAAATGGTAAAAACATGTGTGCAAAAATAGATTCGCACCCCCACGGTACTTGTTTGCAAGCTACGATAGATGACGACATCAACTCGGCCAGCATGACCCGCGATATTGTTGGCGCATATATGATATGCTCCCAAATTGAGGCGGCTCAAAGTGTCGCACCAGGTCTGACAAATGACGAGCACCCTGCATGGCAAGCGAGTCTGCGCGAAACACATCCCGCACTGGTCTCGTATATCAAGATCACATTTGATATGAGATAGGTGACGACGCAAACCTGCCACCGTTCTCACCTATAACTTCCTTATACACGATATCCGTCTTTCAACGTCGGCAGATGTCACGGTGAGCTGTATAGGTTCGGGCCGCTGCTCCTTCAAAGTCTAAAACAAGCGCTCCTCTTGCAGGACTGCCCGGGCCGCGAGCAGTTGACAAGATTGCCGCGGAGTCTCGTGGCGGTCAGGCGTCCCTTGCTGTCTTATACAGCTCCTTCACCATACTTGAGAAGCTTGTTCGTCCCTAATAGCAGATTATCGTCGATAAACGGGTACGGAAGCACGAAGAGATGTCCGCTCTTGCAATGGCTTATGTGAGACAATATTAATCACATATGGCAGCCAATCACTGCCATGTACCGACACCGCCGCGTACTTTGACATCGGGTTAATGCTGCACGTCTCAGACACCCAAAACTCTACGTCTCTCCCACTCGTGCTCGTTGTTCACTTCCGCGCCAATGGAATCATGAGTCGTGGCCTAAAGCACTTTACAGGTAGCTCGGTTTCCTGCAGACTGTGCCGCTATTGCTTTTCAAGCACGAGCTGACGTCGATCACCGACAATCGCGACCTCTCAAGCTTCTCCCGCGCAATCGGCCAGCGCGCTTCTGCGTCTGACCAGCGGAACCGTGCAGCGAGCTGCAGCATCGTCTTCACCGCACCATCTTCGCCTGTTCGTAAACCCAATGAACCTGTCCCGATCCAGGTGTTCCGAGGTCGGATCGATTACCATGTCCAACGAACTCATCAAGGCCGCGGGCTCTCTATCGTGGACCAACGGTCCATTGGACATCCTGACGGCGCCTAACTCGATACCACACCAGGCTGTGCACATCAACGAAACCGCGATACACGCGACGTAAACCATGCGTCCACCAATTTGGGCCCGCTTGAAGGCCCGGCTGACCTGCAAAGTCGACTATCTCGCCAATTATTGCTGACCTTTGCGGCCCACCACGCTGGCCCTCGGCCACCTACCATGCACACCTACGCATTGTCGTCCTACGTGGGACAACGAAGCCATTTTCATGTTTTTCCATATCACAAGGTCGTGCTCGTTCGCACCCTGTCAGCCCCTTGTCTACAATATCCCTGATCGAGTCCAATCAGCTCCAACAGGTCTGGGGCGGTATAAAGGCACTTCTGCTCCACCGCCTCGCGGCTATCGCGCTTATAACAAGCGCCACGATCAGGACACGCGCTTGACGCCAGCTCGACGCTACTCAGGGTCCGAGAATCGGTTCTCACCACGAATACTCATTGACCGCGTCCTTTGTGTACTGGGAACCTCGAACAATGGTATCTGACTCGAGAGTTGTTGACAACTTTTCAGCCTTTGGCGCTTGATAGACGCAATAAGCGCGAAGCGCGGACCAACCTTGTGCGTATCGCGCTTGAAGAAGGTTGTCAAAGCCAGGAAGATCCATTCGACCCAAGCCTTAGAGTTACACGAGTACAGCTATTACCATGCCTACAACCTCGCAGCATAGCCTCGATCCTCACGGTCAAGGAAGAGACTTCCGAAGAGAAGAACCGGAAACTCGTTTCACTGCTGTGAACGGCCACAGCGTATCGCCCTCCTCAGTTTCAGGATACCCACCGAGAAGCTTCGCTTTTCGACCAGACACCACATCACCTGTCGACATCAAAAAGGACCGCTTGGACTCACCTCAAACCAGAGCTCCGTCCGAGACTTCTGACCCAGACGCGTCCTTGTCACCAACGCTTGTGAAGCGTAAGCGGTCACCGAGCGATCTCTACGCTACCGGAACACATCCAGCCTCGACGCCAAAGAAGCTGGACCGAGACTCGTCGCCACTTGATAAGCCCAAAGATAATATATTGGACGAGTGGAACAAAGTGCCTTTGTAAGTCTCTGTCGGCTCTGGTCTTTTCAAGCCATGATTGTCCGCAGTCTTCGATCCTTTATCGACCGACTTCTATCACCTGAGCCAGTATTAAGCTAATAAGTGATAGTCATGAACAACGCGAAAAACAGCTTCGACTCGCTCACGGCCACGAAGACCCTGTCAGCAGAGCTCACGTCACTCTAGAACACCTTGAAATACAGGGATCTGAATCAGCCAGTCCCATGAATCTCGACGAAGAGTCAGGGCCGACTCGAGAAAGGTCTGAAGCCTCCAATCCTGGTGGATCCGTCCGACCATCTGCCAAACAAGCAGGCAAGCGCAGATTCGCCCATCGTACAAAGACTGGCTGCCAGTGAGTATCGTCCCATGCATTCCAAACACGTCATTAACGACAAAATAGCACTTGCAGACGAAGAAAGAAGAAATGTGATGAGGGTAAACCGCTTTGTGAGAATTGTCTTCGTTGTGGGGTTCCATGTGAGGGCTACGGAATAGAGCCTTCTCCATCGACCTCAATCAACCGTGCTATCCTGAAATCTCGCCCAAAAGAAGGTCAAGCTTCAGACACCAGGACCTATCCGGAACCTCCGAAAACCACGCCAATGTCGAAAGAATGGTCAGAAACACCGAGGTCGCTGCCACCAATATGGCCTGATATTCCCGGAGACCGCGATAGACGTGAACAGAGAGAAAAAGAAAGACGTGAAGCGAGAGAAGAAGAGATGCGTAGGATGAGACAGCGCATAGAGAGACCAGACTGGATTCACCCTGATTATCTGCCACCCCTGAAACCGGAATCTTCTCGGCAGGATCGAACCCAACCGGAACGCACTCGTCCTACGGATTCTCCAATGGTGCCGCCTGTGGCTGATTTGCTGCGAGAACAACAGGAACGAGATCGTCTGGCTAGTGCTGCTAGATACGGCCAGACGATTGCACCTGCCGTCAGCAGTAGCTCCCGACCCATGCTTGGTGCTGAAAGCTCACATGCCCTGCCAACAATGTCCCATCGCAAAGCCTCATCGAACGTCAATATTGCCCCACGTCTTTTGACGGAAAAGGAGAAAATGCTTATGGGGCAGCCATATCTTCACTGGCACGATGCTGAGCTGACACTGGATCGCAAGTTCTGTCAGAGAACAGTCGAACAGTTCAACCGGCTGAGCAGCAAGGACCGTGCAATAAACTTGAAGAACGACTTCAGCTACGACGCGGAAAAAGCAGGCCTCTTTCGTGCTATCTTCGACCCTCGCAAGCGACGTAGGGATCAGGAGGATAGCCTTCTCTGCAACTACGATAATGGCCATCCCATAGGTAGTGTAGGTGAGTCTGTCCTAGTCGACGCTCCGTTCACCTGCGAGTATGGCTACAACATCCATATCGGAAACGAAGTGGCTCTGCAGGCAGGTATCGTGATCCAGGATCCTTGTCGAGTCAGTATCGGCGACCGCTGTGTCATTGGTCCGAGAGTCAAGATGTATGGCATGACTCTATCCACGGATCCGCAAGAACGACATGGAAAACGAAGGGCCGCAACCGGCGGGTCGATCATCATCGAGGAGGACGTCTTTGTTGGTGCAGATGTGATCATCCTGCCCAACAGGACGATCGGAAAAGGCTCTACTGTGGGTGCCGGTACAGTGGTTCATGAGGATGTGCCTCCATACACTATCGTCGCTGGTAGTCCTATGAAAGTCCTCCGCGGCGTCGCTCGTCCTGTGGACAAAGGTAAGCAGGTCGAGAACGATCCAATGCTGGGGTTGATGTTGGACACAAGGGGAATTGGAGCTTCTCGAAGACTCGGTCCTGGCGCAGGTAGATGGAAGTGAAGGAACCTGTTTCGGTCAGGTGGCTATCTGCCGCGTTGTGAACATTATGTATATGAACTGCATATAAAGATCTCGATATTCATGTGATATTTGTGCACTCAGAGCCACCAGTAAATGTAAAGTGTAATGGTAACTCCTTTTGTGTCTGATGAGCATTGCCGATCAGCGATATTCTTGGCGCGGTGTCGCGAGTCGCGGCAAGAAAGTCCGCGTCTACGTCGTTCGGATTCAGGTACCAAAGAATAAATTAATTCAATAACAGCTGCCTGTCGGAGTTATCCTTTGTCTTTACTCTGTCGTGTTCAGATCTGAACAATCGACCTTCACTAAAGCCAAGCTTGGTTTTCTCGAAAACTGCGCAGATTGCAGACATAACCGGACTCTTCAACTTTACGCAATTACTAACTCGTGAGCTTCATTCAACTAATTGCACTTCCTTTCACTGATCCCGAAGCTAGATACTCACTCCTAATTCATTCTCACCCCTCACAATGTCCGACGAAGAACCAAAGCAAGATGTCGAAATCACCGACAACAACAACGCAGATGAGGACCTCGGCGACGACGATGAGCAGATCGCAGCAATGAAGAAGCGGGTTCAAGAGATGGAAGAAGAAGCTGCCAAACTGAGAGAGATGCAAGCTTCCCTGGACTCCAACGAACGCAGTCTCCGCGAGAGCAGAGAAGACATCGACGCGCGCAGCATCTTTGTCGGCAACGTCGACTACAGCGCCTCGCCCGAGGAGATCCAGAGCCACTTCCAGAGCTGTGGCTCGATCAACAGAGTCACTATTCTGCTGGACAAATTCACCGGTCATCCAAAGGGTTACGCGTATGTCGAGTTCTCGGAGCCGAATCTTATTGCCAATGCGCTGGTGTTGAATGATAGTACTTTTAAGGGACGTGCTTTGAAGGTCACTGCAAAGAGGACGAACTTGCCCGGTATGAACCGTGGTGGTCGCGGTGGTGGTCGAGGAGGGGCTCCTCCTAGGGGGCGCGGTGGGCCTTCTTTCGGTCGTGGAGGTTTCGGCGGCGGCGCACCTCCGTTTGCTCCTCGCGGTGGAGGGTTCGTTCATCGCTATTCGGATGGTGAAACACTTACTGACATTCACAGATACCGTGGAGGGTTCCGTGGTGGTCGCGGCCGAGGAGGAGGAGGATTCGCGCCGTACTGATCGCTCACATGTAATCATGACATGACTTTCACGCCATCTATCTGCAGTTGAAGTACCAACGGTTACGAGCTTCAGCAATTCCCGGGTCTATGGAGAAGTAGGAGCTATGACCGAAAAGATGAGATCCGCATGAGCATTATCACTAGAAAGAGTCAAGACAGAAAGATGAAAAAACTGCGTTTGGATAGGTCACAAAAGATGAAAATGCTATGTGAAAGAATTCAAGAGCTTGAGTTGCTCAAGGCCCGTCAAGAGATGTAGTAAGATTGGATACGGTACAGCAGAGCAATGAACAGCTCTGGGCCGATCATGAGGTGAAAGAAATCGTCAGCTGGGAAGCCATAGTCTTTGCATGTGATGCATTCTCGTCCGGTTCTTCACTCGACGAGCAGAAGTTCACTGTCGCGAGATCTGCATATCCAGGAGCGGATTGATACCTCATACGGCTCTCGTCACGTGCTGCTCTTTTTCTGCACAGGCTGCGGTCCTTCTGCTTGAGCTCAGGCTGCCAAGGGCAACTTGCCCAGTTACTGCTGTTCTTCAGCACTTTCTGGGAGAAGGTCCGGCTCGAAATGACGCGACGACGCGTTATTCACCTCACGAACATGAAGGCACGCGTCCACCGGGGTCTTAGGCCACAGCGCTAGGCAGCCGTGCATCAACCGCTTTGCACCTTACAAATATCACGACTGCGTTCTTGACTTTCTACTACCACGATCAGATTTTTCATCATGGCAGAAGATACAATCGAGGATATTGAGATGGCCAGCTCCTTCAAAGAAGAGATGCTCTCGGAGCCAGTGCTGTTCTCTGACCAAGAGATGTCCTTAGACTCACGACAGTTCTCGGACCAAGAGATGCTCTCGGACCCACTGGCGGAGGACGCATCTATGGACAACTTCAGCAAGGCAGATGGCGCCGAGGAGCCGCAGTTCACCAGCCTCAAAACGTATGGCGAGAGAGGTCCATCTACCGTCAAAATGATGGTCATTGATGCAGAGGCAGAGGTATGCATTCGACAAGACCGGCTTTGGACGGTACTGATCAGTGTGACAGTACGACCGCACCTTCAAGCGCTACGTCTACCACGCGACCTTTTTCTCTAGACAGCCATTCGTGATGAAAACCGTGGGGTTCCCCTTCAAGACTGAGTCACTCTGCGACTAACTCAATATAGCAAACTGTCAAGAAGGATCGACACGGCCGGAAGCGCAAGTTTGGCACTGTCTTCTTCGAGGGCAGAGCCGCTGGACCCTTTCGTTTCCTGGACCTCCCGGCCGAGATCAGAATCATGGTCTACGAGTTGGTACTTTGTTCCCCACCTTGCACGGATGGTAAATGGAAAGACGGCAAACCAATTGTAAAGGACAACGACCCTGACGCGTGGGACGCCGATGTGGACAAAGACAATGCCGTCGTCAGAGACGACAAGCGTGATGAAATCTATCATTCAGAAATTCAGTTCGGTCGTCACGGCTGGAACATGCGAATGAAGTATCCTTTCCAAGACGGGCGACAGAATCTTCTGCTGGTCTCCAAGCAAATCAACTCGGAAAGCAGTGCCGTTCTCTACGGCACAAGCATCTTCAGGTTCGATGACAGCAACACCATGCTCACATTTCTCCTTAAAATCGGAAACAACCGTCGACACTTGCAGAGAGTCAGACTCATAGGTACCGTGGCACCAACTTCTGCGACCCCGGCTTCCCGAATGCTGGCGGAGGCGACCCGGCTTCAGTTTCTGCAGATCAAATATACCATGAGCGGCATCTACAGATTGAGCAATTATCACAGCAAGACAGTCTTCGAGGTCTTCCGGACTTTGTTCGACATGCTTTTCGCGAGGGACCTTGACTATGACAACGTTCTGAACAATCAGATTGTGATTCGCACTTCGCCATGCTATTGCCATAACCGGCATATGGTCTCACTTGATTGGAAGTGTCTGATCTGTAGACATGCGACGGTGATCAGTGATCTTGAGAAGCGGCACTCCGAAAAAGCCCTTGAGTACTGGGAGAAGAACTGGGGCAAGCGACTGGAGCAAGAGAGGGAGGAGGCTGAGGAGAACGCGAAACTTGCGCAACGTCAAAAGACCAAGCCAACAAAGTCCAAGCAGGCGTCCAAGAACAGGAAGCGATCTCACAAGGAGTATGACGACGACGACGAAGCTGATACTCTGGATGCGAGCGTCCCGAGTCTTCCTGCTCCCGAGCCTGCGCGCAAGATGCCTGGTCGCAGAGCAAAGAGCATGGCTTCGTACGAGGCTCAGCTTTCAGATGATGAAGAGGCTACTGAGCAGAGTATTACAGAGATGACTGCAGAGGATTATTGAGGCGCAAAGGGCGAGGAGGACGACAAGTACTCCCATGGGCAGACTGACGAAGATTATGCAGACAGGACTGGTCATCAGCGATTTCTTATGTTGCATGCATATTTTAAGGCAAGCAGAAGACACATGATGGACTGCGGCGCAAAACGGGGGCATGAATAGCGTCCAGAGTTAGCAGAGATAACCCAGCAGAGAACGGAGAATGAAAGTCATGGTCTTCATGCATGACATAACTATCTAAGATAACAACGAAATGAAACAACCAGTAAGGAGAGCTTCGTCATCCCCAGTGTTCATGACCGATCAACGAACAAGGTATGTAAATATAAACAAAGGCAGATTTTTAGTTTCGATTCCCCCAGCAGTCTCGACAATCAAGCCTCGACCGCAACAACCTCAGTGCCGACACCACGCTTCTTCGCGTCAAGACTCCTCTCAACGTCCTCCTCGCCACCAGCTTCCGACTCGACGACCTCGGCATCGACGATCTTGACCTTCTTCGCGGGAGGCGCAGCACGCTCGCCGTCCTCGGACGCGGCGCGCTCCTTCTCGGCGGCCTTGAGGTTCTTCTCCGTGATCAGGCCCTTGAGCCACTGGTTCTCCATCTCCAGCTGGCCGACGCGCGCCTCGAGCAGGGCGACTTTGTCGCTCATGTCCTTGGCCGTCTTCTCGAGGGCTTGCTCGCGCTGCTTCTTCTTGACGCGGAAACGAGCCGAGGCGGCGGTGTTGCGGCGGCGTTTGTCTTCTTCGGCCGCGACGCGGGAGCCCTCTTCGATGTACTCGCCGTTGGGAGGGGAGAGTAGCGAGGCGCTGCTTGCGTTGCGCTTGTCGCCGGTTTGGGGTCCAGATTGGATCTGGGCGAAGTGGAAGGCTGAGGGGATGGTGGGTTGGGATTGTTGGCCGGCGTTAGCGAGGGGGAGGCCATTTGGTGGGGACGGTGGGAGGGAGTGCTGGCCACTGTGGATCGAGGCGGCGCGAGGGTGTTGTTGTTGTTGCTGCTGTTGTTGCATCCATGTGAAGTCGTTGAAGTTCATATTTGGTTCTGCTGAAGTGGTTAGGAGGGGGTCTTGGCATTCATGTCATGAAGTGGTTGTGTCCACGTCGCGTCGATTTCATCAGATTTCATCGCGAAACTCGACAAACTCGACAGACATGGACCATAAGAGCATCATGAGGTGTTGAAAAACGTACGATTTGCAAAGGTCATGCTGTTGTTGCCTGCATCTTGCCCAAGAGTCTGACCTTGTCTCGAAGCATCGAACTTCATGTTCTGTTGGAGATCCGGCACCGGCTCGTTCATGTCGAAATCGAAGAACTGAGTGTTGGTGAAAAGCGCCAAATCATCGTCCAGGATGGAAAAGTCCTGCTGAGGCATGTCGTTGGCAGCCGGGATGGTGTTGAGATTCGCGATATATTGCGAAACATTTGGGGCCCTTCGGCCATTGAACGCAGCCATTGTGTCGAGATGATGTCGCGACCGAGGATAGCGTCGCGTTTTGGGTGCTTTGTCGACCGGGGAGGAGAACAATCGTAAGGATCCGGTTGTCGAAGCTGCTTTGTAATCCAGCAAGGCTTTGTTTCCAGGCGTGAAACGCTCAAAGATGTGTCAAATCGATCGCTGTCGAAATCATGCGGCTTTTAGTAATCGTGATTACGATCCAGATGTGTTAGTAGCCGTCGTGATGGCTTATGGTCGAGTAGATGCGCGATATGCGGTGTAACCAAGTGTTGAGGTCACAGAGGTGGAGTGGAGTGGATGAATCTTGGAGGGTGGTGGCTTGGCCTGCAGTGTGCGAATGAAATGCGGCTGTCCCCGTCTGCCATGCCGGTCGATTGCGGGATGATGCTGCCCCTCCTTCCTGTTCTCCTTGCGCCCATCGTACAAACCTCGGCCGAATCTGAAATTACATGTACTCTATCATCATTACGATTTATAATCAGACGCGACATCATGACCCTGTAGCGACGACAAGGGGCCTACTTTCAAAAAATATTGCTATCTATTGGCATCCAGGTCTGCAAAAACCTTTTGTGCTCGCTCGTTCCTGCACTTCCAAGTATGACCATCCGCCCCTTCGACCTGCAAAGACACGCTAGGCTCGAAAGAGCATATATACCCACGCGTGAGACATGTGAATCTCGCGTGTATTGTCTGCAGCGACCATGCTGTCCCATCGATGCGTGAGAAACAACTTGTCTGAGCTGCAGTATCCTACCAGATGTTTCTGTTCTTCGCCCAAAAAATGTCGTAGTGTTGTCGGACTAGCAGAACTCCTTCTCGGAAGCGAGTCATTTTTTGATCTATCACAGGTGATATGTGCCACATTTTTAAATGGCATTCTTTTTGTCCGCGTGCGATATACTGACTGATAGGAGTCCAAGCCTCTTGTACAACGAAGACGCATCAGACACTGCTAATTTGCATTCCAATATAAAGAAAACGATGCTCGTGTGCTGTGCGACAGGACCAGGACGACAATGCCAAGCCTTACTGTAATGCAAGCGTTGTGATTGGCTTGCGGGGTTGGAGACTTGATTTCTCTTGAACGATGACATGATGTCGATCGTCCCTCGGTCGTATCACGCTTCTATTATCCCCGTGCACCGTCTTTGCCATTGCAGCACAATTGACACTTGATCAAATACATCCAACTCACCCTCAGCACTATACCAACATGTCGGCATTCTCGTCTCTCGTCAACGATCTGACTTACCGCGACCGCGCGCAGCGCCCGCCTCTCAATGGAGGAGGTGACAGACAATCCACCTATTCACGATCCAAGTCCTATGTCAGCACTGCAGCGACAAGTGTGAGCATCGCAGGAGATATTTCCAGTCAGCTTCACGGAGGATACAGTCACCCATTAGCAAGAGCATGGCAGGCCGAGAGACAACTCACAAAGTCCATGTTGATTTACCCCCTATTCATCACCGACAACCCAGATGATGAAGAGCTCATTCCCTCCCTTCCTGGCCAGCGCCGCTGGGGCCTGAACAAGCTCGTCGCTTTCGTCAAGCCTCTCGTCGCAAAGGGACTCAAGTCTGTCATTCTTTTCGGTGTCCCATTACAACCCAGCGCCAAGGACACACTCGGAACTGCCGCCGACGACCCTCAAGGGCCAGTCATTGCCGGCATTCGTCTCCTCAGAAAGGCCTTCCCAAATCTATTCATCATTGCCGACGTCTGTCTTTGCGAGTACACATCACACGGCCACTGTGGCATCTTGCGCGAGGACGGCAGTCTCAACAACCAATTGTCCGTCGACAGAGTCAGCGATGTTGCTGTTGCTTATGCCGAAGCCGGAGCACACTGCGTTGCGCCAAGTGATATGAACGATGGAAGAATCCGCGCTATCAAGCTGAAGCTCATCGAAGCCGGAATTGCACACCAGGTTCTTCTCATGTCTTACTCTGCCAAATTCTCGGGCTGTCTGTATGGGCCTTTCAGAGACGCAGCAGGATCGCAACCGTCATTCGGAGACAGAAGATGCTACCAGCTTCCACCCGGCGGAAGAGGATTGGCGAGAAGAGCTATTCACAGAGATATCGGCGAGGGAGCGGACGTCATCATGGTCAAGCCAGCGAGTCAATACCTCGACATCATCAGCGACGCCAAAGCGATTGGTAGAGACATGCCCGTTGCGGCCTATCAGGTCAGTGGAGAATACGCCATGATCTACGCTGCGGCCAAGGCAGGCGTCTTCGATCTCAAGACAATGGCTTTTGAGTCTACCGAGGGTATTTTGAGGGCTGGCGCAAGTATTGTGGTTAGCTACTTCACTCCAGAATTCCTGGACTGGCTGGAGAACTAGGTGTGGAAAAGTTTGTTGTTGGAGTTCACGGAATGAGGTTGACGCATTGTCGGGCGTTACTTGTTTATGATACCACGATATCTGCTAAAATATGAAAGGCGATTTTGAGTTTTATGATTTTATTTGTGCTGCATTGGCGGTGACGTTCGCAGACTGCAGCCTTACTTCACCCATGTCGTTGTTCAATTGCGTACAAAACACATCTATTGTAATATGGAGGCAGATAATATACATACACTCTAAGCAGACTCAGCAGCCTTGAGCATACCCTTGAGATCAATACTCTTTGGTCTCTCGATCGGCAGACCCAGCGCACGATCCCAGATCAGCTGGGCAAGTGGACCGAGACCTCTACTCACACCGAAGATGGCAGTGTAGTACAATGTCTCCTTGAATCCGTAATGGTGGAAGAGAACACCCGATCCAGAGTCGACGTTGGGGGAAAGGGTTCTTGGTCTTGCCATGCTCCTTCAGCACATCAGGAGCGATCTCCGAGTTCTGCTTCACGAGCTGGAAGACGGGATCGTTCATGATCTCCTCTCTCGCGGTACCGAAAGCGATCATGGCTTCGAATCTTGGATCTGGCTTGCGCAGCACGGCGTGGCCGTAGCCCGGAATCACGCGACCACTCTTGAGTGTGCTCCACAGGTAGTCCTTGATGTCTTGCTCGCTGAACTTGGTGCCAATGTGGTCCTGCATTTGCAAAATCCAGCGAAGGACTTCTTGCGCGGCAAGACCGTGGAGGGGACCGGCCAGACCTTGCAGACCAGCTGAGTAGGAGAGGTATGCGTCAGACAGCGCAGATCCGACCAAGTGGGTGGCGTGTGCGGAGACGTTTCCACCTTCGTGGTCACCGTGCAGAGCACAGTACAGACGGAGCAGATCTTGGAAACCTTCGTTCTCCTTGCCGCCCTTTCCGAGCATTGCGGCGTAGTTGTAGCACCAATCTTGCTCAGGGTCGATCTCAGCAGCGAGCTTTCCACCGCCGCGGTATGCGTTCTGGTAGATCTTGGCCGCGATCGTGGGCAACTTGGCGATGAGATTGATCACATCGTCGTACGTCGACTCCCAGTAATCAGCCTTGTTCATACCCTTCTCATACGCCTTGGCAAAGACACTCTCGTGGTTGAGGGCAGAGACGGCACAGGCGAACTGGGTCATTGGGTGCAGATCCTTGGGGAAGTTGTCGAGCATGGTCTCGACGTATTGCGGGATCTGTCCCTTCTGGGCGAGCTCGCGGGAGAATGCGCGGATCTGGCTCTCGGTTGGAACCTCTCCAGTCAGAAGCAGCCAGAACATAGCTTCGGGGAGCATCTCTGTGCCGCTCTTGCCCTTTGGTAGCTTGTCCTGACACTCCTTGATAGTCATGCCGTGGAATCGGATACCCTCGTTGGCGTCGAGTACAGATCCCTCCCAGACCATAGCTTTGAGCCCTCTATTCACTGTTAGTCGTATACAAGCCTTCCGTCACCAACAGTCGTACCTCATACCACCAAGTGCATTCTCGATCTTGACATCTCCGAGCTTCTTGTCCGAGTGTGCCTTGACCTTCTTCAGGAGTTCTCTCTTCTCGGGAATGACCCTCTTCAAGACGTCCTTGAGCTCGGACTCTGAGGACGACGCGTAGGTTCGCTTGGACTCATATTCTGGGCAAAAGAGTCAGGCAGTCCTAGTCAAAGAAGCTGAAGTACATACGGCAGACAACTGGGCGGCTGTAAGAAAGCTACGACAGATCAGTAAAACAGCAACAGCAGAAAAGTCCGGTCCAAGCATGCTCACCCTGGATGCCCTCAGAGCCCGAGAGGCTGAACGAGTAGATAGAGCCATTGATGTTTGAGGATTGTCTCAACAAGTTTGAATCGATAACAAATACTACACGACCTTCTCCAATTGCAGCTTCTGGTCTTCAGTAAAGTTGTAGAGATTATGTACACGAATAAAACAATGATTGTATTCTCCCACCGACCGGCGGGGTGGTACCTTCCAAGGTTAGCATGCTATAATCCGGGGAACCTCGGGATGCGGGATGACGAGCCATGGGGAAGCGGAACTCCTGTATCAGCGGCATTTGACATATCGATACTGATGAAGTATCTAATGGACGCACAAACTCTTTAAAACATCACTTCAGTGCGTGCTAAATTTGGTCAGTATTCATATGTGTGTATATGTAGACGGTGCGTGGTGAAAATGACGTGCCGAGGTCAAGGCTCCCCAAATTCAAAGACTTGACATTGGGGGTCCTCGACTCTCCGACGGATCATCATCTTCCGTCGTCGAAACAGTCGTCGAAAAACAACTACACTTTCTTGACCTTCGTCTGACACCTTTAAATTCATTGATCGATTTGCAAACTCTATTGGTGGACAGTCGTTGCATCTGGCTTATATCTCTATCACAAGCTGTAGAGTACACGTGCCCGGGACCAAGGGTTCGGCCCCGAAATGTATCGAACTGGATTCAGGTGCTTGAGGAGGCAGACATTGTGCAGAGCAGCAAAGCAGACCTCAAGCCTCATTCGACCGCTCTCTTATGGTGCTAGACACATGACTGGATCATTGCAGCAGGTCGACCCCCCACTTCCATCCACACAACCGGCCGACTCGTACCAGCTATTGTCCGACAGTGGAAAGGTAGGCGAGTCAGAGGACGCCCTGTACAATGAGCAGGTGAAACAAGTGAATGATTGGTGGGCCTCGTCGAGATACAAGGGAATCAAGCGACCGTATTCAGCGGAAGATGTGGTCAGCAAAAGGGGTACTCTCCAACAAACATACCCATCCTCGTTGATGGCAAGGAAACTGTTCAACCTTCTCGAGGAGAGAGCATCAAAGGGCGAGCCCGTACACACAAGTCCGTCAAGTCCTAGCAAATCCATAGCCACAAGAATACAAGCTGATTCCTTTATCCAGTGGGAGCCATTGATCCGGTCCAAATGACTCAGCAAGCACCAAACCAGGAGATCCTTTACGTTTCTGGTTGGGCATGTTCATCTGTCTTGACGAGCACGAACGAGGTATCACCTGACTTTGGCGACTATCCATACAACACTGTCCCGAACCAAGTGCAACGCCTCTTCAAAGCTCAGCAACTGCATGATCGCAAGCATTTCGACGCGCGGAGGAAGATGTCTGCTGAGCAGCGGGCCAAGACGCCATACACCGACTATTTGAGACCAATTGTTGCAGATGGCGATACTGGGTCAGTATTGATTCTGCTCCGATTGAAACTCCACTGACGGCTACAGACACGGTGGACTTTCGGCAGTCCTCAAGCTCGCCAAACTCTTCGCAGAGAACGGCGCGGCAGCTGTCCATTTCGAAGACCAATTACACGGTGGCAAGAAATGTGGTCATCTCGCTGGAAAGGTTCTTGTACCAGTCGGAGAACACATCAACAGACTTGTTGCGACCCGCTTCCAATGGGACATGATGGGTTGCGAGAACTTGGTCATCGCGAGGACAGATTCCGAAAGCGGAAAACTTCTCAGCAGCGCAATCGACGCCCGAGACCACGAGTTCATCCTCGGTATGACGGAAGATATTGAGCCACTGGCCGAGACTTTGCAGGTCATGGAATCAGAGGGTGCATCTGGAGCCGAGATTGATGCCTACGAGGCGAAGTGGACCAAGGAGCACAAGATGGTCACTTTTGACGAGGGTGAGAATCATTGCTAGTCTTTAGAAGATGTCACTGACGAAAGCAGCTGCCGTCGCACACATCAAGCAATCTTCCGACTCGAACAAGGTCTCACAATATGAGCAGGAGATCTCGAAGAACAGGAACATGCCCATTAACAGGCGTCGCAAACTAGCAGCATCTATCGCCGGCTCTCCAGTCGCCTTCAGCTGGGACACTCCGCGCACAAGGGAGGGTTTCTACCACTACCGCGCAGGTCTACCAGCCGCCACCAAGCGCGCAATCGAGTTCGCGCCATACGCTGATCTTCTCTGGCTCGAGACCGCCGACCCAAGCGTGAAGAAGGCCGCCGGATTCGCCAAGGAGATCAGAGAAGCCCACCCAGGCAAAAAGTTGGTGTACAACCTCAGTCCAAGTTTCAACTGGATGGGCCACGGTTTCAGCGAGGACGAACTGCGCAACTTCATCTGGGATCTCGGCAAAGAAGGGTGAGTTATAGATTTATGAGCGAAGGAATCAACACAGCTGACAAATATCCCAGTTTCGTCCTCCAACTCATCTCTCTCGCCGGTCTGCACAGCACCGCCACGATCAGCAACGAGCTCTCCAAGGGCTTCAAGACGGACGGCATGCTTGCGTACGTCAATATTGTGCAAAGACGCGAGCGTGAGCTCGGATGCGACGTCTTGACGCATCAGAAGTGGAGAGGTGCCGGATACATTGATGGCATCTTGGGCGCTATCCAGAGCGGAAGTAGTGGAAGTAAGAGTATGGGAGAGGGCAATACCGAAGGCAGTAAGTTGCATAGCCATTCCAGATCGCATTGGTGTGGTACTGACAGATCAACAGCTTTCTAGAGTTGATCTCGAACGGAGGTGACATCTGACTATAAGTCTTCTTTACGAATATTCTGGACGATTGTGGATCGAGTGAAGGTGATAAAACCATATCCATGAGTCTTGTATGTGCAGCGTTGCTCTGTCACGACACGTCGAATCGTCAGTCACATGAATGTACTTCAGAAAATCAATAGTGTACAATCTTCTACCTCTTCGTAGCTCAACGTAAGGGATATAGGGAAAAGGTTACACAAATACAACCATCGCACTGCTTTCCCGCCGCTGTTGTTCGTCCAGACTCAGGTCGACTGGTCAATATATCCAGTTTCTCTTCTGCTTTCGTCGCTCTTCCACTGTTGTTTCCTTCTACCATCTTTCTCCGTTCCTCTCCAATCTTATTTATTGACCGGGCTCTCCTTGCCAAGAGTAGGGTTGTGGCCCGACGCGAACTGCGAGTCCGACTCGAGGGTCTCCTGTGGCTTGTCTGCACAATAATCAGTAAATCATCCCACAAATTCCAATGGACTATGACACATACCGTGACGAGCATAAAGGTGGTATTCCTCATCCTCGTAAACGCCAACCTTGCCATTCTCGACATCCTGGCGCGTCAACTCTAGCTTACCCTTGGGCAAACCCATCGAGCCAAGGTACTGCACAGCAGTGCGCCACTCCTCGTCCTGGCGCTTCTTGCTCCACTTGAGCTCCTGGGTCATGAGATCGATGATGAACGGAAGCGCCTCAAGCGCGGCCTGAGCGTTCAAAAATGCCAGACGTGTGCGGCGCGCCATAACATCAGCAGCCGTCTCAGCGTACTCGTGGCGCACGGCGTAGCGCACCTCGCCGTCGACGAATGGGTACAAGGCGCTGATGCGCTTGCCGCGGATGGGGAAGCGCTGCTCGGTCGGATCGCAGAGCGCGGCGACGGTCCAGGCGCGGTCACCGTAGTTCTCGGTGAGGTGCTTGGCGACCTCGGTCTCGAGTCCGAAGTGCTGGATCAGGTTAATGAAGAGCGTGTTGCTCCAGCCGTGGGCGCCGATAAGTTTCACTCGGTGGGTCTGGCAGGAGCCGTCGAGGTGGCCCTCGACATCGACAACCGAGGTGCCGGACACGCGTGGTGGTTGTGGTAGTGGCTTGACCTTCAGGCCAAAGGTCTTGATCGCTTCATCGACGGCTTCTTCGGCCATTTGGCGGTAGGTGGTCCATTTTCCACCGGAGATGGTGACGAGGCCGGATTCAGAGGTGGTGATCAAGTGGTTGCGGACGAGACCTTCGGAAGCGGACTTCTTTGGGTCACGGACGAGTGGACGGATACCGGACCAGGCTGCGAGGACGTCACCACGGCGAACGTTGATATCAGGCTGGATGTAGTTCTGGACCTCGTTCAAGATCCAGTTGATCTCCTCCTCGCCAGCGATTGGATCTTGGGTAATCTTGCATGGAGCGTCGGTTGTACCAGCGATGGTGTTGCCTTGCCATGGTAGGAAAAAGATGACACGACCGTCAGAAGTGTGAGGGTCAATCAGACCCATCTTAGCTGGAGAGTAGAAGCCGGGAAGAATGATGTGAACACCAGAAGATGGAGCGACGATCTCCTCGACGGTTTGATCGTCCATTTTGCGAATTGCGTCGGTGAAAGGACCAGTAGCGTTGATGACACCCTTGGCGCGAATAGTGAACTCGTCAGACTTGCCATCACGCTCGGCGATCAGATCCTTGACAGTAGCACCGTTGAGCTTGCCGTTCTCGCCCTTGGTAAGACTAGTGACCTCGAGGTGAGTGACGACGGTAGCACCGTAGAGAGCAGCGGTCATGCCAAGGGAGACGTTCATGCGGGAGTCGTTGTGGGCGCCATCATAGTAGACAAGCGCACCGACAATATTGTCCTTCTTCAACATGGGGAATGCATCGAGAGCCTTGCTGCGAGTGAGGAAGTAAGAAGATTCGATGTTTTCGGAACCAGCCAAGAAGTCGTAAAATTTGGTACCAGCCCAGAAGTATGGAGCCTGCCACCACTTGTTGACCGGGATCATGATAGGGAGCCATGAGGAAAGATGAGGCGCGGTATCGAGGAAGTATCTACGCTCACGGAGAGCCTCGACGACCAGCTTGTACCTGAAATGGTTAATCACGGCTATATGCGGCCAGGAGGATGAAACTTACTGGTTGTAGTCGAGTTGCCAGACGGCCTTTTCAAGATATCTGACACCACCGTGGACGAGCTTGGTAGATTTACTGCTGGTTCCAGAAGCAAAGTCGTCTCTCTCGACCATGGCAACCTTGAGACCTCTGGTAGCAGCATCTAGAGCGACACCAGTTCCGGTCGCACCACCACCAATGACAAGCAGATCGTATTCCTCGCTCTTTGCGCCCTGGTTTTGAGCCTGAACATCACCTTGGCCAGTCACAGACTGCTTGACTTTGTTCGCGGCTTCAGCGACGGCGCCAACAATCTGACCAGCAGATGCCTTGAGATCAGCGATTTGCTCCGCTCTGCTCTTTATTTGTGGAAAGTCTGGGGATTTGAAGACGCCGTTCTCGCCATAGCTCGGTGGAGGTACTTGTGCTGATTCTAGACCAGGAACATTTCGTGGTCGGTATACGACGTAAAGTCCTCCGGCACCGATGGCACTAGCACCGGCTATGTAGCCCAGGCCGCGAAGCACACGTCCTCCTCGGGTTGTTGCCATACCACGTCAGTCTCTAGTGAATGTAGAGAATGAGGAGTAAGAGTGGGTGAAGAGAGAAGGAGAGGAGAGAGTGTGACGGAGAGAAAGAGCGTGTTGCGAATCCTCGAAAAGATTGATCTGCCCTGGGTTGGTGATCGTCCGAGCCAAGCTTCAGTTGTTGAGTTGTGTGATGTGATGGACGGCTTTGTGTGATGTGGCTGCGGAGCTTTCTTGGAATTTCTTGGGGTCCAGGTCCACAATTGTCTTGTCAAGGGTCTATGCGTACGACTCAATCCAGATTGACAATGGTAGGTGAATCATCAAAGGATATGCATTAGAGGACTGAAAGTGAGAAAACATCCGAGACGTGGATTCACAGCTACAGATACAAGGCTGTTCTGGTAATCGTTCCTTCCCCGACGGGGGAGCTGCATTATGCGAGCCTGCCTCGTCAATCATGAATGCGATCCGGACAGTAGCCGACGCATGTGACAGCCGCCAATCATAGCCGCTGATACTTCACGAGTCGGTCGACATCGGCACACAGCCGTCGCTTCGGCCTTTGATCGACAGAAATACCGTACCCGAACCCTGCCGCAACCGTGACCGAGGATACCATCACGAAGTAGAATCTTACAGTACGGCAATTCTTTGCAACTGAATGATAACTGTCTCGTGGCAGTTTGGATGAAGCCAAGTCATGAAAACGAAAGAGCCAGATGCAGGCATGAGGTGAACCGGTTTTTCTGGTTAATCGGCGACAACCTGAGTCGCTGTGATGCGATCCTGCTCGATCGCAGACGTGGCCATGCCTATACCGACTGTCGCGTGACGAAATACATGGATGGTCCAGTAAGGTCAAACGACGACGAAATCTGCTTGAACGCAGACAGTAACGAAGGACCGAACGACGATATACACAACGCTAAGTCTTCCGAGCTCGTACGCAACCTGATACGAGGCATGTGAGCTATATGCTAGGTGTCTCGGTTATTGATTTGAGCTGCCTGTCGCAACGATGACAAAGCACGAGACCTTGTTTTCCAGGGTGAGGTAGGCAAAGTACATCGAGGGAGGTGCCTTCTAACCATGGATTGCCAAATGCGTACAACCAGGAGATTTTCGAGGGTGTCGTATACTGTGTATTGAGCGTCTTCGTACAGTGGCAGACGAAGCCGTGAGGACTCCACCGATGGCAGTAATATACAATCCATTGAAGGCTTCCCATAATAAATGCCTCCCCAAAGACGTGAGATATAACCTCTACTGATTCCCAACGCATCTTCAGAATCAGAATGATTCCTCAGAGTGGGCGCCCAGCAACGGGTCAGTCACTCTACGCCAGCGCGAAAACAAGCCTGCCACGAAATATGCAAGTCTGTCGATAGTAATGTTTTGTAAAAGCTGGCGGTACTGTGAGAAAAGAAGAGAAAAGTGCAGCCAAAAGTGGACGTTGTATAGATCTGAGAATAGTGGCCCGTGCATTGTCCGTCCGCCGACGTCTGGAGATCGCGACGTTGCTAACTTGTCCAGAAAGCTCGAGGGGCAGCAACACGACGTGTTCTTGTTATTCTCAATTCAACACGTCGACATCAAGTTCTATATTCAAAGAGCTCCCCCAAGAAGCCAAACAGCTCGTCTCTCATCTGATATAGCCTTCGACATCCTCCATCTGTCTGAGACCACTACAAACTCCGCCAGCCGACATGGCCGCTTTCCCTGGCCAGGCGGCCCCAATGGTCGACTATGAAGCTCTGAAAGAGCAATGGAGTGAGATCGAAGACCGCGATGGAGTCAGACTGAGTTGGAACACATTCCCCTCCTCAAGAATGGTGCGTTCATCCAGGATCCTTGGCGCCTACCTTGCTGACGCCCGTACAGGAAGCATCAAGACTAGTTGGTATGTACAGCTGGCATCGACAACAAAATCATACGTACTGACTTCTCAGTACCCATCGGAGCATTATACACACCTCTCAAGGAAAAGACCGACACGCCGCTTCTTCAATACGAGCCCGTCACTTGCAAAGCACCATGCCGAGCAGCCTTGAACCCCTTCTGGTACGCGAACAAGACCATGGAACGGAAGAGCAGGACTAACACCCATCAGCCAGGTTGATATGCGCGCGAGAATCTGGATCTGCCCTTTCTGTCTGCAGCGCAACAACCTCCCTCCACACTACAGAGATATCTCAGAGCAACAGATCCCTCCAGAACTCCACCCAGGCAGCACAACTATCGAGTACAGACCCGCCAGACCTGCTCCTGTACCACCGATTTTTGTCTTTGTTGTCGACACTTGCCAAGAGGAGGACAGTTTGAAGGCCCTCAAGGATTCCATCATCATGTCTCTCAGCTTGTTGCCTCCACACGCCTTGGTCGGTTTGATCACCTACGGAACAATGGCTCAGGTCCACGAGCTAGGATACACCGAGTGCGCAAAGTCATACGTATTCCGAGGCAGCCGCGACTACACTGGAAAGCAGGTACAGGAGATGCTCGGTTTGGCAATGGCCCCAGGCGCTCGTCCAGGCGCTCCACAACCTCAGCCAGGTCGTCCTGCTCCAGCGCAACCGATGGGAGCCGCACAGCGATTCTTGCTTCCTCTCCAGCAATGCGAGTTCCAGCTTACAAACGCCCTCGAGCAGCTTCAAAGAGATCCATGGCCAGTAACAAACGACAAGCGTGCCCTGCGCTGCACCGGTGTCGCCTTGAGTGTCGCTGCTGGTCTCCTCGAAACTTCTTTCCAAAACGCTGGAGGCCGTATCATGCTCTTTACCGGAGGTCCAGCCACTGACGGTCCCGGTATGGTTGTTGGCCCAGAGCTCAAGGAGCCAATTCGTTCGCACCACGACATTGACCGCGACAACATCAAGTACTACAAGAAGGCGCTCAAGTTCTACGACACTCTTGCAAAGCGCACTGCTCAAAATGGCCACATCATTGATATCTTTGCGGGATGTCTCGACCAGGTTGGTCTGCTGGAGATGAAGGGTCTGGCCAACTCGACTGGTGGACATATGATTTTGACTGACAGCTTTACCTCGTCCATGTTCAGGCAGTCTTTTGTTCGCATTTTCGACAAGGACGCCAACGACAACCTTCTGATGGGTTTCAACGCCTCTTTGGAAGTCCTCACGACCAAGGAGCTCAAGGTTTCGGGTCTGATCGGTCATGCCATTTCCATGAACAAGAAGTCCGCGAACGTTGGAGAGACCGAAGTCGGTATCGGCAACACTTGCTCATGGAAGATGTGCGGTATCAACCCAAACTCGAGTTATGGTATTTACTTCGAAGTCGCTGGACAAAGTGCCCCAACCGGCATGCAACAAGGTCCACAGAAGGGTCTCATGCAGTTCCTCACATACTACCAGCACTCTTCAGGGCAATTTCACCTTCGTGTGACCACAGTTGGTCGCAACATGAGCGGTCCATCAGGTGATCCAGCTATCGCGCAATCGTTCGACCAAGAAGCCGCCGCAGTTCTCATGTCGAGAATCGCAGTGTTCAAGGCCGAAGTCGATGACGGCCCGGACATCCTCCGCTGGGTCGACCGCATGCTGATCCGCCTATGCTCGCGCTTCGCCGAATACCGCAAAGACGACCCTTCGTCCTTCCGCCTCGAGCGCAACTTCACACTTTACCCACAATTCATGTTCCACCTGCGCCGCTCACAATTCTTGCAAGTCTTCAACAACTCGCCTGACGAGACCGCCTTCTACCGCCACGTCCTGAACCATGAAGACGTTAGCAACAGTCTTGTCATGATTCAACCCACACTGGACAGCTACACATTTGACCAAGAAGGCAGCATGCCTGTTCTCCTCGACAGCACCAGCATCCAGCCACAGACGATTCTGCTTCTTGACACGTTCTTCCACATCCTGATTTTCCACGGCGAGACTATGGCCGAGTGGCGCAAGGCTGGTTATCAAGACCAGGAGGGCTACGAGAACTTCAAGGAGCTGCTTGAGTCGCCCAAAGAAGATGCCAAGGTGAGCATTGTATCTTTTCTTCCTTTTCCGACATTCACTAATGTGCAATTTCAGGAACTCATTCAAGACCGCTTCCCACTACCTCGATTTATCGTGTGCGACGCCGGTGGTTCGCAGGCCCGTTTCTTGCTCTCCAAGCTCAACCCGTCGACAACACACACGACTGGCGCGTACGGTGGCGTCAGCCAAACGGCGCAGACTATTTTCACCGACGATGTCAGTTTGCAGACGTTCATGGATCACTTGATGAAGTTGGCGGTGAGCGGGAACAGCTAGATAGATCAATGCGGTGTGTGAGCGAAAGTGAAGAATACCATTGTTCGATTATTCACTGGTTGTGATCTGGTTTGTGAAAAATGCTAGAAAAGTGCTATTGGTACTCTGCTCTCGTCTGTGTCCCATGCTGCTGTTGATAAAGCGGTCTACCTCTATGTACTCGATCTATCCTCGTCGACGGAGACCTAGTCCCCATGCTCTCTGCAAATCGGCCGCCACAGCTGCGTCGCGTTTGATGATCTTTCTCTTCTTTGGAGCAGGCGCTGGTGAATTGTACTCGGCGTCAGAGTCACCGGAGTCGTCGTCGTCATTGTCGGAGTCGTCTGCGCGAGCGATGCTGGTCCTCTTGAGCCGTCTTCTGAAATAAGGTAGAGGAGACATCGATTCGTGCTCACTGCCATCTTCATCATCGGAACCGTTCACATCAAAGTCTTCTGCGCGGGAACCTTTTGCGTAGATGGCTCCCTTCCCGTCAGACACGTAGGTTGAACGCGAAGAGGGTAAACATGGCTCGGAATCCGAGATGACGATGTACTCCGCTTCGTTCTCAATGGATGGCCAAAAGGACTTGCCGCCGGTGTAGCTGTGGTTGTTGGTGTTGATCGACAGAGACTTTGCGTTGATCGTCTTGCGTGGGATGGATTTGGTAACTGGCTTCGAGGGTAGTGTTTTGCGAGGAGATGGTTTTCTGATGTAGGACTTTCCGCCCTGCGAGGAGCTTGGGACGTGACCTGGGATGACCTTTCCACCGTACGATTTGCCGCCGAGAGGCCTCCATCCTGCTCGGTTTGTAGCCCTCGAGGCTGGTCTAGTTGCGTCTTGCTTCTCGTCCTCATTGTCATCTTCGTCATCTGCATCAGCAGTGGTTAAGTCGTTCTTCTCGTCCGCCTCTGCTGGCTCGTCCTCATCTTCGATTACAGCAGCCCTCTTCCTCTTCCTACCGAGAGCAGAAGTGACAACTCCACCTCCCCTCTTCTTCTCTCCACGATCTTCGAACCCGCATCTGACCCTCAGGTAGCGGTTCCACTGGTTCTTGACATTCGGACGACTGAAGCCATAATCCTTCAACATGCGACGGCCAACTTCTACGAACCGGCTCTCTTTACCCTGGAACTTTGGCTCGGAGCAGACTTGACGCATCAGGTTTATGCAGGCGCGATTCTCGGCTTCTGACCAGGATCTGCTGGAGCCGGCGGAGACGGTTGAGCGACGGCCAACGGAGGCTGGAGTGCGGGACTTGGAAATGGCGGCGCGCTTTGGCTTTGATGGGCGAAGCGGGCGGAATTCTGGTGTCGCTCTGCGGCTGTTGAAAGGTGAAGAGTTCGAGGCGGAAGATGGTTCCGGCGAAGGTGCTCTTGAGCTTCGAGGTGCTAACGGCTCGGACATCGAAGTCACAGAGTACGGAGTTGCTGATCGTGAAGATGCATCAGAATCCTCTGTGTAGTGCTGGTCCATTGGCGAATACAACTCGTAGCTGATGAGGTTCGGATTGTCCGCAAAAAGGTCCATTGCTTCCAGCGTTGGCGGGTGCGTGACAGCACCCTCGTTCTCGCTTTCAAAGAAGAGGGTGATTGGTGACACAAGATCTAGCGAACGGAATGGCCCAAGCTTTGCGATGTCTAGTGGAGAGAGAAGAGGCGGTTCGAACTTGTTGGGCGACGGTATAGCGAGCAGACTGACGAAGTCGTCGGCTGGTGGCATATTGGAAGGGGAAGCGGGTTCCAGGTCGAAGAGAAAAGTGATGCGGTTTGATTCCATGTTTCTGAGCTGGTATTACGGACTGGGAGTAGTAATGGGCAGGCCGGCTGCGGGTATATGCTGGGAGAATGCTAAAGAAAACGGGTGAAGACGATGGAGGCAGACCAGCTGCAAGAGCAAGCGATTCTTCGTGCTGGAGAAGGACAATGAGATATGTGAAAGCAAACAGCAGACCAGCTGCTCTGTAGCGAGGTAAGGAAAAGAAGTTCAGTGAAAAGGTGCAGAAGGATTGGAAGAGGAAAACCCACAGCTCTTCACGAGAAAGGACTCCGACTTATACTACTTCTCGGACAATAAAGATACATAGCCATTGTCGATGTCGGGTGGCTGGTGTCGTAACAAGTAGCTCTATGCTGGTATCATTCCGTCTGTGCGAAAGCTTTTGACAATAGGAAGGCAGAGCTTGGACGATGCAAGTATCGAAACCAAGAGGCTGGGAAGATGCGAATCAAAAGTCCATGTAGAAGGCAGCGGTATTCCCATGTGACAGTCATACATGCTCGAAAGTTCCGAAAGAGCTTTGAAAAGAAGAAACCTGAGCAGAGAAACCTCTGTGACTTAAAACATATCGAAATTGACTCAATGAAAGGAGTTGCCACGACTTGCCGTTAGCTCGAGACGTCGTTCGAGAGCTGCCTCGTACGTGACTTTCACCTGCATCTGGATAGAATGACACGAGGCCGAATGCGAGATAGACGTGATGCAGCCATGCACATTCATTCTTCATCCAGAGGAACACGAACAGTGTTCGCATTCGTTTGTGATCTGAGGAATGTCAATAATCCATTTGATGTCGTAAGAGCGAAGGTACAAATCTAGAGTGAGCTCGAAGTGAAGTGAAGTGCATTCGCCAAGACTTGGAGAAAGTCCCACCTCCAACGCGTCGAGGTCACACTCCCATACCTTATAACAAACGTATTATTGTTTGCTCTAGCATCTCCTCGATTCTACAAAGGCTCGCCAATGCTTTTGTGAGATCATCTCTTACCTCCCTTCATCCTGTTCGCTTGCGACCTCCGCATCAGTCACGATGGCGGACGACATGGATATCGACATTGATTTTGCGAATGACCCTGATATGCAGCGGTTCGAAGAGGAGGAGGCACGAGCGCAGGTGCGTCGCGGGAACCAGATAGACTCACGCATCTACTAATCGTCCCCGTAGGAGGTTCAACCAGTACAGCCGACTACAGCTACAGCTCAAGATGTACAATCCAATGAAGCAATTCCGGAGGCTTACAGAGATGACTTCGATGCGGACCTTCCTGCAAGAGAAAAGATACACCTCCGCGGTCTGGACAATTTGAACCCGGAAGAGCTACAGCATTACCTTGGCGAGCACTACACGGCGAACCCCCACAAGCGCATTGAATGGATCAACGACACATCGGCGAACATCATCTACCACCATCCAGACCACGCGAAAGAGGCGCTGATATCCTTGAGCGCGAATCCAGATGCCTCCCTTCCGACTACAGAAATGCGACCCGCGAAGCCATCGTCCATGAAGCCAGATGTGGAATTGTTTGTGCGACAAGCGCTTGTGAGCGACAAAAAGATACAGAATGCGCGCTTGTACAGCAAGTTCTATCTTCAGAACCCAGACTATGACCCGGAGATGCGCGAGTCAAATCCACGGTACGATCGCCGAGGACGTGGTGGTAGGTCAGGAGGAGGAAGGCGGGAAAGAGAACCAGTGCCCAAGTCTTTTACCGCCGACATGTACGATGATCCTGTCGAAGCAGATACGGAGATGGACCGGAGTAGGGGACGATCAGGAGAGCCGCGTGGGAAGAGAAGACGTCAAGGAGATGAAGATCTCTTCACGAAGAGAGACACAGGCCGTCTACGTGATCGCACTCGGTCGCCTCTTCGTGATGGAGACGGAGATGGACGGTATGGGTTTGGAGAAGATCAGCCCGTGCGCAAAACCGCACGTCGTCGTAGTTTCACCCCTCCAGCGGAGCGCCGCAAGAAGGACGAGCCCATGCGTGACAGCGCGCCACGCGAACTCTTCCCGAACAAGACGTCCTCCACGGCGGCAACTGCGCTGACTTCGGGTAATAATGCAATCGAGCTCTTCCCAGATCACGGTACAAAAAGATCAAGGGAACTGTTTCCGCACAGAACGTCTCACAGCAATCACCGCCGGTCAGATGCCATGGATCCTCGAGAAGCAGCCGACTTCATCAGTCCTGAGCGTAGGTCACACTCGACTAGCTCGATCTGTACCAACCCACTAACATATTTGTAGGTCCACGCACTCTTGCCGACCGGATCACGGGAGGGCCTGCAACGAACGGTCACAACGGCAGCAACGGATTCAGCTTCAAGGGAGCGGCTGAGAACGAAGCGCCCGGTTTTTCCATCCGAGGCGCAAGTCGTGAAGTGAATAGCAAGGTCAAGGAACTGTTTCCCAGCAAGGTCGCAGACAATACTGGCAAGGAACTCTTTCCTGGAGGAACAAGAAGAGGCGGACCAAGACGTCGGGCAGAAGAGCTGCTTTAGTACACTATTCTTCCACCCGGCTTTTCAATCAGAGGTGCAAGTCGTGAAGTGAATGGTGAGGTCAAGGAGCGGTTCCCTGGAGAGACAAGAAGAGGTGGACCAAGACGTCGGGCAGAAGAGCTGCTTTAGTATACTATTCTTCACTACCGCCGGAAAACGGTTAACAGATCTTATTCACAAGATTACGATTGGAGGCAAAAGTTTGGCGTTGATACCCCGGTAGCAAGGCTTTCAGCACATTTTTCTTTCATGAAGGTTGAGGATGAGGGAATGCGGAGGGGTGAGTGGTAGTATAGACTAGTAGACTTCAGCGCAGGCTACACTGGAAGAAAGACGGTTATTGTTCATCAATGAGTTCAAGACGCCCGTCATGCTCAGTACTCAGTCTACAAGAGCGCCCGTAGTGAGGTGTTGTCAACCTGATTCAGCACAGCATTCAGCCATCCATATGGCCTGTATAGTAGGTCTCTCCTCCCATGGTACCGGCCATAAGTGAAATCCAGCTCGCTGCCCGTCATTGGTCCCGAAGCCATCACATATGCCGCTGTATTTTGCGTCGTCCATATCCGCGCTCCGAGAAAGCTGAGTGGTGTGCCGATACTGCACATTATTCGAAAAGGCAGTCGTCGATACTGCAAGTCCGCGTTCCCAGACTTCGAAAGCCGGCCAGGTTCTGAATCCTGATGCAGATTGCCGACCGTTCCTCCTGAGTTTTGACTTCGACTCGGACTCGCTCAGGTTGAAAGACTCGCTTGTGACAAGTTCGCGTTCTCCAGATGATGTACCTGACCATCCTCGGTCTTCAGACTCCACTCCGTCGTCTCGAAATAGCCCATCCTAGTCTTTCGCACACTCTGGAAGCGCATCAACGCCTTTCCCTTCGTGCCTTTGACCCAGAACTGGATATCAATTCGTCCGTGTAATTGGTTCAGCTCGCCCGAGATCCAAGGCATCTTGCTCGCGAAATAGACCTCATCGCCAAGAATGTCTCTTGCTTGCTGGTTCGTCCGGAGGGCGTACAGGGTACTTGACACGACCGAGGAATTCGACTTTTGGTAATTGAAGATGGCTAATGTGGATGCGACCATGATGGCGCCGAAGATGGGTAGAGTGCGTAGCCAGCGCCTTGAGCTGGCGATAGAGGGTAGTTCGCGGTCTCCTCGTCGCTCCATGAGTGGGCCTGAACCCTCCTTTGGCGCGGCAGTGATGGTGCGTCGTTGCACCGCATGTTGTCTGAAGAGCTGTCGCAGCTGCGGTAATCGTGGTCTTGAAAACATTGTGCTGATATATTTAGATATAATCAACGAGCTCCGAAATCAAGAAGCACCCAAACTCGACGCCAAGACACTCGGATGAAGTCATCTTTCACATGTTTACTCCGCAGTCTTTGATTCGCAATCCATACCACGCTTCGCTCACCGATTCCCCGAGTCCCAGCACAACTACATGCATTACACGATTGCGTGCTTTTGGTATCAGAACTGATACAATGCCAAGTTACACCCTCAGTCTCACGACCTGATCGAGACAGTCGCAATGATCGAGATGGAGACCCGGGTCCGCAAGAAGTTCGCCTACCCCGCCGAAGACGACGACGACTCGGATCAAGAGCTCGACGAACAGCAACAGGAGCAATTGATCACGAACCTGCGCAAGCAAGACAAGTCGCACACACAGTTCTACAAGCGAGCATTTCTGCCGTTACCACTAGCCGCTAGTCTGCTATATATCCCATCGATACTGCTCCCCGGTAACAGACGGGACTTCTTCACCGCAATCCTAGGCGTCACGAGTTTGCTGTCTACGGCATGGATCCTGCATTTCTTCCCGCCGACGCTGCAGAATCGCTACGGAACGAGGGATAGGAAGGGCAAGATGCCGGTCTACGCGGTGCAGTACCAAGCTGAGGGGCCGATCGAGGAGTATCTTCCATGGCTGAACGGGGCAATTGGTGCGTTTCTTGCGGTTTCGGCGTGGTTGGATGGACGAGTCGAGACGGCGTGGAGGAATACTTTGCCTGCTGTCATCTTTGCTATCATTATGGTTGTTAGGAGGCAGATGAGGCCGGTTGATGTTGAGGGATTGGAGAGGATGTGATATCAATACAAGGGTGCATGAATGAGACGACCTGTTACGACGATGAGAAGGAAAAGAGAAAGCTGTTGCACGATACCCTTCATGATTTGCAGTATGCTGCATTCATTAATAACTATTACTAGACCCCGGAAAGGGACGCTTCAACGCGGTAGATGAGCGACATCATAAAAGTTCGTTCATTCTTTCTAAACAACACGAGGCGAGAGCACTTGCTCTATGCCTTGCCTTCTAGTGTCTGTTTGAGCACCTTGATCTGCTCCAGTACAGCGCTCTTACTTGTGCCACCGCTAGCGCTGCGCATCTCTACACTCCTCTGGTAGTCGAACATGTCAACGACGTCTTTGTCAAACCTCGAGTCGATCTCGTGGAGTTGATCAAATGTGAGCTTGTCCATTGGAGTCTTTTCTTTCTCTGCCAAAGCGACAACTCTTCCAGAGATGTGGTGGGTCTCTCTGAATGGTACACCCTTACGGACCAAGTAGTCGGCAAGATCTGTGGCGAGCATGTCCGGTGTCAAGCTTCTCAGCATGTTCTCTGGCTTGATCGCAAGAGTAGACAGAACACCAGTGGCGATCTGAATGCTGTCGCCGACTGTCTTGACATGGTCAAGCATTGGCTCTACACTCTCCTGGAGATCCTTGTTGTATGTGCTGGGGATGCCCTTGATGGTCATCTGAAGACCAGCCATATGACCGAACGCTCTTCCGCATTTTCCTCTAATCAACTCCAAGGAATCTGGGTTCTTCTTCTGTGGCATCAATGAACTGCCAGTACTGTACGCGTCTGACAGTCTAACAAAGTCGAATTCTCCAGTGCTGTAAATAATCAGGTCCTCGGCCCAGCGACTCAGATGCACCATGAGCATGCTGCCCCATTGCATTGTCTCCAGGACAAAGTCGCGATCCGCGACACCAGACATTGAGTTGTAGATGAGTCCGTCAAAGCCCAACTCCTTTGCCATTGCGTCTCTGTCGATGTTGAATGGGTTGCCTGCCAGCGCACCGCAACCTAACGGACATTTGTTGACTCTCTTCTTGACCTCTCTCAGTCTCTGCAGATCGTTTGCGAAACCAGTTCCGTACGACAACATCCAATGCGACCATCTGATGGGTTGAGCGCGCTGCAAGTGGGTGTATCCTGGCATGACATGCTCAATCTCCGCCTCAGCGCGACTGGAAATGACCTTGAGGAAATCCATCAGGTAGCCCTCCAGAATTTCCAGTTGCTCCCTCAGCCATAATCTCATGTCTGTCGCTACCTGGTCGTTCCTGCTGCGGCCTGTGTGTAGTTTGCCAGCAATGTCCTTGCCGATGATTTCTCCCAGTCGACGCTCATTGGCAGTGTGAATATCCTCGTCAATACCTTGCTTGATCTCGAACTTGCCGGCCTTCCACTCCTCCTCTACTGCGTTCAATCCACGCTCAATCTCGGAGAATTCGTGCTCGGTAAGAATGCCGATGTTCTTGTTGGCGCGAGCGTAGGCGATAGATCCACGAACGTCATGGCTATGGAAGACGCGGTCAAAGTAGATTGACTCGTTGTATTGTTCCATCACTGGGTCAAGACCGCCTGAGGGTGTGAGTACGCGCCTATAACAGTAGTCATGGTGGGGTATTTACCAGTAAAGCGTCCACCCCATAGCTTGTCCTTTCCTGTGAAATTTGCTTGCGCCATATTGTCGGATAACCAGCAGGATGCTATAATATGTCCAAAACTTGCAAGAGCACAGAAGCGAAAATGAACGTGCAATGGCTCGAGGCAGATATAATTGACTCACTCAACTTTTTGGCGGATACACTTCCTTATCTCGAAATCGGAGTCACTTCGGGGCCGTGATCGGCGGTGCTTTCCCCAGGTTTCACGTGGCTTCGTCATGGTTCGCGAGTCTAAACACTGAATACATGTAACAGACGTCTACCTTTTACTACCGACCATTTGGCGATTCGACGAGGAGGCTACTGAAATCGTAGTTTGGCCACATTCCAGTCATGGAGAACATTTGGTTTCACCGCCGAGTCGCCGAGACCTCACAAAAGGCATGCACGATATGCTTCAAGCCCACTTCAAGCGTTCTCACCACGCCGGACAGCAAAGACTTCTTCTATGTCTGCCCTGGTCACCTGAAGGATCGCAACTTTGCGCTACCTACGGAAGATGAAACAAAGGCCATGGAGGAAAAGAAGAAGAAAGCAGAACTGGATAAGACTATAGAGGAGATCAAGAAGGAGTATGAGGAGAAGCTGAAGCGGAAGAAGGATAAGAAGGACAAGAAGGACGGCAAAAAGGAGGACAAGAAGGACGAGGAGAAGACAGCAGATCAATTGGAGAAAGAGAAGGACGACAAGGTCAGTACTAGGCAAGATGCTCAGGCGTGATGTACGAAAGGCGCTGACTTCGAAAGATCAAAGCACTCTCAACGCCAAATGCAGAGGCCAAAGTCGACGACGGACCGAGAGTCTTCAGGCTGCAGAAGTGAGGATACGCCGACAGCGATCGGAACTCAGCGACTGACAAATACCAGACACTTCTACCAGATGCGCATCGACAAACTGCGTGCGGCAGAAGCTGCTCGCCGCAACAGAGAACGACTACGCAACCCGAACCTCTTTCCGAGCACACCATCGGGCTTCCCATCTGCACCATCAGGTGACATATGAGCTTTGCCGTCTCGGAAATAATTTTCTTCCCACATACAGATATCACGACACGCCAAGCGCACGACTGAGCATCTCCGCGGCCAGAACAGATGCAGCAGGATGCGAGCCGTCAGCCCTACGGGCCTAGACGCGCCATATGCGGGGAGGTGTGCATACGAGCGCAGACTGCAACTCGTCATTCGAAGCTGAGCTTGCTTGGAGTCGACTGCAGCTTGAATGCGCCGAACCAGAGACGTATCACATGTTGAGACAGCATGGTTCGTAAGAGATGGTCAGAGATGGGTGCAGCGCGCCACTGTCCAGGCATTGTGGCTCGCAGGATCGTTGCCGAGGCACGGCGCTCGCTTCGCATGAAAGAGGACGGGTAAGCCGCGAAGTCAGGTCAGCACTCCGAGCAGTGACATAGTGCCTCTCGGAATCGCCGCGACAGTGATCCTATGCATATTGGATATACAGATTTCGCGAGACAACCCGAGATTTCTTGCTGCGAGGTTGTGAACCATGGATCTAACGAGTCATGGAGACCGGGGAGACCGATCATGGTTCTAGAGTGCTCGACGTGTGGCGTGTGGAGTGCTGACCACAGCTGTCAAAGGCCTACATTATTACATAAACATATCTTGCAATAAATGAATAAATAGATCAAAGCATGTCGCATTGTAGTAACTCGAACCGAAAGCAGCAACCACATGTTCCGCCTCCAATCCGTCTCTAATCGTCCAATATCGCTCAACGTCACCCGCCTTTTCCCGCCTCTGCCCTATTGAAACACGGCTGATCCAGACGCCACAATGGACGAGCAAGTGTACATTGTCATAAGTATTTATTCAAGCTTATTGATCAGCTGTGGAGTGGTGCAGGTTGCACAAACGGGGCTGTGCCGCACGAGATGAGATGGACATGTAAGATCTCAGCCGCAGCGCGGATCCGAAACGGGGTCAGCATCTTGATTGACGACGATTCCCATTTCGGAGACCTTTTCTTTGGCGAGAAATTACTTGGTCTTGGAGGTGTCATATATTCTGGGGAATTGGGAGCATAAGCGCTAGATAAGTGACCACGATTCTCAAAGCGGTTCGAAGGATCAAAATAGTGGGTCATGAGATCTGTCTGAAATTACTACTCCAAGGCCATTCTGTCTTATGCAGCGCAACGTCTGCTTGTCGATCGGATCCGATGACTCCGAACTGGGTATAATGCGTGTATGTACACACGACCTGAATCTGCGACTTGCAGATTGTATGCGAGTCATACGGAGAGGCTCATGCTGTCACGCCCTTTCCAGCTGGATTCGTGTGATAGTAGCCTCGTCGTAATCAACGTCTCGTGTCATTGGTATGGTGAGGGGACGCTGTGAGTTCTCCTTATGGCTGGTTTCATGCCGCTGTGCTGCATGCAACGAGTGTGACGGCAGATGACAGGGTCGTAGACCCTCTCGTTTCGCGGGTCGTCACAGATTGCCGTTGCCAGTCGGTTTCGGTCTTGACGGCATAGGCGTCGCCATCGGTGGCATTCGTATTCCCATGGAGGAGGGCTTGACCGCAATAGCCTTGTGCTCGTCTATGCGACCTTTAGCCAGGCTTATACCGGGTACTACCCACTCTCCGCAGTTGCAGCGCATGCCTTGCCAGGCGTATTTGCCAATGTTGGTGCTGCACTTTGGGCACTCGAGGCGTCCGTCTAGCTTGCCTTGTTCAAGCTCAGGTCGCATCCATGATAAGGGGTCTAGGAAGTAATGGGAACAATTTGTCGGGGATGAGCCTGACTTTCCATGCTCGAGCACGTACTGCGAGGTTGCCAACGATCGTCTAAAAACGTTAGTGAGATGATCGGTTGCGTCTGAACATGGATTGACGTGCCTGCATTTTTTACATCTGAACTCGAGCTCACTCTCCCCCTTCTTACCTGCATCATGCTCATCTTCGAAACGAATTTTGTCGGCTTCGGGAGCTTGACCACAAGCACGACTTAACTCGACCTCCCGTTGATACAGCCAGCGTTGGTAGGCAGGTGTCTTTTCGACGTCCTCGGGAGTCGCCATGGAGTGGTAGAGCTCGAGCTGTTGCATAAATCCATCGTTCGGCTCACATAGTGGTCGACTTTGTCTGATCTGCTCCAAGGCCTGGCCGGGTGTAATGCCGTACTTGCGCATGAGGAAGGCGATTACAAGTGTGGCGGAACGAGACTTTCCCATGGCGCTGATTGTGGGTCAGCAAGAGGATCTCAGTGATGGAGAAGGGAAGTACAGATCGACCAAGAATACACAGAATGAGAAATGGCCTACCAATGAACAAGAACACCTCCTCCCGAGTCGAGACCATCTTGTATGAATTGATTCGTCTTTGGAAAATGCTCGAGTAAATTCTCGTCATCGACATCGTCTACTTCGACTACCATGTGCTTGTAATCATCGAAAAGGCTCTGCTCCAGAGGCAGACGGAGCGCCGTGAGCACGTGTGTGATATTACATTCTTTGAGGGCGAGCTTCCGGCGGAGTGTGAACAGTCTTGAAGAGTATCAGTACATTGTGGTAGCATTATGGGAGACCTAACGTACCCGCCGATGAAGACTTTGTCGTCACCAGGGACTTTATCTAATAGAGACATGATAGTATAAGTTTTATACCGAGCACGATATGGAGTCGATATGGTAGATTATTGCACACGAAGCGGGGTGATGTGGCGTGTGGTCGAATTCGGCAGGAACAGAAAGGGAAAGCGAATTTCAGCCAATCGGACCACAGCTTTGGTCTTGACCTACCTGCCTAACTGATCGGAATGACAGCACCCAGTCGTCCTTGCCAGAAAAGCTACACCTGATGGTATCTATCTATTGAGACTCCCAGGGGCAGACGTGCGGTCTGTTCTGAACCATCATGGTGGTCTGAAATTTGCTACCTTATGGCATTCTGAGTAGCTGGGCTCCTGCTCTCGAGAAAGACCGCGGGACGATCTACAATAATGGTCGAGTCTACCGTTTCACCAAGGCAACATCGAGAAGACATCTGATCCATCCCCTGCCTCCTGTCTATCCGATATCTCCATGCCCTTGACTAATTTACCGATCTCAACAGTCCATCAGAGCGGTTCAGAGTGGAGCATCGGAGCGATAATGGTGCAGAGACTTGCTCCCTGCCGACCGTTTCGAACGTGTCGGTCAATATAAATCAAGGTTTGTCGTCGATGTCGTGTCAACTCCACACCATGGACTATCCAAAGTCAAATTTGACAGTCTGATAGCCAATATGGCGGTCAAGCAGCAGCATCTGATGCGGATTCGTGTCAAGACTCGGACTGACTGACAGACTCAGAGCAGATCACAGCCACAGCGAACTCGAGACGGACCGAGTGAAAGTCGCAACATCTCGAACCATTGACGAAAGCAATAATAACACATTAGGAGGCTCGTGCAGAGTGAGAGAACTCGTGTTCAAGTCGGAATCTCCGAGCACAGCAGCAAAAGCTGGCTTGGACACGAAACAATAACCACTATCGAAAGCAATCAACTCAGTCCTTAGTTGAAGCTCAGGAGGTGCAGATCTCTTCGAGACCATTTCCAGGCCCCTTCTATCGACTAGTTGATTACGCATGCGATTCTTGACAAGGAGATGATCAATTCAGCTACAGTATACCAAGCAGAGACGACGTATCAAGGTTACATCCTATCGAATTGATCGACAAGACTCCTGTTGATCACTTTGAGGATACTTTAACAGAGCTATTGCAACTAATGCACTATGGTGCCTGAATCGCGTCTAGTTTTTATACGGCACCAGACATGCCGCAACGTCGAGGACCCACGACCCACAACCCACGAACGTCGACTCCGAAATCTGACTCCGACTTGACTCCTTCCTAATTTGCTCGGTAATCTATGCCTTCCATCTGAACTCTCAGAGTCCCTCGGCTCAGCCTCATCGCTCTATGCTGTATCAGGATTATTGCCGAAGGTTCCCTTGGGAAGCTTGTAGTACCAAGACGGCACCAATGCACCGCCAAACCACCCTTTCTCATCCTGGTGAGGAGGGTTACATTTGAGCATTAAAATGCACAATATAAGCCGGAAGAGCGCGATCCGAGCTATCCTTTCCGACTGGACACGAATGCACATCAGGAATGCCGACGAATCGTATGCTAGTCAGGAGGAGATACTCCGCAAGCCTCTTTAGGGTTCTGCGATGGTCCGGGACACAAAACATGCATGCACTTTCAGAGCACTTTCAGCTGTAAAAATATGGCGCTCGGGTTCCATACTTTTGCTAGCTGAAGTCTTGTGTGCCCGGTGTCGACTGCCCGCATTTCCAAAGTGAGGCTTTGCCCGCTTGGCCCGCATTACCCATTGTAGCACCCGTGACTGCCGTTTCTGTACCATGGCGTCCCTTTCTCAAAGTCCACGCATGCACCCTCCCGCACTGTACTAGTTGTTGCTTACGCCCTCGACTGTCACTTCTATCAAAATATTGGTAGTCTGTTGCCGACGAATGCAGCCCTGTTTGTCTCCTGCTGAAACACCCAAGTGATCTCTATCGGTGTACTGTACCGTATTTGTACCCTGTCTCACTCCACCGTACTCGATGGCACCCCGTACTTACTCCGACACTCGTACCTTACCGAGCTAAGCACGCACATACACCATCTCTAACTTGCAGCACTCTACCATGCAAGCCCTATGCTAGACCTTGTTGGATCTGGCTCTGCGTAAATGTAGGGCTGACTCCTTCTCGCTATCTGGTCCAAGACATCGACAAGCAATGCTATTGTTTCCGCTACTGCGACTGTCAAATCCTTTACCGCCACCTTCGCCGCTGTCGTCGCGCATGCTCACTTGCGCCGTCGTCGTTTTGCCCACCTGACAGAGTTTGATCTCACCACCAGTTCATCCCTACACACCTTTGCCGGTCGACCGTCGCTCGCAGCAGTGCGCCTCCACTTGCCTACAGCACGGCCGGCTGCAACGGTAGCCCCTCTGCGCAAACCGAACCATTTCAACGACTCTCCAGTTTCCATGCTCGAACCAACCATTAACTTAGGCTCTACTAATAAAGCTTAAGTCTAACGTTCTCATGGTTTTGTCCTGCGTCTTTCGGTTGGTTACTTGAAGGAACCGCTACAGCGATCTGCTCCCGCCGCACATCAACTTCCATTTACACCATACCGTACGCGGCAGCTCTCATCGTCTGCGGTCTGCGGTCTGCTGCTGCATACTATTTACTCCACCGCCATTGCCTCTCCGCCCCTGCTTACCTCCGTTCTGTACAGCCAATTGTGACCACTTTTCGTCGCTCGCCTGTCACTTTGGCGCACAAACTATCTCGAAGCAAGACCTCTAGCTGCTCAGCAAGACATACACCGAGCCAACCACCTTCCGCGGTCCAACTATCTATCCATTATATCCAAGGATCACAGATGCTTGGCGATATACACATCCGGTGACCGGCATGGACGTCTCAGTCACACCGTCAATATACATTTCTCATCACTCACGTCGCATTTCAAAGACTCCTACCCCGCGCTCGCCCACTGGACATCCGACATCTACCACTTCCTCCTCACATCCGAGTCCATCGGCTCCAATGGCTATACCAAGCCGACCTGGATCTGAGAATGCATCTCCGCACGCTCCACCAGCATTACCACCACCGAAATATCCCCCTGAAGACATGACTGCTAGAGTGCAGACACCACCAACAAGGTTTTGGGGAAACAACAGTAATCCGCACTTCAGCTGGAAAGGCTTTGAAGCAGAACCTTCGAATCTAGGTCCACAATGGCAGCAAGGAAGGACAGGTTCAAGAGAAGAGGAGGAGGATGACTCGGATATCGATCCATCCAGGAGATTCAGCACCATTACTGTCAAGCCTATGCGTAGGGACGTTGATGAGATTACCTCGACAATCGACGAGGATCGGTATAGAAGACCGTCTGTTCTGTTTGGAGGATACAGGTGTGTATATTCTTTCCTCTTGCTTCGGAGAGTCTTCGTCAAGTGCGGTGCGGTCATGATCAGTCTTCATACGTCTTAGCAAACGTCGCCGTGGTCCTAGCATGGGCTTACTACAGACGCCTGTCATTACCGCTTCGCAGTATACGGCTTTTACTGACACATGTTTCCAGCCTCCAGAGCGAACGACAATTAGGACAGCGCAGTCTGGACGACTCTTCAAATGCATATGACAGAAACTTGTTATCTAGAATTGGAGGCCTCAAAACTCCGTCGCCGCATCGACTTTCAATGCCAGACAATCAGCCATTGCGCTCTCCAAGTGTTTCCGACCTTCGCAATACACCAACAGTAAAAAGATTGTCAGTGCCTACAAGGCGGCCCTCCTCGATAGACGACTTATCAGCACTACCAACACGATCGGGTAGCATGACTGCGCTCGGGTCTAGCACCTTGTCACCTGGATCCTTCCGCAGCCCAAATTATGACAGACCGGAGTTCACCCGCCCACCCCTGCCGCATCGCAACAGCAGCTTATCATCCTTCAGCAGTGTTGGAACCATATCGCACCGAGGCAGCACGGATTCTGCGCTGTTCCCGCATGAGGAGTTTCCTGGAGGCGAAGGCCGAATGCGGGAGCTGAACATTGATGACTATAACCCCGGACCGTCCGATGATCAGCAATTGCTACTGCAACGGATTGCCCGCGCTGGCATGAAGCGGCGCGCATCCTCACCTCAACGGGAAGCAACTAGAGATGATCGTTCTTCCGTGAGTTCGGTTGCGCCGACAAATGATTTGTTCCACAGACGCTCTCTCCAACATTTCCCTCGGGACTCCAACAGCATCTCGCGATATCCTCATCATTCTGGCTCGGTATCGTCAACCTCGTCATACAGCAACCGCACCAACTCCCTGGCTTCGACCTATACCCGTCCCTCGATTTCTAGCAGTGTGACCAGTTTCGCATCTGGTTTGTATTCGCCAACCTTGTTATCGCCAGCTGCACTTGAAGCCGAGCCGGCATCAGGTGGTCTGTTCCCTTTTCCTATATCGAAATCTTCAGCTACAAGTCCGAGAGCGTCCGTGTCCAATCCGAGCTACCAAAGAGTAGATGCGTTGGTTGAGGAGCCCAGGATTAAAAGGCCGCCTGAAGACGATGTCTTTCCATCACCCCGTAACGCAAGCATCTCGCTATCAACACCAACCATGCCAGACACGTTCATTTGCGATTGCTGCCCTAAGAAGCCCAAGAAGTTCCATACCGAGGATGATTTGAGGTGTGTCACTCGTACCCCTTTCCAATAAGCGTCGAAGCAGATTTGATCTTTTTTTGAGCACACACTGACATGTTCATAGGATGCACATGATGGAGAAGCAGTACACGTGCCTCTATTGTAACAACCGGTTTAAGAACAAGAACGAAGCCGAACGTCATCAGAACTCACTGCATCTCCGCCGCCACTCATGGTCATGCGCTGCATTGACGGGCATCGAACGCGCCTACCAAGCGTCCCATCCTGGCAGCGCGACCGACATTTGTGGTTTCTGCGGTGATGAGTTCCCAAATCCACCAAATTGGGATATCCGTCGTGATCATCTCAACATTGTTCACAAGCATGGCGAATGCAATCAGACGAAGAAATTCTTTAGGGCGGATCACTTCCGTCAACATCTCAAGCATAGCCATGCAGGCACATCTGGAAAATGGACCAACCATCTGGAGAATGCTTGCATGAGAGATGAGCCACCTCCTCAACCGCTGAATAGGGGCTCCGGATTATTGCACGTGGATCTGGCCTCTGCAGCCCAGACGTATATACCGGCAACAGGCTCTGCCTTGTCTGGTCCCGGCGGTATACCCGCAGGTATTAAGCCAGAGACTATTGACGAAAATCCCCACGAATGATGATGAAGCTACTGGGATCTGAGACATGCGCGAGATCTATCATGGTCGTGACGCGACGCATACGACATGCGCAAGTTATTATGCAGCCCAGAAATGCCACCTTTCTTGATCTTCCCCAATATTCCATAGCGATATTTGCTCAAATCCCCACGTCTCTGTCGAAAATTGCATGCTCCGAGCCTGCCGACGATAGGGTGTGCCACCGACTCGATAACAGTGAGTACATTTCATCTTTTATCCTTTTTTCGGTGCGTTATACTATTGCCAAGTTCAAGGCAGACGTGGGGGCTCCGGTCCGATGACATGGATTTCGACTCTGTTATTGCGCGCAATATGCAGCATTGGTTCGCCAATCTGGGACATGATTGATATTACGCGCACGAAAGATAGCAATTCCCCGCGCCAATATGAGATTCCTGTAGAGCAAGATATAGGATCCGAGAGGGTTTGAGGGACTGTCTATGCTATATAATGCCACAGATATCCTGCCTCTCATTCTCCTCTTCTCTTTTCTTTTCCAAGTTACCACTGGATCTCTTGTACTGCTATCCCATCGCTGCTAGTACTCACATCTCAACTTTTCTGTATCGCCTGGTATGTACCTACCTTTCTCCTATACTGGTTCACAGCTTTTCTTACTCCATTTCATACTGCTGTAGCATTACCCAACCCCACAACGGACTGCCTTGACTGACAGTATCTAGACTTCTTGCCACAATGAAGTCCACTATCGCCGCCCTTATCGCTACCCTCGCCCTTGTGGAGGCTGCTGTGATTCGTTCCTCGGCCGTCGTCGATGAAGGGGGAGAGATGGTTCCAACCCCATCTCCTTCCTCAACCGGAGTTTGTCCGGATCATGTCCGCACAGCCATCGCTTACCCAACATTGAGTCCCGCTCGCCCTGAAGCTCCGTGGGTCAAAACTTTCAACGATTTCAACATGATAGACGACCACGGAGTCAAGTGGAACCTCACCATCGAACCATCTGATCCTAAGACTGTCCAAAACAGTAAGGTGGTGGAAGTCCCTAACAGTCCCACATGGAACAAAAGACCTAAGCCGATCTATGTCACGATGACGGTATCTCCCAACGACATGGACACCCTCCACAACCAGCTCACTCTCCAGCGCGTCAGTGAGGAAAACGGCTTCGGCCCCCAGAACGGCGATATCATCCCCAGGAACAACGGTCCCATGACCAGAGACAGGGTCGTCTTCGTTTACAACCTGCACGGCCCGAAACATTTGGCCAGCAAGATCTGGTGGGAGAGGGACTTTCAATATGGCGAGGCGGATGACTGGGATGACGAGGAGTTCAAGGACCTCCCTTCGGTCCCGGAGAGGTGCCATCCCAAAAAGGAGCTTGACGGCGGTGACACGTGTTCTGGTTGCCACAAGGAGGACCATGACGCTGCCACTGCCGCCATGAAGCGCAGCGAGGACGACAACGGCGACGACAACGACGATGATGACGATGACGACGACGACCATAACGACGATGACGACGTCTCTGACGACAACGACGACGACGACGACGACGACGACGACGACGACGATGACGACGAGTAGCACGATCTCGCGCCGCGCATGAGTGTCAGCTCGTCGTCGCCCTCTTTCTTTGGTTCTGGTACGGGATAGTCCTCGGTTTTGGTTCGTAGCGAGCGTTGGTTTTCTTACTTGGAGTATCTATTGGTCACTGCCTGGGAATCCTTGATGGACACCTCCTTGGAATCCTCATTGGGCACCTCTCTGGAATCCCCAATAGGCACTTCCTTGGAGTCCTCGGTGGGCACTTCCTTACAGTCATCGGCGGGCACTTCCTTGAACCCCTCAGCGGGCACTTCCTTGGAGTCGCCGCCGGTCTTTTCCTTGGTCTTCATCTCTTGCGAGTTTATCTTTTCGAATAGGGGTAGGAGAGGTTACCGAGGGGGCTCTCCCAAAAGTTTTTGCTTTGGTGTCGTTTCTGGTTTAATGAGGGCTATCCCAAGAGTTCATGCTTTGGTGTCGTTTTTGGTTTAGTAATGTTTAATAGAAAATAAAAAAGCGTTCGCGCCCCAATCACTGTATCATGTTCGCTGTCGTGATATGCTATCGCATTACACAGACACCTCAGGGCAGACGTCTTCGTCGTGTGTCGTGTCTAGGCTGTATTGATGAGGTGTGACTTGACCTAGTATGTCTCCAATTCAAACTCATAATATCGAAGTCCAGTCCTCATTATCATATATCATTATCATCCCACGACATGCTGTAGCACGACACAGACCCATATTGATCTTGTACGGGAACTTGTGTGGAAAGTCGACATTGGAAAAAGCGTGTAGTCCCATACTTTTTATTTCGCGTACACAGTCTAATTTACGTACCATCAATCACTTCGTCTCCATGACCGCGTGAGGATGAGTGTCTATACCATTCATCTCAGATTAGATGTGGCTAGTGAAAGTGGCGTCGCCGCCAAGCTTCGTGGCGCATCGAACATCTACAGCGTAATGCATTCGGCGCATACACTGACCAGCAATATACCGCCTCTGTCACCACGACTATACCTGTTTTATCGCAAGTCAAACCAGCTGCTTCATTTGCCTTGGGAGAAATACACAGACCTCGCACAGTAGACCTCAAGCCCACCAAGATCATGCACGCAGCGACCTGGATAAAGATGATCGCAGGGTAAGTCCGCTCTCGTCGCATCTCTGGCCAGCATCTAACAATACCCAGCGGCGGCGCTCTCTGCATCGGTGGTCCAGCGTTGATATACTACGTCACGCCGTCAGAGGAGGAGTTGTTTATGGTACGTTATCTTTTTCATCAATCTCTTGCCACTTGTGCAGAATAATCTGTCCGGGTGGAGAGATATGGGCTTGCGAAGACCAGTTTTGGACGGAAGGCTGACGGTCGCAATAGAGATATAACCCAGAACTCCAGCGCCGGTCACTGGCGAATCGACAGGAGCGACAGGAGGATTTCGATAACTTTGTGAATCGCCTCAAGCAGTACTCCAAGAGTGATAAGCCGAGTATGTTTTCATGTCGTTTCTTAACCCCATATCTCTTTCTCTCTTATCAGCCTATTTCAATCTATTCCCTGAACAAATGTCTCGACGGCAGTCGATTCCAAAACTCATCAAATCGACCTACCTCATACGAGAAGCACAACTAACGATCACAAGTCTGGAATGTCTGGGAAGCCGAAGCAGAGAAATTGCGTGAACAAGCGTCGGCGCAGAAGTTGGCTGATTACAGAGCGGCGGAGGAAGCGGCGCAGAGGAGAAGAGATGAAATCAAGAACTCTATTCGCTAAATTCTGTTACTCCTACGATATGCTTGAACCGACCGCGCTGGTCGCCTGAAGGATATCCGGCAGCTACTATGGATGTACATCGGGACGACTACGAGTAGGCTGGTTGATTAACTGTGGGTCGGGATAGGGCGGCAATGCACATTGCAGGTCAAGGGGTTCGGATTATCAGGGCTGGGATGGGATGGAGTGGAATGTATCATATCTGGCGTATCTGATGGCGTTATGGTTGACATCGCTGACATCGCAAATCATGCTCTTCTCTCCCCCTGTCTCGACTTGTGGTTCTTGACCCATCTTACCATTTCCTCAATACTCTCTAATCATCTGCGTTCACCAGAGTGCAGTCGTCGTCGTGAGCGCCTTCAGCGACGTCGGCCTCCGCATCGTTGTCATTCTCTTTCTCATCGCGATGCTTTCTCTTGTGGCCAGTACGCTGGTCATTGACCGGAGCTGCGGCTGGTGACACGCCTTGATCGAACAGCTGCTGACCGTTGAAGAAGACTTGGAATCTATCCGACATCTTCATCGATTTGATCTCGATGCCTTCACTGGCTGTGATGCGGAGTGTCGTGTCGGTTATGTTATACTCGACTTGTCCCTTGGCTACGAACCCGTCGATGTTGAAAGAAGGTGTGATCGTTTCCTGGCCATGAGACTTGGCTGGGTGGGCCCTCGCTCTTTTTGCGGTATGATGGTTGCACACAGAGTCTGCAGGTCCTGGGTAGGTGGAGTCGAGTAGCAACTCGGCAGGGTTGACTCCGTGGGTGTTGTCAGACGCACTTGTCTGGTCCTCAACTACCTCATCTTCATTGTTTGACGTTACGTCCTCGCCATCGTTCTCAATCACGTCGTCTTCCATCTCTTCCTCATCCTCGTCTTCGTCTGGCTCGTGTGGGTTGAGTCTATGGATCTCAGCCGCTTCGACAGCTTCGTCGTAAGTACCTATCCATCCCCTGGGCAAGCCGTCTACGTTTCTGATTCGGACCATGTCCCTGCACACATTTAATCGAGGTCTGCCACTCAAAGTATAGTAACAGAGAGCAGCTTTTCCACTTTTGATCCTCTTGTTCCAGTAAGTTCTCGTTTTCATCTCAAGGTGAAGCTCCTTGTCGCGAGCAGAGAGTTTGTCGTACGTGGTCTTACTCGTCCAAGACTTGTATCGCTGATTGTAATTTTTCTTGTCATCTTTGATGGCTTTTGTCAGGTCAGGCCAATCGGCTGTGTTTTGTGTCATCGTGGCAGTGGGTTTGGAAACCGAAGCGACAAAGCTGCGTAGGCTGCTTCTAGCTTGAATGGCTTCTTGTAATGTCATGGAATTGGAAGAATCTTCGCAGGCGTCTGGGAGATGTTGTTAGTAGGAAGTCGCGTCATGGAATATTGATGGCTGCCTACGGTCCACCTCGCGACTGCCACTTCGATCACTTTCGCCATCGCCATCGCCAACGCCATCGTCATCGCTGTCAACGCTCGTAGGCGTCGGGTATTTCAGTTTTATCAGCCTCTGAGTCTTCATTGTCATCCTCTTCCTCTTTTTTGGCGACTTTTCGACTTCTAATTCATGCCATGCCTGTTCATTTTGTTCTCTCTCTTCTCTCTCTTCTTGCTCGATAACGTACTCCATGGCGTCCTCGATAGTCTTCCTCATATGCGCGGCGTGCATCAGCTTACGAATGGGTCTCGTAGAGCCGAAAACATCTTGCATGCGGCGGACTTTTTCTCGGATTGTCGCATCTGCGATGTCGTCGATAGAAATGTCATTCACCAGCAATGCTTTAGAAGGTAGATTGTGACGTTGTGGCTTGTTCCTTCTAGACAATCTACCATATGCACCCGCCATGTCGTCGGACCTCGAGGTCAATGTGCCGTGTGCAAATTCTGAGGTCAGGCTCTTGAACTTGGCCATACTTTCCTGAGCTGTGGAGTGCATTTGCTGAGGAGCCAAGGCTAAGTTTGCTTCTTTGCTGGTTTCAGTAGCCGTCTCAAGAACAGTGGATAGGCCTGACGACGAAGGACTTGACGGTGGTGCATGGCGAGTTTCTTTGCAAGCTGCTAGCTCAGCGCCACCCGTTCGCCGCCAATCATCATAGTTCAGTGTTTTGTGGTCCTTACGAGCCATGACTTGCCGACGTGTTTCTGCTGAACACCGTGAAACGAATAGAGACATGCGCCAATCATCAAAGCTTGGTATATTGTGGTTCTTACGAGCCATGACTTGCTGGTATTGTTCTGCTGAACAAGGTGGAACCTATAGAGACATGCAGTCGATGACTCCAATGATTGTTCCTTTGGTATCCAGGAAAAGCCAAGAGACTGGTAGTGTAGTTGGAAGTCTCAGATCAGTGCAAGGGCAGTTGTAGGTCCAAGTGAAAGGCGATCGTGCAGGTGAGTGGAAGAAGTGGAGTGGATAGACGCAGAGATGGTTTCGTTATCGAGCTTTACCTGATACAACGAGGAGGTAGCCTCTAGAGTGAGACCCGACGTGTAGAGCCAAGTGAGAGACCAGAGTCCCGAAAAACAAGATCGAGGTAAGAACTTGTAAGTGCAAGCAAAATAGAAGAAAGAGCAGTGATGTTGTGAGGAAGGGCTGGGAAGTGCTTGAGGCAGTCAAGCAGCGGGCGAACCACAGGTGAATGGATGGTATCGTATTCAATTCCTTATGAGGGAATGTTGCTGAAGTAGGTAAAGTGAGCGGGGCAAAACAGACCTCAAGAGCCAGTGGATGGTTGACCCAAAGTACCGGCTGGCGAGGTGAAATGCTAGGCTGCTTATGTACTGTCTTGAGGCGAGGTACTATGAGAGTGGCAACCATGAGGCGAGGTTGACTGGAACGTGAAGTAATCATCCATTAGACTCGCTTTATCTACAGAAAAGTAAGCTCGCTCAGCTCATGCAAGGGTATCATATATCTCCATCAATCTCATCTCACCACTGAGACCTTCTATCGTACAACCTAGTCATCAAACACACTACGATTGAAGAACCTAGTCATCGGTCTCGCAGCCTCCATTCCAATCATGCGCCCCAATTCATCAATACTGGCGTTCGCGACCTCGGACAGACTACCCATCTCGAGGACCAGCTTCGTAAGGTTCTTCGGATTCACACCAGGAACCATACGCAGCATGTTCTGCGGCAGCTCATTGAACGTTCGTGTCTCGGGATCATCGCCGGTGTCGAGACCGATATTGACAGCGCGCACCGGGTCAGGTTCTTCTTGCTTATTCTTCAGCTCTTCGAAGATCTCGGCTGTCTGGTATGGCGACGAGGACCAGATGATCTTGAGACGCGGGAATGCGATGGTGAGTTGTACGATTTTGGTGTGCAGGTCTGAGTTGTGCATGGCAGCGGATCCGACCGAGGCGGAGAGGTCGGCAAAGGGCTCGAGGGTGAAGGATTTCTGCTGGTCGAATTCGATGAGCAGCATGGGGTATTTGTAGTGTTGCAGCATTACTTCTGCTTGGTGGTAGAGACGGCCGCTGGCGAAGGAGGAGATCAGATCGCTGACCGACTTTCGCTCGATGGCAATTTCTGGTGTCAGGACGTAGTCGCCGACTGTCAGCATACAGGGTACCACGACCATGCTACGGCCGTGGAGAAGCGAGGGAAGAGATGATCTAAACTCTCGGACATCGACGACGACTCGTGGTGGTTCTGCTGTAGCTGCCAGGCGTCCACCACCTGCGATACGGGTGTTGACTGTGCGAAGGAAAGACTCTTGAGGATCCAGACCAGATGTGTCGTGTGTGAGTGTGACAGCCATGCTGCTCCTTTCCCGAATCAGCTTTGTAAAGGCGTCCTTTTCTCGTCGAACAGCGTCGAGATAGCGTCTCTCCTCGACACTGTTACCGTAGTACATGAAATACACTCGGAGATTTCGGTCCGCATGACTGCTTCGATAGACCTCGACACGTCTGATGAACGCAGCGTCAGGCTCGTACATGATGACATATCGTGGCTTGACCTCTGCTAGAACATGTTCGTCCATGTCGCCATCATAGGGATGAACAACGATCAGGTCTTTCATGTCGTAGAGCTCAAAATAGACATCCATGTCATCAAGCGGATCTGCGCCAATTTCGGCCTTTTGAGCAGCTTCAGCTTCGGTGGGTGTAAGATCAGCCATGAGACTTGCAATATGTGATTCTTTGTCGCCTGCGACCTGGATCACACCACTTGCAGTTCGACTCGGCATGGCGGCAACGGCAGAACCTCCTCGAATTCGACGTCTCTTGTTGGCAGGACCACTCGGTCTTCCCTTGTCACCAGGACCTTTGCGGTAGTCTGTCACTCCATTAATGGCTTTTTGGTTCTCCGAGAACAGCGTGGAGCTGACCCTGTTGAAATCCCGCTTCCAAGCAAGATAATGTCTGAGTTTTCGGCGCATCATGGGTTTCGCGTTTGGTTTGCCCGGAAGGATTTCATGACCATCTTCGGCATCTGCGTCATCAGGCATCGTTCGCATGGATTGGAGGTATTCTCGAATCTGACTTGCGACTCCCCGGTCTCCGCACATGACAAGAATGGTCTGATTGGACGAATCTTGGGGCGAAGGGTTGAAATACATGTCGCCTTCAATCTCTTCCAGAATCTCGGCCAGCAAAGCCCACTTTGGCTGCTCCTCGAGGACAGCGTGGAGTGATTCTGGGATGCCAAAGTTGCCTGTCTGTCCATCAGCCATCTTCCCCGTGTAGACCCTCCTCTTTGCCGTGTCGAAGATGGTATGTGCAGCGTCGAGGAACAACCATGGGGACTGGTTCTGTCGCGTCGATCCGGGCGGAGGAGATGATGCTGCGAGGACTGTGTCGAGATATCTGTTGAGTTTGACAGCGTCGTACGAGACCAAGTAATGCAGAATGCTCCTGAGCAGGGCTAGATCGCGAACTATTTGCTTAGTCCGGAAGCTCGTTCTGTGCCAAACAGGGTTGAGCTGTCGTCGAATCATGCCGTCAAAGTTGCGGTGTAGCGCACTGTCATCACTCCAGTCCTCGACGTCCAGACCGGGGTTTCCTTTCTTTAACTCCCCCACGCTGACCATGATACATTCGAGTACGGCGTTCTGTATATCCTTCATAGCCTGGGTCATGGGCAACTCCAGCTCAATGACCTCGGCCTTTCTCTTCCCTTCCAGAGATTGCGCGACAGTGGCATGATATCGTGGATAGAGTGCAGGTTTCCGGAGGAACAGGTTACGCATCATTGTCGAGAGCGGCGAAAAGCCACTCGTCAGAGGCTCCGGAGCATCGGAGAAAGCCTTGAGGAAGCCACTCTTGTTCTTCTGTCTGTATGTGCGTACGATGAAGGCTTCTGTAGCAGTCGCGATAACCTTTTCGGCATGCAGCACGACCAGTCCTGTGACGACAGAGGGATCCAGAACGCCTGATAAGAAGTCGACGATCAAGATTTGCGATGTGATGCTGAATATGCCTCCTCTTGCGTAAAGCTGTTGTCGCTTATCCACAGTCAGGAGCTCGGTGTTGATCAGCGTCAATCCACGACATTTTGGCGAAGCACTGATGGCGGCATGCTCTGCCAGTGCCTCCCCAATCCAGCCATTCTCCCTCTCATCCGCACCGACAAGGATAACAAGACTGTCTCCAGCGGCGTCATAGGCGTGTAGGAGGTTTGTGACGATGCGAAGGAGGCCGAGACCGCGGGCGATGACTACGAGCTCATCCTCCTCTCGAAGTTCACGAAAGATGTCTTGCTGAAACTCCTGTGATTGTAGTGATCAGCGGTGAATCTTCGATGAGAAGTCGGACGGATCGTACGAGTGGTAATGATAGCTTGACCGGAGGAGCAGAGTTTTCGTTTTCAGGCATCGATGCGCCTATCTCAACATCGGAAGATCAAGTCACACGACGTAGATATGCTGATACTTACCTTATTGCTCGAGAGATGGACAAGCACACGCGTTCGTGCCGCGTTCAGCAAGTGAAATGACGAAGATCTGCAGTACGGCAACCTCCGCATTGGTTCGGGAAGGCCCCGTTCGCACGGGCCTGACTCCGTAAAGACCGGGGATAACAAGCTCGGATCGGCGCCCGAGACCGTTGCGTCTACGACTTCATGCAGTGATTTGTATACCGATATTATGTTCGCATCATGGTTACTGTCGCAGCAGTCCTATTGTTCTGGGGAAAAATCGCACCATTTTACTCGGGGATGTACCGTTGATCGCTGCACAAATTTGGCAATTTAATTGCACACCATAGCAGGGATGAACTCGGTGTTTTTTTAACGCTGCAATCCTTCAGGAACACATGCAGGATTGGAACGCTCTGATTGATTGACAGAACCTGAGCTTGAGCGCAAACAAGACAACTTGCAGAATGTGATAAGTTAGTATCTCGAGTTGCGCGTAAGCGCGACAGAACACTGGGTCCACCACTCTGGCAAATGAAGCAGGACAAGATGTGGAGTGTTAATATCATGCCAAGGCCAGGGCAGCTGATACCACGCATATTGTATGTTGTTATGCATGAAGTACCTGCTGCTTATAGCGGCTTCTATCCGCTTTCCGAGCAAGCATGCGTCGTATTGATCGTATTCGGCTGTGAGTACTGCGCGGTAACGAGTGGAAAGGAGAGAGCAAGACTCCCGATCTAGGGAGCTGCGTGCTGTGTCGGCAGCAGGATGTGAAGAGGTGTGGAGATCGACCAGTTATAGCGAAGCGGTGGATGCAGCTTGGTCTCAAGACGAAAAGCCGTGCTCCGGGTTCCTTCAGCCACAGATAACGTATGGTGGAATGGTTCGGTTAGGAAAGAAGATGGCGTGCCGTGCCGTGCTTATCAATGGCATCACGTCCAGCATTCAAGAGGACACTGTGTTGTTCCGGCGCCAATCTCAACTCATTATGCGAGGACATGCATGCCGTTCAGCTGGACTGTAATCAGCCTCGTGGGCTACATGACAGCGATGTATCTAATAATTACAGATACGTGCATGTATAAGCATGAGTTGGCGAGTCATGGTACGGAATGTCCAAGGATCTCCACGAGAAAGTGCCTCGGCATATGTTGCAGAAGCGGACAAGTCGACCCGGCAGAGGCGTGCGATGCGTTGTCCGGCATGCAGTGGTGTGTTTCGAAGCTAAGCCCGCTGAGACTGTAGGGCAGCATGATGGATCACTGACGTTGGTGGCCGGTTAAGGAGAAGACGAGCCGCTCGAGGGAAGGTTAGTGGAGTTCGAGGTTGCATGAAGAAGGATTAGTAGGGTTCGATCTCGAAACCCAGAGGGAATGCAGGTCCGGATCGAAGAGCGGAATCTACCCGTTGCAGTTTGCTCCACTGTTTCGACGTGACGTGACCAGTCTGATTGGTTGCTGTGCGCGGGAGGGTGAGACTACGAGACGGGAGCTCAGACTTCACTTCGCCTTTCACCCATAAGTTAATCAAATCCGACCGGCTATGCAAGATACCGTATTTGCACTTCAACGACCTAACCGAAAAAGTAGGTGATCTGAACGTCGTCTCTGCCACACCAAGTATGGTCTATTCAAGGTAATGATAGCTGTGATCTTCAAATGACACAACCATGGCGATATGATCACCTACATAAAGTACCAGTCAGGACTTAGTTCCTGCAGTATCATGCACGCACGTGATGTCAGACCAAGTTGTTTCTCGAAGCCGTTTCCACCCTGTCGATGTTGAACCAGTGACATACACTGACGCGATACCGTAGCTGCTGACTCGCGTGGTGTACCATACCGCGGAAGCGGGCCAGAGAACATTCAAGGCAGGTGAGTGGCTGATAAGTTCCAGCATTAGAAAGGGGAAGAAATCTCCACGACAATATGCGGACACCAAGGCTCGAGGTCCCGACGGTTTGGAATACAGTAATGCAGTCATCCGTGGATATCATGCCCCTTTGCTTTTGGACCATGCCCGATCATGCCCTTGATACTGGACACGGCAAAGTCGTATATGTTCTCCATATCGGGGTGTCGGTGGCTGATGATCGTGTCTATCAGCTGCTCTTCGTCTTGCGCCACAGTCGAATTCACCGCTTGCACGTAGCGGTGGTACAACTCCATACTGCCTGAGATCGCCGGAAAGTAGTCTTGTGCGCTTTGCGACGGTCCCACCCTGATACCCGCAAAAACCATGTCTTGCTCTGTTGTTCCGTAACTGGAAGAGGTCGAGGATGTCGTGTTGGCGACGTAAGTAGCTGTCCCGTTCTGGGTAGTGATTAAAGACGCGCCTTGAAAACTCGGATAAATAGCGTGTAGCTGTGCTGCTGTGGAAAATGACTCGAGTCCAGATGGAAATACGGGTTCGCCAAAGACTTCTACCGTCTTGCCGCGGTTGACAGTGGCCGAGATTGTAAAGTTATCGGCGTCTGTCGCGTAAATTGACATAGCGTACAGTGGGTAATGCACACGTCTCGAGTATCCACTTGACGAGACGTCGTAGCCACTCGTGCCCTGAACATTGGTCTGTGTGTTTCCTCGGTCTGTGTAGTTGCCCTTATTAGAGAAGCTCAACCGCTGACTCCAGTATACATGTTGAGGGCCGCCAGACGTGTGGATGGTCGAGGAGATCCAGAGGTACCTCTCTACATTGATTTGATATGCCAATGTCTGGTTCGTACCGTTGACGCCACTTCCCGTGGTGGATGTGACGGACACAGATGGTGGGGCCACATGGCGGACCGAGTCGCTGCCTGTCGTGATGTGGTTCTCTGAATCTAGCCAGATGAATACCTGTCCGCGGTCAGTTCCGATTGTACATGAATCCTTGACCACATACCTTTCCGGTCACCAGCCAGTAACTTTCTGTCGCGTTGGACAGCTCAGCAGAGCCGCGACCGTTATCGTCAAGACCAGAGACGAGTATGGTAAAGTTGTGGCTCTTTCCATCACAGAGTATTGGAAGCCATGGGGTGATGTCAATCTCGTCCTCTTTCATATCAAACGCGTCGATTCCCACAATTGGTCGCCAGAGGCCAGGCACGACCCCACCGGTGAAAATTACAGGGAACGGCCAGGCGACTCCAGCAAGCATGCCGTCGATCAAGACCTGGACCTCTCTAGAAGGGGAGTAGCCGTACAACGGGCCACTTTGAGGAAAGGTGTTGACTTGAGACTGCAGAACATTGCTCCACCAGAACTGGCCGTATTAGCGAGATGCCGAAAGGTATCTGAATACAGAATGCATATTACCTCTTCCTGTCCCTGCCCGGTCGCGGCTACAGTGAAAACCGCTCTACGAACGTTCCGAGGCAATGTCAAGAGACTGCTTGCCGTGTCGGGAGGAACAGTAAAGACACTTGCAGCGTTGGCTGCAGCCTGTTGTGCAGAAACAGGCAGGATCACATCAGCAGGGCTAGTCGCGTCGGGTGCGGAGAAAAAAGAGGCCGTGAGCGTGACGTTGAAGGCAGCAGTGTAGGTGTCATCCACTAGGTTGCCAAGATCAAAGATGATCTTCTGAGGTTGCTTGAATAACGAGAGATAATTGGTCACGTCCTGTGTTATCGCCTTCGGTCAGCGACGGGCTCAAAACGGACGTCGTTGTACCGTCGTGCATCACGGTGGTTACTCACTTTGAGGTATGTCCATTCGATTCCCGTAGCGGTTGGCTCCGCAGTGCTTGTTCGTAGGATCTCAATGTCACCAAAGTAAACAATTCCGAGACGGTCGAATTGCCGTCCGGCAGAGACTACAGTCAGATTCCAAGTCACACGGTTGAAGGCGCAGGACGGCGGCTGGTAGTTGGCTGTAATTGGTTAGCGTTTCATGCGCGCCTTGATCGTCTTCACAAAAGACACACCAATGTATGGCTGTCCGTAAGAATATGCAAATGAGTGGACGACCAATGTTTGTGAACAGGCCGTGGTTTTGGTATTGGCAAGAGCTACGGAACCATCGATGGAATATTCGCCATCCATCAGGTCCAACGTGTCGCCGGGGCTAATTGTAAGCACGGGGGGATAAACTTGGAAGACTCGAAGCAGTGGTGGGGCTGAGCTGTCTGCAGCATTCTTGATCAAGGATGGGGCTTGAGAGTCGACTAAACCTACTGAACCGTCAAAGGGTGCAGACCGTGCAGCAGCGCTCCCCAATACCAAATCCAAATTCATTTTCAATTTCAAGCGGGACAAGTCACCGCTGATCCGCCGAGTGTGAATGCCGAGAAAAGCCACCAGTGATACAGCAACAGTGATCATGCAGACTGCTTTGACCAGACTGCGTGCTCGGCCGACTCCACGACCGACCCTTTGCGAACAGCCAGCGCCCTTGGATCCCCTGATCATGCCCGTGCCCGATATCTCCCTGTCGTCATTTGCAGGATTCTGTCCTGTCCAGTCAAAAATGGTATTGGGGTCGATGCGGCCCATTGAGCTGAGATGGAATGATGCAGAACAGTGCACTGCGATAATATGCAATGTGAATTCGAAATAATACCGAAATGAAAACCAAAGTCGCAAATGCCGAGTGTTAATGTAAAGATGCAGTCGTGGATGTTGGTATTTGATTTTATGGTCGATCCGATCCTCCCGCAACCGTGCGGAGTAATGTGGTGGTATCTTGAACTATCTTCGATGACTATCAGAAAACAGTCAGTAATGTCTTTGTCAATTGATTTGCAGCGATGAATAATGTATCATGGGTGCGCGGGGACGGTACGCACAAGGAAAGTCGTTAAAAAAGAGCAGCGCCACTATGACATGTCGGTATCTGATCCTCGGTGGCTCCTCCAGAAGCGATCGATGGCCTTTTCTGTGATTTCCGACTCCCGGAAGCGGTAGATGTAGAAGTTGAAGAGTGCAAACTCATCTCTGTCCATGATGTAGGTGTTTGGTTTCGCTTGGAGTCGACGCCATACAGCCTTGACTTGATCTTCGAGGAAGTTGGTAATTTTGCTGTCAACATCCTCTTCCGAGTTGCGGGCTAACCAGAGGGCAGACTGGATGTCGAGGTCTCGACTCATATCGAATGGGTACGAGTCGCGTGATAACGGTGATGGTGATGGTGATGAAGATGGAGAGACACTTGACAAGGGTGGTGATGGCAGCGTGTCAATGGCCATCTGATCTTGCCGGCAGCCGCTGTCATATATGAAACTGGTGTTCCGAGGCTTGGAGTAGCCCGCCATAGTCGTCGTTGCCGTGATGTATCGAAATGTGGCTAGTAGGTGTGATGTGTGCAGTAGCAAAAGCACTACGAAGATAGGCGACAAGTAGGTGGGAGTGATGTAGGCAGGCAGGTGGAGATCAGGGTAAAGTGAGGACGGCAATGTACATACCACGTGGACGAATGAGAGTTATTAAATATCAGCCTGCGAATAGAGTTCGGCCGAGCATGTACAGATGTTTGGATAACCCTTGCTAATCCTGGTGGTGAGACTGGCAGTCGGTGGTGGGTGCATTGACTTGCAGTATCAGACCAACAAGCATCGGATAGGGTTATATAGACGGTGGACGGTTGCATCGACGCCACCTCACGAGACGGGGGAACGGTCGGAGTCAATGTCAATGACTAGCGGAGGTAATTGAACACTGTTAGAGAATCAAAGTCTATCCGCGAACCGAGAGACTCAAAGGCTCGAGCCATGGATCATGCATCAGCCGTAGCAAACTTAACAATGGAGAAAATCCGGTGGATGGCAGCCGAGCATGCACGGCGGACATGTGGACAGGTATGGCACACTGCGGTAAAGCATACGGTACATCTTGTGCTACGAGGTTCGCAAGGTATAGAGCATAAAGAACAATCATGACGAAGCGATTACGGGCTGGAGCTGTAGAGGCGGCACAGCGAAAAGTGATAGCCACGTCCAGTCAAAGTAACGACGACGTTCAGCCCTTGGTGGGGTCGATCTCAGTGTGGAAATCCCCCTTTCGAAGTCGTCCGAGTTACTCCAAGTTACGCTTCCATGTCTTCGCGCTCTGGAGCATGGGGCCTTCAGCATGGGGCCTTGTGAAACCTTATCAAGACGGTAGACAAAGTCTTTTGCCGGCGCCGGATGGCGAACCCTGGATGAATAGGCCAACGTCTGCTAATCATCTTAGAACAGGGCTCGCTTATAAGGTTATGGAAAGCACCCGTCCAGAATACCTTAAGGATGTATAACGATCTGTCCCGGAAAATATAACAGCTGTGATATTACTATAAGAGTGTAGACCGATATGCGTAGGCATATTAGAATAGGTATGCAGTGCGACACGTCGGCCGATGATCCGACAATAACCTTGCATGGGGTACATGCGTATGCTGCAATGCAAGGTGAATAAGAATAATTTGGATTGTACACAGCGTACTGGACAGGCAATTTACCTTATTTAGTCGTGACTCTTGTCATGCCCGTGCCTGCAAGCCACGCACGAGAATTAGCCTGCATGCCACGAGTCAGCCGGTGAAGTGACAAACCTTCTTTAGTCACTTGTCAAGTTGATAAAAGTCAATCGACGTCTTTCGGGCATCTTTTGTCTGAGCGTGCGACGATAGCAGACAATTAAGCTTTGAGATCGAACGCTGGGCCGTCACACTCGACTCGAGGAGAGATTGCTATCTCGTGAGCTTGACTCACTGAATTCATTTTTTTCGCTGTGGCTCGTCCCGGAGAGTTTCCGCGTTCATGTTTGTGCCTTTTGAGTTCTCGAGGCCTGTAACTCGAAGCTACATGTTGAAAATTGCGAGGAAGAGAATGTCATTCGAGTAGAATAGGACCGATGGAGGAAGGATTCGGATCAGCTGAAACTGAATCCAGACCTACACTTTCATCCGGCAGTTCGTTCATCCAAAGATCCAAACGTTGTTTGATATTGGCTGGACGTTGGCATTCGACGCGACGGACGTGCATGTCCATGTCGCAAAGTGTGTGCATTCGGCTCTGTGTATCGGATCCGGCTCGAAGCTGTCCTGTCTTTTAATAGGGGAACGGTAAGCTACCGTGCAGGCCTGCACTACTACCGCAGCTTCCCGGAGATGCCGAGCGAGGGTTCAAGATTAAACATCTTGTATGCTCGTGCATTTCGTGCATACATTAACACAGTCTGTGATGGTATGGTTTGATGATTCGCAGTTTCTTCGACGAAATACGACACGAAGTATCTTTGCGATAACTCTCGTGAACTGGCTTTTATTACGGGCGTATGGACAGAGGGTTTCGAGGCTGAGTTTCTGAGTTCGTGATGAGACAACTTGACAAGGCCTTTGGACCGATGGAGGATTGACGGCAAACTTTAACAAATAGCAGTAACCTTGACATCCTGCCTGCCGTCAGAGATCATCAGTGGGAATAACAAATGCTACTTAAAACCGTGTGCCCAAATTCGAACAGGAATATTGACAAGATGCAAGGTCGAAGGATGCAATGCTCTGACCTGGAACGAGATCGTCCAAATTGTCAATCTGTGCTTCTGATTTAGCCGTCGTTTGGTCGACGACTAGTCTTTCCTCGACCAGCACATGTGAACGTCCCACGAGGTTCTGAATCGTTCCAGAAGGTTATCGAGCCACATGCTTGCGAGGTTCACGGTTTGCATGCGTACCACGGTCATCTCGACGCCGAACCGGTGTCGCATACAGACTTTGAGACTTTGGAACCTTGGATTTGAGGCACTTTCAATGACCGCGTGGAAGGTGGAAAGTTTGTATCAAATACCTCATCAGTCGGCCGTTGCAGGGATGGTGGTCGCAGGTGGCACTGGCAGCATGGTCACGCTCAGATAGAGTTTGTATTATCGGGTGGGGTTTTAGGTTACGGTATGTGGATGGACGAATGAATGGAGAAATAATGAACGAGCAAGAAAACGGCAAGCACAGCGGTAGTCAGGGACAAGACGTTTGATGCACTGGATAGATCTGAAGGCCTCGAACTTGATGGAGGAGAAGCATGAGGTGAGGTGGTCAAGGTGATGTCCCACTTCAGGTTGTTCCAGGCAGCAGCCATCACGTGATATGCTGCAACGGACCGACCCGCCGCTTACCCCGCGCTCATCGGCGTTCCTGAGCTATTCGCGCCGATGACAACTTTTGAAGTCATGAACCAGCGTTGGAAACAAACACAAGTCCACCACCACGAACAGCGTCAGCAGGCATCCAATCGACATACACAGAGCTCAAGCTCATCACACAGAGCCTCTGAAAGACAACAAATATCAAACATGGAGTTCCTAGCGCTCACAAGACACCGTTTGGCCAACCCTACTCTCGCCCCTCGACTCCTCCAAAAAGTGTCCAATCGCTCACTACCGCATCTGCAAACACAACAAACATCTCTCTACCATCGTCTCAAATCAGTCCACCAACCACAGCCTCTTCTCCGCCGCCTGCGCACCCCACGACAAACACAGCGCCGCTACAACAGCAGCAAGCCCTCCGAGCCCTCCCCAAACGTAACTCCCAATCTCGGGAGCCCACAACCAGCGACCCTCTCCGCGCGCCTGAAGCAGCTCTCGCGCGAATACGGCTGGACAGCACTGGGCGTCTACCTCGGGCTGTCCGCACTCGATTTCCCCTTCTGCTACCTCGCCGTACGACTCCTCGGCACCGACCGCATCGGCTACGCAGAGCACGTCGTGGTCACCGGCTTCTGGTCGCTGGTGGGCCTGGTGGTGCCGTCCATGAAGCCCAGCGATCGGGCATTGGCGAATGAGACCGAGGCGCAGGTCAGAGAGGGCGCGAAGCATACCGATGGCGGCAAGGAGAACGCGAGTCTTTGGACCCAGTTGGTGCTGGCGTATGCGGTGCATAAGAGCTTGATTTTCTTCAGGGTGCCGCTTACGGCGGCCGTGTTGCCGAAGGTGGTTAAGACGCTCAGGGGTTGGGGCTGGGATGTTGGGAGGAAGATGCCCAAGGTGCCGAAGATTGGGAAGAAGCCGTCGGAGTAGCTTGTACAGGGACGCGATTGTACCTTGCGAAATAATGGCTGATTTAGAGAGACAAAGCTTTGTCTACGGAAGAGAAGAGAACTTACAGCGCAAGCGCGACTGGAGGGCCCGACGTGTACGATCCGGGCGGAAGTGTTTGAATATTTGTAAAATCTAGCGAGCATGTCACAATAATCTGCCAGGGCGGCGAAGTACAGATACTCGACTCAAAATGTAACAACAGCGCGCATACGCGCGAAGGAGTATCTTCATCAACAATCATAAAATCATTATCTTTAATTTCCCACGGCCATACACGCATGTTCAGCACACCGACAATCGCAACCAGCCTCACTACAGCCAGCTTCGAGGGTGTCATCCTTGTGTCCGTCTGAATCAGCCTCAAGCCAACTTCGCAAGCACTCCAAATGCGCCGCATGCCCGCACGCAATGCAACTCTTATACAGACCCGTCACAGGCTCCTCGCAGATCGAGCACGCAATCAATCGCAGTCCGACACCGCATTTTCCACACCTGTTCTCTCCACCCACTGGCGCGCTGGTCTTGCAGCGGCTACACGTCCGCACGAGCTGCAGGCCTTGCTCGCTCTCCTGCTGCTGCGGCCTCGCGTCGAGTTTCGTGACGGTGAGGGTATTTTGACTTGCTGCGTCGTTGAAAACAGGTTCCCCTCGAGTGGCCAGGTAGCCAGCGTTGAATTTGCGAATCTCGTGGGCGGCTACGTCGAGGCCCCAGATCTCCAGCATCGTGGCGTACGAGTCGCGGTAGGCTGCGTAGATGCCTCTGCGCTCGTGGTCGGGGTTCAGGAGCGGTACGTCGAGGCCGCCTTCGTCGTCGAAGAGGGATTGGTTCTTGAAGGATACGCGCACGCTTTGATCGGGGGGTGTGGACACTTCGTCTTCGTCCGTTGTCGAGCCGTCGGATGCGTCCGCTAGTTCTTGCGCCAGGTAGGAGCGGCGTATTGTTGCATTGCTGCCGTGCATCGTGGAGGCAGCCCAGGTCAAGCTGCCACTTGGATTCGAAGCAACGGATGAGGCGAGGTTTTCTTCGCCACTAATTCGCTTGCGTTGAGGTGGTGACGAAGAGAGCTGGAATGGTCGTGACCATACCGAGGCTGAGAAGGATGAAGTTGCGCTGTTTGGACCTGGCACCTTGTTGTCTGGACTGGCGGACATAGATTGCACTGCGGCCACTCGATGGCTGCTGGATCGTGAGAGTGACAAAGGCGGTGTCGACGCTAGTGAAAACGGCGTCGTCGGCTCACTCGGTGGTGGACTACGTATCTCCCTGAAGCCCTCCATCGATGAGTAGGACCCATATGCGCTGTTCGAAGCTCTGGAATGGACTGGTGAAATGTGCACAGATAGCAGCGGGCCCTTAAGACTCCTTGCGACCTCCTCGGATGCCAAATATGGCAGGGACTCTCCTGGTAGACGCATCGAGTCTAGTCCTGAAAATCGTCCCAGTGCGGGTTGTGTTTGGTATGGCGCATGCACTCCTGCATTGGCGAGCACACAAGACATCATTGCCAACATCTGAACGTCAGCAGTTTTCTCGAAGCTTTCGAACAGACAGCGGATCAGCCAGGATTTGCCCAGCGGATGGTTCCCCCACTTAGTATGTCCTCGGAACAGAGGATTGATAACCTCCTGTGGCTCGTCGAACGAAAGAGCCATTCCAGGGTGCTTCCTCTTTATCTCTTTTAATTGACGCTGGGCCATTACCAGGACGCTCTCACTATCCTTTCTTTCTAGTTTCCGTAATGGAACTTCGTCACTGAGTATTACACCGAGCAGTTTCCACACATCCGCTATGCCTGCGAAGCTGTTCTTGGAGGCAACATCGGCATTGTTCTGGCACACTGTCTGGCTTTCGCCGTAGACAAGATAGTCCTTCGCAAGGCTTTGCTTCACTGGTAGGAGATCGTCAACGTTGTGAAGAGTGACAACGTTCTTCTGTTTGATCATGGCAGTTGAACCCTTTGAGAAGACATGACTTCCATTCAGCGACCCCACACTAGAATGGGTCTTGAGTTTTGCAAGGCGTAGCGTAGCCTGGTGCCATGCTTTAGGAGGAGCATATCGATCAAGAAATGCTCCAGCTGTACCAGAATCCGAGGAAGACGACGACGATGAATCAGACGATTCGTCAGACCCCGAGTTCTCGGCGCTTTCTTCATCTCGATCCGACGTCGCACCTTTCGGCTCGGGTGAGGACATGTTGATGCGGCCGAACCCTTCAAACAGACCATCTGCACGAGCATTCTTCTCCGCCAGACCCACTCGGTCCAGTAAAGACGGTTGTTGAGCTTTGGGTGGGAAGAAGCACACAAGTCTTCCATTGGGCGCCCAGAGCGCACCACACGCTTTCGGAAGTGGTACGTTGGCATTGCTGCCCAGAACGCTGGTCTGCAAGATGGATTCGCCGTCAAGTGTCTGCGACTGAGAAGTGCTGAAATCTCCAAGGTTGTCTTCCTCGTCGCTGGAACTGTCTGCTCTCTCAAGAGAACCGTCTGAATCTTCACCTGAAAGCCAGCGAATTGTCTCCTTAAGATCTTGCTCACCCAGCAGGTAGGATAAGATGGCCTCTAGGCAGCCTAGTTGATGCTCGACATGTGCTTCAGCAATCTTTTGTAGATCAAGATCGAGCATCTCCAAGCGGTCTTCTGGTATGGACGACGCTTTCACGATATGAAAACGAGGACATGCTTGTTCCGGGTAGTCTGTAGGAAAACGCAGATCAATCTGCATAAACGACTGCTTTCCATCTGCTGCCCACGGGCCGTTCAGAGAGATCTTTGCGTATCTTTCGGAGATGTCAATCTCTTCGAAGGTGACTTTCCTGAACCGATCACTAGCATGGATCACCTCTTCTTGAAGCCTTTCACCTTGTCGTCGAAAGGCGTTAGTTTTCGGGTCACCCGGTAGAGAGCTTCTCGACTTTGGTTTGCTCGGACCATTCTTCTTGCCAAATTTGACACCCTTCATCCACATAATAGGTGCATTGTCTCGCTTATAGGCGTTTTGTGCTTGGATGTTGGAAGAGGTCATGACGGATCCAGTATTGATCCAATCTCTTGTTGCAGGTATTGGCGCTCTAGTCATTCCAGGGCTTCCGCGTCCTTCAAGCACCGCTTGAGTAGCCTCCCAATTCGTTTCAGTGTGTTGTTGCGTTGGTGGAGGGACGAGAACTGCTTTGGGTTGTTCAACATCTCTGAAAGATGTATACGGGCTTCCACGCCTAGTGAGAGACCATTTCTCTTCCAGTTGCATACCCTTTTCAAATCCAACAGGCTTATACTGCTTGCTTTGCATTCGATGTAGAATTAGTTCTCGGTCAGCGCCCCAGGTAACGAGTTGGAAGTCGCGGTTATCAATGTTGTTGTCTAAATTGCCACGGGCTCGCCAGAGAAACTCTTTCACCTGCCCATGGTGACCTTTGAACGAGTAGGCAGGCTCGACATGTGCATCCCAGGGAACGTCATCGTCGATTCTTCGATCATACAGATGGAGGCGTGCATCACCACGTTGAGGCATAGCTAGCAATCCGCAACCGAACGGCGTATGACGAGCGCGCCATACTGGATAATGTGTACGGATGATTCGCTCGGGGTGTACGTCTGATGCGGTGTAGTCCCAGATCTTGATGGTACGGTCAAGCGAACAGGTAATGAGCCTAGATGCGTCGGTACGATGCCAGTCAATGCCATAAATCTTGGTCGCATGGGCATCAATTGTAGTCAGCGGTGTCGCACCTTTCCGGTCGTCCCAGATCCGTAAGAACCTGTCATGTGACGAGGCCAAGATATGAGAGTCTTGACGATTCCATTTCACCTGGGTTGCTCCTGCGTACCAGTCGCTAAAGCTCATAGCTGGAGATGCTGGTGTGCGAAGATCCCAGCAGTGCACGAAGCTGTCGACGGCGCATGTTGCAAGTACATCCGGGTGATGGGCTGAGAAGTTAATGTCGGTGATGGCTCTGTAGTGACCGTGCAGTACATGCTCAATAGGCTGAGCAGCTTCCAGGTTCCATATCAGCGCTCTCTGATTCGACGTACTCGCGACCCAATAATACCGGGAAGCGAAGGGTGACCATTGAACATCTGCAGGTGACCATGGTGTTTCGTGTCTAATGTGACGTGGTGGAGAGAAGGGTGAATCCAGGTCGATGATATGAAGACCATGGCGAGAAGCTAACACAACATCTCGTCCACTGGGTGCTATGGAAGCAGAGCCGATGTCTTCGTCTACATGGATTCGAATGTCCTTTTCGAAAGTCGGGCTATCGAAGATGGTCGTCTTTTCGTCGGCACTGAAGAGAGACATGGTTTGCGGCCGTCTTCATTCCTCCCATATCCACATCTGACCGGCACAAGTATACGGTGACCACCAGTCAGTCAGCTTCAGAAGTCATATAGGTCACCTCATCACGCACTTCTTTAACAATTACGATCTCGAATTGGTCACGGTAGATTGATAGAGCTGCCGGTGTTTCGGCCCGGCTGCCCACACTTCCCCACACTATCTAGAACTGCCAAGACGTGTCGGATCAGGCCGAGGCCGCAACTGCTGTGTAATCAACGTCACTTGGAAGTGCCCCTCCGTGCTCATGCGACAACACATTCACTTGTAATTACAAACAATACACGAATATGGCAGCATTACCGAAACGCATTATCAAGGAGACGGAGCGCCTCATGGCGGAGCCGTGGGTATCTCTTGATAACAGAACACTGTTTCTCAGCTGACACCGGCGCAGAGTCCCTGGCATCTCCGCCATCCCTCACGACGACAATCTTCGCTACTTTGATGTTAAGATCGATGGACCGTCACAATCACCTTATGAAGGCAGGCTTTCTCTTGTATCTTCGATCTGTAATGCACGTACTGACGGCTCAAAGGTGGCGTCTTCAAGCTGGAACTGTTTCTGCCAGACGACTATCCTATGACTCCTCCCAAGATTCGCTTCCTCACCAAGATCTACCACCCAAACATTGACAGACTCGGGAGAATTTGCTTGGACGTATTGAAGAGTTGGTCATACGAAATCCCATGAAGCACCGCGGTAGCTGACTTATGACTTAGGCAACTGGTCGCCTGCTCTTCAAATCAGGACCATCCTTCTCTCCATCCAGGCCCTTCTCGGAGCTCCAAACCCGGACGATCCGCTGGCCAACGATGTCGCTCAACACTGGAAGGAAAACCAAAATGCTGCCATCCAGACCGCTCGTGACTGGACACGAGAATATGCAAAGGCTTGAGGACAGCGTGAACGAACTGCAGGCCGGACCATGACCGCAGATTGCTTGGAAGGATACCACTGGACAGTTGCATTGAAGGCGTTGCGGTCCCACAGATTATGTTACAGCGGTGCATTTCACCAGCGAATGAGTATGCTTTCTCCTTCGTCTACTTTGTTTGATCTGCCTTCGTAAAAAGAGGTCCTTTTCCTGTTTGTTGCTCATCGCTTGTCTACCGAAGAGCATGGGTCTTACTCGATGTATCCCTTACGGGCTCACGAAAGTACAGAGTCGTCGTCTACCAATGTGGCTTGGCAGTCGGTCACCTGGGGAAGTGCAACTCCGCAGTCGTTCCCCGTCCCTCCACGTCAAGTGAATGTGTAGGTATGGAAGTGGACTTGGAGCTTCCATTGCAGCAACTTGCTCAAGTGAACTGCAGCTCTTGTAATCCAAGGCCCCCGCCTCGTGACCCCCCCAGCTCCTTCTCAAAATACCTCCGCTCTCCTCGATTTTACCCCCCAGCTTTCCTTCTCCAGCTTCACCTTTTTTTTCTGCACCACCTTCTCCTACATGCCCCATTTGCGCACCCTCATCTGTCTCGTCCTGGAAGTTCGTCTTTATTCTCGCCGGTACATCATTTTCATTACCATAAGATGGCATCCAAGCACGTCCCAAGGGACGCCCGAGTGAGTCGCAAGCGCTCGTCGGTCGCTGTCCATCTCATGGAAACCGTGAATTATCTCGACAGCACTTTCAACGACAATGGCTCAACTGCAACCGATCAAGGAAGCCCAACTGTAGGTCAAATTCAATTCAAGTCGCGGAAACAATATACTGACTCTACTGAAGAGCTCTCGTAGCAATACCGGTTCACAACCTCGTACGCCAGGCTCTCGATTCTCTCCAACCCAGTCTTCGCAAGCCAGGTCTTCCACGGTCGACCCGAGTCAAGAAGAATGGGATGGCGGCATGAGTCCTGCACTCAAGGTACCTATTACCCCTTCCACGAAGCGATGCCAAGCTGGGTTCCAATTCACAACCGTGTCGTGATATGTTTGCGTGTTTGCTATGCTTTTTAACACGACAGACGACAAAGAGATTCAATTCTGCGACGCCTCTGGGCTATGGCTGCAATTGTTATCTCAGGAATATTATCCAGCCCCCCCTCATTGAAGAAAACACTGACCACGTTCATCTAGGCAAAATTATTGTCACCGATCACCGCGTCAAAGAAAGTGTTTCGCAAGTTTGTACGTAACTCGTCAGGCACTCTGGTCAACGACAGTCCTACCTCTCCATCTTTTGCAAGCAGTCCACTCAGTCAATCATCGCCAGCGACAATTTCTGAAGCGTTGAGTGACTCCGATGAATCCGGTCCAGCTGATCCACATCCGCCTATGCACACCAGGCCAGCCACTCCACGTCCATTTCGGACATCTCTAGCTGTCTCTCCTCCAAAGCCTTCCCCAGCAACAGCTTCCTCTTCTGTCTATTCACAGGATGATGAAGCTAGTGTCCGGAGCTGGCAAACAGAGTCATCTTCGCACACGCACAGAGCTGTCGCAAGCAATGATTCCAACGATATGGAGAATACTGAGATCAAGGACTTTGGTGCAGCGGTCGAGCCAGAGGATGAGACTCCACCATCTAGCGTCGAGCCCGAGAGTACTTTTTCGTTCTCTCCAAGACGCTCTACTACTGGAGACAGTCACCACATTCGAAACAAGTCTGCTCTGCCACCGCCTTTGACCATCCGTAAGGTCTCGACTCCGACCACACCCAGCTTCAATATTCCTCCACTCCCGGCTGCACCTTCTGCATCGGCTGCATCGTTCGGTCTCGGGATCATCCATCCAGCTTTTCGAGATGGATCATACACTCCCACCAGAGATACCACTGGAGGAGCCGAGCGTGATTATTTCCAAGTTCCACCAAACTCTCCTGTCATCGGTCCTGGAAGTCCCCAAGTCCCACCAAACTCTCCTGTCATTGTCCCCAGAAGTCCTCCTACTTGTGGTGTTTGGGACTCGATTGTTGAGCAAATCGTCAATATTGACGCGACCGTCAGTCAGAACAACACGCCAACTTTGACTCAGCGTCTCCTGGCAGTCCTTCCGGCGGCAACCACTACCACCGAGTGCGGAAGACCATCATCTGAGACAGCCGTTCCTGATCACGAAAGACCATCCTCACAGATCACCGTCAGAGGTCACGAAAGACCGGCACCACAACTCATCGTCGGAGGGCATGAAAGACCCGTGACAAACGTCGAAAGACCATCATGTATCCCATCCTTCTACTACAACAGCCCTGGCTCAGATGAGAGCAACCCTGCCTCTGATCCTGAGACCGATACAGACACTGGTGCCAACATTGATGGTCCTCCAAACAGCGATGGTCAGGCAGCAGCCAGACCAGCAAGGAACACAATTCAAGGCCTACCAGGTCCCCACAGACCGACAATCGTCACACCGGCACATGCATACACTCCTCAGACCGCCGAAATCATCGTCCCCGCCTCCGCAGGTAGCCTGAATAGGATCGCTCCGTCCAGCATGCAGCGCTCGCAGACAGCACAGCCATCCAGCTCCCCGATCCACGCAGCAGCCGCGACATCACCATCGTTGATCGCCCGACGCATCAGAGACCACGCCGAGGCCGTCCGCGCGCACTCTCTGGCCTCGTACTCCTCAACAGAAACCATCCGGGCCTTAGTCAGCGCCACGACGCGCTCATCACAAGAAACGCTTCGCGCTGTTCCAGCGCCCGCAACGCCACAGAAACTGCTCTACGACGCCTCCAGCGGCTCCCTCGGCGTCGAGTCGCGCAGCACGCCGGGCCGACTGTCCAGCATCACGGCAACGCACCCTGCTTTCTGTGGCGACTTGTTCGAGAGCCCGGCCTCTGCCTCCACTGGTGTTGAGCAGGTAGCTCTGGACCGCGACGCGCTCGAGGCTCAGCTGCGCGAGATCTCGCCGACGCGCATCCCCAGTCGCGTCAGTTTGAAGAAGGGCGAGCAGGTCACGCCTGACTTGCCCAGTGAGCCGTTCCGCGGGCTGCCTAGTCGGTTCAGTGACTCGTCCGTTGAAGAAGGAGATGGCAAGCGTGGATTCCGTCAGAGGGTTGGCTTAGGTGGTAAGGTTGGTGGTGGCGGAAAGACCCTGGTGAAGGGTGGTGCGGTTGGTCAGGGAAGTGGTGGAGGAAAGGTCGGTGGCGAGGGCAGAGGAACAGCCCCGATCAAGGGTGGCCTCGTTGCGGAGATGAGGAAGAGGTATGCGTGAGGGGACTGTCGCATTACGGCGACCACTCTGGTTCGTGAAAGCTCGCGGTATTGAGCTCGCGGTATTGAGCTCGCGGTATTGAGCTCGTGGTATTCTGGCTATGATTGATGTATTACGAATAATGGAGAATGAGAAGCCTGAGATTTCTGCAGATACCAGTGACCTCACTCGAGAATAGTACCCCGTGTAATGCTACCGGGCCTTGAGCTCTCGTTAATATATGCATATTGGTATCTACTCCTCATCATCTGACCCTAAGTCACTCATCTCGCTCTCTTCCTCACTCTCCTCCACATTACTATTCCTCTTACCCCTTCCCTTCTTCGGGCTCCCATCATCCCCGCCACCCTTCTTCGCTCCATGCCTCTTGACCAAGTGATCAATCGGACAACCCTCGCTCCATCGCTCACTACCAAGCCCCGTCGCCGCTCTGCACCGCGGACAAGCCTTGCCGTGCTTAATCAACAACTGGTGCAGCGGATACTTGTATTCATCTGGCACGCGGACCTCGCAGTGGCTGTACGTGGTCTCGCGACCGACTTTCGGTTCTCCTTTCTTGACCTCACTGTCGGGCGGGACCCAGCCCAGGTACCTGCAGAGGCGGAAGACATGTGTGTCAACGGCGAAGCTGGGTCGTTGGAGGCAGAATAGCAGTACGCAGGAGGCGGTCTTAGGACCAATGCCGGGGTATTTTATCATCTTGTTGAAGGCTTCTTCGTTGCTGAGGAGGTGCAGGTGGTCTAGGCTCAGGACTTCTTCGTCGGCACGTGAGATCTCGTCTTTTTTCTCGGATTGCGCTTCGATGTCTGCGCCGGCAGGGTTCTTCTTTTTGTCCTTCAACTCTGCGGCTCGTGCTTGGTTCTCATCGTAGACAGATTGCAGAATCGCTTTGATGTCTTTACTTTTGTTGTTGGCGAGACCGCCGCATTGGATCGCTTCAAAGACTTGTTGCTGTGACGCAAGTCGTACTGCGTTCCAGTTAACGCTGCCTTTTCCCACACCTTTGTCGATAATGCCAAAAGTTTTGACGAGACTTTGGAACGCGCGGGAGGAGTTTGCACCAGTCGTTGCTGCCGAGAGACGAGTACGGATGAGTGCGTCTAATACGGAAGGTACTTCACCACAACCGGCGGTAGTCAATGATGGCGGCTTAATCTCTTTTGGCTGCTTCACCTGTCCATGGACTTTCGAAAGCAGACGCACGACTTCCTTGCACTCTTCTGGTGTTGGATGAGGCCAATCCGGATAAGGTGTCTGTCCTGGGCTCAGGCCATAGTTATTTTCTTTCTTCGCCTTCTTCATGTGCGTATCCGCTCCTTCGAGCTTGCCCGCCTTGTCTGCTACGTCTTCCACTTTTGGCTTGACATCCTCGGTCTTCTTACCGCGCGTAGCGCGTTTCTTGACTGGAGGCGCTTCGTCGCTATTCGGCGAGGGCATGCTACCAAGGTTATGTGGCAGTTCGTCATCTTCTGCGTCATTCTCCTTCTTCACGGGCTGTCTTGTGCGTTTTCGAGATCCAGTGGTCGGTGGTGTGGCCGGGGTCAAACCCGCCTCTTTTTTAATTGCTGGTGCCTGAGCAGCGTCCGACTTGCGAGTCGCACGCTTCGTCGCTGGAGCAGGGGTCGGTGGAGGACTGGACAATTGCTCAGTGGCAGCCGCTGCTGATGATCTGGTTCTTCTTGGTGCCATGACTGGTCGTATACTTGATGATTGGAGTCTACGCAAAGTGCGAGAGAACATGAACATGGCAAGGTATAGATCTAGAAGTGACGTCGTCATTCTGGGGAAGATCTCAAACTGCAGGAACGATGCGAGATCTGACCCCACTCACCCCAGATCGGGGATCCACACTGACACTTCTACAGAAACAGATTGGGAATTTTCTCAATCCATCTTTATATAGTATTCCGGAAAAAAGGGTATCGAATCTAAAGCGCGTAGTTCTCCGTATGCAAGTAGACCTCCTCTCTTGTGTCCATCTCCCTATCTCCAGTCAAGCTGCCCCCCTTTTTCCCCCAAACACTTCTCTGCAACTTAGCAACCCCTGTCGCAACATCAACCCTCATGCCCGGTGGACCGCAGACGTACACGCAGATGCGCTTGCCGGTCCACTCGGCGCTCATCTCTCTGAGCATGAATGGTATATCCGGACGCCCGTACTCTGTGCTCCAGCCGGAGTGGCGCTTCACTGCTGCAGGCAAGAAAGCGAAGCGCATGAGGTTCTTCTGAAATTCAGTCGGTGTGGAAGGGAAACCGAAGTCGTGTTCTTCGGAGGAGTTATTGTACGCATCATACGTCTGCTGCGATTGGGATGGAGTGGGCGTTGTGGATAGATGTAGCGAGCGGCCTGCCAGGCGCTTCTCGGCGAGCGTCGTTGGCGAATGTGGTGCTGGTGGAAGGCTATTTTGCAGCGTATTAGCTGCCAAGAGTGAGTCAGGTGATGGACTGCGGTGCGATCGACTGAGACTGCGGGTTGGCAGTAGGTGTGCTTCGGGCAGCGGCCGAATTCGGTCTTCGTTCTCCTGTCGCAGTTCCTTTTCACGGTCCGGGTCGCCGGCTGCTTCTTCAGCGATCAGAGCTGAGTTGCGGTTTAAAGAGCTGGTCATGCTGTGACGGTTGTTGGCGATGCCTTGGAACGCGTCGTTGACTTTTTCGTGAAAGAATGTCGACATAGCGCGAGTAGGCGTTTGAGCGCTGACGAGATTACCCGTCTTTGATTGTCGCTTGGCAGCTGTGACGTAGAATTGGCATCGCACGCTGTCGACTGGAGCGCTCTCTCGACAGATTCGCAACTCTTCTTTGAACCATTCCATGGTCTCGGGTCGCTTCAGTGCCCAAATGACTTGGACAGTCTTGGTCACTGCGTTACCGTCACGCATACGCTTGATCAGGTCGAGAAGCTGGGAGATCAATGCAGTGATTCCACTACCGCCAGCGAAGAGTACGACATGATCGAAAGAATCCATTCTCCGTGTCATGCCTCCATAGGGCCCGTCAATGAAGGCTCTGTAAGTGTGCCACGGGCCCTTCTCTAGAGCATTTTCAAGCACTCGTCGAGTGAAGCCTCGGAACGGGCGGAATACCAGGACCATATCTCGATACTCTTCGCCGTAAGCAGATGGAAAGTCGTCGCTACAGAGCGAAGCAATTGTAAAGGGATGATTCTCAAAGACCGAAATACCAGGCATACGAAGATAGACATATTGCCCGGGTTTCCATCTCGTCTGTGTCGGGATCGTTACCTTGATCGCGTTCTCTGGCATGATCGTGACTGCCGCCTCTTCTCCGATCAACCAGGACATCCGCCAAGGAATCGTCCAGTTGAGATAGAAGATCCGAATCACGTAAGAGACGAGCCAGATTGCTGCTGTTGCCCAGAGATAATTCCAAGATGTGAGGTAGTTTTTGCAGTGCCAGAAGAGCATAGCTAGGAAGACAATTGAGACTGGCACATGTAGCATTACAAAGAATTCGTAGAACTTGCGTCTGAGTGGTGGAAGAGAGTGGAGGCAGAGGAAAAGAAGAGGTACCAATGCGGCGATACCTAAGTCGATGTTAGGAGGATAAATCAGGTGCGTTGGGGAGTGCTCACCTGTGCCATAAATGTACACGCCATTCCCTGGAAAATATTGACGAAACACCTTCATACCGCCCTCGTCCCAGATTGGAGTGATGTAGAATGGCACAGTATGTATCAAACTCAGGAGCAGGCAGATATACGCCATCCACCGGTGAAGCACATTGAGTCTCTCATGCCCAATGCCCGTCAAGTACGACACAATGTTGGCCTTCATACTAAGACCGACGATCCAAGGCATCATTGCTACTGCTATCATACCTGCTCGGATAGCTAGAGGTGGCGAGCCATCCTGAATGCTTTGCCAGTAAAGAGGCTGGGGTACGAAAGAGTAGCAGAGGACAAAGACCAAAGCAGCGATAACGACGACTATGACGCCAAGAGAGGGGAATGTCACCGGCCTCATCTTCTTTCTCAGGCGATGTATCTGGAAGACAGGGATAGGTCGGTAGAAGATGAATCTGCATAGCGCGATGCCGATGTTGAGCGGTCGAAATGAAGATACCGAAGATTCCTGTGCTGATGGCTGAGGTAGTGGTCCATTCTGTGGGAAGAACTTTTGCGTCGAGCGGTCTGTAGGCAGTGCTGAAGGGAACGCTTTCATCTCGTAATCCGAGTCCGGAGTGGCGGTTTTCGTCGCGGCTACCTCCATGTCCTCCTTGTGGATCGCCGTCCGTAGTTTGTCTGTCCAGAGATGGTATAATCGCTTTATTGTTGTTGCGACGAGCAATATGATACAGAAATACACCCAGCCTAGTGCGTACTTTCCGGATTTACTCCAGGGATCGATTGTGCTGGCTTCTACGAGCCCAGGTGGACTGCTGGCATTGCAACAAGGGATGTTAATCCTCTTTTCGAGCCTTGGAATGGCGTCCAGAACCTCGTTGCTGAGAGATGTCGCTCGATCCTCGAGCTGTACCAGTGCCAGACCGGCTCTCATCGCTAATAGGTCGACCAGAGCAGGCATATCTTATGGAGGTCGAGGTACGTTGTTGAGGCTGTGAACCGCATGTACTCCAGACCGGAAGTTGTCGCGAGTGCGCAGTATGTTATCGCTAGGCAAGACGAAGACATGCAGTTTGATATTAGATATTGGTGGACTTGTCATGTGTAGAAGCCGGAGATTTCAGACACAGAGATGCAGAGACAATACTCCGATAAAGTTCCAGAAGAGTTCGAGGCTGTACAAGTGCGGTGAGAAACAATAGGAACAGTGTCACAAGGTTTGAAAGTGGTCGAGTACCCGGAAGTATATACGCTCGAGGTGTGGGTGATGCAGGTCGAGGACTAGCTCAAAAGCAAAGGTTCTGGCGGAGAAGCTGCCTGATCACTCCATACACGATAGAAGGGGTACCGCCTCGTTTACCCGGCGATATTGGTCGACATACCACGCATGCCGAACGAGGACTTACCTGGTCGTCACTATTAGAGAACTCGATAGTGGTGGGCGCAAGCTGGACCAGAGGTACTGGTTGGCTGATAAGCGCTCAGCGGGTGGTCGGATGCATGCATATGCAGATAGACTCATGGCGTCGAACATTGGCTGCATGGTTGATCTTCATCGCGGGAAGATGTGCACATGGTGTTCTTCAGATGGATGAACCAGGCTCGCAACCTCGAAATATGAACTGTAGATACTCACGTTCTCCTCGTGTAGCCTCTCGTATTCCATGAGCAAAGAGAGCTTGCTGTAGACCTCTCACTGACATATGAGCCAGCCTAAACGACTATCCTTGGACTGTTACCATGTGGTACCTCGAATCAGTGACGACGGCAGATCAGCCTACTCATGTGCGCCGTGATCCGAGAGACGTTGGTAGCCAATGAATAGCCCAAGAACATGAAACGACAATGGTTGTGCAGATTGACGGAGAAGTGATGAGGTAGTCACCTCAGCCATTGAACGCGGTCCATTTACCGCTGGCGCTAAGACCGAACAGGCAAGGTCTCCTTCTTCTGCTGGAGCGGCATCAATGCATGCACCAATTACAGCCTCTCTACTATACAACTCCATATCATTGTCGCTATCACGTTCTTGGGCGTGAGGTTCTCTACGTGTACTTTCGGAAGATATCACATAGTATATCCGAGCGGGCCAGACCATTGAACGGCAACATGGCAACATTCAGATTCATTCGAGACGTGTATCATTGCCGAATACCATATCGCCATCATGTTACAAAGCCACCTCGTCAAAATTACCATCACCCTCCTTGTCCATCTCCTTCGCCGCGCTAACCTGTTCCGCCTCCAGCTCTTCCTTTTCTACTTCCTCAGCAGACCGGTGCGGAATACCTACATTCTTCAAAGCGTTCTCTTCTTGGGGCTCGTCTCCTTCTTCAGCTGTCTCAGCATGGGCCCCGTTCGCAGGTGCCGGTTCTTGCGCCTCTGGATCGTTTGCCTCCGGCTCTTCGTCGTTCTCCGGCATTGAGGTAGGTGCGTCAGGGAACTTCTCCATCTTCGGTGGCGGCGTAGGCGGGACTTCTCCATTCGTCTTGTTGTGCTCGCGGAAACGTTGTGCACTGGTCTGCTCAGGTGTTGGAGGAGTAGTCTCGATCTTCGGGCCTGGAGCCGGGGGCTCAGCACGTGGCTGCTGCGGTGATTGCGGAATCTGCTGCGATGCGCGTCGGTCGCTCGCTTGTTGCGTCGTGGATGGTCCGACTTGTCGCAGCTTTGGATCTGCGTTAAGGTAGTAGCCACGTACGCCCACTATGCGACCTTCGCGCTCGCAACCCTTGATCCAGTCAGGAACCACGACTGGGACGTTCATCTCCATCGCCTTCTCCCATGCTTGACCGCGTCCTTCGGTACAGACAAAGTGTGTCGTGTCGATGCGTACAGTGTCAATCATCTTGGCTTGAATGCGCTGGACTGTTTGCTCCAGGTCCTCGCGCAATTGTTCTGGCATAATGCCGGTCGTGATTGTTATACCAGTCAAGTCCGTCATCTTTTGGGTCCTGACTACGAGCTTCTCACTGTTATATGTGCCTGCGCTGGTTCTCAGAACGAGGTGAAAGGTGTACTCGCTGTCGACTGCGAGACCCGAGATCTTGGTGGAGAGTTTGTCGCGAGGAATGTTGCCTGCTTTTGAGCCATTGCGGTACAGACTGAGCGATCTCAACTCTGCTGTCGCAAGCGATATTGGATCCCATTCCAGCACGATAGAAGTCTGAGTGGCATTCCGGCATCGTAGTACTGGCGAGGCCGGAGTTGCTTGCCCGAAAGTGCTGAAGATCTCGGATTGAAGAGCTGCGAACTTCTCGGCGGCTGTTTGTTCGGACTGAAAGTTGCGCGACACATTGATATCGACTATGCTGCCCGACGTGATCTCTGCAGGGAGGAGAATCGAAGGAAACTCTATCTGTTGGTTATCAGTCAGATTGCTGAGGCCAGATTGTCTTGCCGATATCGAGCCATTGAGGCTGAGTGACATAACGTACTAATCGCTTATCCTCTGTCAAGAGCACTGCGACACCAGCGTCGACTTTGCCGACTGTCAGTGAGACCAGCATTGTGTTGTAGTGGTGTTGTTGATGCTCGAGTTTATTGTGGATCCTCCAGGCAGCTTGACTGTCGAGGACGTCCCGACGTTCACTCTGCGGCATCAGGGCCGGAACGCCGACGGAGTCGCTGCCAAGATCAAATATATTCTTCCACCTTGATGGATAGTCGCAATCAGATCTGCACTCACTCATTTTCAGTACCATCTACGTTATCGCCTCGACGAGCCATACGAGACCATGGCGCAGAACGTATCTCTGGAAACCACAATGGGTACCATTGTTTGCGAAATGTACACCCAACACGCGCCGCGAACCTGCTACAATTTCTCTACACAGGCGAGCAGAGGCTACTACAGTGGAACAGTCTTCCACAGGATCATACCGAACTTCATGGTGCAGGGCGGCGACCCAACTGGTACTGGACGAGGTGGAGCAAGTATTTACGGAGAGAAATTCGAAGACGAAATTAGTCCGGCACTCAAGCACACTGGCGCAGGCATTTTGAGCATGGCGAACAGCGGACCAAACACCAACGGCAGTCAATTCTTCATCACCTTGGCACCGACACCCTGGTTGGATGGAAAGCACACGATCTTTGGAAGAGTCAAGAGTGGTATGAGGATAGTGCAACGCTTGGGATTGGTACAAACCGACGGAGACGACAGGCCTAGGGACGAAGTGAAGATTGTGTCCGCCAGACTGGTCGCGGAGGGAGAGGAATAGGAAATGGATGAAACAGATACGACTGCGCTTCGACGCTGCGCATCACAACATTCCCGATCGACAGTCACCTACGATCAATGGTCTGCAAGCAGTCGAGACCTAGCACGTTGGACGGAAACAAGCGGAAGCCCGGCGATCATGGACAATATGGACAGGATATGGACATTGCTATACAAAGCTGCAGATCGTTACATTTGTCGACGTCATTAGAGGACCAGGCCCAGCGTCCTAGAAACCGCCATTTGGATGGAGCAAGACCTTGGTGTAACCGTCAACTCTTCTGTCAAACTTGTCGTAAGCCTCGACCGCTTCATCGAGGCCAACTTCGTGGCTCACGACAAAGCTAGGCTTGGCCCTACCAGCTATGATCAGGTCGCGAAGGTAGCGGTTGTACGCCTTGACGTTGCACTGGCCGGTACCGAGGAACAAACCCTGGACGGGAAGATTAGCGATAGTCCTGAAAATACGAACAATCACAAATTACCTTTTCGAACAACTTGCCAAACGAGATGAGGATCTGGCCCTTTGCGGATTGCTCATCTGGCGCGCCTGGGTCCTGAAAAGACGTCAGATCATGGTAACGATTAAGCTGGACTCGGCAAACTTACCGATGGAACGTAGAGACCTGCAATACCAAGTCCACCAGTTGGTCGAGTGACTTGGATCAGCTGGTCTAGAACGATGTTGGGCTGTTCCTTGCCCTTGCTCGTAGCCTGGTACCCAACAGCATCGACAGCACGATCGACCATGCCATCATTTGCTTTGATAATCTGCTCGACTGGGTCGCTGTCTCTGAAGTTGATTGGAATCGCGCCCATCTTCTTCACAGCTTCCAAACGCTCCTGGACTTGGTCGACCACAAAGACTCGGCTTGCTCCACGAAGGATACCAGAGTAAGCAGCCATGAGACCGACAGGGCCAGCACCGAAGACGGCTACACTCTCACCTGGTTGGAAGCCAGACAGCTGCAGACCGTGCCAGCCGGTGGGGAAGATGTCAGCCAGAAGAGCAAAGTCGGCCTCGTGCTCTTTACCAGGAGGCAGTAAGAGCGCATTGAAGTCAGCGTACGGGACACGGAGGTACTGCGCCTGACCACCTTGGTACGGACCCATTGCGACGTATCCGTAGGCTCCGCCAGCGAAGCCAGGATTAACACCAGTACAGAAAGCAGTCTTGCCCTCTTCGCAATTCCTGCAGCGTCCATCCGCGACATTGAACGGCAGAACAATACGATCGCCCTTCTTCAGCAGCGTAACACCTGCTCCAATCTCCTCGACAATACCCATGTTCTCATGGCCGAACACCAAGCCGTTCTCAGCCGCCGTGCGACCCTGGTACATGTGCAGATCGGAACCACAGATCGCTGGGAGCATTAGCAAGATCAAGGGACATAGTCAGAGAACATACCAGCGGTAGTGACCTTGATAATCACATCATCCGGGTGCTCGATCTTAGGCAGCTCAATCACTTTCACGGCGACCTTGAACGGGCCTTCGTAATGAAGGGCTTTCATTGTTTTGGTAGCCATTGTGCTGGTGGTATACTATTGTCGATTGAATATTCCAGAGAGAGTAGTGGAAGTATGTGGATGAGAAAACACAATCGCATGACCGGAGGAGAGAAGAGGTGTTTTTGGAGTGGATACCCCAATATGTCATGCGGGGAAACCTGACGAACGCATGCGGTCGGTCCCCGCTCCTGATGTTGCATAGCGGGGCATTCCTACCTTGCACTGTTCTTGCTTATGGCGATCACGTCGGCAGTTCATTCTTGTATCTACCTATTGTGACAATCATACTGGACTGAGGCTGAATGCATCAAGGAACACATCTATACCCCGCGCAGGGCTGCACCGGACTCAGAACTGAAGCGGAGCCAACACTGGATGAACTACGTTAGGCAGCTTTACGGAGTTACATCGCTCGAGATTCGTCTTTGAGATTTGTCATAATTTTATTGATGAAGAAAGGTGATCATATCGGGAGCGTCCTCAGACAGCCCACACAAGTGCTTGAAGTCTCCAAGCTGGGCCCGTCTCTTCTCCACCAGGTCTGCAAAAGCATCTAGACGACAACCTCTTCTTGTCTCACCATCACAGCCAGGCACAGCTACTATCGCATCGTTGACTATGGTTCGGACGTAGTGTCGCTCATCCGAAGCACCTGTCTGACAGGCAAGGCGCTCCAATATGATCCGACCTCCCATCGGTACGATAGTGGACGTGCGCCAGTTGCGGTCAACCGCGATATGAGAGGTCGGTAAGCCCGAGGGTTCCGGGAAGAGGTCTAATGCTGCGACGAAGGGTACAATGTCGCCGTCATGCACACTGAGATGGTCAGCGATGGATGCCAGACGCAGAAGGAAGTTACTTACAAACTGAAGAAGAGCGGCCCAGCTTCAGGCCCTTGAATGAGCAGATTCTTTGTTGCATTCAGAAACAGTGTACCCATCGTCGGAGCGTACCTGTTGCCTGCTCCAGCTCGGTAGAAGTGCAAAATATCTCTGGCATATTCAAAGTTCATCCATTCTTCGTATGAGAACACATCACACCATGGACTGTCGCCTTTCGCTAGAAGCTCAAATCCACACATCTCTTGCATAGTGAGGACATCTGTCTCGGAGAAGTTGATCTCGGGATCCTGTTCGTGGAGACGCTCAGCTATTGCTGGGAGATATGTGGACTTGAACTCGTCGAGCTTACGATAGCCTTTGTCGTGACCCTCTTCGTTTGTGGTGTCTCGGTAATTCTTACAGGTGACTCCTGGTGTCAACGTGTCTCCGCCGAGATCAGACGTCTCAGGAACGACATGCAGAGTCGCCACGTCTTCCCAATCGATACCGTAGAATCCAGCAGCGAAGTAGCGTGCGGTCTCCTCAACACGTTTCGAGTCACTTGCCCAGAAAATTGTCTGATTATGGTCCAATGCTTGTTGACGAAGGTACTCGTATCTGGTGCGGAGTTTGACGCCTGTTTCGAAAGCTTCTAAAGTTCCTGCGAAGGGGCCAACAGGGATGAGGTTTTCCAGCCGACTTGAGAAGTCTGGCATGAAGAACTCCCAATGATTCACAAACTCGAGGTCACCTCGAAGTTGTACGGACGAGGTTTTTAGCCTTTGAGCGAGAGCGTGCATCCCTTTTCTGCTTAGTATCCATATTTGAGGATTACAACAAGGAAGACTTACTTGTGCCTGTTCTATAGGTGGGATAACGCTCTGCATGCCGCGATATCTAATTGGATGTTTAGGAGATATTAACAGCATTGTTCGTAGAAACCTACCATATGGAGTTGGTCGATCCTGCATCCTTGCGGTACACCAAGATTTAACTCTTCGAGTGTACCTCCTCGAGGAGTCCATGGGCCGTTGCCGCCTAGATGTCGGTGGATGTTCCATCCATGGTGACGAGAGATTGTAGATGTGGACTTTGGTCCTAAAAGTGTAAAGAGAGTATCTTCAAGCAGAGCCGCGGGATCTTCGTATAGCGTGAAAATCAAGGAAGGGCAGCATGTTGCAAGCAGGACGGCTAGGAATACCGCCGTGCCCGTTGATGCCCAGACAGCATAACGAAGCATTATGCCGGGTTTCACCATTTGATACGATTCGATATCGCTTACAAAGAATGAGAATGTGAACAGCTCTTGGTGAGCTCAAGAAGTGGGACGTGGGGATGTCTACTGTGACAAAGGTCGTACACGATCGTGCCGCCTGCATGCGCCGAGCATTGCAAGATGGTTATGAAATGCTGCCCCTACGTGAGACGATGTGTGCAAGCTTGACACTCCATTCATCTCGACTTCCAAAACCAGCCTCCGATACAAGAGGTCGGTTGCTCCTTCTTCCTAAACACTCGTCGGCGCAATGACGTAGAACTGTTTATCGATTGATGAGCCGCGGGCCGCAGAGCCGCACAGGGTCCAGTTGCGAATCAGGCACGACGCGTTGCTCAGGAGACTGATGTGGTTAATGTGATTGCCTCCGGCGTTTTGCCAGGACTTCTCCATACCATACTAAATGTCAATCAATAAACCGGTCGATTCATAGCACCGCCGCCGTCAATTCTCCACCTGCCTTATACCAAGCTTGACACAAGATTTTCTGTGGCGCTGAGACAATCTACAATCGACACCATGGCGTCTAATGGCGCTTACTCTGTGAGTACCACTACAACCACAATACACTCAACCCCTCGTTTCCGACATTGCGGGCTCATTGAGCACTTCATACACTAGAGCTGGTCAACCGGTCGACTGACAATGGTTCAGGGCGAGCATGATGCCTTCATGTCTCCAGTACAGACTCCACAGGGCAGCCCGAGCAAGCGACAGATGCCTCCTGGAGCTTTCGACCTCCCTGATGTGTTTTCCAATGCTATGAAACTTATTCCAACTATTGGATCGACCAACAACAAAGCTCCAAAGCAGCAGCTGCCAACATCTCCAAGCAAACTCAACATGCAAGACCAGCAAGATCCGTTCCAGGACCCCAGACCGTCAAGCCCGAGCAGGATATCGAACAAGGAGAACACATCTCCATCAAGGCCAAATCTACAGAAGGATACAAGCTACATCAGTCAAGCAGCAGCTTCGCGACAGGATCCGTACCGTACACAAGCACATGATGGTTCCAGACCCGCTTCTCCGACAAGACAGAAGCTTGCCCCATCGCCGACTCAAGCGGAAATGGAAAAGTTGGCCAAACCTGCTGTGAAGCGATTGGCCAATGTTACACAGCTGTGTATGTCTTGCTTGAACTACACAGTGAAGACCCCCGTTAACGAGGTACTTAGACTTCCTCGACCACTACTACGACCTTCTCAGCTATGTTCACACCCGACAAAGGCGCATGGACACATTCAAGGAACACAACCCGCTACCACCTGCGATGAATGCCGAAGAGTACCAAGCCAACCTCCAACAATACCTTGGTCGCGAAAGAGCGAAGCTGCGCAGCAGAAGAACCAGATTGAGGCACGGTGACTTCCAGATTCTCACTCAAGTCGGTCAAGGTGGTTATGGTCAGGTGTATCTCGCGCAAAAGAAGGACACTAGGGAGGTCTGCGCGCTGAAGATCATGAGCAAGAAGCTTCTGTTCAAGTTGGATGAGGTCAGGCACATTTTGACCGAGCGCGATATCTTGACTACCGCAAAGAGCGAATGGCTGGTCCGCTTGCTTTACAGTTTTCAAGACGACAGCAGCGTCTACCTTGCAATGGTGAGTATACGGCCAAATCATGTAATCCAGTCTCCTAATCGGTGTCCTCCAGGAATATGTCCCAGGTGGTGACTTCCGCACTCTCCTCAACAACACTGGTGTCCTCCACAACCGCCATGCTCGCTTCTACATCTCGGAGATGTTCATGTCTGTTGACGCCCTCCACCAATTGGGCTACATTCATCGCGATCTCAAACCGGAAAACTTCCTCATCGACGGAAGCGGTCACGTCAAGCTTACCGACTTTGGTCTTGCCGCCGGTTTCCTTGCGCCAGCGAAGATTGAAAGCATGCGTGTTAGGTTGGAAGAAGTTGGAAACATGCCAAGAGAGTCCATTCCATTCGGTCGGCCCATGGAAGACCGTTCGCTGAAGGAGAGAAGAGAAGGATACCGCAGTCTTCGAGAGAGGGATGTCAACTACGCCAAGTCGATCGTCGGAAGTCCGGATTACATGGCGCCAGAGGTTCTTCGTGGAGACGAGTATGATTTTACCGTCGACTACTGGTCACTGGGATGCATGCTGTTCGAAGCGCTTGCAGGATACCCGCCATTTGCTGGATCCACTGTTGATGAGACATGGCAGAACCTCAAGCGATGGCAGCAGGTGTTGCGCAAGCCCGAGTACGAAGATCCAAACTACTTCTTGTCACGCCGTACTTGGGATCTCATCACGCGTCTGATCGCCCCGAAGAACACCCGCCTGAGAGGTATGGCCCAGGTTAAGAGCCACGCATACTTTGCCGAAGTGGGTTGGGATGGTCTGAGAGAGGAGCGTGCGCCGTTCGTTCCAGAGCTCGACTCTGAGACTGATGCCGGCTACTTTGATGATTTCTCAAACGAAAAGGACATGGCCAAGTACAAGGAGGTCCTTGACAAGCAGGAAGCTCTGGAGAAGATGGCCGACAGAGATGACAAGATGAGCAAGCATCTTTTTGTTGGATTCACTTTCAAGTATGTATCTCGACATGCTGTTTGTCCACCGTTACTAATTGTATTCTGCAGACACCGCAAACCAGCTACCGACGACGACGGCAACCCCACCAGTCCTCGCAAGCCTCTTACCATGGTACACGAGGACAGCACCAACTTTGGCACGATCTTTTAGACTTTCCTGTATCATCGAACTACTTCCTATGCAAGTACGGCGTTTCTTGGGCATGTCATGGGGCGGTGGGTGGGTAATGGTTCATGCGTAAATGAGGTCTCAGAGGTACGAAGAGATGCGGAGTGTATCGAAGTTATAACACCAGAAGAATTGTAATCGAACTCATACGGCTAGTGATTGGCTCTGACCCTGTGCGAGAGCGTGTCCTATATGACTTCTACATGACTTCTCGAATTCGTAAACCACATTCTTCCATCTTACAATTGCCCAATTTTGCTCCAGGAGACCGGCATGTCCCTGCTCTAGAGAACAACGAACTCTCGAATAAGAGCCGAGACCGGCCTGCTGTGTCGCTCGCCTCGTATCTCTTCGGAGGTGTCGGAGAGGCTTCCTTGCGAGCGATGTCATCCTTCTGAGACTTTGGTTGGATTTGATGTCATCATTCAAGGGATATCATTGTCCTCGCCGTGGAACAAACGTAAGATCGACCCAGCGACCACCTCGCCATCATGTTCTATATCGGCAGTTTCCTTCGCCGCCTCGGCATGGTCCAGGTCCTTAAGACTACCACTTTCAACACGCAGCTCGATTTGTCGTTTCACCATGTGCTCATCAAAGCCCAAGTGACCTTGGGAAGTGAACAACCGATCCTTGATGTAGATTCCTTGCACGGCCGTGTGTTCCGAGCTTCCCCAGATGTGGACTTTCTGGTCATCCCTGAGTAAATCGCTGGACTTGGATGAAGGCGGTTCTACGACATGGTCCTGATGCATCTGGTGTAATCGTAGCTTCTCGTTGTTCGTCCTGAAAAGCTGCTTTCCGATGTCGCTAAGGTCGATCTGAGTGTGCGACAGCTCCCACTTGCCGCCGGGAATCGTGTCGAGTTTGGCTCCGAGCATACGGCAGAGGATCTGGTGACCGAAACAGACGCCTGAAAAGCGAATATCAGGACGATGTTGCCACAGATCTGTCGTTCGTCAGTAAGTGCCTATTGGTGGGAACGGTATGCTTACCTTGCAGCAGCTTCGTGAGTTTCAAGATCCATTCGTCGTCGCCGTGGGCATCGAACATGCTTCCTGTGATTAAAATCGCATGGACATCTTTCAGATCGTCTACCGACGGCACCTTCCCTCCTTTCGACTCCACGACAAACTTCATCGCTGTCTCAATTCCGAGCGGAGGATCATGGTTGTCACCTGCGGTCTTGAACAACTTGTCAAACACATTTCCGAACGATCCATGCTCATGTGCGGTGTCGGGATGCGGTTCGTCTGTCTCGAAGACCATCATCCGGACTTTGTTTTGGGCTTCTGAGCCCGAGAATTTGTCGTGCATGGTCCTCGAGGAATCCGTGAAGGTCCTTGTTTGGTAACGCGTAAAGCAATCAGGAGCCGGTTCTATACAAGAAGTAGCAGATCTTCCAGCGCAATAGTAAGATCGGCGGTTTAAGGGCGAGGACAATTGAGTCCGCAGACGAACAGCACAGCGAAAAACCGGAGACGACATGAGATGCACTTGCCTGAGAGACGCATTGCGCCTTCCGTTGTTTTAGACGACCATCGAGATATTTCTGACTTCTGAAAGGACGTCATCATTCTCGTCCTACAAACCTACCTACAAACCTAGTAGAGGTGAGACGTGGATGCCAGTACGTAAGGCCAAGGCTGTTCAGGCTTGGTATGGAGTCGCAGCTCTGCATGCTGGCTTGGAAGAAACGTGGTAGAGGGCTCAGGACAGGAATAACAGAGCTCTTATAATTATGAACTAATGCCAAGACCAGTCGATGCTTAGTCATTGTCTGGCTGGTCATTCGCTGGCTTCCAAAGATGAGCAAGTCCGACAGTGTGGACTGTGGAGGTAAGGCACCGTCTGGTGAAAAGCCCACTTGTGCCTCGTAGGCTAAGTCGCAGTCGTAGACTCGTTCTGTAACGTCTTTCAATCAGCTCATGGCGTAGGATGACATGTTTCATGTATCCCCCCCGATAACAACATGTGTCACAACTTCATGTGAGGGCTACTTATCATAGCTATATTCATTAGTCTTGAACTAGTCCGCATCGATTGTGGTTCTTAGTAAATGTAGAGGTCATGACAGAGTTAAACAGACACAGACGCGTGCAACACAGTGTAGCGGACACCGTCTGTCTACATTAGACCCCTCAATGGACACAGGCTTGTCCATTGGGCGGCACATGCCCGCGACCGTCAGGTATTGGGCATCTATTTAGCTGCCCATCAGGTAATAGGCGCCTATTAAGCTGCCCGTTAGGCAAACAGGCGTCCAACGAGCTTAATCCCCACATAAAGCCGCTCAAATCATATAGAAGCTGCCCTTGCTCGTTCGAAATCCAGCAGCGTGATATTCCGCTCAATTTGTAGCTAAAAGCTGCCCTTGCCTGCTCGAAATCGAGCGAGCGCTACTCGTCAAGCTCCTCGCCGCTCGATGTGGGGTCCATGCCTCACACGGGGTCTAAACGTATGGAAAACGCTCTTTGTCACAACTTACGGCTCACGCTTACGGAAGATTGAGTGGCTTGATTTCAGGCGAGCGAGAGCAGCTTTTATATAAATCAAGCCGCTCGATTTTGAGCGGCTCGACTTACTGCTCGTTTGTAAGTATAATTAGCTTGAAATACCTATAAATATAGGACATAGACCTACATAGTAGTAGCATGGTAGTGGTATAGCTATTATAGTAACTATAATTTGTGTTATCTAGTGCTATAACGCTACTTAACAACAATCGAGCCGCTCCATTTCGAGCCGCTCGAAATTGAGCGAGCGAGGATAGCTTTTATATAAATCGAGCCGCTCGAGCTCGAGCCGCTCGAGAGCAGCTCGATGTGGGGTCTAGCCTTAGTATCAATTGAGTTCCTTAGTGTCAAATACATGTGCTTACACCGACGGTACAACGCTAGACCGCCGCAGGGGCAGACTTTTGGTTGTACTTTAGATAGATAGATATGTAGATGTGTAAATTGCCGCGTAAACTTTAGGGGGAGAGAAGTTGTTCCATGCCGAGTTACAGGACTTCTATCGCAGCGCGGTCCTATAGCGGTTAGCCTCTTCCTTTCCTCACTGGCACGTCTTGTCGATCTGATACGTGTTGCTCCTCCATCAGACCTTCGTCGCCCTTCCCGCCTCGTTCTAGACAAGTAATCTCGGGACATGACTGCTTGTAGCCATATACAGCATCAGGCAAGCCTATCTAAAGAATACTACCAACCGGGCTGAATCGCTGATACAGGCACTAGATGCTTGATGATGCAAGAAGACGCAGTTGCAGGTAGACTTATTAGTGCGCAATGCCTGAACGGGCATGCGGGCGCGTAACTTTCCGCTGCTATAGGCTGTTCATCAACCAGAATCCTTGTGTCGTGTAGACGTAGTGCAGGCTGTGCAGCCAGAAGACAGCTGAGCAGCCTGATACACATGCAGTCAGACGGCAAGTTGCGTAACCAACTTGTATCAATTTCAGATTGACTCTTATTAGTCCAAGGACATACATTCATGGGGTGCATTCTGGTCAAAGGTAAGTAGACTTTTCGATCCCTTTGCTCTCATCTTCTGCTCCTCATCAAGTTTCTCCTGCTCTGTCTTTGTGCGAGCAGCGAGCTTCTACACCTACGGTGCTACGAGACTGCGGCTCTGCGTCAACTGGCGCAGGCAAAGATGTTGTACAGACCAGAACCCCTTCGAGCCCCTGCTCTGTGTTGTCTCATCATCTTTACACTGTGTCTCCATGTTGGTCTGGAGCTTGTAAGACGCTGGCGACAGCCTTTCGATCTGTCGCAGTCAGACCATGCTGGAATCCCTGTGGGCTCGAATTCAATCGTCGAGGCTCGCGACGTTACTGCATCGGCATCCATGACTATGAGCGCACCTTTTCCTCAACAAGCTACGTCAGCTACCACCATAACATCCATTACGACATGGTTCATACCATTTCCCACGACAGCCACTGAAGACGGTACCACCATAACATCGACTAGAATACAGACTGTGGTATACACTTCAATAGGAGCTGCAACTAGCGCAGCTTCTTTTCAACCCATGAATCCTAACAGCTGTGCGACTGTGGGTTCAATGTGGGACAAACAAACTGTGCCAGTAGCATTTCTTCAATCTGATCAGCCGTCCACCACCATGACATCGACGATTGCGACGACATCAACCACCATGATGAGCGCGATGGCAGGCGCAACGTTAAGTGCAACAACAAGTGCGAAGACAAGTGCGACAACGGGTGCGACAACGAGTGCGATGACGAGCGCAATAGACATACACGTAATTCTCCTCCAACAGCCCACCACCACGACACCGGCGATTGTAACTACATTGACCCTCGGACATGAGAGTAGTACTTTCTTTACTACTGTGAGTTCTTTTACAGGAGGCACAACAAGTCCAGCTCTAACGTCTATGCCTCCGACATCCTCTATTCCAATTGTTGCAACTTCTGCAATACTAGCTAATCAACAAGAGCCCCCATCAACTACGCTTTCGCCAGTATATCACCAGGACTTCACTCCCTTTGACTACTTCCTAGGGTCTTATCTTCCAACACTTAGCAGTAGTATTCGCAACACTTTGGGCTATAGTCAACACCAACGTTCTGCGTATGGAACCTTTCTATCAATTGTCTCAAGAGCAGGGGGCGCTTTCAGAACATACTCTGACATTCAGTTATCTTGCATGTAACGCCTTTACAGTCCCCTTACATGCTCTGCATCAAAAACACATGGCAGTACTCGCATCCTCTATGGCTCTGTTAGTAGCGTCTATAATCATCCCTCCCTTGGCTGCAGAGACAATATTTGTGGCGCCAGCAGTGCTTGGCTGCACGTCCTATTGTGTTCAAGGTCGGCTCTATACACGGCATACATTTGTCTGGGCTTTGCATGGCTGTCTCGCATTCTGTGGCATCATGGCACTTATACTACTTGTCATGATGTACAAGCGCGACAATGGCGTCTCTACAGACCCTGGAAGCATTGCGGGGCTTGCTATCGCCTTTGTTGGACATCCTGTACTTCGAGATCTACAGGAACTTGACCCAGCGACCGGTCCCAAGGAGGTGGCTGAAGATCTTAAACATCGTCGGTATCGGTTGGACCAGTCCGACAGGCCAGCAGTTATCGATCACGATTCCGAGGACGTTGTCGAAGTACCTGAGATGATCAATCCTACAAAGTACAGGCGAGTCGTAACGACCAGCGTGGAGCCGCCGACCATAAAACGAACCGTACCGAAGGCTTTGTGGTATCTCGAATTCGCGACACTTACAGGACTATTGGTTGGCCTATTGACCGTGATAATCTATTATTACGTGCATAGTGAAGACACGCCATTCAATCGGTTTATGGACAGCCAGACTCACGGCGTGAGAGCGGTCATGGTAATTCCAGGAGTGTTTATCAAAGTCAGTTGGAATCGCGTTGAACGAGGTAAGAGATCAGGGCGATATTGTAAATTCTAGGTACAATACTACATTGCTAACCTCTTTTCCGAGACGCTCAGATGTCAGAACCGTATGTACGACTCTCGAAGGGCCATGCTACAGCTGATAGGGACCATACTGGCTTCCATATCCTCAACGCCCTTCGAGACCTTTTTTGTGGCCCTGCGACATCGATACCTATGGGTTGCGACGCTGGCAGTCATGACAGTGCTCGCCGAAGTGCTCACAATCGTGCTTCCAACAATCCCGTTCAACGCCTCTGCATACTACACAGCGTGGCTGGTATCGACATACATGAGCATCGGCATTCTTTCCATCGGACTCCTCTTGCTGATCGGGGTGTTTGTCTGCAAACACATGCAGGTCCGCGCTCTTGGAGCAGAAGCGCCGGCTACGATTGCAGAAGCGCTACAGTATATTTGCGCCTCCCACATGATGGCGGACTTTGCAGACATGTCTGGTCTCAGTACGAAGGAAAGCAGCAAGCGTATCCGTGAGCTCGGCAAGTTCTATTCGCTGTCGTGGTCCACAGGAGTGGACGATAATCTGCGATTGATGATTGATCATGATTGAAGCTCGCCGGCGATGGATAGCAGAAGCATTCTTTGAGGACTGTTCCGGGCGCCGAAGGTCCAAAGGAAGGAAGCAAGGCTGACTACATAATGCAAGTTCACCCAGAACTTCTTCAAGTCCATTTAGCAGATATCAAGTAATACGACTTTACAATACCTTCTATTGATCTCTACCGTACCAGCTAACATACGGGTCTCTTCGACCAGGTATCAACAACAGCGCGTTCGAGGACATGAGCCCTGTTATGACTACAATGATCCATACAGTTGCTCTTTTACACACATTTGCACCTATCTCAAGTTCTCAACTAGATCTCAATGGCTATCTTGTTGTTCTTGTATCAAAGTGCTCTCAGACGGTTCTTTGAAGTGCTCTGTTATTAAACCCCACATAGAGCGGCGAGCGGCTCGAAATCGAGCGAGCAGGGGCAGCGCCGATCGAGCCGCTCAAAATCGAGCTGCTCGATATTCCGCTTGTAACGGGCATTAAGTCGCTCGAGAGCGGCTCGTTCTGGGGTCTATCTGTTATGTCACGTAACTTCTAGTGTTCTCAGATCTGAGATCAGTATAGACGTGTAAGTAAAGCTCTTTTACTTGCATTTCCATAGTTGAGCTAAAGGTCACAACGGACGTAATCGCAGGTAAGCAAACTGCCCGATACCCGACGGGCGCGGGCGCGGGCGGCCCTGATCAAATCAGGCACAAAGACTTTGCCCGCGTCCGCGCCCACTGTGAGATTCAAAACAGAGGCAGGCCAGGCCGACTCTCAGCGAGCGATCCTCTACCATGCAGTTGACAGTCTTTCAATCTAGCAGCGAACAGTTATACGCACTCCATGCCTGAAATACGAGAGAATCTCAACAAGAGCAGCAGATGTATCTGTGAGCTCAGCAAGTTCCGTCTGTGTCTGTGGTCCACGGCCTGTCATAAGTTCACAATGGGAACCGATAATGCGCGATGTAGGATTAACGATATGGTGTCGCCGGCGAAGGGCTATGTAGACCCCCACAACGAGCGGCGAGTGAGCGAAGGCAGCTTTTGGCCACAAACCGGGCGGCATTTCGGGCGGCTCGAAGTCGGGCGAGCAAGGGCAGCTTTTGTCTGCCAAGCCGCTCGTTTTCTATTATAATTAGCTTAAAATAGCTATAAATATGAGATGTAGAGCTATGCAAACTATAGTAGCTATACCACTATCACGCTACTACTACGTAGCTCTACTATAATCTGTATTATCTAATACTTACTGTGACTATGGAGCGCCTCGATATTGAGCAGCTCGATCTCGAGCGGGAGCAGCAAAAGCTAGCTTGGCGAGCCGACGAGCGAGGGCAGCGTAAATCGAGCCGCTCGTTGTGGGGTCTAGGGCTATGGTAGCGGCAACATTCTTCGCTTGTCACTCGGTCCATAGATTCATCTTTCGTTGTTCCAATCCCAAATTCCGTTCTATTCAAGACAAAGTCATCTGCAAATGACCTGGTCACCCAAGGGTATCGTGCCTCACAAAAGTAAATCAACCGCCAAATGCACTCCTTCGTAGCTTACACATCCTCGTTCCTCATCTCACCCTACCTTCCACGGTCCCACCCATGCCTAGATTAGTCCTTCCTTTGCTGCTTTTTGTCGGAGTGTCGCAACGTGGACAACCGAGGTGATGTTTGTGCTAGAAACCATCGTTCCACCCTATCGTGTATCGAGCGCACCTTTCGCTGTTGTCCCTCACTAGCTGCCCACTGTATATCTCACTGGCAGTGGCGACGCGTCTGTTCGGAACCGTTCATTCTCTCATGCAATCACACTCTTTCGGTGCGTGGTCTGACGTTTTCTCCTTCGATGATGCATCACGTCGCAGCAGAGTCGGTACTGATCTGCTTTGACAGCTCGTCATCTTCTCCCTCTCCGTAATTGTTGATGGCCAGTCCGAGCATGGAGTTTACAGGCTTCCTCTTCGTCCGGGCTTGAGGAACTCGCGGTGCGCCTTGGGTCGCTCGAGGCTCTTTCATCAGTGTTGGGTCGAGTTTTGCTGGAACTAGTAGAATGTCAGTGATCTGCAGCTTGTAGTGTAATATTTTAGAAACGCCTTACTTCGACTGACAATCTGCCGATAGTCGCCAGGAAATCGGCTAGTCGGAGGGGTAGCTGCAGCGGATCTCCATAGGTGATCTGATGCGTCGGACAGGAACGAGGTATCTACATTATGTTAGCGACTAGTAATACAGGGGCATGATGATTGACATACTTGACTTGGAGAAGATACCACCCCTGCCTCTGTTCTTCTTGGACAGAATGATCTCGTCGAACAACCTGATCGAAGGATCTTCTGCTCTCTTCGATTCACGCTCGTGTACAAATTCGTGAAAGGCCGTAGTCTCCTGCAGCATCTTCAAGAAAGCAGTATTCTCGCTTGGCGCACTGCGGATGAAAGCTTCCATGTTAAAGTGGTAGAACAGGCCGGCCTTTCTACGCTCTCCCGAGGCAGATTGCATGAACTTGCGGTATGAGTAGAAAAGCGAGGCGAAGCATCTGATGAAAGCGGCTCTGACGAGATCTGGACGGAAGGCGGAGGGACAGACGAGCTGGACATGTCCGATACAGTGTGGGTGGGCCCGTACGGGACAGCCAGAACAGCGATATGAAACGTCGTCGCAGCGCTCGTTGCATATCGTGCAGGCTACTTTATCATCGCGTGGCTTCCAGATCAAGCAGTGACCCTCTGCCCACCTCTGCGTCTCTGTCTCTCTGATCGGTACCATGAGTTGAGACGGCATGACTGTCGAGGCTGCAAGCGTCGAAGGGGCGTATACAGAGGATGCATAGTTGGCGTTACTCGTAGAGCTCGGTAACGTAGATGTCGACGCGCTTGCGGAATGACCATTGACGAACGGTGCACTAGGCCGGCGCATCGGGTTCATCCTCTCGAGGCCGAAAGAAGAGCTGCGTCTTCCAGTTCCGTCGAATGCGCCAGATCGCTTTTCTCTCAGAGCAGCCTGCAAGCCGAAGCCAGAGTCGTTGCGCGATACAGGTGTTGATGGGAAGCTAGACGATACCGGGGATGGCATTGTTGGTGATGGTTGAGAGTGAACAGAGGAGGAGTTGCTGTGCTTGCTTCCCGTGGCTGTAGACGGGCGAGCGGACGGCCTTTGAACACTGGTATCTAAGCGATGCTGGCTAAAAGCATTGAATACGGGTACGCGAGACGGCGAGACCACTGGAGCATCGAACTCGGCTGAGCTCATGCTGACCTGCGTCGCCAACGTGGACGGTTCCGGATTTGACACGAATACCTGAGGATTCTCAGAAGAGAATGCGTCGTTGGGAAAGGTTTCCTTTGCATATGCTGGAGGAGCCTTTGGCACGCCGTAGCGGTTGTAGTGCGGTGCTGCGGCCTGTAAGAGAGACATAAGCTTCCTACGCTGCTGTCTCGGCAGAGCCAATGGAGGAGCGGTCCCTTCCACAACATCATTGTCAAGGTCGACCAGTACGAAATCATCATCCGGCAACTCCAGGTTGTCGAACCGCTTTTCGACTCCGACGATATACGGACATGGAGCTTCGACTGCTTGAAGCAGGCGAGCCGGCAGAACCGGGATGAAAACACCAGTCCAGACCAGAGGGTAGAGTAGATTGACCAGGGCCGCGCTTGCCAGGTGGAGCATTGAGGTGTGTGAAGAGGTCAAGATGATGCGACCTTCTGCCAGCGCACATTCGAAGAGCGTTACGATGGTTGATATCGAGAGGCAGCGAAACAACGCGTACAGATCGGTGTTGCGACTTCCAGGAAGCTCGTTGATCGCGTTTTTGCGGGCATACAAGCGCAACTCTCGTATGCCAACTTCAGTCTGAGTCATTGCAGAAATCGGGGAGGGTGCTTCGACACACAGGTTGGTGACATATCGTTCGAGAGGCTGCCACATGCCGACTTTGGGCGAGCTTGCTGGGACCCGGATGATAGCTCCGTTCGTCATTGGTACGATGACCGCCTTGAGCCACTCTTTCCAGAAGCTAGAGTTGTCGCCGTCACGACCGAGAATACCATATACGCGCGGTATCCAGAAGCCGGTGTCGCCCTCAGTCAGACCTTCAATCTTGGAAGCTGCACCCTGCCTAACGGGCCGCAAAAGGTCAGCCATCAGTCCAATCTTCTCCTCGGTGCCATTAATCTCATCTTGAAGCTCGTCCCTAGCTGAAGTTCCAGATGGTATGCTCGGAAGTTGAGCGAGCAATCTCGACAATTTGGCTCTTTCTCCAGCCAAACGTTCTCCAAGACTGCTCGCCAGTTCTCTCTCCTCCTTTGACATGTTCTTTTTCCGCCAATCATCACATTGTCGCTCCAGTTCTTCCGAGGCCTCTGCATTAAGGGCCATCCATACGGTAACGCAAATGCAGTGCAACTTTGATCCGTCTCCAGTGGTCATGACAAAGCCGTGCCATGTAGACCTTGGCTGCTCGTCTGCCGAAACAACATTGATATCATTTGGGAATGCGAACATGGGAACGTAGTCGGGGAACGGACACCTGCGCTTGGTCTCTTCGACCATGGCCTTGGTAGGGTATCGATCCAGCATGACAGGCTCGTAGCGTCGTTTCAGCGGATGCATGTCGGGGCTCACATGGAAAGGCTGCGGAGCAGGAATGACTGAGTTATAGCCACTCATGCGCTTGGTGGTCCTGATAGATGATTGACGGCTGGTGGAAGTATTGCGCTTGAGACCGCTCATGCCCGAGAGTCTCTTCCTGAGTGATCCGACGCCATTGGTGAGACGTGAAGGGGTGGGGTTTGCTTCGTCGGCATTGGCGATTCTGATAGTCTTGGGCCTGCTCTTGACTTGTCTCGCTTGCGGAGGAGGCTCCACGATCGCTCCGGCTGAGACTTGAATCTCTTCCAAGAAACTGTCCCTCTCAGAAGCAAACTTTCTAAGCGCTTGTTCAAAATCCTCATCGCTCAGACCAGCTGGCATGGATGTTTCGATTTGAGGGGCCTTGATGGTGGTGGCGCTACTCCTTTTGCTCGCAATCGTCGCATTGTCCAAAGGTCCTATTATACTTCCAATGCTCTTACGTGCTTCAAAGCTGTATTGCGAAGCCCTGTTGTTGTAGGCCGTTGCCGGAGATCCAGGGGAAGATAGTCGAGGACTGTTTGGTACGTCGTGTTCCCATGCTTTGTCCTCGTCTATGGTCGCCTGGACGGGATTAGGACTTGTCGGTAGCTTCAGTCGCTCATCGATGATCTGAGAAGATTCAATGCCGGCAATAAAGAAGTAGTCGGCCAGCGGATTCGCGGAAGCATCAGCGGTTGTTTTGGTGTTTTTGGGCGCCATGGGAGATTCGCGTTGAATATGGTCGTGTAAATGTGCTCATTAATGTCGTCAAGGCGCAACTAACCAAAGAAGGAGACCAGCTCCGCCATATCAAGGAATGTGTCGGTTGTGCAAGAGGGAATGATCTGCCAAAGCGAGCAGGGCAGTTTGCGGAGGTACAGTACTATTGCTTAATTCGAGATTTTGTTCAAAAGTCGGTCTGCAGTGCTTAATCGATTTCGCGTGTAACAATTCGTAGGTAGTGAACTCCAATATTCCAGCAGAGCGCAAAGATCCGCCAACTGATCGATAGAAGATGCAAAACGTATAAAGTGGGAATATGTGCGCGGAAGAGTTGGCAGTGGAGCGGGTTGAGATGGTCCAACACTCCCGAAGAGTGAAGCGGAGTTTACTATAAGGTTCGTTGGCGTCGTTTGAGGGTGATACGGAACTCGCGATAACTCGTCAAGAAGTGCCCGAGACCTAGCACAAGCCGTCAAAATAAGTCCGACGGTGGTTTTGGGGTGAGAAGTAGTGACCGGTTTGGAGCACTGAAGATGTAAGAACGAAAGATGATAAATGTCAACGGAGATGGCTTCTTATGGTGTACCTGCTAGATTAGTAGGAGGTACCACCTACTTGCTCTATACGGACGAAGGACAACCGTGCTCGGCAGATCCTGATGCAATGCAATATAAATCATGCAATGGGATCTAGAAGTTCGCGTCCAGCCGAGCACTCAGCTGAACCGGAGCACGGTATGGTTTTGAGATTGACTCGCAGATACCACGCGTTCCTGCGTAGGAAGAACGTTGAATCTGGTCGAGGACTGCAAAGTTGACTGCCTTGACCCCTGCCGCGCCCGAATCAATTCAAGCAAACCAATGAGGAAATGCAGTGAAATGCAATGAACGAATGGTCAATAGTTGTTTCAGGGTCTTGTTTATTTCAAAGCTAAAATCAACAATAACCTGCAAAGTGATGATCATCAAAAGGGTCCACGGCAGGGTAAAGTTGCTTTTTGCATTACTTTAATTCATGTACAGCATGATCTGTTCGTATTGTACCTGTGCTATTCCTTTCCATTCCTCTTTAACCATTTGTTGGGACTGACTGAAACAATGCCAATACTCTGATTCCCGTGGAGCGAGGACCAAGCGGCATGCTTCAATACCAGCAGAACACGCAATCCTTTAAGCCACCACGAAAGCAGAAACCCTTCAGCTGACTGCCTAATCTGATAAATGATAGTTGGCTCGCAAGTCCGTCCGCTTCAGTCACTGCTGTGGAGCATATTATAACCGTTCCGTGCCATAAAATAATACACCGCATGCAGGAGATGTTCGGTCTTCGCCACTATATTTTTCAGGGGTCTTGTCATACTAGACATAACCATCAAAACGTCCAGATAGGCAATCAGGTATAATGTTTGCGTGCTAGTCCACACAAGCTGCATCGCCTGCTCAGGGATGAGTTAATTCACGTGGGTCGAGCTGTGGTAAACCTGAGATGAGGAAGCGTAAGTCCAGATATCGGAGCCACAACAATCACTTCTTCCTGCATCCGAGCCAGCCAGTCTTCAACACACCGTCCTGGCCCATCGCAAGCCGCCAATCGACCGTCAGCTGCGCCAGAACATACCTGCCAGCACTTTCCTCCAACTCCGCACCCTCTTCCTGCTCAAGCCTGAAAGCCACCTGTTCCACGTCCTGCGGCATGAGGAGTACTTTCTCCTCGGAATTGAACCCTGTACTCCTCAGTCCCTTGCCTAGTGACGCTTTGACTCCGTCGAGCAGGATACTCTGCTCCGTCATATTCTCAACCTGCGCCTCGAGCGCGAACACCTTGCCCTTGCCCTGCACGTCTTTCCTCGTCAGCTCGCCGACTTTGGTCCTCACGCCGAGCGCCTGCTGTGCCGAGAACTGGTACAGCTTGCGGAATGACCGGCTCCTTTCCTCTGTATCGACGACTTCTGTGTACGACACCGTGACCGCCAGAACGTGCATTCCTTCCTCCTTGAGATCGTGTCTGACGAGCCATTGGAGACTCTTGCCCGCTTGCAAGTCGTTGGTTCCGTCTGCGCTCTCTCCATCTTCGCCGTCCTTCCTCTCGACCTCGACGTCTTCTCCTTTCTGCGCTGTCAACGGTGTCTGCAGCTCCGCGGCAATGCTCACGTCCTTGATCCTGCTTGTTGTGTCTGTGTTCCTGCTTCGTTCGTTGTTGGCGGAGAGAACGCAAGCGAATTGTTCACCGACATATGCGGCGCCGAAGCTAGGTGGTAACGTCAAGAGCGATGTGAGGGAGAATGCATCCTGTTTCTGGGAGGGGTAGGCAGCTGAGGCCTTGCGTAGGTTTTCGTGACCCGAGACTTCAGGAAGCGCATCGGAAAGGGTAAGAGAGGGCTTCGAGAGACTGTATCATACTCGTCAGTACTGACTCTACATGCGACTGCCTGTCTGCATCCGAACAGACCCAAGTAGAGTGTTGAGGTATTGGTAGGTACTAACCGTAGCACTTTCAAGCTGACGCCATGAGGGCCAGCTACGGCCGGTTTGTCATTAGTCGCAGGTGGCATTGGACCGCATGCTGGACTCTCACGAACCAGACAGACCGAATTGTGTATGAATGACGAGCAAATTGCAGTGGACACGACACATGCAGACTGCGAATACTTAAGCTTAAAATAAGCTCCAGGCCACGATCTTCACATGGCAATGGCGGGGGCTTTTTCCGGTCTTTGCGGGGAACATTTTATTTCACGGTGACCAAACGCAGTCAGTCTACACGCGACCATATCGTAGACTGCGAACGAACGGTCGATGAGTGGAAGATGTCAGAAGTCGATCTCCCCAGAGGCATACCTTTGACTCGATCATCGAGTATTGTCCTCGTCCTCGACACACCCAAAGGACGAGGCATCTTTGCGTCCACCGCTATACCTGGAGGCACAATAATCGAGACTTGCCCGGTCTTGGTCCTTGATCGGCAACAAAACATTGATCACATAGAAAAGACCGAGTTGTTTCACTACACATAGTACGTGCTGTTCTTCCCATATCTGTTTACTCGGCAGACGGAAGTATTGACAGCTCCCAGCAACTGGCCCAGCGAAGACGCCAGCGGAAAGTCAATCACGACTCAAGCAGTAGTACTGGGACTAGGATCCATGTTCAACCACTCAACAGCAGATCAGAATGTCGGCTGGCAACGCGATGTCGACAAGTTATTGGTCACATACCGCACCCTCCGCGACATAGCTGTTGGCGAAGAACTGTGCATCTCCTATGGTTCCAGACTGACATTCGTGGACGCCGACGCCCCGGTACCCATCGACGAAGGCGATGGCTCGGATCTGCTTGGAAGTATACAGCTGGGTTGATTCATGAACTGGCTACCGAGTGACATGCTTGCGACTAGTCTTGTCCGACCTTCATCCGACCCGAAACATCAATGGCAGGCGAACGGAATGGCCTGTAGTTTTCCCCCAACGCCTTGCGATGTATGTCCATGAAGAGAAACTCGTGGCGCATTGCGTCGCCTATGCCTTGCTGCCTACGCCGTTTGGGCTTGACTCGTCGTCTGCCTCGGCCCGCTCGTCGGCTTCCGTTCGCAGCTCGTACGCCATATCGAAGCATTCTGCGAGAAGAGCGGTCACGGAGCCTTGACCGTCTGGGATGTCGTTGCCAATCATGAACTTGCCGTCCTTCTTCATGTTGTCGATCGAGTTCAGCTGAGTATTGTCAGTTATCGATCCCCGGGGGTAGCACGGGCAAATTATAGCTTACCTTCATGCTATAAGGATAGAGTTCTCTCGGTGAGTCGACACCACCGGCGTTCTTGACCTCTTGCAGGCAGCGCTTGAGAGTAAGGAGCTGGTTGTAGATCGGCAAGAGCGCTTCTGATACTGGTTCTGAAGAAACGATGTATTGGTAGATGAAAGCATAGCTTTTGCGCAGGAGGTAGAGCAGTGTCTGAGAAAGTCAGTATGAATCAAAACCCGTCCCCATCATTTTCTGTCATACCCTTTGTGAATGCAGATCTGCTGGCTTTCCCTCCTGATCGAGAAATGCGCCATCTACTCTTGATTCGTCGATGCGATCCAGTTGTCTTTGAAAGCTGTAAAGATCCGTCTCTCGAAGGGACCATGCCTGTGTCAAGTTCATCTGCTCTAATTTGTCGCGGATGTCGCGCAGCTTGTCATATTGATCTGCCCACTTCTCGTCGATCTTGCCTTGTCTATCCAACAGTCAGCCCATTGCCAATCTTCGTCCTCAAAATTGACTTACTTCTCCTCAACGATCTCAACCCACAGTAAGCACCGAGCCAGCAATGTTGCTACGACCTCTGGACCTTCGTGGACGACACCTTCTTCCAGAGTCATGCGCTTCAATCTGTCGGCATACTCCTCTTCCGCTGTTCTGCCTTCGTGCGACACTCCACTCTCGTGCAACTCATCCTGGATTTGCGATAACTGATCGTGAAGCTCCTTGACCTCATTCGCCGGGTACTGCGATCTTGTCAGCAACTGTGCGTCTATCAAAACTGTCCTCGTATACTTTTGATCTTGTATTGCATGCCGATAGAGTCCTGAGTATTGATACCAGCTTGATATACACCTGCATCATCCCCGGGTCCAGCTTGGAGAGCGCCTCTTGAAGTTCGTGCAGGATGTTGTTGCATACGTTCATGCGCGCCTCGAGAAAAATCATCAAGTTGTGACTGTGGTCATCCTTGCCTCTTTCGACTGATTGCTTCCACATGTTCATGTTCGCCTGCATTGATTCGAGATCCTTTGGTGAGTAAAAGCCGGCTTCGCGAAGGTGGTCCAGTAAGCGCTACAAGATTGTCAGAATCGTTCCGTACAAGGTGTTTGTGTCTCATACCTTTACTGAAGAAATGGCGGAATATCTCGAGCGCACGGTTAGTCGGATGCTTATCAATCGTGATAAGGATACTCACACTGCAGGAGCTTCTTGGTTGCGGCCAATTGTCAAGAAGAATAGCGATATGAGCTGGAAGCAGTCGTCGAGAACAGTGTCCACTGCTACTTATCAGCGGATAGCTTAGCGATATGCCTTTCGACGCCTCCTACCTCGGTTCTGCTCATCGGGCTTCGACTGTCTGATCTGATTGAGGACCTCCACTTGCTCGATAACAGCATCGTACAAGCTTATGACGTCCTGGCTCTTGATATATGTGCTGCGATCCTGCTTGAGGATCTGTAGTTTGTCCCGAATGTAAAGCACGCGATCGAGGATGGGTTGTTCCTTGGGATCCAGCGGGCTGCGATGGAAAGGTGAGTCTGTCATGTTGGCTGTTTGATTGATCTGATGCGTTGTCGAATGTCCAGCGCAAGTTGAATGTATCTTTCAAAAAGGAAAAGAGTAGGAAGTTTAACAACAAGACAGGAACAGAACGACCTCGAGTGCTCTTGCAACGTCCAGACTCCCGACATCTCCACTCCGGACGTTGGACATGCGCTTGACGTCTACAGGAAGCGGGGCACGGCCTGACGACTTGGCGACTTGCACAAAGCTTGTATAACTTTTATGCGTTCGAATGTCATCGGTAGATCATCGGCGCAACCCGGACACCACAATTTCAGCCGATACGGAATTAGGCCCACAACCTCTTCTCTCGAATTAATTCAAGACAAGTCCACCATTGAGAAGAAGTCCGTCAGTTACCCTCGCAGAAAACTGAAAGGCATCTCAATCAACGAACTTTGTTCTACGACCACCACACAAAACACATCACAATGTCTACCTCCGAGCTCGCTACCTCCTACGCCGCCCTCATCCTGGCCGATGACGGTGTCGAGATCACCGTACGTGTTTGAACGACTACCCACCCGCTGGAGATCAGGAAGGAATTGGTATACTGACTTTTCTGCGCGATACAGTCCGAGAAGCTCCAGACTCTCATCACCGCCGCCAAGGTCCCTGATGTCGAGCCAATCTGGTGCACTCTTTTCGCCAAGGTACATTCAACTTTCTAAACGCATAAAACTACGGATGCAGGTTTCTAATGCTCGACAACAGGCTCTTGAGGGCAAGGACGTCAAGGACCTCCTCTTGAACGTTGGTTCAGGTGGTGGAGCCGCTGCTGCCGCCCCAGCTGCCGGTGGTGCTGCTGCCGCTGGTGGTGCCGCTGAGGAGGCCGCCCCAGAGGCCGCCAAGGAGGAGGAGAAGGAGGAGTCTGACGACGACATGGGATTCGGTCTCTTCGACTAAGCGCATCGCATCGCTACGAACCATGGGACGAGACTGGATCGGGGCATGAAACATGTTGGCATTATGGAATTTTCGGAGTTACCAGAGGGACCACAAAGGTCGAGAGATTGATCGTCTCGGATGTCATAAAGAAATCCTTTTGCGATATATCACCGTCAATGCATAGGCGCATGCTATTCTCTGATTCAGTGGAACTTGTCTTTTAGTTGACTCGGCTGATCGCGATTGAATGCTTATCCCACGACTCTGCCATGTTTCAGGAAGGGTATCGAACAGTAAATAGAAGGTCATGCTCATTGATGACGAACGAGGCCTTCGACAAACGCCATGCATGCGGTGCTTTCTCGACATGCTATTGACTCCCACATCAATGACTTCTCGTCATTGACTCCCACGTGGCCGTGCTGTTGTTCCGGCCTCTGCACATTTTATAATTCCCATGGCCAGATCAACCGCTATCGCCCCAGCTTCATTTTTGTGTCTCCTAACACCTCGATCTGAAATAGTTGCATCTCGACTTGAGTCTCATGTGGTTTGCATGATGGAGTTTTTCCCCCGATTTCCCCACAGCCCCTGGCGCGAACATGTGGAGACGGGCACGCATCCTCACACGGTCTTAAACCACTTGACAACACTGATCTATATTGTAATCGGGTTCATTCGAGACGGCTTCTACACACCTCAGCATCGAGTTGCAAGACATGCAGGATGGAACTCAGGCAGATACAACACAACCTTCCTCACTCTACCACGACATGAACGACGAATCCCACGATCCACTGATCGCACACCAAGGGCACACCTCCGCCGTCGACCACGATACCGACGCAGATTCGCTCCTACACGATGAAGAGACAGAACACACACAACCCATCTTCTCCACAAACCGCCGCCAAATCTACCTCCTGACCCTCACCGCCGGGCTCTCCGGCCTCCTCTTCGGCTACGATACAGGAATCATCTCCAGCACGCTGATAAACCTGCACCTCTCCCTCGGGCGGCCACTCTCAATAACAGACGAGTCGCTCATCACGTCAAGCACGTCTCTCCTCGCGCTCCTCGCCTCACCCTTCGCAGGCCTCGTCGCCGACTCCCTCGGTCGCAAACCACTCATCGCCGCGACGTGTGTGCTGTTCATGGCAGGAGCATTGGTGCAGGCGTTTGCTGGCGCGGTGTGGGTTATGGTACTGGGTAGAGGACTGGTCGGTCTGGCGATTGGGGCTGCGAGCGGTGTTGTGCCGGTGTACATCGGCGAGATCGCGCCGGCGAGGAGCAGGGGACGCTTGGTCACTGTGCAGCGCTGCTGATCACCGGCGGGCAGGTCGTCGCGTATTGTGTAGGGGCGGCGGTGGACGGGAGATGGAGGGTCGCGGTCGGTGTCGGCGCGCTGCCGGCGGCGGTGCAGGCGGTGCTGCTGTTGGGCTTGCCGGAGAGCCCGAGGTGGCTTGTTCTCAGAGGGAGAGAAGATCAGGCTAGGAGGGTGCTTGCGCGGCTAGGAGAGGATGTGGAAAATGTGCTTGGGAGAATCAAAGAGGAGGTGAAGGAGGAGGAGCTTAGTAGGTCCAAGAGCTTGTGGAGCGAGATGTTTCTTGTTCCTGGACACAGGAGGGCTTTGACGATCGCGTGTATGCTGCAAGGGTTGCAGCAGTTGTGCGGATTTGTAAGTCTACGATCGGCTCCTCTTGCGATCCACAAACTGACCACTACAGAACGTTCTCATGTACTTTTCCGCAACCATCTTCACCCTTGTTGGCTTCACCAGCCCGATCATGATATCGCTCTCCATCGCTGTCACCAACTTCATCTTTACACTCTTCGCGTTCAGCCTCATCGACAGCATCGGTCGCCGCCGGATTCTGCTCCTCTCGATACCATTCATGGTCCTCGCCCTCACCCTCTCAGCTATTTGCTTCTCCCACCTACCCAACGACTCGGGCGCATCGCTTGCCACACCATATCTTGCGACCTTGAAGCACAGCCTCATCCCTTACGCGCTGCTTCTGAGTCTGGTACTTTACGTCGCAGCATATGCACTAGGTCTAGGCTGCGTGCCATGGCAGCAAGGCGAGCTATTCCCTCTATCGGTGAGGAGTTTGGGCAGTGGGCTAGCGACGGCAACAAATTGGGGCGGTAACTTTGTCGTCGGTATCAGCTTCTTGCCAATGATGCAGGTTCTGGGCAGCGAAGTCACGTTCGCCGGTTATGCTATCGTGTGCGCTATTGGTTGGGTCTTAGTTTGGCTCATATACCCCGAAACGAAGGGCCTGGAACTCGAAGACGTGGGTCGTTTGTTAGATCAAGGTTGGGGAGTTAGGGAAAGGAATGGTCTCCGCGACCGGTCAGGCATGGTCAGAGTGCCCGACGAAGAGACCGATGAAGGATAATGTAGCCTTCTCATAGACAATTATAATCATGGTATCTTCACCCCAGTTGTCCACCTCAATCTACGCACTCCCACCCTTCCTAAAACTAACCTTCTCAACGCCCACACTCTCCTCGCCCTTCTCATTCCTCTTGATCTGGTAAACATACAGCACCAGCACATCGCCCTGTACATCCATGAGCACAAAACTCGGCACCACCTTATCATTGCCATCAGCATCGACCTCGCCGCCCTCCTCGTCCCAACTCGCCGCCCCCGTCGCACTCCCCGGGTTCACGAAGAACTTGCCCTCCATTTCATACGCCTCGAACCGCGACGTGCCGCCCCAGCACAGCACGTCCACATCCATCTGCCGCGCGGCGATGAGCAGGCTATCCGGATCCCCCGGCGGGATGATCGTGTGCCCGTGTGTGAAGCCGATGCGCAGGCTGCCGTGTGTGACTACTTTCGACAGCGCGGTGGGCGCCGGGTAGGCGGTGTCGGTCGGCGGCGCGCCGTAGGCTGTGTTTTGTGCGGGTGTGGGGTGTGTGAGTGGGATGTCGAAGTCGCCTTTTACGAGTTGTAGATCCGGGGCGAGAGAGCGCAGGAAGGTGTATACTGAGGGTGAGGTTAGGTTGCCTAGGCAGAGGATTTGGCCGATTTTGCCGGGCGTGAGGAGTTTCTTGAACTGCGAGGGTTGTTAATAGGGTCGGAGGTTTGTATTGGCGAGGGGTTCATGTACCTTTGCTGGTATGTCCTATGGTCGTCAGCTGATGGTCATGTAGAGGCGCAGACTGGACGTACGATCGCTCGGTCGGGGATGAAGAGGTCACCCAGGACCAGGACTAGTCTTTGTGTCATTGTGTGTGGTTTGTTTGCGCAATTGGTGCGCTTGTGAGTCGAGTCTTATAGCATGTGTGCGCGCGCATTTAATGCCGGATGGTCGTCGCGGTCGGGGTGTTTGGACTGACGTTGCGGAGTCAGCGGAACATCCCGTCTTCGGCGGTTGCTTCAACCACATGTCGCTCCTCTTTTCGAGGCAAGCGGTCGCTCTCCAAGTTCATGTCACTTTCATAATGCTGCCACGACCCTTGACACTTACTTGATCCAAGTCATGTCGTCGCAGTACGGAACTCGGAAAGGCGTACCGATGCTGGTACCGGACCGCCAATTGGTCAGCGTCGACAGCGGCCGAACAAAGCCGCAACACAAAGGCAGCGGGACAAAGACTCGATCTTGGTGCAGAATGTGTTGGAACAGTCACGCTCCTATGCATACCGAGGGCAATCAAGAGGACTATACTCTTGAGGTGCATTATTGATACAGTATCGCTTTCCGGTGAAGCCGCAGTTGACACCAGTAAGCTCCTAAGGTCATTCAATTCTTCTATAGTGGTAAAAAGTTAGGATTCTCCGATATCAAGCTCGTGAGCACAGCTCTCCTTCACATCATTTAGGATCATGTCTCAGATATGGAGTGTAACAAAGGTCACGATGTGAACTTTCACGCACCCGGTGTTCGACTATGAATAGCATCAGGTGGTGCCCGCAAGGGTCTCCTCCTTCTCCAGCAGAGTGTCTCGCGACTTGAAAAAGCACATTGGAAGAGAGTAGCAAGGCATCAAACATGGACTCTTCGCCTATTGCCGACAAACCCACTTCTGGACGGCCACACTCGAACGCGCCTCGATCTCGCCAGATGAGATGTCTCTGCTCCAGAGCCATCTGCAAACTCTGCGCCTCTCTCTTTCACAGCAGCAGTCCCATTTCTACAGACTCCTGTCACTTTGGTGGAGGCTCGGTGATTGCTGACGCCCCGTCTGTCACTCCTCCACCTCTCCGGAGAGCTTGGCGTCTCTGCGCGCAAGAGGCGGTACCGCACCAACGAATGCGAAACTTTCGAAATCTCGCTTACACACTTCCGCTCCTCGTCGCGCCGTCGAGATCGATCCGGCACAACGCTTGTCCTTGATCATGGAGGGCGAAGAGCCGGTGGTGTCGGGTGCAGAGAGGGACGAGGACGCAGATAACACGGCTACCTTGAAGGCTGAGTCTCAAACCGTGCCGCCTCAGCAATGTACTGGTGATCTCGGCGTCCGCGTCGAAGCTCAACATCACCATGTCTACTGTCACTTGAACAGCTCGGTGCTATCACTGAATCCCGACATGTACTACTTCCCCGAGATGGATTTGAATGAGGAGAGGAAGATCCGTAGAGTTGGCGCTGACCTCTATGATGAGGCTATTGGAGTCGCTATTGGTGCTGAGGCTTATCTTTTCGGCATGTTTGTCGCTGAGCGCTTTGGGTTGTTGTAGGCTTTGCGTCGAGCATCGAGTGAGTCCGCTGTGATAAGGCAAATAACTTCACTCGATGTATGCTACGTGAGGGGAGGAGGTAACATTTTGTAAACGTGGCTTATCTGAGGTATGGTAAAGGTAAGTCTTATTCGCATTTCTTGTTGTCACTTATTATGATACATTGAAGGTGAAGTGAAGAGGATTCGTCTTGTAAGTGAGATAAGCCAATGCTGAAATGCGAAGTGCTCTAAAACGTTAACGACATATTGTAGGGCTCTGGCATCTCACTCGAAAGGTAGCTGCCCTTCGTCTGTTGATAGTCGAGATGTCAAGACTGTGTCGGGTGGTGCCAACCGCGACGAACTCTCGACCATATGGAGCCTGGCAGAGCAGTATCAGCGAACAAGTGAAGATGAATCGCTGCTACAGAGCCGTGTATGGCAGCTATGATATCCAGTTGGCTACCAGCTGCAGGGACTGCTGAGGAGGACTATGGTTCAGGCACTGACCAGCTGATTGGCTACTCTCTTCACTTTCCTACACTTGGTACTTCACTTGGAACTCACTCGCACAGCCGTCTTTCGTGCCCAGTCACAAGTGCGCCAGCTGCTGCCTAAATCATTTCCGCCGTACACGTCATCTGTTCACGTCTGTCACATCTCGCATAATCTCTTGCCCTCAACTTCTTCATCCACTTTCCCTGCTTCAGCCGCCGTTTCCATCCACAGTCAACACCATATCGAGCTACAGCCTCGGAACTATCGTGAGCATCAATTTTGGTGCCTCCGATTTTCATTCACAACTCTTGCCGTCTCTTCCATACAGCTCTTGCGTTCACTGCCCCCTTCAACAACATCGCAAGTAAGTACTTCTGCGCTTTGTACTACTTTAGTGAAACCAACGACTGATCACTATACAGACCACATATGTCGCGAGATATTGCTCCTTTCGAGTCAATGCGTGTCCGTACCGCAAGAGCGACAATGCTGTCCAAGTCCAGGGCTTCCATATCGGCCCGTTGCGCAGCAGCCAAGGCTAGCAGCAAGGTCAACTATGCCCACTACAAGAAGTACTACATGGACTCCCTTCGCAAGATGTGTCTCATGCGAGGTCTCGGCCGTGGACGCTCCAAGATCGACCTGATCGAGAAGCTGCTCAGACAAGACAAGGAGCATGCCGCTAAGCCATTCCGCTTCTTGGATCTGCCTGCAGAGCTTCGAAACATGGTTTATGACCTTATCACGGTCGACAACGATCGACCCATCAGCGCCAGAACTCAGCCCATGATCGCAGCAACGAACAGGCAGCTCCGTAAAGAGTCTCTTGCGGTCTATTATGGCGGCAACAGCTTCTTGCTGCACACCCAGCTAGTGTCCAGGAATGATACTCCCAGACCCCCATTCCTTCGTACACAATCGATCGTTCCCACTGACGACTATGTGGTATGGGCGAATCGGGCGAACCGATTCAGCATTCTGATGCTCTACCGCGACCTTCTACGGACGCTGGTGTACGATATCGACGTTACAGTCGTCGATGCACTTGGCGTTACTGCTGATATGGAGTTTCGCATCAGCATCCACCAAAATCTCAACGCGAAGGAGCATCCAGTCGTCGTCGAGGTCACACGACTTGCTTTTATTGCTTGGAAACAAGCTCATTCCGGTTACCCTACTGTGATGCCCGAGCCAGACTACCTCTGCGGCGAGATCCGAAAGTTCATCCAGGGTGAATTTGATGGTGCCGAAGGCCCCTCGATCACCGAAGCCCAAATGAAGCAGGTTTGGCGTTCTACACCTTACCGCATCCTGGTCGACCGGATTACATGGACCCAGTGAATGATCGCAGTCTTGTCTGTGGTGGTCGTCGAACCTTCTCCCTTGTCTGGGCCTTCGACAGTCGAGTATCGCAAGCACAATCGGTAACACATCATGAGATGAAGATCTTCGGAAGCAGCAGTCCGACCGCGTGCATGCTTGCTTGAAAGGCACAATCGCGTCTTCGAGCGTATATCTCAACTCTCTTTCGGCAGAACAGCATCAGTATTTCTACTCCTCGGCATATATGACTTTCCATTTTCTGGACACAATGCATCAGATCACCGCCTGGACAGCATGTTCGGTCCAGTCATCGCATCCATGAAGCAGCACAATTCCGGATCTTCGAGCAAATCTACGCAGTCAGTACAGCATAAGATACTCATTCATCACATCGATCGTAGATACGAGAAACCGCTGAATATCGTCGTTCAGGATCCCAGATTAGCCGGAACTTTTACGGGCGGCAGAGAACAGCGCTCGAGATAACTTTCCGTATACACCTCAGTACCACATCAGTTTCATTTTTGAAAACCCCCAATATGTTCCGTTCGTGACCTAATTCGTGCCATGTGCTCCATCCACAAGTATCTTGACGGCTAAGTTGATGTTTTCGAGCGCTGTGAAGAGGTGATGTTCGCGCCAAGACTTCTGGTATGCACGAGAACGAAACGAATGAACTGTCTCGAGGCGGTCTCAAGGCGACGGCACCACTATGAAACAATGATCTCCGCAGTGCTCCAATATCGAGGGACGATGGGTGGCCTCACAGTCGAGAAGAAGATATGAAAGTGTAGTCCTCAATCACAAAATCATGGCACCCAAGCAGCAGGACCGACCGCCGAAAGCGAATCTGAGCCCACAATACACCACCTTGGACTGGCAGAACGTGCTCTTGTTTCTCATAGCCTTTCGTATCTGTAATGCTTTGATCATACGGACATTCTTCCAGCCAGACGAGTATTTCCAATCACTCGAGCCAGCATGGCAACTCGCCTTTGGTAACGACAGCGGTGCCTGGATCACTTGGGAATGGAAGGAGCATCTTCGGTCGTCGATACATCCATTCCTCTTCTCGGTCGTCTACAAAACTGCCGATACGATCTCCTCGATGCTGAATCTCGCACCGTCGCAAAGAGCTGACTTCTTGCTCGCGGCGCCGAAAGTCTTCCAAGCGGTACTGGCTGCAGCGACTGACTCCTTCACGTGGAGATTGGCCGAGAAGGTGTACGGAGTCGGCGGCAAGTCTGCGATGGCAACTTTGGCTCTCACAGTCGTAAGCCCCTGGCAGTGGTTCTGCTCGACCAGAACTTTGTCAAATTGCCTGGAGACCACGCTCACGAGTGCGGCGCTCTACTACTGGCCGTGGCAGAAGGTCTTTCATGAACCTCACGATGGAAAGACCCCATTTGGATCTCTGAGAATTGCCATCTGTCTTGCTGCGTTTGCTTCTATCCTCCGACCGACGAACCTGATCATTTGGCTTGTGGTCACACTCGGGAGTCTGTATCTCGCTGCTTACTCGACATCCAACGACATCTATCAGAAGACGTACGTTCTGACCAGGGAGCTCGTCCTTTGTGGAAGTGTTGTACTAGCAGTATCTGCCGTATCGGATCGAAGCTTTTACGGAGAGTGGACGTTCCCACCGCTTCGCTTCCTTCACTTCAACATCGTACAGTCGCTCGCTGTGTTCTATGGGAGAAACAGACCCGACTATTATTTCACCGAAGGACTCCCGCTACTGCTTACGACCGCTCTTCCATTTGCCTTGGTAGGGCTATATCTGGCGTTTCGAGGGAGGGCTTTCGATGAGCAGCACAACAACCACGACCCACTGCCTGCTGAAGTCCAAGCCTCCCCATTCGTCGCTTCGATAGCGATTGTGATGGCAGGCATCCTCAGTCTAATCTCATACACTCTTACATTTGCACTGGTAGGGTTATATCTGGCGTTTCGAGTCGGGGCTTTCCTGGATGAGCATCACAACAACCAAGATTTACTGACTGCTAAAGTCCAAGCCTTCTCGTTCGCTTCGACGGTGGTTGTGATGGTGTGCATCCTCAGTTTGATCTCACACAAAGAAGTGCGCTTCATTTACCCGCTTCTGCCGATCTTGCATATACTGGCGGGAAAGCCACTCTGGCGCTTCTTTGAACAGCCGTCGGCCCTTCGCAGAGGCATTCTGATCTGCCTACTTGCAGCCAACTTGGTGCTGGCGGTTTATACGAGCCTCGTACATCAGCGTGGGGTAATTGATGTCTTGGGCTACCTCCGACACGAATATGAGGGCAAACATATGACTATGACTGACGGACAGATACAAGGCAACATGTCAGTCGGTTTTCTGATGCCATGCCACAGCACACCATGGCGAAGCCATCTCATCTGGCCAAACATCAACGCCTGGGCACTCACATGCGAGCCACCGCTGGACGTACCCATGACAGAGAGAGTCAGCTACCTCGACGAAGCAGACCAATTCTACCAAGACCCGAAGAGTTGGCTGACAGAGCACATGGTGTTCCACGAAACTAGTGTCGGCTCGGAGCAGAGACCGTGGCCAGAGTATGTGGCGTTCTTCCAGCAACTCGAGCCGACAATGAAAGAGTACCTCGCTGGATCGTTGTATCACGAGTGCTGGCGTGGTTTCAACAGCCATTTTCACGATGATTGGAGGAGAAAAGGCGATGTCATTGTCTGGTGTCTAGGTACGCGAATGATAAATCAGGTCCCCAAGCGCATTTCTTAGTGGCTGCCGTGTGAGTAGTGAGGGGAAAATGGTGCGGTGGGTACTCTATTCGCTAGAACGGCAACATGGTACTCACGAAGTCTTGCATCAAAAGCGATGAGGACGGATGGTTGCAGCAGCGGGTGATGGTACTGCTCTGCCCAGACGGCAGGCATGCCGCGAAGAGGTTGCGAGCTCGAGTCTCTACTGCTCTACTGCAAGCCTCGAGGAAAGAGAAGTGGACGAAGAGTCTCTGAAAGGCAGTAAATCGCGAAGGTCGCAAAGCGATCCGTATGCATATCATTTCCGATTATTAGCCAATCAAGCGTTCCCTCGAAGGCGAGGCACGGCAGAGACGAAGTCACTTTCATGCTCTAATCTGTTGCCTAGGCTAGGGACCCAGGAGCCACGGCCGGAGTGGCGTGGTACCTTTTCGAGATACCATGATCAACGAATCTCAAGGGTTCTTCCTTTTCCAGCAGAGCCCGCAAAAGTGGTCGATATCGCCAGCAACCCTGCATCGAATTATCAAGCAAATGGACCGGCGGTGCACCTCAACTACAGACGACGCGGTTCGCTGCAGATGTGATGCCGAGCAGCGCCGATATCGTTCGCGCATCTCAGCGGCATTGAGTTGGCAACAATGCAAACTTGTTGTGGCGACTATTCTTGAAAAGGCCTCATGTCTCTCTTGCGACAGAGCACACGCGGGAAGGCAACTCAGCCGCAACTGCCTACAATAACGTAGGTTGACGAGATACTCGAGCTAGTCGACGCGATCCATCGATCCTCCGTAACGGCTGCCTACTCCAGAGCTCTTAATGCGTTCATGGTCGTTTCTCCACGGCACGAATTCAGTGACATTTTGCGCTAAATCGAACGGACTGGTTGTCACCACCGCAAACTGGAGACTACTCCATGTACCGATGCGGAGAAACAGCTCGATCAGGGTACCAAGACAACGACATGGACTGAACGAATGAACAAGCTTGATTATGATGCTCACATTTTTTATCAGCCACACACACGACACGCGAAGGGTTGGTCTCGATCCAGGGAAAGGGTGCAGTAGACAGCCTACTTTGGGAGCGCGACCCGCGTGCCTCCATTGTTCGAAAAAATTCGTGCCTGACACGTCGATCGCCGTGAATGACGATGCCCCTAACAAGCGAATAGAAGCCATTTCGAGTGTCGTGCATGATGGAGCGGCATGTCGAGCACGAGCTATGCACGAGCCCGCTTGAACATACGGTGCAGTATTGAGCGAGCGCCAAGGTACAGTACACACCTGCACCGAGGCTACTGCTGAACGAGTACATGGCTACATGCTGTGGCGCACGAGATGGACAGACTTCCGGCTGCGACATCGAGATGCAATAATAAGACAAGGAAGCAAAAGAGTTCGACAGGCAAGCTCGACAAGGTTCACAAACGAACCAATCCCAGCAGCATATGATCGACAACAGCTCACGCGACCGCCAAGCCCAATGTAGACGAGTTGGGATCCGAATTGAAGGACGAGCATCTCATCATTTCTGTGACTTTGCGGAGGGGAGACGGAAGAGACCCCTCCCCATGCCGCATACAGCGACGTACGACACAAAGATGGTGTCGGTGGGATTCAATCGCGGTACTTTTCACGTTCACCGGAGTTGTGTTACAGCGATGAGCAGATTTTTTCTGAAATGACCACAGTGTCCGGAGATGCGAAGATATCACACGACACGATTTTAACTACTGCGGTGATCGTCTACCCAAGACAGGTCACTCACTGGACAAATTGACGACTTGTGGATCGCCGAGAAGATGGAGCTTTCCGTCTGTCATGCGATAAAATGGACTGAGCAGAATACAATACGGAGTGGAGGACGGGAGGATTCAGATGTGGACTCGTTCATCGTTCTTGGGGGCTTTTCAACCAGTCGGCGTTGGACGGCCACAGCATGTCTTTGTCTTAAACTCCTCTCTAACCTCTTGGCTGAGGAATAATAACCTCTATGCTGAGGAGTATGTACTGCGAGTCTTGGGTGTTCGTTTGTACTACCTGCATACGGCGCCGTGCTTCTCGGTTGAATGTCTGCTGCCTGAAAGCCATGCGCTGCGGTGCTGTCTGGTGGTGTTGCGAAACGATCAACTTGCGTCCTGACAAACGACTTAATAAATTCGAGGCTCAACAAAGCATTCACCCTGCTGTAAAGGATGCGGTGCATTATTCACCGTCACTTAGAACCCAGTCTCAACTAATAATTAAACCAAATGCACTGTGCACATCTCAATATCCCGCCAAAAGTCAACCGTCTTGTGAAAATAGTGTTAACTCAAGCCGGGTGGGCGAGTACAGTGAGCGCCTTTGACTTTTGACTTTGCCCAGCGAGCATCGCATCGGCACCAGTGACAGTGCGCCAGACCGCAGACCGCAGACCGCTGACACCACCAACCCTCGTCAGTAGTCATCAACTTTCGCTCACTACTCGTACCCGCATTACATTCCCATACAGTACTGTGCACTCCTACGCTACAGTACAGGCACTACTCTACCCTGCCTTTCTCCAATACACTACACGAACCTTGCAAATCGCTTCTGCTGCACATCTCACTTCCTTACTCACACGAACGCAAGTCTGTCCGCTTCTACACTGCATCCAGTCGCGACTACAATTCGATAAACCCCTCCATCCTTATCGAAAAGTCTCGAAACTACCTTACCGTACTCGCGCATCAACCAACTTTCAACCTCCATATCTGCATACTGTACAATAGAACGCGATAGCAGCGCTACTCAATCGGCCTCACCTCTGCACTCAACAATTGAAAACTCGCTCACCACGCCGCCATGTCCATCGCATAAGCATATTTCGTCAGGCCTCATGTGTGATCGGATCTCAAACAGGATGATCCGCCCTCACCATTTTCGCTTGATATAGACACCTTTCTTCCAATCTTTTCTGCTGGACTGTACTGGAATAAAAAAAGAGCACGGTTACATCTGAATCTCGGCATTATTTAGACAGGTTGGGTTGGTCTTTTCGTGCTTTTATCTCCTGGAGGGTCTCAGTCTGTCTCGTCGCGACACATTTGCGATTCTATAATATCCCGACTCCCAGACACTACACCTCTGGTCGGATCATGGCCTCGACATCACGGCAGAATGCCGCAACACATAACAATACTACTTCCTCGCGGACTCCCGCATCAGAATCAGAAGATGATACCCCGCGCACAGAGGCAACCCCCGCTATCGTAGCAACTATTCCGACACCCTCGCGCATCAATACCAATACCGATTCTGATCATGATGGAGGCTACTTTGCCCTCGTACCCACCGAGAGTCATCCTACTGCCGGTGTATCGAGCATCCAGGCTTCGCCAACACCGTCTATAGCAACCTCTGCAAGCACATCCTCCCTCAAGTTAAGGGAAGCATTCCTGGAAGCTACACGTCGAATCTCCGCCCATCTAGACCCCTCGAATCGACCTGCTGTACAGCGCGACTTCTCGACAGAAAGCAACGATAGCACACTCACCATCCGAGCCGCATCTGGACCTCGCTACCCTAATCAGGCCTTTTCCGCTCTCCACCAACAGCAGTACCCTCCACCGCATCTGCCCCCTGGTGCAAGAGCGCGCAGCCTACACCCAGTCCAGCCTGTCAACTTTTCCTCTGCCATTGCACAACTCCACCAACACCAAAGTGCTTACAGGAATACTCCCACCAGCCTCGCCCTCACTCCTGGTCTTTTCAACCCTTCCCCTACAGAATCTCCCGAGACACCAACTTCAGAAGGCAGCGCCTACCCGAGCCCATATCTCCACCATCTCCACACCCAAATACCGAAAGAAACACATGTAGCCGATATCGATGTCGATCCCATTTCCGGCCGGAAAATTATCAATGGGTATGAGATTATTGACGAGCTCGGTCGCGGTACACACGGAAAGGTCAAACTGGGTCGGAGTCTGACGACTGGAGCTTATGTCGCTATCAAGATCGTTGAGCGCTATTCCAAGAAGAGGAGGTTAGGCCGCCTGGGAAATGCAGAGGACAAAGTCAAGAAAGAGGTTGCCATTCTGAAAAAGGCTCGCCATCCGAACATTGTCGCTCTACTCGAAGTCATTGACGACCCTACCCGGAAGAAGGTCTACATTGTTCTAGAGCGAGTCGATCTTGGAGAAATACAATGGAGGACAGATGGCGCAAGAGAAATCGCCATGATCGAATGTCGCCGCTACGAACGAGAGTGCAGGGGTATCTTTGACGATGAAATTGCCGAGCAGGAAGATCAGGCCATGCTGGACCTTGCCAGGGTACGCCGTGTCAAGGCTGCACGTACACGAATGAGGCAGTTGAAAAAATCGAAACAAGAACGTCACCATTGGAGTATCGAATTGGCTGGAGAGAGCGACGAAGACTCGGAAATGGACGCTTGGTCGAGGTTGTCAGCCTCGACAGATGATCGAGGAGCGGTTGGACGCATCATCTCACGCGCTCACACGCCAGCTCCGCCAGAGATAGAGATTGATTCTTCGTTCGCAACACCTCACCATCGTGAAGCATCCCCGACAAGGACTCCGACCGAAGCAGAAAACTTGGTGCTGCGGCTCGAAGGCAGCATGTATGGTGGCTACGACGAACCGATCGAGCTGGCACACACCCAACAGGACCAACATGACCATCCCGACCACACGAGGAATTATCAATATCACAATGACCTTCACGCCTTATCACGAAATCTAAGTCACGGTAATCTCCTGGAACGAGCAGCCGAATTACTGGACATTGATCTGTCGCGCGATCTGTTACAGGTTCCGTGCATGACCATGACAGGCGCAAGGTCTGCGTTCAGAGACACCTTGCTCGGTCTTCAGTATTTGCACTACCAGGGCATCATTCACCGAGACATCAAACCACCAAATCTCCTCCAGACAAGAGACCGAAGGACAAAGATTTCCGATTTTGGTGTCTCGTACCTTGGCCGACCACACGACGAAGAGCAAGCGGAGAATCTTTCCGAATCTGATGCGCAGGATTTTGACGAGGCCAAAGAACTCGCCAAAACTGTTGGTACTCCGGCTTTCTACGCACCCGAGCTCTGTTACACTGAGACCACCGCCGATCATCCTCCTGTAGGCAAGGCAATTGACGTCTGGGCTTTAGGTATCACTCTCTTCTGCATGCTGTTCGGCCGTGTCCCGTTCATCGATCAAGAATTCATCGTTATGCGCCGGATTGCAGATGAAGAGATCTACATACCGCAGAAGCGACTCAAGCCAGTCGACCCGCGACCCAAAAGCCGGCCAAACTCACACGGTCGACACTTCTCAAATGTGCCAGGTTATCGCAATCCTGTCGCACTAGAGTACGAGGACTTGGATGATGATCTCCTGGATCTCCTTCATCGTCTATTGACCAAAGACCCGAGACATAGAATAACCATGGAAGAGATTAGACATCATCCTTGGGTGCTGGCTGATATACCAGACAAGGCAGCTTGGCTAGACGAGACGGATCCGACCAGACAAGGACAGGGTGAGAAGATTGAGGTTTCCCGCGAGGATATCGAACAGTCTGTCGTTCCCATTACGATTATGGAGCGTATCCGATCTGGTATTAAGAAAGCGGTTGCAGTCAGTCTTGGCCGAAGCTCGTCTGCGAAAAGAAGGACCCCATCTCACAGCGGCTCGACAACATCTATCGCATCTGCCAGTAGTGGTGGTTTGGAAATCCGAAGAAACAGTCTGCGAGGTGATGAGAGTATCTTCTCGGCTCTGAAGGCGTCTCGAGAGGGAGGAGATCATCATCCACTTGCGCAGAGTGAAGTGGCCAGTCCGGAGCACGCACCGAGACAACAGCCCTACTTTGCTCACACTACGTCTCTGGGTTCACCACGGCTTGACCATCAGCCTCCTACTCCGACATCACAGCCCAGATTCATTCGTGATCGTCAAGCTTCTACAATGTCTTCGACCGGGTCCATGAGAACGGTCAAACAGTCCGACGTTGGTGGTAGTGGCGGTAGTAGCATGTCTCCAGATTCTCCTCTGCTATCGTCGTCTGCGGAAGAGATAACCGAGTCATTGTTGTCAGTGAGCGCAGGTAGGCTTCTTAGGGGGGTTCGCGAGCGAAGTGCAATGGGCAGAACTGGCGAATCACGACCACGGTCGTCGAGCCAAGCATCGTCAGAAGCAGAATTCACTCATTCTGAACCAAGTCTTGCAATCAGCACAGCTTCAGCTTCTGGAATGGTGAATCCACCAGAGGCATTACGACAGATCACATCAGCTTCTAGTCATCCAAACAGCCCTACCAAGTCGAAGAACACCTCGTCGAATGCTTCATCCAATTCGTCACCTAGGAAGAGTCTCGAGCAGATCTCGACTAGTCATGCTTTGCCCGAGAGACTCAGATCACCAGTCAGCCCGACGAGCGCAAACCACGAGTCGACAGCCTCAGACTTCCAACGAGCCGAAGACGCGAATTTCCGCCGACACATCGCAGAGCGCCTGCAACGCCCGACCAATCGCAATTTCCACCACTCGGGCCTGCAAAACGAATGCCCACCAAGCCCCGACGACGAGATCTACGCAAGCAACCACGGACGCGAAGCAGCGAGCACAGACAGCGTGGCCGCCTCCACGGTGCCGTCCCTCGAGATGTCACCCGCCTCACCAAGCTCTAACGCTCTACTGCTGATCACACCCAGCACATCCGAAGACACCTTCGCGCTCGGCCCGCAGGAGACATACGATCTCAATTCGCCAACTGAGCCATTCTACGCACACTACGCGTCGAAAGACGACAGCGACAGCGACACGCCCTCACGTCCCGCCCTGCGCGTCACCCTCGACGACGCAGGATACACACCAGACACAGAGCCGGCGATCGAGAGCAGCGACAGCGAGTACGACAGCGACGAAGACGACGACGGGGGGTTGCAGATGATACGGCGACGGAGCAATGCGCAGGGCACGGGACGAAGCATGAGTATTTCCAACGCGACGCTGGCGCGAAGACGCGAGAGTGTTTGGAGTAAGAAGAGCAGTCGGTCCGGTAGTGGGGGCACGATGATGAAGGTTCGTACGCGGAGTCAGGGACCTGATGGCGAGGAACGGGAACGGCCGAGGCGGAATCTGGAATAGATTGATGAGATGGACGGATGCGGCTGTACAGAAGGGATAAGGAAGACATGATAGATTACGGATCGGAATAGGGTACACGGACGGCACGAACATGACGGCATAGCATAGCATCGGTGGGATTTGTTTCACACGGGAATGGAGGGGAATGTTTAGCTGTACGAACCAGGCGTGAAAGAGAAGACGAAGGGGATCTTACTGTTTACCACGACCCCACTCAAAAAATCTTACCACTACAACTCTCATTCCTATTTCACAGTGCGATCTCCGCCCCCCGCTCCCCTTCGCAACTCCCTGCTTCTTGAGAGGAAAACGGATGGCATCAGATCTGATGTCTTTGACAACAAGGAACACAACGCTCGAGGTATTGCCCGTAACAGCAGTCGCGCAGTCGCACCGTCAGGCGCCGTGCACATCAACCATCATCGTAACATTCACACAGTCCTCACGGTCTGACTCTGAGACTAGATTGAGAAAGTTGACGACTGCGATAAAATCCCGAATGGAAAATGCATACGATTTGTACCTCATTCGCAAAGAGGCCACGACTCTGCACTGGTTTGGAAATAGTTGGGAAGGCATGACTTGAATCTGCTGGGTTTCGATGAAAAGTCGTAGTCGTTATTCGTTATTCGTTATTCGTGTCTTTCGTGGAATAGACGCCCACAGAAGACTTTACTCCTCTCGTGGAAGCTCATCCCTCGTTCCCGTGGCGTGATCAGCATCTGAGTACCGTCGTGGTAACATGCTCTTCGTGGCTCTCGTCACTGGCTCTTCGTCTTCGACCGAGTCTTGAGATGTGCTGATAGGTGCTCTTCCGGCGCCGTGCGTCTGTTCGTTCCCTACTCTAGTAAAACCTGACGTGACGCGCAAACGCGACAACAGCTAATCTCCCATGGTTGATTGTGCAAGCTCAGTTCTCTGCTTTCCGCCTTTGGCTGACCAGCGATCGAATGGCGGTCAAGTCGGCGGGGTCGATGCTGTGATGCATTGGTAGATATGGGCTTTCATAGATATCTTGCTGCGGATGGTCCGCGTCTGCAGTATTGGTCGGAGATCGCAGTTGCGGATCGAGCGCCATGTCATCGTGAGGTGGATCCTCGACCGACACCGGAATGGCGCTCCTCTGGCCTGTACGATCCGGTGCGCTCGTCGTCTTCGATGCATCGTCGAGCTGCGCCGGCTGTGAATCGTGCTCTGGAGCTTGTCCGTGACTCTCGAGCCTGAGAGTCTCCTGGCTCAGACCCTTTGCATACACAATGCCCGTCCGTCCTTTCCAAACACCGTGCTCGCCCAACGCGCCCTCGCGCTCCAGTTTCTCCCTCTTCAACTCCCCCAGCCGCCGACTCTTCAGGCCCCGTCCGCGCGGTCCCTGCACCCTCGCAATCGCCCTACTGACAGACGTAGTACTGCACTCGATGCCTTTTTCCTTCTGCAGCACGTCGGCGATCTCGGCCAATTCCAGCCCGGGTTTCGAGACCAGCAGCCCCGCGATGAATCCCTCCAAGCTTTCGCCTAGCTTCTTCGGTCGCCCCGTCTTGCGGTATGCGGTCTTGTCCGCTAGCGACGTTCCGGACTTGCGGAATTTGTTGTATTTCAGGTAGATGTTGCTCTTGCTGATGTGCGGGAGCGCCTTGCGGATCTCGAGAGGTCGGAACCCGGAGCGCAGCATTTCTTCCATCTTCTGCGCGTCTTCTTCGGTGTGTGGAGCGCGATACCGGCGGCCATTGTCTTCGGCGGTGGGCGGGGTCTCATCTTGCGCTGGTCCCTGACCGTCGGTCGAGTCTCGTTGAGATACACCTTGTTCTTGGTCTGGATTTGGATCGGTGGAAGAAGATGGGTCGCCTTGCGATACCCATAGCGAAGGATCTACATCTTGCTCGTTGACGGTGGTCTGCGAGTCGGGATCGATGGGTGTTGGATATCGGAAATCGTGCAAGTGGGCCTGATCCGTCATGAGACAGTGCTTTAAACGCGTAGTAACGCGACAAGACGAGATTCCCAAGACGATTGCAAGTGAGGCAGAAGTGCAAAGTCGAAGCGATGAGCAGCCGTGCGGAATAACCCCGCGAGCTACGGCAAGTCGCCGCAGAGCCGCATGACGTGGAGTTGAATATCCATTGGCTCGACTCGAGACTTTTTAGAAACACCACATAGATTGTGGACAAGTGCTGCGTGTGGACCTATATCTTGAGTGTACAATTCATAGCTGTCAAACGCGGCTCTTCTCGAGGCAACTCTACCCTATAATCTCGACATTGGATCCGTCTACCGCTTCCTCAGCATGGCAGAAATTAAGCCTCTGGCATCCTTCACCCCACCATCCAACACACGCACCTGGTCCTCACGCCCACACCCAAACCTACCTATCCTCGCAACCGCATGCTCTGACAAGACCGTCCGCATCTACTCCCTGACAAACTTCAAGCTTCTCAGCACAGTCTCCGGCGGGCACAAACGAAGCATTCGAAGCGTAGCCTGGAAACCTGGTTCAGGGCCGTCCGGCGGCGACAAGAATGGCATCGGAGAGAGCGTGCTCGCGACAGGCAGTTTCGATGCCAGTGCGGGTATCTGGCGACGATGGGAGGGCACGTCGGGATACATGAAGGGAGCCATGGAGGTGGACGACGCAGAGGAACGAGATTTTACCGGCGCAGACGACGAGGATGACGAGTGGAGGTTTGCTGTGATATTGGACGGGCACGATTCGGAGATCAAGAGTCTGATGTTCAGCCCTACTGGTCCGCTGTTGGCGACGTGTAGTCGAGACAAGAGTGTGTGGATCTGGGAAGAGATGGAGGATGATAATTTCGAGACGGTCGCTGTGTTGCAGGAGCACGAGGGTGATGTCAAGTGTGTTGGTTGGCACCCGAGCGAGGAGTTGCTGGCTAGTGGAAGCTACGATGACTCGATACGGTTGTGGAGAGAGGATATTGATGATTGGGCTTGCTGTGCGCATATTGAGGGTCACAATGGTACGGTGTGGTGGGTCGAGTTCGAGGGCGCTGAGCGAGCAGCGAACAAGAGACTCGGCGAATCTCAGCTGAGCGAAGAGCAAAGCCAGTTACTACAAAACAGGGAGAAGTCTGGACCACGGTTGATCAGCTGTTCGGACGACCTGACAATTCGGATTTGGAGAAGAGTGCCGAAAGAGAAGAAAGATACGCCTACGGGTCAAGGAAGAATGCCGAGTATAATCAAGACGAACAGCATTGAAGAGGATTGGTATGAGGAGATGCGACTGCCACAGGCTCATGACAGGCCGATGTACTCTGTATCATGGAGCAGAGAGACAGGTCGGATAGTCAGTGCAGGCAGCGACGGCAAGATTGTGGTCTACGAAGAGCGATGGGTGACAGCGTCACCGAGCAACGGGCAGACCGACGGCGACGTGGACATGCAGGCCGCGACGTCAACAGGACGACCTCAGCTCAGCGAGTGGGTAGTGGTTGCTCAACTTGAAGATGGACACGACGTGTTCGAGATCAACCACGTCTGCTGGGCCAAGCGATCAGATGCAGGCCGACGAAGCGACAACGAGGAGATTATTGTAACGACAGGGGATGACGGTGAGGTCAAGGCGTGGAGTGTGGAGTCGTAAGCTTAGAGGCGAAACGGTCAGGGTTAGGTCAACTGCTAAGCGTCGGGTCTGATGCAGTCTGTGGCAGACACCGAGATTTGACGATTGAAAATCAAACCCGCGACGTCCCGAGTGCATCATATGGTTACACGCTTGTTTGTGATATGCGTAACGTGGCCGGCCGTGATTGAACCGATACGCATACAGAGTGCGTTCGTACTTGATTGTGCGACGTGAAATGTATGGCATGCCTTAACTTCGGCCAGGCTCGGCGACACCGTTTGTGCTGCAGAAGATTACAGTACTTGATGCATGTTGTGACGTGCACTGCATTGCAAGGATACATGTACTAATGCTGCATATTCCTCTCTGGTAGTGGAAGTGGCGATTGCTGCAGCAAGGATTGAAAGACTGTGGCGGACCTGTTTCTGAGCAGATTGTGTAGTGTGTGCGATGGCGTGTGTGAATTATGGCGGTGAATCGATGTTTCAGTTCGGACACCGCTCTGTTCTGCGGTAAGCTACCATGGATCGCACTTCTCCATCTCCACGCGGCGGTTTACGGCAGCGACTCGGGGATCAAGACAGGAGGAAGTAAAGTCCCTCGACGTGATCGGTGAGTAGGTGCGGATGGCTGCTTTTGACGATCTTTCTTCTAGCGGTCAGCAGTGCATACAAACAAACGACCAACCATGTGTGGATATTCCTCGGCAGTTAATGGCACGGACGAGAGACGCGAGATTGGTCGAAGAAAGGAAAAAGGGTAGAAAAAGAAATGCGAGCTCGGCCAATACGACATGACTGGAACATGCAGGGTTAGAAAAAGCGGTCAGGGTGCAGCCACGACGCGGCCGTCAGTTCGTACAAGGCGTGGCTGATTTGTTTTTTGACTTTGTGGCTATCGTACCTTATTGGACCAAGGTTTGGAAAGGACAGACAGAGACGAGAAACGATGCCGGTCGACGCAGCGCGATGCAGTCTTCAGGGGCCAGAGATGGACTAGAGGTTCGACGTGACTTGATGTGTGCTCTGCCAATGCCGAAGGTAGTTCGAGGGCCGAAGCGATGGACGTCGTGGAAGGATAACTCAATATATCTGCGACTGTCATGTGTGGAAGGTTTGAGCAGCTCATCTGGTTGTCGGTAGAGGAGTTTCGTTAGCCAAATTGGTCATCTCAAGGGTTCGTCGTTAGACACAGGCCTTGTACGAATCATCCCTGTCTAGGTGGAAGAATGGAGCCGGTCTCGGGTGATTTTTTTCATGACGGTGTTTGTACCAAAGCGAGCACAGCAGTCTTGATGGTGCTGCATATGCGACGTACGATATACTGTACATGTGCATGTACCTTGGTCAATTACCAACAACCAGATGCTGTATTTTTATTACCGCTCCTGCAATGCAGTCATTCGTGGGCCGCGCTGTGGTTGTTGCCTTGGCGGTCAGCTGCATCCGATAATTTTACCTAGGTAATGATAAAAGTACAGTGGTTGGCTGACCTGACCTGATGAGAGACATTCCAAACATAGCGTAAGGCGCTTTCCAAACAATTGACTGATGCACGACTAGTTAGTTCCAGCACAAACAATGCTCCTTTGTATGGAGTCTGGTGTCATTTCATCAATGGCTCTAAGTCTAGGGCTCTCCGGAAGACAAGGCTAACTTAATCCTCCCTCTGTCTTTTCGTAAGCTTCTTCCTCGGTATGATCCTGGTGCAAGTCATTGTATTCTAGGTTCAAAAACATGTCCGGCTCCGTCGATGTGCTGCATACATACAGTCCTATGGCACCACACTACTTGTTAGCCTACTACTGGAGTAATGTAAAAGTAAAATATCCTAGGGGTTCACTTGGTATGCATGGCGCAGCACACGCATCTACGCGATGAAGATGGACTTGGATTGAACATGGTCTGCGCTCCGCTACTACCGTACCTTGTGCATGCATGCATATGCATGTCTCAGAGGCTCAGGCCACGCAAGTTTCTTTTCCACTATCACACTTCTTGTCATGAGCTCATGCGGATGCGGATGCGGATGCGCCTCAAAGATCGCCCCATGGGATCCTGGCTCCCAGACCTGGCACATGGCCTCATCGAGACAGGAACCATGTCTCTCGTGCCTAGGTGAGGCCACTCGTAATCCTGTTGTAGTTTCGTCGAGAAATTGAAACGAATTCTTCTCAGTGCCACTTTTCGTCTCGTTTTCTGATTTCCTGAAGGTCACAACGACTGAAGTCAGCCTCCTGTAATTTCGCCTACTCGTCCCTCAGTTTTATTCTCCGTAGATCTCGAGTCCTCACTCCACAGTGTCGGGACCAGACCACGACCAACGAACGATACGACTAAAAATCGCCAATCGACTCCTTTCGGCGGTTGGCTGCCTGGCCAGAGCATTTCCATACCGCACCATCCCGCCAAATCACACCAAAGCAGACTGCGATCTACACCAAAGCAGACTGCGCGTCACCTGCTGTATCGTCCTTGCATAGGTGCACCACACTGCCGTTGCAGTAACACGCTCGAGCATTGACGATCCCACTCCAATTACCACCATTATTGTTATACCACACGACGTCCATCGCAATCAGTTCAACTACTCCACTTCATACGACAGTCACGCAACGGCCGCTGCTCCTGCACTGAGCCTTCCGCTACCGTCGCTACACGCCTCGTCTCGCTACTGCTTCGACTGTCTTGTCCAGGCTTATCGTTGACCAGTGCACTCGACACGACTGGATAATCTCATTCCCTTATACAGCATACAAATTATTCAGGCAAGGGCGGGGACTCGGTCTGGTGCAGTGTGCTACTACCATTTCTTCAACCACTCACTGCTGTGCGGCTGTCAGGCATCATCAAGGTACATTCCATGCTCTCTCTGTACGACCGCTGGATCCCTCTGTCCTATTTGAATTGACTACTGGATATCGACTTGCCCCATTCTACCATCCGGCGGATCTCTGTCTTTTGTTCATCTAACATTTGAAGTCGAAACAACATCACATCATCACAACCAGAAACACGCCCTGGCCCTGTCGCGGCTCTTTTGTCTTTCCCTCCCTAACCGTCACAACGGATCGGAAACAAAACGGCCGTCTGTCTCTGTCTGGTGCTCGAACGAAGCGTACCGTTGTTGCAACAAACACCACCCTGAACCATCTCCCCCCGGGACCGTTTACCGTTGTATACCACTCCCGACTGGACCACACCGGTTCGCCGCACGCACGTTGACGTTGTTTACTCGAGTCGGACATTACATTACACTACAACATCATCTTAACCACACGCATACATACTATCAACACTCGATCCCCACGAACTGTTGTCGCCTGTCGACAAACAACGTTGCATCTAAGCCTGTTCATTTGATTGTCTCCGCCTGGCCACAACCTAATCTCCTAAACAAAGGGCGACACTAATTCGTTCCCACTCTGCTGGTTTCCTTTTCTGTTCAACATATTCCTACACCTTGTCGAGAGTACCTTACAGTACCATTGCACTGGCTTTCCCTTCTCTGTCTGCTGCAACTACCCGAAGGAACATCCATTCACTGGCCAGTTGGACCTGCAGCCTTCCTCGATTTGCGTTACGATACACGAAACGAATACGCTGCCTTGGCCTTGTAACGACAACGACTCAACGAATAGAGACACCTTCGACATACTTAATACGACCTATCATTACGAAAGCCTACCTTTCTTGTCGCCTAATTCTGTCCTCCCATAACTGTCGCCTTTTGAATCACTGACACCATCAACGACTGTTCACCCTGTCATTACACTACCTTTTCACACGATCATCATGCATACTTCAGACGGAGGCAACGCTGGTAGACGTGATTCTGTCAGTCACGGAAAGCATAGAAGGATGGACAGCAGCTCATGTAGGAGTATTCACGGAGCAGAATCGATAGAAGGCACAACACCATCCGAGAGCATTCCCGTACCAAACTCACTACCACAACAAACACCCCTCACAACAGACGCAACTCCACCACAATCGTCTTTCGCATACAATCTGGAGACCGCAGCATCTAGCAAGCCCAGAACCCCACCTAAGAAGAGGTTACGCAGTGGAAGCAAGCTTCACAAATCTTCTCGTTCAAAAGGTCAAAGTGGTTCTCTCTCTTCACCTACGAAGCTTCCGCTTGAAGTTGCCGAACTCAGTGATATGGAGATCCAGCAACAACTGTGGCAACTTCTAGACCAAACACCTACACACCAAGATCTCGACCTCGTGTCGTCTTACATGAACGCCTCACTTCAACCGCCAATCACTCACGAATCGTTGAGTGAGTTGGACATCTCACGTATTATTAACAACCCAAAGCTACGCCATGATGTCAACTTTGACCGCGAGCTTCACTTTAGACCAAACCTGGATGGCTCACGAGGTCGCTACAAGCTCAAGGCCGCCGACGGATATTGGAAGGCTCTGATTGGAGAGCTGGAGTTGTACAGGGCTTGTGGCGCTCAGCTCGTTACCTGTGATTCCGCACAATCTCTCGCTCACTGGTCACGCATGATGAAGGATAGTCAGAAGAGGCTACCTGGTATGTTTGAGACCATCAGAGATATCATCAAGACTTTGGTGCCGGAGAGGGATCAGGCGACCGTGTCCGAGAGATTGGATGTCAGCATGATCATGCAAGAGATTTCCAAAGGCGTCTTTGACCTTATGAGTCTTGCACAGTGGTTGGCGAGACTACTCAAGGCTCACTGCGCTCCGATGCGTGACGAGTGGATTGATCAGATGGTCGTGGCTACGCAAAAAGGTGTTGACGAAGGCTGTCAAAAGCGCATCGTGCTAGGTCTTCGTCAGCTCTTCGGCATCCTCGAGGCGATGAAGTTGGATGTTGCAAACCACCAAATTCGACACCTCCGTGGCGTCCTCATCGAAGATGCTGTCGCCTTCCAGCAACGCTACCACATCCATCGTCTCAACTACGGCCGTCTGGACACAGTACGTTCCCGCCGCTGGTTCGACCGCGAAGCTCTCCACCACCCTTCATCAATGTCACAGCCAAAGGACAGCCTCCGCATCTTCACATCCGCACTCTTCCGCTCACTCCTAGCTCACTCCTCCATGTCATCCTTCCCCGAGACCTTTCAACTCGACGGCGAGCGCCTTCGCACCATGCGCCACGACCTTCAACACTTGATCAGCCTCGACATTTGCAGCGACGTCTTCGATCTACTTCTTAGCAACCCACTGTCGCCAGAGGCACGCGAGTCCGCACACGGTTCGCTCAAGCAGTCAATCACAGACATCGTAAGCGAAGGTCTTGGCTCCCGCCGCTTCATGGACAGCCACGCCAACATTGCCGTCGAGATCGTGCGCGTCGTCTGCAGCATCGACAACCACGCCAACATCGACGCCGACCTCATCGAACTAGCCGAGCAGCGCCTGCGCTCTGACCTGCCCGTGTCCAGCCTCGCATTCACCTCGCGCGCCAAGAGCCTGCTCGCCAACCACGCCGACAAGTTTCACGCCATGGTCAAGGACAAGTCGCGGCTCTCAGCCACCGCGCTGCACGAGTTCATGGTCCCCTCGTCTGCCAGCGCCGCAGGAGTCATCGCCAATCTCCTGCCCACAGACCCCAAGGCCAAGAGCCTCGACGACGTGTTCCGTCGCATGACCCACGTTGCTGTGCTGCACTGGCACATCTGGAGCCCGCTCGCTTACTGCGTCGAGCAGGGCGGTGAACTGAGCGTCCAGCGCGTGGCTGAGCCTAGCTTGTCGCCGATGCCCGAGTCGTGTGGTGACGCCAGCGGCAGCGAGGAGAGCGAGACGGCTAGCGAGTGCAGCGACGACGCGTGTACCCCTGAGCCGGACGTCGATATGGATGTCGACATGGACGGCAAGATTGAGTTGGTTGTCGAGCCTGAGATTGGAGGCGAAGAGGAGGAGCTCTGAGTTCGAGGCGCACAACACGACACATTATTTGCATCATATGCCTATCATTGCTTCGTCCTTGGCTATTGCTACTTCCGCAAGGGGTCACGGATCGGTAATGGAAATGGTACTGGAAGGAGCATGCCTTTGGTCTACTGCTACGTATTCTTGGCACATCGTTTTCTGCTTGGTTTTTCTACAGCGTTCAGCAAGGCGTTTGGTGCCTGTTTTTCTTTCTACTTGCATAACCTGTTTTAGCACGAGGCGCGGTCTGGAAATTATCGTATCGAGCATTGCGATGGAGAAACTATACACTGTTACCTGCATCTTGGCGGTCGGGGTTTCTTCTGTTGGTAATCGGTGCTTTGGCAGTTGAAAGAGGAAATCGACGGATGGCAAAAGGAGGATTATATACCCCTTCTTTCTTGTCAGTCTTCTGTCACGTCCTGTTACTGAGTATGAGAATTCTACTGTTTGCTTCAAGATCTCTATTCGTGCTCATCGTTGCCTGCCCTCGATCAAGTATGTACCAGGACATGAGAACTGTCTTCTTCATTCCCAACAGCAATTCCAGACCGCTCGATCTCGTGCCTGACGCGCTTCGGCGCATTCGCAAGCAAGCCCTCAATGAAGTCCATCGTCGACTTAGTTGCCTGGCCCGGAATCGTGATATAGTCCGGCGTCAAAAATTTCCCGTCCGAACTGCGCAGCACCAGTGTCGGACGTCTTCTGAGTTCGATGACCGGATGTTTTTCGAGTCTGGTGATCGAATACGGACTACTCTGAGGACTGGTGGAGACACGCTCATGGCCTGGACGGGTCTTTACAACCTGCAGTCCGCTTATCTGGACCGGACCCTCGGCGGCTTTGATTGGAGCTATGGTCTGCAGAAATTCCGTGAGATCAGGCTCGCATGAGACACGGCCCAACACGCGAGCTTTCCTCAGGATTACCAGACACCTGGTCTTACGGAAGTTGACTTCGCGGTCGGCGGACGTGATTTTGGGCGCGTGACGGAATGGGCGATATTCTTTGATCTTAAAACGGTCTGTATGTTTGACGTGGTAGGGCGGCAGGAAGCTTTTCTTTTGGATAGAGCGGGTGAGGAGGTCTGCGCCTGCTTGACCGAGAGTCGGGAGCAGGGAGTCGATTGTCGAGTTCTCTGGGATCTTGATCCATTCTGTTTGAGCGACTAGGTCGCCGTGGTCGAAATGAAATGGATGGAGTGTCTGCAGTGATACTCCGGTTCGATTGTCTCCGTCGAGCAGACACCTGTGGATCGGTGCTGGTCCTCGAAAGTCGGGCAGTATCGAGGGATGGACGTTCAGGCCGCCATATTGGGCGCTCGTGAGAATGCGTGGTGGGATCAGTAGGCCGAAGGATACGGCGACTATCAGATTGTACGAGAACGGTGGTGTCCAGCCGGTGAACGTGTCTATTTGGTGAAGGGGTAGATCGAGAGAGAGGGCTGTGGATTTGATAGGTGGTGCTCGGATCGTCTTTAAGCCTCTACCAGTAGCCTTGTCTTTTTTACACAAAACATCGATCGACTCGATCACTCCTGGATCAGATTGGTGCAGTTTGTGAAGAGCTTGCAGAGAATATTTGCTGAACTCGTCTGCGCCGCAGAACAGTATTCGTAGAGCATCATGATGGCGACGTGTCGAGTATGGTCTGCTGATAGGTGTACACGGCCGCAAACATTTTGCTAGCTCGTGACATCTAATCGATCCAAAGGTCGGACGAACGCTCCACATGACATTATATACGTTGATGAACGCGTGTATAAGAAGATTGGAATATCATCTCCAAAACCTATACCATACCCTGGATTTTAAGCTTTTAAGCTTTCCGATCGCGATTCAGCTCCAAGTCATTTTGACCAATGACGGGAACGTCACAACCAGGTCATTCCACCACTTCCGACGTGCAATTGGTCGTCCCAGCTTCAAATCCGGCTCCTCTCGCTTACACAATGTCATGATACATGCTCGAACTGGGCGAGGAATGTAACAGCTCCTACGTCGTTACGAACGATGGCGCCGAACGGCCATCTCGAGTCGCGTGTGATACCAGCACAGCTCTCTTTCCTCTCCATCTATTCGCCAGCTCTGGGACCAACAGATGAGACATTTCGAGACCAGATCGCGTTCTACCACTCTCGCGCACAGAAGGAAGCGAGACATGCTTCTAAGAAAGGCACAACACCGAAAGTCACCGACAACGAGCTCAGGGAAGAGGAGAATGAGCGCTTACGGCAGATTGGACTTGCCCAAGGCATGGTAGGCTTCGCGCAGAGCTTCTCCGATGGCCAGAATGTCGACAGTGTGGAAACCGAAAAGAGCAGGATTGTCCTACACGAGTTGGAGCGTGGATGGTGGATACTGGCTAGCATCGATCTCACGCGACTACCGACTTCGCCAATCGCGTCGAAAGGAGCAGCAGACGAGGACGGAGTTGAATACTCGGCACGAGAAGTCAGTCCGCCAACGTTACTTATTGAGCAACTCTTGACGGCGCATCGCATATTTCTGCTTCACCACGGTCCGTCACTGCAAGACCTTTTCGAGAAGATCAAGAGAGATCGATTTTGTAGCATCGTCGAACGATATTGGTCTTCATTCTGCAAGGACTGGGAGGTATTATTACATGGCAACCCAGCCGTTGACGTATTCGGAGGAGTCAAATTGGCGGCGGGCGGAGAATTGGGTATGGGCGTGGGCGAGGAGGAATGGGGAAGCGGAGAAAGAGCAGTACTGGAGGACTTGACGAGAGAAACCGAAGGATTGGTCGATTTGACAGTGTCAAGATTCGGAAAATCAGAATATGAACGGCATCATGAAGAGACAGAAGAGCAGAGGACTGAAAGAGAGAACACAGGATTGCCTTGGCTAGGGCTCGTGAGAGATCCGGAAGCATACGACGGTCTTATTTTTGGAGGCGTTGGGGCACTATCACGATACAGTCTGCGAGATGTCTCGAACTGGATTGCTCAGATATACTCTCGTGGGGAGCATGCATATGGTGTCAAGGACAACCCTCATCGCACAAGAAGGAAACGACCAAAACGCAATCTACCTAGTGCAGACTCGCAAGCGACAGTCTCCGGCGCTGCTGGCCTTCGAAAACAAATACACAAGCCCGATCTTCCGAATCTACCACACGACCCTCGACCTGCGCTACACGAACGTGTTGCTTCGAACGATCACGCACCTGGCAGTCCTTCGATCGAGAATCCGGCACCGCTAGAAGCAAACATGAGATCAGGGATACCGCGCCCCATCGTATCGGCCGTCGAAAGCTCTCTTGATAAAGCATCCTTCTCTCTTGACAGAGCTTCCTCCGGTGCGCAAAAGGCTCAACCGCAGACTTCGAATGGAGATGACGCAGACCGTTCGACCTTTGGAATTTCGAATGATCGATGGGTGAAATACTTGACTTTCGGTCTGGGGGGTGGAAAGACGAGCAATGACGACGCTTCATCGAAAGGCAGACCAAACGCAAGCCGCGAAACTTCAGCTACGAGCTCAAAGACACTTCGACAGCAAGATGTCGATCAGAGAAGCCGCATATCCAAAGTAGACGAGGAACCTCAATTACAAGAAATGGATCCAATGCCAGATGGGCACGAGATAGAAGCCCGGTTAGCTGACCAGAGACGGCAAGAGACCGATGGTTATTTCCTGATAGGTCTGAAAAAGGACCTTTCCAAGCCGCCATCCGTCGATAGTCCGGTTGATGAAGAGCTTGATGAAGACGAGGGTGACCGCTTGCTTCTGCGAACACTACAAGTTGAGATTGTCAAGAAGCAAAACTACAAAGAGCAGGTCGACAACGCCCTCGGGCGAAGAGACTCTACATCCGATAGTGATGAAGACACGGAAGTATCATCCTTTCGCCGTCTGCGGGTAGTCGTATACGTACGCCGACCATTCATCTACACCTTTCTATTCGAACAACGAACACCGGCACTGCAAATGTCTGCCTTCTACAAGGATATTCACCAACACTTGCAGCCTCTCCACAAGCCACTACAATCCAGCACTGCGATCGCCAATATTGCCCAACGCATCGCAGACTCACATACCTCACCGCCGGAACCGCCAAGCATAAACTCAACAAACCCACCCTACCAGGCACCACGCACATCGCCTGTCTTCGATCTCGTCTATGACCCCAGGCTACTTACAATCCACACCTCCATTCCCAACATCCCACTCCCTGGTACGCCTGCTGCCGAGGGAATCAGCACCACAAGCAGCGGCAGAGACGGACCGCCTCACTGGACTCGCATCGAGGGTCTGAACGTCCACAGCCAGATCCTGAACACACTGGACAGCACGAAGCGCCTAGAGAACGAACTCGAGCGCACATCCAAAACGTCGCGCGGCTGGTGGGTCGTATGGTTGCGTATTCCGCCCTTCGCAGACGACAGAGACGAGAACGGCAACAAGCAGTTCAATGCAACCGACTGTAAGATCGCCTTCCTCGTGCGGCGAGCCAGTGATTGGTACCAATCCAAGGGCGCTAGCAGTGGTATGTTCAGCGGCTCGAGGGTTGCATCGGGTATGTTTGGGCTGGCAAGCAAGAACGAGACTGCTGGTATAGGCGGATCAGATGCCACTGGATGGGGTCCTGCGAGCTTGGCCAGTGGAATTGGCATTGATGCTAGGAAGTATGTTGAGGGGCTTTTGAGTCTGAATCGATGATCTCGGGGCATGGTATGACTTGATGATACAGATGTCAGTCATGGATGATGATGCATCAATAGTCGCGCTGTCGATAAGCACTTTACGAAAGATCTGTTAGCCGCCTCTGCAATACCTGTACTGCGGTTGATGTGATTGATTCCGCTACTTGCACGGCAGTACCTGCTCGGCTGCCGTTGCCGTTTTGGGTCGTGTCTTGGCATCAACGCCACCTTGCATTCACTTGCACCTTCACCTCACTATCCTCCCATTCATGACGATTATCTCGCCCATGATTAGTACTAATGATGAACGTTCATGATAGAGCGAGACAGTTCAACGAGCAATACAACAAAGTAATGGACGCACGTAACGACGCGGAAACATATAACAGCAACTTGACTATGGCGGGTCCATCAACAGGTACAAGCTCCAGAAAGCGCGAGGCCTCAGACGAACATAACACCCCAAAGAAAGCTCCTCGCAGACAAGCAACGCGCTCCAAGCATGAAAAAGTGGAAACGTTCAACCTCAAGCATGAAGCTATCATCGACTTGACCGGCGACGACGACGCATCTGTGTTCGATGCCGCAAAAACCCCTACCAAGGGCAAGAAGTCCGGCAAGGCGACTCAATCCTCGCCTAAGAAGGGGGAAGAGAAACGCCTGAAGAGGTACGTGTAATTTTCAATAATCACCACATGACACTTCTAACAATGACAGATACCGTGCACAAGCACCGCTTAGCATGACAGCATACCACGACCGAGCCGCAAACCAGCGCTTCTTTGCTTTGAACCGTGACCGCACGACCAACCACGACTGTCCCCACGGTACACCAGACTGCCCAATGGAAGTCATCGACCTTGCAGGGAGCACAGGAAATGTCTACCAGATCAGCATCGAGCACGTACCCACCTGCACCTGTCCAAATTTCACCAAAGGCAATGCGCAATGCAAGCACATCATCTATGTTTTGAACACAGTCCTCAAAGCACCAGCGCATCTGAGTTATCAGCTCGCATTCCTGACCTCGGAACTGCGCGAGATCTTCGAGCACGCCGGTCCGTTGCCGATCGAAAAAGCCGACCAAAGCGACAAAGACGGCAAGCGCAAATCCATCGAAGACGACTGTCCGATCTGCTGCTGCGATCTGCAGGAGGGCGACGAGGAGATCGTCTGGTGCAAAGCCGCTTGTGGCAACAACCTGCACAAATCTTGCTTCGATCGATGGAAAGCCAGTCGTCGTGGAGCGCAGGTCACTTGTCCGTTTTGCAGGACGCCGTGGCAGAAGGACTCGAAGGGCAACCTCCAGGACCTCGTCAAGACTGGCAAGATCGGCGCTGATGGCTATGTCAATGTTGCGCAGGAGTTGGGCTTGAGTGGTCAGAGGGACTATTCGACTTATCATGATCATTGGGTCAGACGGCAGCTGGGCAGTGGCTATTGAGCGTGATTGATGCCTGTATCTGGTCTTGTTCCTCGGTTTCCAGGCCGGAAACTCGCGCAAGATGCTAGCACGACAGGGGACCGAGCTATCAGCATGCCAGGGCAGGATTGTAAACCTGTGTCCTTGACCAGATCCATTGTTCGACCAGTATAGTGCGGTATTCGCGGTTCGCGCAGTGGGATACGTCCCGAGATGGTTTTCACGATTCATGAGTCTAGTGTATGATTTACGATCTTTTCGTATGCGTTTCGATTCTGCTCCGAGGTCTTCTTCGTGACTTCTTGAGTACCGCTATACTGTTAACGTCACTGTTCCTACTATTCCACTTCAATGACAGCCCGAACACTACTGTTGGGGATCCGCCATCCAATAGTCTCACCGTGATGCGATTGTCCGGAGTAGTCACGATTCGTCACCGTTTCCCTCTTCGTCTCGACCGCAAGGCACGTTTTCTCGAGATTTTATCCTCGCTTCCCTCTACCCATGCCACCAATAACCCAAATCCCACTTCGTTAGCAGCATGAACACTACTAAAGGCCCATGATCGAAGGATGGCACCGTAAGATGATAGTCGCCCGTCATCTTCACTCGGCACGTGATGCATCATCCTGCTCCACCATCGACGACCCTACCCATACCTCCTCCACTGCGTCGGCACCTCCCCTCCCTTACTGGCCTCCGCCGGCGTCTCCGGCCCAGGCAGGATCTCCCTCAACATAGCATTAACATCCCTCCCCATCTCCCTCGCACCCTCCCACTGCCTGGGATATCCCAAACTACACTCCTCATACCTAACGCCCTCGATCCAATCCGTGCGTCTGATATGAATATGCCCACCGACAACAACACACGCCCCAAACCGCCTGCCCCACTCCTCCGTCAACGTCGTCCCGCACCAGATACTGAACCGCGGCACCGACGGCAAGAACGCGAGCCGCTGCTTCAGCGGCCAGTGGTTAACAATCACGAGCTTGAGCCCCTCGGCCCTCGCCCTCTCCGCCGCAGCGCCCAGCCGCGCCTCGAACCGCGCCACCAGCGCCGCGCACCACGCTTCTTTACTCGGGTGCGGGTCCGCATGCAGCAGCGCCTCGTCCGTGGCCACGAGGTCGTGTTCCGCGGCCCACGCGCGCGCGTCACCGGCCAGCACCTCGGGCGGGCGGAACGAGTAATCATAGAGCGTGAAGATCGGGCATATGAGCGCGTTCTTCTGCGTCGATGATGATGAGTCTATCGCGACCGGGATCGGCGCCTCGTGCGGTTGCAGGTCGATCTCGCCAGAGGTCGCGGCGCCGGCGTCCCAGATCTCGAAGCCGTCTTCCGGCGTCAGGATGTCGTACTCCCGCGCCAGCGCCACGCATTGCATGTACTTGGCCTCGCCGCGCTGGTCTTTGGCGTCGGCGGGGTCGAAGAACGGATCCAGGTCTGCGAGATGGGCGGGGGAAGGATTCGTGGGCGCTGCGACGGATGGCATCGTGTACAGCTCGTGGTTGCCGGGGACCCACCATACTTTCTGAAACTTGGGCCGGATCGTGCTGAAGGCGTAGCGCAGGTGTTGGGCGCTTTCGCCTATATCGCCGGCCAGGATTAGCGAGTCGAAGGGGTGCGGTGTTAGTTCTTGGAGCGCTTCGCGGTTGAATTTGTAGGACAGGTGAAGATCTGCTATTGCGTATAGTTTTGGCATTGTGAGACTTTGAGATACCAAGGAGAAAGACCCGAGGAAGGAATGGCCCTTGTCGTTCCCAATCTGTTGTTTGAAAATGTGGTTGCTGGCTGCTCGCGTGGCTCGCTTCGGTCGACGATCTGGAGCTGTCACGCTTCTGTGATGTAGTCGTGAATTGAGCCAATCAGATCTAGTTGCAGTCGTCTGGATCTTGTTCAATTCTTTCTTCAAATTCAGCCTACGTATGGGTTGTTTGATAACGAGGCGTGGGAGTGTGAGCACATGTTGTCGAAACACTAGCCATCTCCGAAGTCCGAAGGTCACCGAGGCGGGTTGTATTTTATATCACAACATCAATAAGTGAGCATAGAAAATCAGCTCTCTGTCACGTTGTTTCTAGATATTCTTGAAGACGACATTGTTTGCAAGATGTCGCTTGTTCGATTGACTGCTTTCCCGCACAGTCGAACAGTGATCATCCGAGTTCAAAGGTTTATAAGAGGCGAAGCTGGGATTTAACCCTGGTCATTACACGTTCAGAAACTATATTACATCAATTCTCCTCCCGTTGATTGTCTCTTTCCACATCAGCCTCCGCCCACTGATTCTCTACTTCCCAAACAGCCTCTTCCCGCTGATTCTCTCTGTCCAAATCAGCAATACTGAGGCTAATCTTCCTGGCTGAAGTCTCCGTATATTCGTCCGCAGTGAGACCTGCCTTTTCCATTCGTTTGTACGCAGTCAGTGCGCCCTCTGGATTCCTCAGACCAGCGTAGCCATCGAAAAGCGAATTCCATGTCACTAGATTTGGCTCGATTCCTTGATCTCGCATGTATGCGAGCACTTGCTCTGCTAGCTCCATCTTCTTCGCTTTGGTGAAACCCTTGAGAAGGATGGACCAGCTGCGAACTGTGGGTTTACAAAATGATGGCGGAGGTTTGCTTGAGGAGTCGAACGGATTATTCCGGGCGCCATCAAGACTCTCGCTCTCCTCAGAGTGGTTGGAATCGAGCTGCTCCGGCGACTGTGTAGGAGGCCTAGGTCCGTTCGAGGACTGCATGTCTCTGATAACATCGGCAGCATAAGGCAGCCCAGTCTTTTTATCACAGAACACCTTCAAAAAGAGATTGAAGATATGATCAGTCCGTGCCATCTCCGCGTATGGCGCCTCGCCGGACCTAGCGAGCGTGCGAAATTTCCCGTAGACTTCAAGATGCTGGTCTGGGTTACGACTCATAGTGCGAAGCCATGCGCTCAACATAATACCGATTGCAGCAGTCGAAGGTTGACTCAAGTCTTGGGTTGTCGCACGCCAGGTTGTCGGTGTCAAAATGCCAAGAGCTTCGAGTGGTTTCGTATCGAACATTTGTCTGTACGCTAGACTGATATTCGACCATGCAGACGAAGGATTGGTGCCGAAGTGGAACAAATATAGACAGTGCAGGACCTCTGCAGCAACGATTGGCTCCTTGGTCAGATCTGTCCCATGGACAGTGCTCTGAATCGTGGCATGAAGGGTCTCGGTATCCTTGAAAGCTTTCTTGCAACCCTTTAAAATAATGGCGTAGGTATAAGCGTCTGCTTGCAGACCATGATCCACCAGGCTGTGGTAGACGGAGAAAGCTGTCGACAGATCGCCTGCCTCGACTGCGTTGAGAATGACAATGTTGCACAGCTGAACGTTAATTCTGACACCGATCTTGACCAGGTTCTGGATGATACTGAGGCATATCCTTAAGCCTTCTGGCTGGTCGCTCGTCCTTCGGAGAATGGTTGCACACACACTCATGAACGCTTTGTCATCAATTCTGATGCCAAACTCAGGGGCTTCAAGCAAACATTCCATAGATTCCCGCAGATTTCCCAAATGAGCAAGATGGCTTGCGATGTGGAGGAAGGTCTGACCATGGACATAGACATGGTTTGTTTTAATGACGGCAAGAAGCTGCAAGGTTTGGTCAAGTGAAAGACGAGGCAGCAGGAGCCGCACTTGGCTTTCTCTGAGCTGAAGTGATGGAGCTCCAGGTCTTTCCATCAGACTCACAAGTGTTTCGGCGAGTTCAATAACTCCATCAGCGTTTGAAAACGCTGCGAAATGCCGCGCGAGATACGCCACACTATCTTCGATCCAGGTGCGGGACACAAAGGGTGGAATGTGAGTAAGTGCAAGGAATCGAGTACCTTCGTTTGGTTTGTTTCGTAGAGTCCAGAGCATGGCGTGTGTCCACAACCGATTCCAGGACACGGCCTCACGGGCCTTTGCTCGGGCAGCGCGCAATACAGCGCTTTGAGTAATTCGGTCCGTTTTGGCTGACAAGATTGCTTCAGCCCACGTTCCTGCTTCCGGGTGCAGCAGCAGATCTTTATCCCGATGAACAGAATACGTTGGATCGGTCTTCTTATCGAACCTGGTATTGAGTCGTGAATAGTTTAGGTTCCAAGCACCAGAGAAATCGTCGGCCGCAAACGAAAGAGACTCCTCTTCCTTCTCGCTTTTTCGACCCCTCCTCTTTCCTTCTTCTTTCGACGCAGTCCCGAGTGTCTTGTCGATGGGAACAGCCGAGTCCTGCTTTCGCAGAGGCCGGCCTACAGCGACAAACTTCGCTCTGGTCTTTGAGAACCCGAATTTATCGTGCGGTCCTGAACGACCTCGGTGTTTCGTCATGGAAGATTCAATGTTTCGCTTTTCCTCTCGAAGGTCGGTATAAAGCTTGTCACTCGTAGAGCCACGGGTTGACGGCTTTCGATTGTCCAGTCCCAATCTAGACGCCATCGCCCTAGTCATACCATACGGTCGTTCATGTCCACGTAACTCCCATCCAAGCTCATCTCTTTCGGTGTTTACAGGGCTCTTCTCTTGCGATGTTTCTGCTTCAGAATCTGCCGAAGCTTGACCTTGTTTACTGTCGATTCCATGGATATCTTGGTACCATTGTTGGATATGTTTGCTCCGAGCAGAAGCTGAATGTTCCTCGTTCAAGGCGGGTCTATTACTTTGGCTTCGACTGTAGCCTCGACTCGAGTCGGATCTTGTAGGCAGCGCACGGCTGTATGATCTTCGACCATGGTGTGCTGGCGGGGGACGGAAAGGGGACTCTAGGGCCCGATATCGGTATCGTGACTGTTCATCTTGCTGACATCGTGGTGTCGAGTGACCATCGCAGCGTAGTATGCTGTAATCGCGACTCTGCCGATGCCTTGGAAACGGCCACGGTTGAAAGTCTCGCGGGGCCAGCCAGGGTAGGATTGGAAGGTCGGTTTCCCTCAGGGATTGCGCGAGCCTGCTAGAACATCGTGGCATAGGCGAGAGGTGCTACCGCGACCATTGAGAATTGATGATTGAGAAGAGACACGCGACCGATAGCTGGAAATAATTTCTGGAACTTGGCCCGTGCTCACCTCCGACATCAACACCGCAAAGTGAACAAAGACTTCCAGTATTTCCTACCCAGGACACAACACATCGAATCGAGCACTGCTTGGGCTTTCTAGAGACTCGTACTGCCTGCTCACCATGTCTTCTCTTTCTTCAACAACACAGGACCGCAAAGCGCGCCTTGCGCAGCTCAAATCACTCAAGCGCAAACAACCCGACGAGGACACCGAAGAGACACCCACCGACACTTCCTCAAAAGACAAACCCCAAGAATCACACCCCTCAACCAGCGAAGCCGAATCTTCAGAAACAACAAAATACCTCTCAGGCAGGAACTACGACCCAACAACTCGAGGGCCACGTCTAGGCTTCGAAGCCTCACCCGCGAGCGCCGTCGAGACGGTCGAAGCACGCGCACAAGCCCTGGCAAAACAAACAGCCGCACAAGCCGCAGCTCTCGAAGCCGCGAACGAGCCGCTCGATCTCTTCAAGCTGCAGCCCAAGAAGCCGAACTGGGACCTCAAGCGGGATCTGGACCAGAAACTCGAGGTGCTGAATGTGCGGACGGAGAACGCGATCGCGAGATTGGTGAGGGAGAGGATACGGGAGCAGCAGGAGAAGGCCAAGGCCAAGGGCAAGAAGCAGGATGGCGAGGGCGAGGAGGTGGGGATGGAGGGCGCGACGCTGGTAGAGGCTACGAAGGAGAGGGAGCGCGAGGACGAGGAGGAGGTGCGGAGGGAGAGGGAGGCGGACGAGGCGTATTTGGATGGGAGTTGAGGGCTCGGGTATGGAATGAGTTAGATCAAGGCCTGAAAACGCCAGAAGCCGGTGGTGGTACTGGCAGGGCGAGTCGGTGCAACGCGTGAAGGAGTCAGGAGTCGACGCTGCGGGCACCGAGTCTGGCTGATCGAAGGCTCCGACGCCGACGAGAATGAGCGCATGCCTCCAGGTATATTATCCACAAGGCGCGCCTAATCAGAGCAATACCGCGGGCTTCTGTCACGACATACTTCACAACATCGAAGCCGTCAGTCTCCATGACGAGATATATTACAGTACGCTATACAAGTACAAAGAGCCAAAGAAAACGGCCACCTCGCGCGAAACGCTAGACAAGATGGTATCAGAAGAATCTGTAAAGAAAGAAGAAAAAAATAGGAAAAACGACCGTCACATCATCTCAATGTACAATTTTTCCCCGTCTCAAACGATGGCCCAAGCGAGCAAAATGCCCGACAAGACTGCAATTGCAGACACGACGGCTCCTCCAAAAGTCCATATAAGCCACCCCATGCGCTGTCGTCGCCTGAACATGGCCAGGATACCGACGCCTGCGAATGCCAAGCTCGATGCGACGGCGAAGATGATGCCTGCGTCGACCTGGTGGATCTTCTTATGACCCCTTCGACCGGTAGACGCGAGGATGTAGCCAATGGTGAGGATGATGACGGAAGCGATGAAGGAAATGAGGGCGAGTTTCGGTATCCAGAACGCAGGCTTCTGCTCCGTTGACCGAAGCTGCATTGTGTCAATTTGTTGGTTGATGGTTCCATATGTAAGTGGCGGAGCTTGACGCGTGTGAGGACTCAGCTCGTTGTCTGAGTCCTCCGAGTCTTCGCGTGAGCCTGTACCTGATTCGAGATCCTGGTCGTGTGATAGCAGCGATTTGTGCTCACCGGCCTCTTTTTTGTGGAAGATATTTTTTATGTTCGACCATGCATTGTCGAACCAGGACTCTTCGTTGGGGTTGATGTAGAGCACGAATGCGTTGTCGTCGTCCGAGTCTTCAGGGTGATCGAACTCGTTCCAGTATTTCTGCAGTGGTTGTTGTTGTTGTTGATGCTGGATACGGTTGTGCTGACGCTGGGTTCGCAGTGTCTTCATTGACAGCACAGGCTTTCGACCGGTAGAGCCATCCAAAGTGTTTCCGGCATCGGAAGACGTCGAGGTCAACACTTGGGGTGTAGTAGCCTGCGAGGCAAAGTCCGACGACGAACTTGCAGTTGCTTGTCGTTCTCGTTCTTCAAAATCTGGCATTTTCTTAAGATCCTGTTCGAGCAGCGAGAGCCATGAAGGAGGCGCTACACCTTGAGGCTGGGCCACATCCCACACGGCGTGATATTCCAAAGAAAAGCCTCGAACTCTCTCAACCAGATGACTTTTGTCCAGAACCGGAATTAAGGTGCTTTGATGAGGGCCTTCTTGACGGATTCGTAGAACTGAATAAGGAAAGTTTGAGCAGCCGCGCACGCCAGATTCTAATGTGACGCCATAGTGGATGCTGATGGAGCTGTCCAAGGTCGCAAGTAAGACAGCCGAAGCGTTGGATGCGATGTCGTAGAAGCGCGACCTCTGCGATTGAATGGTGGCGATTGGGTGAATATCTTCCTGTTGGCTGATCCAGTGTCGCATATCCTGTATGGATCCAGCAGAGTTTGGTTCCGAGTCAGCAAAGTTGACTGATGGCATCGCTGCCTTTTGAGGGCTGAAAGAAGGATCGCGTTCTAGGAATGACTGGATGCACTTTCGTTTGACAATAACACGATCGAGTTTTGCTGATTGTTGATGGTCTGGTATGCGTCGAGCGATAAAAGCAGCTTCTTCGTCTTTCACACCACGAGCATGCACAGCAGCCAGCTGTAAGGTCGACCCGCGACGACTCTCATTGGCCTCGAGAGTCTGCGAGTTTCGCTCGACGAGGTATCTGTCCTGGTTATCCGCAATAACGTCGAAGTAATTTTGGTGACTCGAGAAAGAATCATGGCGACTCGGTGACGGAGGCGTACTACCATTCAGTGGCGTTTTCCTGTAAGCTGTAGACGCGCGCGAGTATTGAGACAGCAAGACTTGGAGTTCGACCAGATTATCAGTGTGCACCCAGTATACCGCGTTTTTGCCAGATTGACCGATGCGCAAAGAAGCCATCAGATGATCAAACTCGACCTGCTTGCCTCGCTCCACAATGTCCTGAACATGTGAGAACGGAGAATTGACTGGCTGATATTGATCTGACAGAGACCTGCCGAGAGTCTTTGGTCGCGCGGCAGATGTGCTAACATGCTCGTTGTAGAGATTGCGGACACTATCAAGGAGCTCTTCGTACTGGGCGACGAAAGGATGGAGGTCAGTCTTGGTGAAGTTGTCACCCGCCTGCATGATGTCTTTGTTGAAGCGGTCGCCGAGATCCTGATTGCCTGTCCATTTCTTGTACTTCTTGAGCAGTTTCCTGAAGGCCGTCTGCTGCACACCAATGAAGCGTGAAAGTGATTTGATTTCCTCTCCAACTTTGATAATGTCGGTTTCGATATGTCCGTAGCGTTCCAGTCGCTTCAAAGAGACCTGTCCGTTGGATCCGGCAGGTCTTCTCGAGCCAAACTTCTTTATCTGATAGTCGAGATGTACAAGCCTCCTCTTAATCTCTCCGACCTTGCTCTTGACGAACCATGTAATGCGCTCGTTCTGCTCTTTCAAAATGTTAAAGAGATCATCCTCGGTATTCTTTGCCGATTCATCCCCGGCTCCCGGAATCGAGACGGCTTTGCCATTGCCCGGAGTGGTGTGTTCCTTGATAAAGTGTTTGACGTGCTCGTACTCAATGTTTTGATTCTGCCATTCCGGCACGCTCACCGAACGGAGCGTCTGTCCATATTTCATCTTTCGAGGTGTCTGCACAGATCAAGAAGGAAAAGAGACGATACTGCGGGGCTATATCGTGGAGTAAGGCTATGATTGGTCGGCGGAGTCGACAATTAGTTGGTATGAATCGACTCTCAGCAGCTAGGCCTGGCTTCGCTACGGAAAAGTAGAGAGTTGGGAGTGGACGAGAGCTCGTTATACACTCGAAGTCAGACTGGTTGCTCTTGGTCGGCGATGATACAAATCAAGCTGACACCCATGCACGCGCATTTAGGGCAGGGCGATGGCGCAGATATGAGAGAGGGTCCTCAGGTCCTGCACGGTGTCGTCGATGCACGACTACACGTTGAGAGATGGACTGGACCGGGAAGTCCTGGGTGGGTCCTACCTTACTTTATGCCGACGGATACAGGCCGCCGACGGATACAGTGCACGCGACCCCCTGCCTATTTGGGACTTGGGCCACAAATTGGACCATCAAGCACTGGCAAATTTTTGGGCCCATCAAGTATTGGCATATTCATTATGTAATTTTTTTCCCTCGCAAACTGTGTAAGCCTGTATGTCGACCTTTTAACAACCTTTTAACAGTATTAAGCTCACTGCGAAAGGGTCCAAACTGCTCTGGTTCTCCATTTCTCCAGGCTTTGGAGAGAACTGTGTGACTGTGCTGACTCGAGAACCGTTCGTGTCAGACGCAGGATGCAAGCCCAGCATGCGTTCGACAGGCAGAGAATCCACGATCGAAGGAATCTACCGGGCCGAAGGACATGATTAATCTATCGCTCGTATCGATTGATAGGGCTAGATTTTTGTTGCATGCAGCCGTCGTGAGAAAAATCAGTACTGTAGTTATTGAATCTCCACCACAGAATGTCACTGCGATTAGCCGGAGTCGAGAGTGGGAATTCGACACAACGGCTCATGTGCCGGCCATCGCTCGATCCTTTGCCATGACTCTTGTTTCCTTTTGCGTACGAGCTCGATTATTTGCCATGACTCTCGTTTCTTTTCCGCCAATGGCCTCTCTCTTGTGTCATCTTCCTCTATCCTCCTCCACTTGCTCGGTGGACCTACCGACCCTGATACTATAAGAACTTAAACTCCGCTCTTGGTTGCGGCGGATCCGACCGCTTTCATTATAGCTATTGTTTCCATTGTTGCCTCTCGCTTGAGTCGATTCCAGGTCATCGTCGGTATTCCGCGGAAGTTCTCCGTCTCTCCGCCAGTGTCCTTCCGCCGCCGCCAGCGAGCTCCCGCCTTGCCGATTCGTACGGCTGTCTTGTGTTTCATCAAGCCTCGTGTAGTAGCCCTGTGTTACTCCCTGACCACTTTCTCCACGCGATCTTTCGGTACGTCTACCTCGTTCTTGCGGCGAGATCGATCGCTTCCTGGCTCTTGTGATCCGAGCATCGCCCCCCTTTGTCATATCTGGTCTGTCATCAGAAGATACCGAACTTGTCCTCCGTCGTCGCTTGACTCCCGGCCTGTCGCCATGCCCATCTCTTTGTGCTACCGGATGCTCTTCGTGTACCCCATCGTACCTGGGTCTTTGTGGAGAAGGCGATTTTGACGACCTTGTCGATATCGTCGACACCGAGGAAGAGCGAGACGAGGAGCGCGATCGCTTTCGCGAAGTGGTTTTGACGTCGCCTGACTGTGATCGCTCTCGTCGCTTACTTCTGTTCTTCGCGAGTATTCCCGACGTCTCTGGTGCCGCATTGGTGATTTGAGAACGAAGTCGTGGATTGGCCAACTGCTGCGATCGTGATGGCCGTGAAGCATACGGGCGCGCAATGGCTTTACATTCAAAGCTGTAGTGACCTCGCTCTAGACATTTTTGGCAGACCGTGGACGGACCGGCGCGTGGTGGTCCTTTTGCTGCGCGAGAAGTGTAACTCATCTTGCGTGCAGTCAGTTGAACGAATAGTGAACAGAAGCGCGTGTGTTTGGTGCTGCTGCCTAAGGTATTTTTACCTGGACCCTGTGACGCCGACGGGCAGGTGTCGATCCCCAGGTCGCGCGCCCTTGCAGCGTGGGTTACAATGTACTACATGTGTACTGTAGTTCGAACAACCTGAACGTCTTTTCAATATTTGCCGCTCCGTCTAAATCGAAGATCCAAGCAAGTTTGACACCTTGACTGTTCAACAGTCTTTTGATCTTTGTTTTAATGCGAGTTCTTTAACTCATGCAGGAGTACAACAATGGAGGACCGCTTCCTTTCGATCAATCTATCGGTCCATGACTTTGATCTCTTGCTCGATTCCTATGCCCAAGCGGTGCCTTCAAAACTTTCGGCTTTAGAAGAGTTGAGATTGAGAACTGTCCCTGAGACATTGGAGCAAAGAAGGAAGTCTGGTCGAGTCTACTTGTCCAAAGATGACACCGTCGCACTTTTAGAATGGAAATTGTAAGTTTGTTTCTTTGATCTTGTTCGTGGTACGTCTTTTGTAAACATGATTGTCACCTCGACACGCTATGGGTAGCCTTGAGTATCTCTGCTTTGTTCTCTACATGCTTTCTCAATACGACCAGGATGGAGATGAGAAACCAGGATGTAGCAACGATCTGCTGCATGTATGGCCTCATCGCTCATCCTTTTTCTTCACAACATATCGATTTAATACTTGCCCACTTTGTGGACTCCTTTCAAACATATACAATGAACACCAGAGTGCTGTTATACCGAGACTAATATGGTCAGATCACATGGAACATTCCGCCCCTCTCTACGTTCTCTTGTAGCGTCCAATACCGCACAACAAATCGAAACCACATCACAGGAGGCCTTTGCTCTCCTTCCACAAAATTATGCCGCCGACCTGTCGAAATCACTAGACGTCACCCCTTCAATTTCAAAACTCTCTACTCTCCGCGGTATTGGTCCCGCTACAGCAAGTCTTCTCCTCAACACGTATTCTCCGTCTGAAATTCCATTCTTTTCGGATGAAATGTACCGCTGGCTACGTTTCTCCGATCCTCCCGATGCGAAGGGTCCCGGCAAAGGTACCAAAGGCTGGGAGAGGCGTATTGGTTATACTGGCAAGGAATACATGGAATTGGTCCGCCGAATGTGTACATTTCGCAGCCGATTGAGGTCTCTCGGCAGAGATGCGGGTGCGACTGATATCGAATGCGTGGCATACGTGTTAGGCAGGACTGGTGGCAAAGACGTGCCCTTCGAGAATGAGAGCACAGAGAAGCACGACGCCACGAAAGGCGCGACCACGAACGAGAACGAGGGTTTCGAGGCACTGGCTAGAGGCGTTATGGCCGCCATAGACAAGGAGCAGGCTCTCAGTGTGGAAGAAAGGGCAGGAGAAGGGAAGAAGGGCGAGGTTGACCAAGGCGAGGAGAGAAGAAAGCGTAGGCGAAAAGCTTAGGGCGGCGAGCCCAAGACTGATGAGTAATGACCGACATGTTCACGCTCCTGATACCTGTACGAATGCGAAGTTCAGCGATGCTGTTCCTATCACAAGACTATTCTCGTTTTCACAGCTCTGCACTGGATGAGGCTACAGTGAACGGGACAAGAGTGTGTTATCAGCAGCTTCTATTGTTAGCAAAGGCCGGATCTTCGTTACGAGTTGTGGTAAAGAACAAGTGTACGACAGTAATGGTAGACTAAGATTAAATCGCGTTGCTACTAAGCTCCCGAGCAGATCTCGTGCGAGAGCACAAAGTGACTACGTCGTTTGTCTGTATGTGGTTACATGTATGGTGTCTCATTCTCTCAGGCGTTGCTCCGTTAGCCGTGTAGCCAGACCTCGGCAAAAACGAAGACCATTGTCACGATAAAGCAGCGTGATCCTTTACGTGTGTGTATGACTGGAAATTAATTCACATATCACGGTCGGCAAAAGTCGATATATCTTGAAAGCAAGGTTCTGGACACATATCGACACGAAGGACGTTGGCGGAGGAGGGGAAGAACGCCGCCTGCCGTTTTAGGAGGCTAGAAGATGCGCCAAGACACGTCATCGCAGAGCAGGATTCGCGTGCCTCAACTCGCTCTCCAATATCATTCCTCGTCAACCTACACATTGCCTGCGAAAATCAAGTTGTCTCGACCTTTTGCACAAGACGAAGAACGATACACCTACATCAATACTTAACCTTTGACGAATTACGCCTCGGTCTCTCTTGGCCTTCGCGACTCACACTTCACGTATACCGCACCCCGCCCACCACCAACTCCAGATCTCCTTAGGATGGGTCAGACTCTGTCAGAGCCGGTGATCGAGAAGGTACGTAGACAATACGATGTTCCCCGTCTCCGTCGTTCCATATGGCCTCGGTTCATGCGCCGAACATCACTGATACGTATGCGTGATAGCACTCGGACAAAGGCAAGGATGACAGAATTGCATACGGTCTTTCTTCTATGCAAGGATGGAGAATAAGCATGGAGGACGCGCACGCTTGCGTGCTGGACCTACAGCCACTCGAAGGAGAAGAGGAGCTTAAGCCAGCTAATTCCGACATTCGAATCAGTTTCTTCGGTGTATACGATGGACACGGAGGTGACAAAGTTGCGCTTTACACCGGAGAACATCTCCACGAAATTGTTGCAAAGCAAGAGGCCTTCAAGAAGGGACAATTTGAGCAAGCCCTGAAAGACGGTTTCCTTGCCATTGACAGATCCATCCTCAGCGGTATGTTGGAACAGTGCTGATACACCTATCATGAGCTGATGGACGATCTTAGATCCCCGTTATGAAGAGGAAGTGTCGGGCTGCACCGCAACTGTAGCGATCTGCACACACGACAAGATCTACGTCGTACGTTCTCCGAGTCTATCGTTCAACTCGCACTAACTGTCCAGGGTAACGCTGGTGATTCGAGAACAGTTCTGGGTGTCAAGGGCCGCGCGAAGCCACTGTCTTTCGACCACAAACCTCAAAACGAGGGTGAGTAGGATTGAGATCCTGCATTTCATCTACTGACACACCACAGGCGAAAAGGCACGAATTTGCGCAGCCGGTGGATTTGTCGACTTTGGCAGAGTCAACGGCAACCTCGCCCTCTCTCGCGCCATTGGCGATTTCGAATTCAAGAAGAGCGCCGACCTCCCACCTGAGCAACAGATCGTCACTGCCTTTCCAGAGGTCACCGTTCACGACATTTCCGACGACGACGAGTTCATCGTCATTGCTTGTGACGGTACGCATCACGTGTCGTTTGACAACCACTCACAGAACACTGACGATTATAGGTATCTGGGACTGCCAATCCTCACAAGCCGTCGTCGAATTCACTCGACGCGGAATCGCGGCCAAGCAAGAGTTGGAGTCTATCTGTGAGAACATGATGGACAACTGTCTCGCTTCCAACAGCGAGACCGGCGGAGTTGGCTGTGACAACATGACAATGGTCGTTGTGGCTCTTCTTCGGGGCAAGACGCTGGATGAGTGGTATCAGATGATTGCGGACAGAGTGGCACAGGGCGATGGACCCTGCGCTCCGCCCGAGTACGGCAAGTCCTGATCCTTTACCCTGATGGTCATAGCATTCAGACATTCAATTTTCTTATGAGAACCACCGGATCCCAGCGCGATTAAACAGAAAACGGTCTAACAAATGCTATAGCCGAATTTAGGGGACCCGGCGTGCACCACGGATTCAGTCAGGATAGCCCCGATGACTACGACATGGATAGCGATAAGCAATCAGGCTCGTCTGGTGGGCGCTCAGGACGTATCATCCTTCTCGGCGACGGTACCGAGGTCTTGACCGACAACGGAGACCAAGACCCCGACATGTTCGACCAGAGCGAAGATGACGAAAAGGACTTGGAAAACCAGATCAAGAAGGGACAGTCAGAGACCGAGAACGACAGAACTCAACGCGGAGAAACACCAGGACCAACACAGGAAGGAGCCGGCGAGTCAAAGCAGGGCACTGGACCAGGCAATGCGCCTGACGAGCCAAAGATGATGGCGGCCACCGACAATATGCCAGCGGATCAGCTCCAGAACAAGATCGACGCATCAAAGTAGCTGTCTTGACACCTTCTCAAGATGATCGCTTTGTAGCATGGTTGGCTGTTCTTTTCTTTGCGACAACCCAGGGACGTCTTGCTTTGCTTTTGGCTTGAGTGAATGTGGTGGTAATTGTCCGAGCAGACCAGACTCGGTACATGGCACCTTCGACGTATGACGAAATATGCATATACGATACCAGGACCGTCTCAATACCGATTTGTGGTTTTCTTTCTCAGTTAAACCTGGTGTTTGTGTGTCTGATCCAGCTATACTCGTGTGGTTCTCATGAAATATCAAACCAGCACAGGTTTGATGGGTAACAAGGTCAAGTGATCTATCGTTCATGGTATGATGGTTGAAACTATTACAAATCATCGTCGTCGTCGTCATCGTCTCTGGCGTAGCCATTCGCACCTCCCTCGGCTTCATTCTCCCTCCTCATCTGCTCCCTCGAAGCACCAATCTTCCTCAGCCCGTCCACGACACCCCCAATGAAACCTCTACACTCGGCAACCTCCATCCCACCGACACCGCTCATCTGGACACCAGCTCCAGCATCCAGCACCTCAACACCCTTCCTGATTTTAGACATACGTACCTCCCTCAGATCCCGTATTAACCTCGTCACCGTATCCGCATCCTCGATATCATCGCTCGCAGTAGTCAACAGCAAATGCGCCATCTCTAACCAATGATACGGCAACGCATCCGGATTCGCCCTCTGGGTCGCTGAGTCCAGGAACGGGTGACTGATTTCTGTATTCCGTGTGCCCAAGTACTGATCCACCGAGTCTGGACTCCGGGTCGTAGGCGGCGGTAGCTTGGGGCCGGGCGAGAATGCTTCGCCGGCGTGGTCGACTTCGATCTCGAGGATGTATGACAGTGATGTTACTGTCAGCCACGGCGGAGGGAGGATGTTGGCGCGTTTCTGGCGCTTGAGAAGGAGGGCTAGCCAGAGCGGTAGTGGTGTTGGGAATGGTGGGTTTAGTGCTTTCGTCGGTCCCTTGGGGTAAGTGTCAGTTTGTTGATCAGGAAAGGGTGTTTGCGCAGGACATACGGGTTCAGGTCTGCGGGCTCGAGAGACTCACTCCTAGTAATGAGAGCCCGGTTAGGCGTTGTCGTGGAATTACCGTCACCAGCTCCATCTCGCAGAGAAAGGCGACTTCGGTGGGCATGAGCCCTGGCTTGAGTGGAAGAGCCATCGTGAGGACTTGGTGAAGGGTTGACTGGTGATATATTGGAGATTGATAGAGGTTAACGAATGTCATCTGCCCCTCTACGCGACTGCAGACGCGACGTGGGGAGGTCCGAAATTGAGCCGAAAAGGGCGTCAAGAAATTATATCCAAGACGAATGGTCCACGGGTCTAAGACCACAATTGACAATCCATCGGAGCGTTGGACGACCCCGATAATCGAATCAATAACATTGAACCATCGCGAGGTTACTGTAACTGGATCTTACTGCGCGAAATTTTCGTTCGACTCTCGACATTCACTCTGAGTCACAAGGGAAGGACTTTGACAGGGATACGATCTCTGGGGTTAATAGGTCTGGACCTCAGCTTCTGTGAAATCACATAAAGTGACCGACAGAAAACATCACCCATCAGTAAAGGACTGGCCGAACAGCTTACATCATGCCTTCGGTCAATGTGGCGGTCACGCCCAGTATCAACACGTTCCTCAAATCGCTGAAGAACCAGGATGTGGAAAGCTCGATTGAAAACTTCATCTCTCTGTTGAAGCGAAGACAAATTCAGAACTCACGGCCCTGCGCGATTGGTACCGCCCAGCTTCTCCTCCGCGTCATCGCACAATCACGAGTTAGGGATGCCGCACCTCTTCTTGAACGGGTACGGAAAGTTGGGATTCGACTTATCTCGGCACAGCCTAGGGAGATGGCTATCGGAAACATCGTTCGCCGTGTTCTTGGTCTTATCCGTGAAGTCGTGGAGGATGACGCTGAGGGAGACATGGCAGCCATGAGCGACTCGCAGACACTTCCTGAGAAGCACAAGCACGACTCGTTACGCCGGCCAGCAATGGAATCGCACATTTCCGACTTTAGTCCTCTCAAACATGGTGCTTCTGGACCTGGTGATTTGTCGCTGAGACCGTCCAGCAGCAGTGGAACGAGGACGCCAGTAGACAGCGAGGGCCCAGGAGGACTGCACAGGCCGGGTTTGCAAGCCGCGCAGTCTTTGTTCGGTTTGTTATCCGGACCAGACGATCACTCTCCTGCAGGAACACCTCCACCATCAGGAGTCACATCACCAACGCCAAAACAGCCAGGACAGGCTTTCACAGAACCAAAGATCGACATTAAAGCCGAGGTTATCCAGGGTATTCAGGAATTACTGGACGAGCTGGATATTGTAGACGACCAGATCGCCTCATCAGCACTCGACCACATCCACTCCAACGAAATAATCCTGACGCACACATCCTCGCAAACAGTCCAGAAATTCTTGATCGCCGCGGCACGAAAGCGCAAATTCACCGTCGTCCACGTCGAATCCTACCCCAACGACCACGAAGAGACACACGAGACGATAATGCACGGCCGCAAGAGAGGTGACGGTGACGACGAAGACGCAGACCAAACCTGGAAACCGCTGACCTCAATGGGCATTACAGTCGTCATGATCCCGGACTCGGCCGTCTTCGCGCTGATGTCGCGCGTCAACAAAGTCATCCTGGCGCCGCACTCTGTGCTTGCAAACGGCGGTCTGATCGCCGCCGCAGGCGCCTTGACCGTCGCACAAGCGGCCAAGATCCATCAAACTCCTGTCGTCGTCGTCAGCGGAGTGTACAAACTCAGTCCGGTGTATCCGTTCGACACGGACGAGTTGATCGAGTTTGGCGATCCTGGAAAAGTCATTGGCTTCGAAGACGGCGATATGGTTGAGAATGTCGAGGTCGTGAATCCAATCTTTGATTATGTCGAGCCTGGACTTGTTGATCTTTATATTACGAATTTGTGAGTTTGATGTTGGGACTGGTTGAGGAATGACTGAGAGCTGACTTCTATTACAGGGGTGGACATGCGCCGAGTTATTTGTACCGCATTGTCGCGGATCATTACAGGACCGAGGACATCAACTTGTCGCAATCATGATCGCTGCTGTTTACCGATTACGAGCGGTAATTGTTGCAAAGTCTTAAAACGTCGATCCAGCCTTGTCACCAAGGACACGTTCATGTCTCAGGCGTAAGGGCGAGGTGAGCAGCGCCGCCTATGTACTCGCGGCCAAGCATGAGTCGCATACACGATGGTCATGGGCTCGCAAACGCCGCCGAGGAGATCTACCTCAAGCCTCGCCCTCGAGACCGGGACTCAGACCAGCAGGTCATGACCTCGTGAAAGGCATGATGGGGAGGCGCGGTGCGTTATGCATGCTTGTGTAGCGCAGTGGTCAACCAGTCAAGATGTGGTAGACAATGGTAATGAATTCACGATCAAAGTGTTTGTACTTTCCCGACATTATATGCTCGGATCATATCGTACAGCTCCGACAGCCCTCGTATCATGCAGTAAGAGCTCTCCCAGTCCAGAACGCGTACCAATCCAACCATCCACAATTTCCACTACCTACTCCTGTTCTGCTCGGGGTAGACCCTCCTCTTCTTCGGCTCCTCCATAACAACCTCATCCTTCTCCTCCAAAGCCATAATCCGCTGCACCATCTCCTCCAGCTTCTGCTGCCCACCCTCTCTGAACCGCGTGACCTTCTCCATATTTCCCGCCGTCACCTCGTTGACCTCCTTGCCCTGCGCCCTCAGATTCGCCAGCGTCTTCGCGGTGAGCGCAAACCGCATGTCCTTGGGTCCGTCGACCAGTTCCAGTATCGCAGACGCTGCTTGGTCTTCTTTCAGTGGCTCGATGCGTAGGACTCGTGTGTAGCCGCCGGGTCGGTTTGCGTAGCGCTCGCGGATGGGCCCGAAGAGGATCGGGAGCATTTTGTGTGGTTCCTGTGATTTGTGAGTTGGGATGTGGACTTGTGGCCCGCGCCGAGAGGACAGTGGACGTACGAAGAAGATTCCCATGGCTCTATTCCGCGCTGCTTCGGTGTTGCGTTTGCCCAGTGTGATCAACTTCTCCGCTAATCGTTGTGCTTCCTTTGCTTTGTGCCATGTTGTTTGTATTGATTCGTGCTTTATGAGCGATGTGACGAGGTTTCGTAGAAGGGCTTGTCTGTGTGATGAGTTGCGAGAGAGAGAGCGGTATTTCATGTGCCCGCCGGCCATGATGGGCGGTTAGTGTGTGCGTTGGGAAGGTATGCGTTTAATCGAGCTCAAGTCTGATAGGCGATGGTTTCTGGTAGGCTGTGATAGAGTCCGTGAATATTGTCAAGGATAGATCAGTACGTTGTCGCTGGTTGATCTGTATCGCGATGTAAGGGCAGATTTCATGGATGTCAAAAAAGTGCCAAGCACGGAAGTTCTCCAACACGACCCGACTTCACCTTCCAAGCTTGACTTTACCAATCCACCTACGACTCACGCAGACGTCCATTGGAAGCCGACAAAGACTACCAAGATTGTGCGAAAGCTTCGTTGATCGACTGGCCACGACAGGCTACCTAAGAATTCTACACAGCCCATCATGGGCGTCACCACTGGCTTCGTAAGTTCAACTCTTTCAACCCGGCCAGAACATCTCTCACAACCACCAGATCGGCGGCGCAACTCTCACAACCTTTGTCGTCTATCTCTCATTAAACCTCCACGAACGCAATCGCATATACCAGGCCAATCTCCTGCGACAACAAACCCTCGTCCTCAACAGAATTGTCCACCCACAACCACCGGTAGCACCACCCACAAGTCGCGAGGAGCGCGCTAGTCTCTCAGAACGTCTCAAGGACCGCTGGAATGACGAGCTAGAGACCAACCTCAGGAAACTGTACAACGTCAACTGGGCAGGTCTGAGGGAGAACTTGGAAGACAGAGTTGGTGGACTATGGGGCGGTGCGCTTAGTCAAGGACGGGACGGCGCGGAGATCGCAGGCGAAAAGATTGCGGAGGGCGCACACGTTGTCGGCCAAAAGGTTCAAGAAGGCGCGACGGTGGCGGCAGTGAAAGCAAGAGACGGCGCGGTGGTGTTGGGTCAGAAGGCACAGGAGGCAAGCCACCGGGTGGAAGAGACTGCGCACAATCTCAAAGAGAGGACTCAGGAGGCGGCGCAGACTATGAAGAAGAAGACAAAGGAGAATGTCGCGGACGCTGTCCAGACCGTGACTGAGGGTGCAGAGGAGCTTAAGGAGAGGAAGGCAATGGTAGAAGACCCGCCGAGGATGCTGGGCTTGATCGGTGGAAGGACGTGGAGTAAAGGGAGTAATGAGTTGTGAATGGAGAGCAAAGAGGTTGAGTGTACAGTCCAGTGCGAGAGCAAGCGGTATTTTTGATCCGTATGATAAAACGCATCCCGATTCTCCTATCTTCCATTATTACGTCTATCAAAGCACGCACCCTTCACATGAGGCTGACATGGGACACAGTCGCACAGTTGGGAGCGCTGGAGGTGGAGTACTGAGATCACGTGTAGGTTCACTTCCGTCAAGTTTCTGAAGGTGAAGGGACACAAGCCCTCAAAAATCTTTCAGTCACAACTTTTTTTGCAGCTTCACACATCAACATCCACAGCTCACAATCTGGCCTCCATATACCACTCTGCATCATGTCGACCTCTCAATATCCTGACGGCCATCCGGTAAGTACATACCCTACTCAATTCGGAGACACGACTAATCATGACAGCTCGCAAAGGTCGACGTCGCTCACGTCGTCCGCCAGCTTATCAAAGCTGGCGACGAGGAGGCTGAGAACGTGGTCTGGATCGCACCTGGTTGCAATCCGCCAGACGAATGGCGATTGAAGTACTGCGTCTTGCTTGCTCGCTTCGTTACCGAAAAGAAGACTTCGTCAACCGATGACAAGGCAACCATCAGCAACAATGAAGAGAAATCTGCAAGCAAGCACGAAGAGGCCGACGCTCCCACTGCGCAAAACACCACTCATCAATTTCCCAGCAACCCTCGGACGCTCAAGAGAACACAGTCAGAGTTCACCGATGAAGGTGTCACAAAGAAGCCGCGTTTCGGACGTAGGGTCTCTTCTGTCCAGCCCCAACCATTGTCCCAGGCAGTTGAGGTACCACGTCTTGACACCGACGCTTCACCAAAATCAAAGTTAGACATGTTGGAGTTCTTGCGCGAAAGGGTCCCTCTCGAGCGCGACTGGTGTTTGATGAGCCATCTTGAGCAGCAGGATTTGATCTGTTCAAGATACAAGGTCTATGTATTGGAGCAGCGGGGTGTGTTTAAATTCGGATGGCAAACCCGTGTGCCAATGTGCGATCAGGTCACGACTGACGACATCGAACAATCCATCCTCAAGAACGAATGTATCAGTTCATGGGCTCAGAACAGACGCGAGCCTATTGTCTAGAACCGAGACGCATCATTGGTACGTACACAGTTTTTCGATTGGTAGATAGTCTTGCAGAATTCAGAAGTCACCAATCACTCAGACACTTCGGTCCTTTTCTCCCCTGAAGTGCATAGCATTCATGGTCGACTTTCACCTGTCACCTGAGTGAAGACCAGCTAAGTCACTACACATACCCCTCACGTTGATCCAACCCCTTCAATCTCCCTGCCACCATTTCTGGACCTGTCATTGTCGCGTCACCGGTCCGTGCGCGCACACCGTATAAACAGAGCTCCCTGCCACTTGAGCTTCGTCTTTCTTTTGTTTTTTTCCTCTACAAACCATCACCACACCATCGCCGGCACCACCATCACGGCTTGCGACAACGACCACCACCATCCTCCGCAGGCCACTTGCCCTGCTTCCTCTGCTTGTGACTCTTTGTCACCACTGCTCGCACTTCTGTGCATTTTCTCCTCGCTCTGCTTCGTTCGCGCTCTTGCGCGTTCCACCGCTTCTTTCCCTTCTCGTCGTCTGCCACGTTCGCAGCGACACACATCAGTATTCGGAACTCACGTTCCGTTTACACACAACAAGACCACGACTACCGTAGGTAGTCAAGGTTATTTCCCACATGTCCTCTCTGTCCTCTGCTACAGCGAATGCTGCCGGTGCATCTGATGCATCGAGCACTGCCTCTGGCAGTGCACAAAACAAGGCCACGGCTACCACTGGTAGTCACGGTTATCCCCAACCTCTTCTCTCTTCTGTAGCAAATGCTGCCAATGCATCTGTTGATGCATCGAACACTGTCCCTGGCAGTGAACAAACCAAGACCACGACTGCCGTAGGCAGTCACGGTCATTTCCAACCTGTTCTCTCTTCTGCGGCAAATGCTGCCAATGCATCTGATGCATCAAACACTGCCTCTGGCAGCGCACAGAACAAGGCCACGGCTACCGTTGGTAGTCACGGTTTTCCCCCCTCTCCTTTTTCTGGCCGTCGCGGTTATTACGGTAGCCGTGCTCATCTCCATAATCTCTATATTGTCTCTCTTAAGCGCAGTCATGAGATGGACAGCAACATGAATGTAGAGCAGCAGTCCAAGCGTCCGCGGCTAGATACCGGCAACGAAGAGAATGACGAGGGGTATCACCCGAATGAAGATTATGAGCATGACCCATGCAAGGGAAAAGAGACTGATCCTACTGCTCCACATACAGTCATGATGGAAGTTAAAACAAGGGTGAATGATAAGAAAGATCACCTTTTTGGTAGCTTCTCTAGTAACAACAAAGAGGATGTTCTTAGCTGTAAGTTAGATATGTTCAGCCAAGCGCCCTCTATTGTCATAAGAATCACTATTTCAAAGGCACCGCTTAAGGACGTCGCTTTAGTAGCAGATGGACCACTAGCGCAGCCAGATCATGAGTTTGTGTACTGTAGGATTTCTGCCCCACACATTGTAGTAAGAGACAGGTCTCCCCAGGTATGGGCCAGGTTTTACCTGCCTGAACGTTGGTTCTCATATTGGCTAATGTGGATTATTGGATGTCCAGATGCCAGACAGCATTGGGAAGAGGGCAAGCTGGCTGGGATTTATGTCGAACTAGCAAGAGGAGCTCAGCCAGTCTGGACAGGGATTACATCAAGTGAGATTGAAGAATTAGAGCGGCGCTTCAATCGCCATGATACTACATTGTCGCATGGCCAAAGAGCAATCGTAATGCTGCGGAACGCAAGAGAAATTGACATCTACCGGGTTGTGGAGGATGACCTTCGAGCAAACTATACTCAGCTTGAAGAATACTTCAATAAATTATGGATCCATGTTGCGATGTGTGGAGAGTGGAGAGTGGTGGATCGATCGAGCATTTATCCATGATGGATCGATATACAGCTCTGTCGCTGACGATCACTTTGCCGAAGAACATTTTATTCCAGGGGCCCGTGGGGAGAGCACTGCCGCAACTGTCTCAGCTGGACGGCCAGGGAAAATCAAGCGTTCTCAATCTCTGTCTGCCATGAAGGGCTCAGATGAGCAGACGGAAAGACGCAAGCGTTCTAAGTCTTTGTGATCGCAAGCCATGGACAGCTGAAGGCGCAAGTGCAGGGGCTAAGATAGCAATGCCAGACTTCGAAACGGTTATCCGAAGCTTGATGACACAAAGTGAAACAAAGTTGCGCGAGCCCACTGAGTAGCGACTCAGTGGGCTCGCGCATGGTTTCATTGCGATGAGTGGTATCTCATTAGCCGAAGATGGGGGGTTCCATTTTGGTGGATGACGGGAAGGTGGTGTGAAAATAGAACAGAGATATATACTTGCTTTATGAATTCATTTCTTAAATCCATCACTCCTCCTCCTCCGCTTCCACTTCCTCGTGTCCCGTAGCCTCCTCGTGCACCGTCCCAATAAGCGCATGCTGCAGCTCCATCATCCTCTGCGTCCTCTGTACGATCATCTCCTCACTGACCCCGCTCTCCGCGATTCTCCTCTCGATTTCCGCCTCATTCATCTCCGGCGGCCGTTCCGCTTCCTCGCCTGCTTGCGGATTGAACCATGGGAACAACTCAGCAAAGAAGCCGTACAGACCCTGCAGCTCACGGAGATTGTCGCCAGGCGTACCTGTCCTACCTGCGCCGCGTATCGGTTGTGCCGATTGTGCAGAGACGGTGTAGGATGGGAGATTGTCGTCTGGTGGCAGTGGATCGGAGGATGAAGTTATCTTTGAAGTGATACTCCGTGGCAGTAATGCAATGAGCTCGGGCTTGTCTGTTAGGAGGACATGGCGGCCTTCATCTGGACCGATTGCGCGATCGAGAAGAGCGGGGTCTGCGACTTCGCTGCTGACTGCGCTTGCAATTTCAACGAGCAGATTCGTGGCCTCAGGCGTGTTCCAAATATCTCGTGCTCTTGATGTGTAGAGCTCTGTATGCAGCTTCTCCCAATCCGTGCGAGGAGATTTACCCCAGATTGATGGCGGTGGATCGAGGTTGAGATCTTGGAAAAGGCGTGCAACGACGTATGGGTAGCGGGAGATGGCGGTATAGAGTGTCTGCTTGCCTTTGCTTGCGTTTCCTGCCTGTACATAGGCCAGACCGCGTGAGAGTTGAATGTTCGGTAATTGCTTCCAGAGAGACGTGAAAGTCTCGCTGGTTGAGAGGTCGACCAATTGTTGCGATTGACGGGCGCGCAAAGCATAAGTGTCAATCACCAGACTCATGCGGTAAGGATCTCCTTCCGGGTCGAGTGCGAGAAGCAGCTTCGCCCATTCGTAGACCGTTCGCCATGTCGCTCTCATACTAAGGTTGGCAATGTATCGATTCGCAGCAAGCCAAAACTCTCTGTTCTCGGGCCGTCGAAAGTCAAGTCGAGCCTTGCCTTGTCCCAGGTTGTTCGCGAAAGTACTATGAACAGCTCGGCCAAATGAGAAAAGTGCTCGTTCGAGAAGATCGCCTGAAGTCGAGTGATCTCGCTCCTGCTTCGCAATCTCGGACACTTGTAGCAGGGTACTGATGTGGTATGGGTTGTACTGGAGCAGCTGGACCATTCGCTGAGGATCCATGCTTGCAACGCAGGTCTCGAACTGACCTTGTACGCCCTGATACCCACTGTTGTGGACGAAACGATATTCAACAGTACCATCCTCTCGCTTTTCCACAATCTCCATGCCGAGACCACCACTAGTACCCACCGGCCACTCTTCTTTGCCCTGGATGAAGATGTTTCGACGCAGTCCAAGAGACCCGAGTCCGGCTCCTCTTCCTCCTTGAGGCCCGCCTCGTCGTCCTAGCGCCGCAGCTAGGCCTTGCTGTTGCTGACCTCTCGCCCTTCGTCGTCCACCTCCAGGCTGGTCGTCATCATCGTTGGCGTCAAGGGCTGCTCGACCAAACAGTCGGCGCATCTCGTTTTGCATGTGCAGATGCTGGGTATCGACAGCAAGCAACTTGCAGACTTCTGCAGACTTGGAGTTCAATCCCGCTGCCGGATTGCTCGCTGCAGCGGCCGCATCTTTGGTCGACAATGACTTGAGTGCTTCGTCGATGTCATCCACAGAGTCCTCCTTTTTATTCGTCTCTGCAGCGACCTTGGGACCGCCTTTGGTCTTCTTTTTCTTCTTGCGCTTCGGTGCTGACTTTTGTATCGGCGCAACAGGCTCGTCAGTGTCGTGGTCTTCGTCCTCCTCTGCCTCATCCTCCGGCTTCTGCTCTTCCGTGGGCTCTTCATCATCCTCGTCACCATCATCGTCCATTTCAAGTATGGCGAACGCACTTTTGGTCGGCCTTGCGGGTGCTACCTCGTCATCCTCTTCATCTTCCTCTTCCTCTTGCTCTTCTTCCTCGAGCTTTCGTAGTCGGTCCTGCTCCTCCTTCTCGCGCTGAGCCTTACGCAACGCTCTAGATGACATGTTTAAAACCAATTCTTGCGTATAAGTCCTTGGTCAACCCAACAATGCGTGATACAAAATAAATCTCACGTGCGAATGCGACTGATGACGTCGTCTTGATCGTTCTTTCTCCAGCGTAACACAATTTCCCCACATCTTGAGCCAGCGTCTTGGCATTGATCGGCTCTCAGTCCAGATCTCGTGCAACACGATCCAGGAGGATCGTGATGCTTTGATTGATACTGGTCGGTCATTACTATCCTTTATACAGCCCTCCCGATGCCTCGGGCAGTGGTTTCAACAGTACGGATATTCCGTCGTCCTGTGCTTCGAAAAACCGTCAAGCTCCTACGACCATCAGCGAATAATGGCAATCACCCACGGTTTCTAGCTTCACGTAGCGGTCAAGCAACTACGCCAATGAGAACTAGACGCGTCTCTGGAGCAGTAGTCGCTGCTGCAGTTGCTGGAGGAGCCTGGTACGCATATTCGACTTCTGGATCATCGAATAGGACGACGTCGATTGATAACGCGGTTCAACCGACAGCGACTGGATCGGTGTCTGGCGAAGTGTCTGAAGCCGCGAGAAAGGCAGTGATTGTCGGACAGGAACAGCTCTTCACAAGTCTTATTCCAGAGGGACAGAAGTTGTCGAAAGAGACAGACGACTACGGTCGCAAGGTGTTGGAGATGATGAACGATGACCAAGTCACGCTCAAACTACGCACAAACGAGGAGTCCTATCTTGTCGGACGAGGACGAGGTGTAGTACGCTACGATGTTGTGCAAATACCCAGCAACGATCCAATCGAAGATGACCACGCCGAGAAGATAATCGAGGTTCCGCAGACAATCGCCGCAACCGAAGCTGGAGCGGCGAGCAGTGACTGGATGTTCTGGGGAGTATTTGATGGACACGCAGGGTGGACTACCTCTGCGAAGTTACGACAGGCTCTGATTTCGTTCGTCGCAAGGGAGCTGAACATCACCTACTCTACAGCGCTCAAGAACCCGACGTCAAACATTCCTTCTGCCGAATTGATCGATACTGCAATCAGGACTGGTTTCACCCGCCTCGACCACGAGATTACCCACGAAAGCGTGCAAAAGGTCATGAAAGCGCAGAACAAGGCCTTGGCCGCTGAAGTACTCGCACCAGCGTTGTCTGGATCGTGCGCGCTCTTATCATTCTACGACAGCAGGTCAAAGGAATTGCGAGTGGCATGCACCGGCGATTCGCGAGCTGTGCTTGGCCGTCGTAGCTCATCAGGCAAATGGACAGCCACACCGCTATCTATTGACCAGACTGGTGGTACCGATTCGGAAGTTGCTCGCCTCCGTGCTGAGCATCCAAACGAGCAATATGTCACCCACAATGGTCGCATTCTTGGTGGTCTGGAGCCCAGCAGAGCGTTCGGTGATGCGGTGTACAAGTGGACTCGCGAGACACAGGACCTACTTCGAACCAAGTTCTTTACGAGAAAGCCAAGTCAACATCTGCTGACACCGCCATATGTCACCGCCGAGCCCGTCATTACCACTACAAAGATCAATCCTGAGCAAGGTGACTTTGTCGTCATGGCCACTGACGGTTTGTGGGAGATGCTTACTAATGAGGAGGTCATCGGACTTGTAGGAATGTGGCTTGACAAGCAAAAGCAGAACCACGGTACGACTGGCGGCAGCTCAAGTGGATGGATGTCGAGTCTGTTCGCAAGCTCGCAGAAAGCTCAGCTACCTGTTGAGAAAGGAGCAGCTGGTAACAAAGATGTTGCTGGTCAACGCGCACCCATCAGACAGCAACAATGGGGCGTCACAGCCGCAGAGTCGGAGCGCTTTGTCGTTCAAGATAAGAACGTAGCGACGCATCTGGTTCGAAACGCGCTGGGAGGCAAGGACACTGAGATGGTGTCAGCGCTTTTGACACTGCCTAGCCCATACTCAAGACGTTACAGGGACGATTTGACGGTCGAGGTGATATTTTTTGGCGAGGGCCCAGAAGGCGGCAAGATCGAGGTCAACAAAGAGGGCAGCGCGAGCGCGAGTGTTGACAATGTCAAGCCCAGACTTTAGATGGGTCCATTCTGGGCATGCGTTTGGCGCATGGGTCAAGGATCATGGTTCGAGCATGGCGCATTGGGTGCATTATCAAGCCTGATAGACGGGAGAACGTGTTTCTGAATTAGAGCCAGGACTACGGTCTTGGTTTGTCAATGCAACGATTAGTCATTTTCAAATCAGATCACCGTGCGTTGAACAATAAACAGCTGATGCTATACACAGTCCCCTGAAAGGGCTGAATCTGGCATTGTATGTGACACTTGGTTATTTTGTCGTCCGCGAGACAGTCTGATGCTTGGAGACCGCGGTCTTGGCAAGGTGATCGAACCTCGGCAGGAGGAGTTCTATCAAGCAGGATCCGTATACCATACCATTACCATAGCAGCATTCTTGAGGCTTCATTTTCCATCATTATTGTAGGATCTTGTGCATATTCGACATCACGAACCAAAGCTGGCATTGTCGCCGAGCATACATCTTTCCCGCCGACTCACATCAGTACAGCGGCACGGTAATCCTTTACCGTATAGCACCACTCAATCGTCGGCTTCCCATTCGCTTCCCAAGATACCACAATGTCTGCCAAACCAAAGTACAACTTCCGCGACCTGTTTGATTCAGACTATTTCGAGATATCGCCGTATGAGCGATTGTTAAGGTGGCTTAAGCTTGTGCCGTCGGACTCAGAGGTAAAACGCCTATACACCATGCTCGCAGCTCGACTAACATATCGACAAGGGATTCCATGCGCCCCTTTTCGGTCAGTTGAAACTATTAGAAGCAGAAAGCAACGGCAAGAACCACGGTCGCGTAGTCTTCGAGTTCACCAACCCATCGTACTGGGAGAACTTTTCTGGTAACCTTCACGGAGGAGCACACGCAACCATACATGATGTCGTCACCTCATTCGCTATCGTGCCTTGTTCGCGAAAGGACTTTTGGTTCGATTCTGGGGTTACTAGGACGCTGAATTGTACTTATCTGAGGCCTGCGCCGGCTGGTGAGCCGCTGATTATCGAGGCCGAGGTAAGTCTCCTTTCCGACTGCTGATGTGGACCGCGCTGATATGAGATAGACCGTGGCTGTTGGACAGCGTCTTGCGTTGATCAGAGGTGTGATTAAGCGGAAGAAGGACGGAGCGGTTGTGTCTACCTGTGAGCACAATAAAGTGAACACCTCAAATGGTGCGAAGTTGTGAAGAATAAAGAGCGCAAGATGCTTGAGATCATGTTGACATACAATCACATCTCGTGCAAGAAGACAGGTGCAATTCTCGACGTAATGTGAAGTGGTCATGTTTCGAATGACTCGAATAGCACATATGTGCGATACGGACGCGGGTCAAGCAGATCTGTGTAATAATCCGAGATCGCCCATGATGATAGATTGACTTTGTGGCGCCGTCCCTATTTTCAATTCTCCGGCTGAGCTAATCCATAATGGGCTAGTTTTAACGTTCCTTCCCCATCATCAATTGCAGTGGTGACGATATGCATCATCGAGGGATGGTGATGTCTTGTGTCGTTTACAATCCGGTACTGATTGTTGAGTGACCGCTATATCGGTGGGTTACTTCGCTCCTTTCCATTTCTGCTCTTCTTCAGCTGAATGCACCGCCTATCTCCTACGTGCAATGCCCGATACTAGACCATTGCTAAACGAACAACCCTCACAGACGCGTTTTGACAGTTCAGAGGATATGGAGGGCCAGAAGAGAAAGAAGGTCTTGGTGGTGGGAGCTGGTGCAGCTGGTACGTTGACCTGTCACGCCTGGAAACGATACATACTGACCATGTCTAGGCATGAGCTGCGCGCACCACCTTGCAGATCACCCAGACAAGTTTGATGTAACTTTGATCGACGCTGTCGACTACTGCGGTGGTCAAGCATATTCGATCCCCATTGACAAAGAAAAGACGGGTGCAAGTTGGTTGAACCAGGGTGTTCAGGGAGGGTCATACATCTTCCACCACACCCTTGCCATGTTCTCCAGACAAGGACACTGGGCAGACCCTGTCAAGCTTCAGGTTGCCTTCGGCAAGGACGACCAGTTCTGGACCAATGTCTACCCGACCAAGTTCCTCGAGAAGCACCAGTCTGAGGTCAAGCGCTTCTACTGGATGCTCAAAATTATTCGCACGTTCGAGATCTTCTTCGCGCTCATTCCTATCAAGTACCTCGTCAAGATCTTCTGGTTCTCTGAAGAGTTTGCCAATGTCGCTGCGCTGCCAATGGTTGCTTTGTTCTTGGGTACCGGAAACTATGCGCCAGAGGTTCCAACCATGGTCCTCGAGCGACTTTGCACTAGTCCTACCTACGGCATGTGGTACCCACCAAATAAGGTCAGCCTCTCAAGCAACATGCCACCTATGGTCGTCTTCCCAAACTTCAGCGAGTTTTACGAGGACTGGAGAAAGAACCTGGTCAAGCGCGGTGTAGAGGTCCGCCTCAGCACCGAATTGACCCGCGTTGTCAAGCGCGACAAGAACGGTGTCATTGTCCGCATGATCAAGCGTACTCCTCAACCCGATGGCCACAACCAAGACAGTGCCTGGGTGCCCAACAACGTCGAGGGCAGCCGCGCCGATGCCGACAAGACCGAGAACGAGGAGCACTATGACGAGATTGTTATCTGCACCCTTACCGATACTGCTAAGCGTATCCTGGGCACCACTGCTGGCTGGAGAGAGAACAAGATTCTCGGCTCCGCCAAGTTCGCCAACGATATCACCGTCACACACACCGACATCAACTACATGAAGAAGCACTACGAGAACTTGTACAACGATGAACAAGCGGTCACTTCCCTCAGCGGCGTAGATCAAAGCGATCGTGTCGCTTTCGCAAAGAAAAACTACTCGCCAATGTACATGATCAAAATGTACCAGCAAGATCTGTCCAAGCTTGAAATGTGTTTTGATTGTACAAATTATCAGGCACAGTTCCCTCCAGATGTCCCATTCGAGAACCACGTCTTCCAGACCATCTTCCTCAACAAAGATCGCGATGGTCACTTGTGGTCCATTGACGAGATTGACAAATCCAAGATCATCCGCACAGATTGGTGGCATCAGCTCTGCCACAGCTTCACTCACTACCTCTTCGTTGTGCCTTGGGTATGGATGCTGCAGGGCCGCAAGAGCACTCGCTTCGCCGGTTCATGGACAATGGTCAACGCCCACGAGGTCGCTGTCATCTCTGGTATCGCTGCTGCTGTCGATCTTGGTGCTACATACCCGACGGATCTCGAGCAGGATAGCTTCGCGCTGTTGGCATTCAGGTTGTACTACCTTCTCGCGTACGGCAAGTGGTACAGACGCAAGGCGCCAAAGGAGGGTCCAGGAAACAAGTGGGCTACCGGCACCTATGGCAGTACTTACAACGGTCCTGGAGTCAACCCGGACGAAGAGAGGAAGCTCTGGAAGGTTGAGGTCGAGAAAGGACGGTCGTTGCCTGAGGGATCGTTCAAACAGGGTCAGACTTCCACTCATCGATGATAATATACCAATCTATGCTGCCTGCAGAAGAAGACAATATCTCTGTCATCTATCAGTCTTGCATGATCAGTGGATGTCATGTCGATGTTCAAACACCAACTATGCGACATTTACTACAGGGTCATACACTGTAGCTTAGGTATCAAGAGTATTATACTACTTCAAAAACGATGGTAAACATGTATGGAGTTTATGCCGGAGGTATTTGAACGCGCTTCCACCCCTCCCTAGTATGCATGAAAGATAATGCTGCATAATTTCGGTATCTTCCTCGGCTCGATCTTTGAGAGTTTCGCAACGACTTCCCAAAGCAGTCAAAACGTAGAACATTTGAAGAACGGTCTCAGAAAATATACTTCCAACATATCTTCTACATCATAAAATTAATGTCAACTTCCACTGCAACGCACTATCTCTGATTATGGCGAACACCACACTGTCTGGTCAGACATCCGTGTTTGGATGCATGACGACCGTTCTGCCGAGGTTCAATGAGAATACGAACGCCAGCCAGCAACGAACTCTAGCCAGAAAGTGGATACATATTATCTGTCGGCTCATCACACCGAGAACAATGTAATAATTTCACGCGACCACTGTCATCGCCCGTAAACAGCCCAACATACGCCCGTATACTTGACCGAACAGTCACGGCTCCGAGAAATTATTCATAATAATTGCGTAGCCTGAGCTATAGCTAGGTAGCTGGCCGAAAGCCTTGCCACGCTTCTCCATCCTTTATATCACCTAGCTGTCATTTATATCTCACTTGCCTCCTTCCCACCTTCTCACAACTTCGCCCAATTCTCATTTATGATCCGTTCGAGGAAAGGTGGAGCTTCATAAAGCTCGATCGATCACAAATTCCCTTCTCTCAAACATCTTGCTTCTGCTTCACATCAACACCTCCAGTATGGCGACAGAACCACCTGCAGTGCCAGGGTAAGTTTCAAAGCATGAAGTCTAATTGCGAAAGATCACTAATTCCTCAAAGACTGCCAATTATAGGCAACCTCCGGGACATCGATCCAGAGATTCCAATCGAGAGTCTCGGAAACCTCGCCGACCAATATGGACCAATCTACAAATTCTCCATCTTTGGCAACACCACAGTCTGCATCGCTTCTGCAGAGTATATGGCTGAGGTGTCTGACGAAAAGCGATTCTCAAAAGTTGTCGCCAGAGGATTGGCCGAAGTGAGGAACGGACTGAACGATGGTGACTCCACTTCACTATGATCAACAAGACAGGAAGCTAACTCTCGTCCAAGGGTTATTCACCGCCCATAGAGGAGAGCACAACTGGGAAGTCGCCCACCGAGTACTCGTGCCTGCTTTTGGCCCTCTCAACATCCGAGATATGTTTCCGGACATGAAAGACATAGCTTCTCAGTTATGCCTGAAGCTCGCTCGTCACGGTCCAGACTACAAAATCCCCGTCACGGATGATTTTACCAGACTGACTCTCGACACACTGGCTCTTTGCAGTATGGACTATCGCTTCAATTCTTTTTACACCGAGGAGATGCATCCATTTGTTGATGCAATGGTCAACTTTCTTCACGAGTGTGGACAGAGACCGAGACGGCCTGGTTTCCTATCCGCCTTTTACCGCAATCAGGAATACACGTACTGGAAAGACATTGACTATATGCGGTCACTAAGCCGAGAGCTGGTCGAGAACAGGAAGAAGCACCCCGAAGACAAGAAGGATCTGATGAACGCCATGATCAATGGAAAAGATCCCAGGACTGGCGAGAAGCTCGATGACGAGAGCATCATTGACAACATGATTACCTTTCTCATCGCCGGTCACGAAACTACCAGTGGTATGCTTAGTTTTGCATTCTACTACCTCCTCAAGAATCCCGCTGCTCTGAAGAGGGCTAGAGAGGAGGTCGATAGAGTTGTCGGACAAGCATCAATCGAGGTCGGACATTTGAGCAAACTCCCATTTATCAATGCCATCGTAAGTCGCTTCCGAAAGCAACATTACTCAAGTCCGATTCTGATAATTTCCAGCTCCGCGAAACACTCCGATTGATGCCCACTGCCCCTGCCATCTCTCTAACCCCACTTAACGAGACCGAAGTCATTGGTGGTCAGTACCTTGTCAAAAAAGGTCAGCCTATCGTTGCACTCCTTCACAAAATTCACCGCGACCCAGCCGTCTATGGTGAAGATGCCAACGAATGGAAACCCGAGCGAATGCTGGACGAGCAATTCAACAAGCTTCCTCCGGGTGCTTGGAAGCCATTTGGAAATGGTGTTCGCGCTTGCATCGGAAGACCCTTTGCCTGGCAAGAAGCTTTACTGGTTGTCGCCATGCTTGTTCAGCACTTTGATTTTTCCATGGATGATCCGTCGTACCAGCTGCACCTCAAATCGACTCTCACCATCAAACCAAAGGACTTCTACAAGCATGCCAAGCTTCGTGATGGCATCTCAGTAACTCAATTCGAGCGTAACCTATCGTCGGGCGTTCAGACACCAACCAAGAACAGTCAAGCTGTCGATGCATCAAGTCTCAATGACAGACTCGCCGCGACTGGCCTCGCAGGCAAGCCTCTCACAGTCCTTTATGGTTCGAACACTGGCACTTGCCAGGCCTTTGCTCAGAGAATTGCTGCCGATGCTCCGGCTCATGGCTTTACCGCCACTGTCGACAGTCTGGATACAGCCACGGGTAAGCTTCCAACAGATCGACCCATTGTAATTGTCACTGCTAGCTACGAGGGAGCGCCGTGTGACAATGGAGCACAATTCCAGGACTGGATCGAGTCATTGAAGGAGAGCGACGACTCTACCAAGGTTTCGTACGCTGTTTTCGGGGCAGGCCACTCTGACTGGAAGGCGACCTTTCACAAGGTTCCCACCGCCATTGATAACATTCTGTCAGAGCATCAAGGAGAACGTATCTGCACTCGCGGCGGAGCTGATGCAGCCAACGGCGACATGTTCTCCGATTTTGAGAACTGGGAGGATCAGACCTTCTGGCCAGCAATGGCCAAGAAGTATGGCGCAGCCGACTCCGAAGTATCTAAACAGCCAACGCAGAGCCTTAACGTTCAGGTCTCCAGTGTCCGTTCTTCACATCTCAGAGCCGACGTCTATGAGTCTGTCGTGGTCGACTCGCGGACTCTATCTGCTCCCGGTGTACCTGAGAAGCGTCACATCGAGATTGAACTTCCATCCGACATGAGCTACAAGTCTGGAGACTACATCGCGATCCTTCCCGTCAACCCCGAATCCCAGGTCACACGAGCCATGCGTCGATTCCACCTTGCCTGGGACAGTGTTCTCACAATTGGAGCCGCAGCTGGTACCATTCTTCCAACCAATACGCCAATTTCTGCTCGCGACCTTTTCGGCGCCTATGTCGAGCTGTCACAGCCAGCCACCAAGCGTAACGTGACTGTGCTAGCAGACGCCGCCAGCAACGAGCATAGCAAGTCAGCACTGCAACAGCTCGCCTCCGACGATTACAGTACTGAGATTAGCGGTAAGCGCGTCTCAGTCCTCGACCTTCTCGACAAATACCAAGATATTGAGCTGCCTCTCGGTAGCTTCATCGCTTCGCTGCCACCCATGCGTACTCGATCTTACTCGATCTCCTCTTCACCACTGTGGAACGCGCACCGCGTGACTCTGACGTACGGCGTGCTCAGCCAGCCGCACATGTCCGGAACGGGCGAATACATTGGAGTAGCGTCTCACTTCCTGTCGCAGCTCCAAAAAGGCGACAAGATCCACGTCTCCGTTCGCCCATCACACCAAGCCTTCCACCTCCCCACCGACTCGGAAAACACCCCCGTTGTCATGCTTGCCGCTGGTACAGGTCTCGCACCCTTCCGCGGATTCGTCCAAGAACGAGCCGCGCAAGTCGGCGCAGGCCGCAAACTAGCGCCAGCAATGCTCTTCCTAGGCTGTCGCGATCCAGAGCACGACGAGCTCTACCGCTCTGAGCTGGACAAGTGGGAATCCATGGGCGCCGTCACCGTCGTGCGAGCATACAGTCGCGCGCCAGATAAGAGCGATGGCTACAAGTACACTCAAGACGCGCTGTGGGCGAAGCGTGCCGAGGTCACGGAGCTCTGGGACAAGGGCGCTAGAGTGTACATTTGCGGCTCGCGGGAGCTGGAGAAGGGCGTTAGTGATGTTTGCAAGCGCATCGCTATTGCGAATGTCAAGGAGAGGGAGGGCCGCGATATCACGGAGGAGAAGGCTGAGAAATGGCTGGAGAGCGTGAGGAATGTCAGGTTCGCTACTGATGTCTTCACGTAATGCCGCGGAGTGAAGGCTAGGACGGTTTGATATGAACAGAAAATATGATGAGTAATGATGATATAGCATTTACATAAAGCAGAACATTTTCCTTGCTCTGTACTACACTCACTCTTAACAACAGACCATGTCTTCAGAACCTTATAGGCACGGCACTCAACTAAAGACACTTCAGGATGCTGTCTCTTCTGAACAAACAATCCCATTCAAAGCGGTATCCTTTCAGGACTCCGTCTCCTGTGAACAAAGAAAACGTTCCCTCGCCCGGCGCCTAGCGTACCAGGTCGACAAGTACTGGAACTCGCTTCGAAAGCTCCCCAGGTTCATCTCTAGGAGCCACTGACAAAAGCTCTCCTCCCGGCCTGCGAGCTCACCAGCGCGGCTGCAACTCTTCGTCAGACAATCCGCCAGACACTCGACCAGACACTTCGTAAGACCACTCGCCAGGCTTTCTACGACACTTCTTATCGAACATCACTCATAGCTCTGTGTATAACGAAGTGTCTGATCAAGCGTCTGACGGAGTGTTGAGCAGAATGGCCAACGAAGTGTCTGACGAAGTGTCTCCTCGAGCCTGGCCAAGCGAAGGCGGTCCACAGGGTGCCCAGCAGGAGCGAATGCGTTGGCCTTGAATCGTTCGTCCGGCAGCGTATAGTTAGGTATCAGGTCTCAGAGAAGGATCTAGGATGTATTGCTACTTAGCGCTCTACATCCCGGTTGATCCCTTTCCGATATTCTGCTTCCTTTTGCAGCTCTTCGATACGACCTTGCAGCTTTTGTGTGAGGTCTGGGCTGCGCTGGTCGGATAGGTTCATCGTCATCGAGGGCGATTGTACTGTGTTGTTTCTCAGCTCAGCTAAGCAGTTGTTGTATTAGGTTTATATAGATCCAAGCCCGTGTCCGAATGAGCAGCATGCACACATATATATATATATATATATATATATATATATATGCTGTCACTAGCCCTTTTAGGCAGATAGAGAGGAAAGATGAGTGATCATTAGGCAGTATATCATCATAGCATGAGACGAAGGAAAGAAAAGGCCTCATCCACATCTACTGCTTCAGCTTCAACCCAATACTCCACAGATACTGGCAGCGTCTCAACTGCTCAGCGGGCACAGTTTCCATCCCGGACGCATTGGTCTGTAGTAGCAATCTCTGCTGCCCCGCGCCGAACTCGAACTGATTCCACATCGGGCTCCCCGGCGCACGGTACGTATTCGGATCGAAAGATCTAATAAAGCTAGTCCAGTACGCCTGGACGACGGGCACGATATTCGCATTGCTGGTGCTGTAACTCGCCGGCGCGCCGCCGTTGACGTTCTGCGGCCCGAAGATGGCGTTCAGCTCGACGGTGTGCGTGACGCCCAGCCCGCTCTCCTCGGCGGCAGGGTCGATGACGTTCCAGTGGTAGTTCCAGTTGCGCGAAAGGCTCATGTTGGCGTACGTCTGCGAGATGAAGTTGCCGGGGCAGATGTAGCGGATCTCGCCGTAGGCGTTGGCGGCTTGGCGCCAGTAGGCACCGGCGTTGGGGAATTGCTCTGCGATCGGGTAGAGTTGGTCGATGGTGTAGAGCTCGGTGGGGGTGAGGTCTGGGAATTGGTTCCGGAGGAAGATATTTGAGGCGGAGATGTTCGCTGTGCTTTTGGGGGTGAAGACGGTGCCTTCGTTGGTGTCGTCGCCGTAGATTGCGGGCAGGTGGATGAAGCTGCCTTTGGCGTAGGCGGCGTAGGTGTAGTCTGTTACGATCTTGCCGTCAAGTACGGGCCCGTATTCGTAGAGTGGTGCGCCTTCGGCTCCTGGGAATGGTGTGTTGTAGTTGATGCTCTGTATGAAGGTCGTGTTGAGGCTGCGAAGGCAGGAGAAGGTGTCGCGCTGAGATGCGCAGCCAGTGCGGATGACGAGGTTGTCGTACTGGTACTGCGAGCCGGAGACTGTACGCACCGCAGCAAATGATTGCGACTCCGCAGCGGTGGCATGGAAAAGATTGTAGTTGGTACCGTTGTAAGCCGTCAGCTGCAAGTTCACTGATGCTGCGCCTGCGCTGTCTCCACCCATTACGACATGACCTGGATCACCACCAAAGCGGCTGATGTACTTCTGGACCCACTGGAGAGCCTTCCTTTGATCCAGTAGTCCAGCATTGGTGGCACCTCCCCCAGCAATCACTTCTTGCCCTGTCAGGAAACCATATAGACCGACGCGGTAGTTGAATGTGACCACAATCAAATTCATGTCGCCAGCCTTGATCAAGCCCGTGCCGTTGTAATTTGCGTTCGAGTTCTGGTTGAAGCCACCGCCTTGAATAAAGAAGAAGACAGGCAACTTCGAGTTCGGTGTTGCGTTCGAAGGTGCGTAGACATCAAGGAACAAACAGTCCTCTGCAGAGGTGTTCGCTGGTAGATTCTGGCCTGTGCCTAGACAGAATGGCCCATGCTGTCATTGTTAGCTGAAGTCGTCGAATATTGCATTATCACAACCACTTACGGCATTAGCAAGCTGAACAGTCCCATTGCCGACAGGATCTTGAGGCGCTGAGAAACGCAGGTTCCCCACAGGTGGTTGCGCATGTCGTATTCCGAGCCAACTCGTGACATTGTTGGCTGCAGGAACACCTTGGTATTAAGTATAGTTCAAGTTGACCAGAGGTGCTACAGCCAGGGCCTGCGAAGCCAACGAAGCAAGAAGCGTGACCGTAGTAGAGAAGTACATTGTAACCCAAAAGGATGACTATCAAGATCGTAGCTTACTTGCCGGACCTACCTTCCCATATATAGGGAGACAGCAATGCCGTGAGACAACATGGGCCATCGCGTAGAATCTCTCATGATTTGATCAGCAGACACTACAAAGTGTGTAAAGGCACACTAGTCCATTGGCGCAAGCCAGCGAGGCTCGAAGACGTTGGAAGTGTGTATGGAAACAGAGCAAATATGACGAAGGAGGAGGTGTTCCCCAAGCCGTGCGCGGTGGGGAAACTCGGTTCTCCGCGACCCCAACCAGCAATCGTGTCCATTGCCCGCGCCGGAATCAAGAAAGAGCCATTTTGCCCAGATGACATTTGGAAGCGCATCGTGAAAGTGGATAAGACGAGTCTGTTAGCATAAACTCTGGACAATTGGTATGCAATATGTTTTCGGATTTTCCGGTGTGTTTCCCCACCCGACAGCTTCCATTTCAGGAAGTCACGTGGACTCTATATCACCCACGCCTTGCTCCTTAGCAGCCTTACAATATCTACGTGCATTCTGATCGCCTGACAATCAACCCACAGCACCGCAATATATCACTGATGCTATTTTGGCTGACCAGAACTGAACTGCCGAATGATGTCTCAATTGACTTTCGGCTCGACGCGGATCACATCGAGCAGCCGCCGACGCCAAACCCTGACAACGTTCGTTGAGAGTCCTGAGACCTCAGCTTGGAGTACAGTAACGTCACCGTCAACACCGTCTATGAGCCAACGCAGTATTCTTCATAAGTACTCAGTCTATAGCTGAGCCGTCAAGTACCATCTCATTCAATTCGAATCCACCCATACATCACTCCTCCCATCAAACCCACACAATGTCAACCACAGAACAAGGCACCGTCAAGCCAACCCCAGGCATCTCCAAACTCACAAACACACAATGGTCAAAACCGTCCTTCACTCTCCCGATCCCGTCTCTCGAGTTCCTATTCCACCTCGAATGCGACATGGAGTCCTTCCACCACATCGGCGCCGGACCGCACGGGGACCGCTCGACCGTGATATTCAAAGGCGGACGCTTCGAGGGGCCAAAAATGAGGGGATCGATCATGGCCGGCGGTGGTGGTACGTTTCTGTAATCAAACCTAGTTTTGGGACTTTCTGTAGCTGACAACAACCCAGACTGGGAGATCGTGCGCAACTCAACCGATCCCACCACCGGCGCCGAGGTGCAGACTGCGCATCTCGACACGCGCTATAACCTGCAGACCCACGACGGTGCGGTCATCTATCTGCAGACAACGGGCACCAGGACGGGGAGGAGGGAGATCATCGAGAGTCTTGGGGAGAAGGAAGTCAGTGCCGATCAGTACCGGATGAGACTCCATGTGACGATGGAGACGGGTGATGAGAGGTATGAGTGGGTGAACCGGAGTGTGTTTATGGCTAGTAGTGGCAGAGTTGGGGATCAGGTCATCTATGACTGCTACCAGATAGTGTAGTACAGTTATATATATTCCTGTAACATAGATGACGCAAAGGAGTATATGTCTAGTCCTCATCGTGGAAATTGGCGGTCTCTTCCAGCCCTCGCATCACTTCCTCTACCTCGCGCGGCTCGCTGATTGCCCATACGCCGCCTCCCTTGACCGCGCCCTTCATGCCAACCTCCTTACCCACCAGATTCCGTCCGACCTTGCCAGGCCCAATGCCTACCCATCGCCGCACTTTCTCCGTCTGGTGCAGGTACTGTATACTAGCATGCCACATGACCGTCTCGCAACACTGTCTCGCAAGCAGATCCTGCAACTGGGCCTTGTTCTCAAACGGCCTGGCGGAGACATTACTGATGCAAGGAAACAAGCCGGGAAACGTGATAACGTCCTCGCCTGGCGCAACACTCGACTTCTTCGACAACAACTCATGCATTCTCTCCGCAGCAGGCTTCATGAGCGGGCTATGAAACGGGGAATCAGCCTTCAACCTGACGGCCCTGGGATCATGCCCACCCCACTGGCGGAGATGCATAAGCAGCTCCTTGATGCGATCGATATTCCCACTGAGCACGATCTGATTCTTGCTATTGATATTCGCAATCAGCACCTGCTGGACGGCCGGCGCATCGCCCTCGTCGCCCTTGCCGTGGCCCAGGAACTCGTGTATCCCCTCGATCATCGCGTCGCGCTGGTTGGGCTCGCACACCAGCGCGATCATGCCGACCTCGCCGCCGAACGACGCCGCCGCGTCTTTGCTGCACGCCGTCATCACTTGCCCGCGCTGGTGCACCATCTTCAGCGCGTCGCCGTAGCGCAGGTAGCCCCCTGCCACCAGCGCCGCGAACTCACCGAGCGAGTGGCCCAGCGTGACGTCGACGGTTTCCTCGATGCGGAACCCGAATTCCTGCTCCAGCACGCGCAGGATCATGATGCTGGTCGCCATGATGGCGGGCTGTGCGTTGTCGGTTGCCGTGAGGGCTGAGTTGGGTCCGTCGGCGATGATTTTCGACAGCGGGTATTTGAGCGTCTCGTCGATTTCGTCGAGGATTGGTTTTACGGTTCGCGGGAACGCTTCTAGCCAGTCTGTTGTCATGCCTACTCTTTGAACGCCTTGACCTGGGAAGAAGAGGGCTGTTCGTGGGCCTTTCTTGCTGGTTGCTGCGGCTGAGGACGCCCAGCGCGTGCCGTATTTGCCTGCTGATACGCCGGCACGGAGAGGTCGGAAGATTATGGTGTTTGACATGGTTGGAGAATGAACCGGGTGTACCGAAAGACTAGTAAGCGGGTGGTTGATGAGTGAGGGGGTGCTGGTTTGCTAGTAGTGCAATGAGTGTGGTTTTGAAGATAGCTTTGAAATGCAGAGAAGTTCAGGACAAAGACAGTGTTACGCTAGAAGTGCAATGACAGACTGAAGTGAAAGCAACGACTGGTATGTCCAATGCGAAGATGGTGTGTTGTTATCAGAGTCACTTGGAGTAGAGGTGGAGGCTCTAGTTCCCTCGGCTTCGGTCGCTTCGGTGACTTCGGACCGGTCGACCGCCTGATATCCTGACCTCGAGCCTCAATGATAATTAAGTCGATGGCCGAGAACGGCACGATCACTTGTTATGCAAACATCATCATCTGGTGGAAACACAAGATACATCTGTACAGTTTCCATTAATAAAATGCCAAAATGGCTCAAGTCATATCATCTTCAAGCCATCAACGCCAAAAGGACATTCGCTATGGACTAGTTCGTCTCGTGGCACAGGATGATGCCGCCTCTTCGTTGCCTTGTTCCCAGCAAGACATTGCCAATCTACTCCTGACCGAATCCTACCGTCTCCTCGACAGCCCACGTCAGCTTCTCCTTCAATGCCTCGAAACTCTTGTAAGGCGGCAGGTCAAGACGGTTGAAACAGGTGTGAGATTTCGGCAGCGCCGACTCGTCTTGTGTCTTTTCAATCGTGAAACGTCTTGGTCCATCGCTACCTTGAAGATCCTTGAAGCCGTTGACTGGGATACGCGAGGTACCAGTGGCGAACTGAAGGAGACGTGATTTCTGTTCAGAGTCCCAAGTACGAATGAGCTGTACAACTGTTAGCGACTGTGAGACTACAACAAGGATTTGATCGTCACATACCTTCCAGAAGTTCTGAATCACTGGATCCTTTTCTTCATATCCACGGTAATCGGTGTTCTTGATCCAGTCATCGACATCGATGTCGGAAATACCACCAATGAGCAATTCAAGCTCACGCTCGTCAAAGACGTTGACCAGATCGGCAGGAATGAGCTCGTGGAAACCACTGACAAAGGCAGTGAATTGCTCCTCAACACGCTTCTGAATTCTCCATTCAGTAACCAGCTCGATCCATTCCTTCTTGTTGTCATTGGTGACCTCGATATCTCTACCATTAGGCTTGAGATCGATGGTGGTCTTCTCACCAAAGACCTCGTCCTCGACAGAGAATGTTTCGTAAATGGCATCAGTGATATCGTTGTCGAGAGTCCACTGCAAGTTCCTGTACACTTCTGCATCGACACCCTCCATATCGGCAAGGTTAACCTTCTTTCGCAGAATCATCTTGTAGAAAGCTCCGATGAAGAAAGAATCCAAGAATCTGCGATGAAAGATGGCGAGACCGACAACACGACCGATGAATTTGAAGTAGCCAAGATGTTCAGGGTTGATACCGGAGTGAGGGTTGATTTGAAGAGTGTAGTTGTCGTGAGCAGAGTATTCGAAGAGACAGTAGAAAGGGTTGAACATTTCGTGAGACAACAAGAAGAAGAATTCTCTGAGCGGATGTTAGTAATGACTTCTTTTGGGGACCAACATACGTACCTGGAAAGACCACCATAATCGAGACCGTCTTCACCGTCAAATTTTATCATCAGGCGCTTCTTCAAATCGTTGGGGCTTTGACGCATGATCTCGGCGTAGGAGTCCTCGAAAATGTGAGATCTTCTGACCTTGACGTGACACTGTCCGGACAATATCCTAAGAGCTGGCTGAGATCTGAAGTAAATCAACTTTCGCCTGAAGTCACGCTTGTATTGTGGTACGTTCTGGTCGAGCGAAGATGGCAGACGAGGGTCATCCCATGTGGTCGTCTTCGTGTTGTGGTCGACAAAGTATACACGAGCAGTATTGGTGAGACGCATTTCCCATCCACTAGGTAGGGGACCGAGCTGAGAAACCGGTTGCTGCTGGATGGTCGTGTTGTTGGCATTGTTACCGTACATCCTAATGTACTGCTGTCTTCTAGGATCGACCCAGGTGGTGGTACGAGTGTTGTGGTCGACAAAGTATGCTCGTCCTTCTGGGGTGTGCCGTTGCTCCCATCCAGCTGGAAGCTCTCCTGTTCCAGCAGTGGTAGCACCAGTAGCCATCATGGACACAGCACTTGTGTTTGCTGCACCGGGAGGTGGAGGAGCGGCACCTGGAGAGCTCTGCCTGTCCGGCGCCGGTGAGTTGGCTCCAGTCCTGTCCTCTGGCAACATTCGGTTCTGATGCCTCGTTCGCTGTGCTTGTGTCTCGGCTTCAATCTGGGTTCTCTGTTCACCGGCATTGAAGTTTGCAGTCGGCCTCGTCCAGGTCGTTTGCCTGGAGTTGTGGTCCACATAGTATGTCCTTCCAAGGTTGTCCTCGCGTCTTTCCCATCCTCCAGGCAATCTTCCTTGTGAATCCTCAAAAGCGCTGAAACCGGTACCTGACCGTGGTGCTGATGTTCCAGTTGCGCCAGTTCCGTTCATGGCGGTCGCGGCAGCTGAAGCAGTCGAAGTACTTCCGTTCCTTGGGGGAGCAGCGCTCGATGGTGGTCGGAGATCGCTCTGTGACGGACCGGCGCTGACCGGGGTCACTGGACTTGAGGTACCGTTCGCGGAGGGACCGGCTGGACGGCTAGCTTGTCCTTGACTAGCTGGAGGTGCTTTACTGAGATTGGTCGAAAGGTTGAGAATGAGCTTGCCGTTGACCACGAGATTATCGTTGGATTTGCGGAGATCACGCGTGAGCATTTCTGCAAGTGTCAGCCTTCAGCCTTCATCGTGAAATCATGTGAAACCAAACTCACCATCACCACCGACTTCCAGGTCTATGACACTGCCAATACGGATGTTGACGACACCAAGAAAACCTTGGTCCTTCTTCTTGAACTTCTTTTGGTCAAAGATCTGAACCGCCAGTACACTTTCGTCACTCGCTCTCCTGTCCGATTGTCAGCATTGCGCTCCACGATGATATTCTACCTCTTGCGCACATGTCAAAGCTTTCATTCCAATAAGGGTTCAATGTCTTCTTGATGACTCCGGTAGACTTGGTCTGCTCCCCATTGAGGGTAGCTACCGCGAATGGGTCGGGGAAGCCTAGAACGATTAGAACACCTACTTGCCGTGTTTTCAATAGTACATACGGAAGACATCTCTCTTGTAGAGCCCATCCGCCGCGATGACTGAATTGTCGTCAGCATAAATGTCTCGATAGCTCTTTGTCCGGTGATATCCTTACTGGTGACTCGGAGATTAGGTGGTCCAGGCTCCATGGCGCTCGTTATAGATGATTGACTGAAGCTCGAGGTCCCATGCGCCGGTGACAAACGAGTTCGAAAATATGTGAAAAAGAGTGATCGCCTGAGTCTCCCGGTGGTTTACGATGACGAAGCGGGACGCGGGCGCCTTCGTCGTGGCTGTGCTAAACGACTCTCGCGCAAGAGTAAGCGCACCACGAGAGCTGTCTAGAGAAATCGCGACAGCCGTAAAGTCGACCAATCGATAATCAGACAGACGGCGCAGAGGTGAATTGTCTGATGTTTCCGGTGGTTGTAGTCGGCGAGAAATAGGTTCTGTTGTAGGTTGAGGTGCGAAGGTTGCGTCAGGACCAAAGGACCGAACTGCGGAGACGGATTCGTCGGGCCTTCCAAAGTTGGACTGGGGGCGATATTTTGGCTTTACCATGCTTACCTTAACATCCACAACTACCGAAATCTGTGGGTGCAAACGCGTGGACGATCTCGTTCGTTGCATTTCATTGTTATGAGGCCCATGGTGGTCACCGTTGAGGTTGTTGAATTGGAAGTGGGAGGGAAAGGCGTCTGATCCTCAAAGATGCTACATTTGCGAGGCGAAAGGAGGGCCGACTGGAGACCAATCTCATAGTGCGATACGAAGGCCCGATGTGCTCGCACTTTACATACAACATGAGCAGGATGTTAAGGTAGCGTGTAGAGCAAGTCATTAAGTTTGGGTCATGTAGGTCTTCTATTCGTGTATCCTTCTCATCATCATTACACTCATCTAATCGTCCTCATTTGCACCTCTTGAATTGGCATCCTGTCTTCGTCACCATCGTCATCTATAACCCCCATGAGTCCCCTCCCCTCCTCTCCGTCGCCTACATGTCGGTCTCTGGTTTCTATCGGATCTGCTTTCGACATGGCCATGGTTATCGCTGCGCCGAGAATCAGTGAAGATCCGATGACAGACCAAACACTGGGAGAAACGCCAAAGAAGAAATGATCTGAGAACGCTCCGAACAAGATGGCGGTATATGTGACATTGGTCGCACGACTGCTCTTTTCGTAAGACAACCCGGCGGCAAGAAGAAACTGCTGTGAGGATATTAGATCAAGCGGTGGGCGGTACTGTTGCTGATGCATACCATGATAAAACCACAAGCGCTAAGTCAGGCAATTAGCAGGCGTCTAACAGTTTTTGTCTAGTAAGACAACTCACCCTAGGAATAATAGTAAAGACCAGTCTCTAATGGTTGATGGGAACAGAAATCCGATGCCAGGGATGGTCAACTGCGCGACAAAGGCCACAATTGTGCACCAGACGGCAAAGTAGTTGACAGAGATCAGAGGATGTGCTCGTTTGCCAATCCATCGGATGGTGACAAATGCACTTACAGCTCCGATAACTCCTACCAGCGCTATTCCGACGGCAAACAGCCTCTGTTCCGGAGTTACGTTGTCGTAGTTAGCAGCCGAGGAAGGTGCTTTGGTATCACCAGCGCCTGGGACGCCATCAGTGTTGCCTGTGGCAGGAGGTGCTGTGCTGGACGAGCCGAACAGTGAGGCTGGTCGTGCGATGAAAGTAACGCCAATCAACGACACAAAGGTGCCAATCTTTTCAATCCTGGTAAAAGGCTCTTTGATGAGAAATGAGCAGGCCCAACACGACAACCCAGGGGCGAGAAAGGTGATGACGACCGCGTCTGCTGTTGGAAGATACATCAATGAGTCTATTAAAGTTAGCTCCGATACTTAAGACGACCAAGTGGTGAAATCATGAAGCGTACAATACTATCAGTGGTCAGCAATATTCATCCTCTCGAGTGATATTCACATACCATTCCAATGACTCCGAAGAAGCCGCCCATTCCTCTTGCGACTAGGAGCAGCCGTACCTCGGGCATACCAAGTGGAAAATGGGGAGTCTTGGTATACCACATGTAAGAGCATGCCAAAACGATTGTAATCGACATTCTTGCGAAGAGTACCTTGACAGGTTTAACAAGGTGTGATTTGACGAGAATTGGTGGTTGACCTACCTGGAAAGGATGGAAGCCTTTACCATGGTTGCCTTCTATTTCAAGGATACGAGTCGTCACGTTCATGCCTGTTCCAAAGATCTGAGCGAGTAACATGTAGAACATGCCCATGTTTCGATTCAAGAACGTATTGAATTTGCCCTTCCATGTCGTAGAAGTAGGAGCAGGATAGCGCTTGACTGATTCATGTAGCGTCTCGTATTCTTCTATGGACAGGAACGAGTCCGGAGAGAGAGGTCTTGACGGGGCTCGAAACGGTGGTTCTAGATATTGCTTCTTTGCTGTTGCTGGCCCAAGAGTTGATGCCTCGTCTTTCGGAAATAATGATAGAGGCTTCGGACCTGTCAGACGGAGTCCATGGCTAGACTCGTCATGATATTGGACGTCGGGATCTCTCGGATGAAGACTCATATGGACGGAAGAATGATAAAGATAGCCCTCAGCATCTCCAGACGTTACCGCCAAGTATCGAAAGAAGTTGAGCTGTCTACGAACAGGAAAATAATGATAGTGTGCTTGAACGATAATAGGGATACTGAAAGATGGGAGATAGAGAATAGGTAGAAATAAAAAGCAAAACGAGATACTGCGCTGACTCCAGTATGTACCTGCGCAGGAACAAGTGCATTTTGCCTTTTCGGACAAAATCCGATTCACCATGACGCTCCCCCACAAATGATCAGGGTTGCCGATATCCGCTCGGGGAACCATTTCTGCTCCAGTAGTTGGACCTCATGAGCATCGCCAACCACGTAGTCTTGCTGCAAAACATGTGCAACCACATGGTTAGTTACAAGAGCTTAGTCGGTGAGTGATGTGTTCTGTCTGATCACGTCAGATAGGTCTCACCGACCAAAGTACAGTAGTGCTGTCTGACATGGCACAGAAGCACACCTACGTTGGCCTCAACCACATAGCCGTGACTTTGCATCGGGTGCGCAGTCTTTCGTACAACACTGGTGAAGCAAAAGTCGAAAGCGGTGTGATGAGCGCTTTGCCATGGCAGTCCTCGATCATTGTACTCCTGACAACCAGACAATCGCTCAGATGCTTCGCCCCACAGCGGTAGACAAATCGATCACGGCCGTTGTTTGCAGACGCAAGGTGCAATGTAACTGTTTACAAACAGATTCAAGTCGATATGAAGAATGATCTCGTGGCTACCGGGTATGCGGAGTGAGCAGTTGTACATGCTGTAATAAGCTCTCGCACCCGAAGGCCATTTCGCTTGGGAGAAAGATGGAGTCAACAAACCCGTTCTCGAAGCATGGTCGAAGGCTATTTTGATGCACAAGAATACGTGTATCGTCGTCCGTAGTCGGACAATACTCACAGCGAAAAGCTAGTAACCAAATCTCTTGAGAAATTCGGGCTCGAGACCTGCCTCACTTATTAGTCGTGCCGGTAGTAAGTTGAAAAATTCCCACTCTGGTGCAGTGTTGTACTTTGACAAAATACTTTTACACGTAAGAAAGCAATAGCCTCATCTAGCCAGCAAGATGAACAGTTCGTCCTCTTTCGGGATCGATCAAAGAAAGCTGATTCGTCGAGCCGAATATTAGACAATGAGCCATGGCCACCCTCGTCGTCAACTTCTAACACTCGCTTGCAGTTCCCTGGAGAAGATTGGTGGAAGATTGGTGGAAGACTGTGCCACCGAGTCATCTTGTGCGGCAATGGTAAGATTGGAAGATTACTGGCTTCGGTAGAGGTTGATCATTATCGATATCACCTGCATGGTGCGCATCGACTGACGCCCAGCGAGGTTGTAGCATGCGACGGCTTGCTTGACAGAAGTAGTAGGAACGCGAACACAACCAGCTGTGGAAGACTTTGTCAGTCCCTGTCTCACTCTGATCTGTCGCTTCTAACACGATGTCTCTCTTCTCTGATCTCATCTCCTGAACATCTGGAAAGTGGAGAACAAGTTGTTCTGTCGGAAGGTGGAACCCCTGTCCACGTATACGCTAATGCCAGGAACCCGTCGCGAAAGGGAGGTGCTCTAACCTTTTTGGGAATAACCCTTGACTCCGGTCGACGCTTCCTTGGGTCAGTGTTTACGATTAGGCAGGTGCTAGGCCTCCTGCCCCGGTCCGTCAATGCATTCTCATCCTGTCGACGAATGTCAATCTCCATTTGGTGCTCGCCGTCTACCTCGATAGTCGATTCAACTTCGCTTTCTATCTACTCCTCCAGTCTCACTGTGTCACTCTTTACCTCGTCGCTCTTTACTATGCACTAACCCCAGTCACTCTTTGTACATACCTTACATCTTTATTGCGAGTTTTGTTTTCATTTATCAACCGGACGCCGTTATTTCCTCTCAGCAACGCGATTACACAGAAACCATACTCGACAGGCCCCTCACCACAAGTCAGACTCACTCGATCTCGATATCACTAATACTCGTATCGCTCTCCTCGGCTGGCTTCTGGCTCAAGAAGTGGTCTGGTTCAGAAAGAGAAGATTGAATAATTTGTTATATCCACAACTTTACGATGAGGGTACTCTCGCATCATAATGCCCTGCAGCACCTCCACGCACACAACCACAAACACAACTATGTTGCAGACGCTGCGAACTTGGCCACACGCACAATCGTCGACATGTCTTCTCTGGTTCGTCGACAAGACACATCAAGTTCGAGCACCTGTGCCCCAGACAACACTTCTGCGGTATGCGCAAAGCCTACCAACACTAGCGATGGCTTGATCATCGGTATTGCTGCAGCGTAAGGATTCTTTGCACAAGTTGAACGAATACAACAGCTGACCTCTAGAAAGTGTTCCTTGTACCATCGCCATCGTCGTTCTATACTTTCTCCACCGCCGCATTCGTCGCAAGCAGGCAATAGAAGATGCCAATGACCCACACAAGTCTCTGGACTTTGGTATGGACGACGTTGTATCAGGCGGCAAATCGAGGAAACCAATGCCAGAAATGACCGTGACTGACGTCGGCAACGTCCTGAGACCTCGTCGTAACCTGTCCATGGACATGAGCAGCCCATATCTGCTTGGAAACGTCCATGATTCTCACGAGTCGTTCCGCTCCATGTCTCGTGGAGGCGACAGCGATGACCCATACCGTCCAGTCACTCTGATCAAGGAAGACCCAACGTTCCCCAGCCCACGCAAACCGAAAGCTCGTACCGACAAGGACTCTACCCGCACAGGCTCAAGCGACCGTTCTGGCGAGAATCAGCGTCTCGTTCAAAATGCCTCCCGCATGTCTCGTACACTCCCACCCAACTTCCAGACTCCACTCATGCAGCAGTCGGACTCTGTCTACTCCATGGCTCCTGCTCGCGGTCAAAGTCTCGCCCAGCAAGGAGGCCAGAGTGACAGATGGTACCCAAGAGATGACAACCATTACGGATCCGAATCACCGCCAGAAGAGTACAGTCAATACCCTGCTGCCCCTCAAGATCTTCTCTCCCACACTCCGGTCATGCCTCATTTCCCAATGCCAATTCAAAGGACCCAAGAGCAATACCAGTACGATTCGGAAGCCCACAACCCATACACGAATGACTACAACCAGTTTCACGACACATCAAACCACGGTCTGCAAATCACAGTGCCTTCTCCTACCCACGACCGCCGCATGTCCAAGTCTCCAGTCTCTACACTTCCACCACTTCCAGTCAACGACGCACCACCTCAGGTCCCACGCCATGATGCCAACAGTCTGCAGCCAGTCCCTCAGGAGAACCGCAGAGTCTCAGCCATCATGGGCTTGAGACCACTTCCTCCAGATGACCCAGCCGACAACCCAGAACAGCGTGCCAACCGTATTCGTTCATTCTACAAGGAATACTTTGACGACTCTAAACCTAACCCAGCTGGCAACTACCCACAATACGACCCACAAGGCGATGATTACTACGCTGATTACCTCGAAGACGGTGCCATCTATGACCCAGAGACCGGTGCATTTTACACTCGCCCAGCCCAACAATACGCAGAACCTATTTCAAGACGTGCCATGACTCCACCACCACAAGGCACCGCACCTCCGTATGCCAAGGGACACCGCAGCGCTGCTTCTACTCAATCTGCCAGACGCCCAATGGCGCCACCAAAGAAGATCATCCCACCCAAGGCTCTTCAAGATCTCCCAACTCCTCACATGCTCAAGGACGACCTGTTGACGTTCTCTCCAATCGACTTTGCACCTCCAACTACCTACAGAGATACGCAGCTCGGTCGCACGCCTGGCAATCCTACTGGCTCTGCGAGACCCTACAGCCCCGCTTTCAAGGCCCACAGCCCTCTTGTCCGTAGCTTCGACGATCTTGCAGCCATGCCCAGCGCGTAAGTCATACATCATTAAACAATGTAATCCCACACTAACGTTACCAGACACGCTCTTCGTGTATCCGGTACCTTTACCGCTCTCGACTTTGCACCTCCAGCACGATTCAGGGGCCACGCCGAGAACGCCAGTGACGCTGGCAGTATCAGATCCAACCGTAGCGGCATTTCTGCTATGCAGCAGAACGCCATCCGCGCCGGCGCCTACCGCATCAGCCGTCTTCCCAAAGAGATGGTCGGCACCAGTGTTGATTTTGAGACGACTCTCAAGCCAACCTGGGACATGGGCAGGTAATCCACTTGGAGAATCAATGGAACGGCACGCGGCAGGCAGGACCTGCACAGATGAATATCTACACCTTCACGCATGAAGACATGTACAGGCATAAGCTTTCAGGACGGGCGGGAAACGATTACGGACTTGAGTGCATTGTGGCGGCGCTACTATTTGAATGGGTATCTAATGTTTTTGGGCTTTTTTTTCGATTCAGCATGTCAACAGCGAGTTGCGACAGAGATGTGTATATAGACAACATTTACCCGAAATGGTATGTGGCATGAGCCATTCGATTTTTGATTCCCGACCTGGCTTTCACATGCTCTGTTGATATGTCGTCACATAGGTCTTCATCACGTGACGACCGTACTAGATCGCATGGCAGTAGCAAATGATTAATTGCAGTCGAGTTTCATGTCGTAAGGTATACCTTGTCGCGGTTCGTCCTTCGATTGCTGAATGCCGATTATATCTACCGCAACCAGCTCTTTCCGGTCGCTGTCTGGTGGTGTTGGAAGGCAAGGTCGAGCCATAGCGTCGTACCTTCCTCAAATTTTGCGGCTCGATTCCGCAGCACGACTTTTTGCTGCTTCGAAGCAACTGCCGGTTCTGGGCAAAGCAGCCACATAATCCTCCTCACTCTTCGCCAAACCGCCTTTCCACGAATACCGATCTCGATTGCATCGTACAATTCAAAGTCTGCTGACCCCACGCCTCGTGTCCTTCACATGGCTCTTCTGTCTTCCCCATGGGGGACGTCAATGCTGCAATTGTGGAGATGCACTGCCGATGAGATTGTATCAACCACATTCCGTCCTTTCATTCCGTAACACTCGAGTAATCTTCTCTTTTGTTCGCCCTTTCCACCTTAGAAACAGTCCAGAGTCACTATCATCAGCAGCGTCACTGCCACCACACTCGGTCACAGGGAAAGCTAATAATGTCCTCTTCTGCATATATCTGATGCGCAAGAGGTACATGCGGGTTTTCCGATATACCTCGTTCCAAGACGTGCCATGGCTGCCAAGCGAGCTGGAACGTCGCCTGCCAAGTTCATCACCTGAGCACTTAGCCTTCCTGGTGTCTTGTGCTACGAAAATGTATGGAAGAAACCCCGCGTCGACGTTTCTGCATGTCTTGGTATTGGTACCATGGCGTTTCTGACCACGCATGGGGTGTATGTGTATTCCCGCGCGAAGACCTCGCCGAGAGGGGGGCAGTGGACACCAAGAGTTCGTCTGGGCAGTGAGATATAAGAAGATTCATACCCACCTCGAGTACAGACCTCTAGGCTGAGAACAATTCCCGTCTCGTACCCACATAGACATCCTTCTTTCGTCTCTCAATTATCATGTCGGGCAATGTTGAGGCTGCCACTGAGAAGGAGATGTATCAACAGCACATCGAGGACATGAGCACCAAGCTCGAGGAGACTGCCCACGAGGCTGCTGAGAGGGGTCATGCTGCCACCGATCAGTATGGAAACCCTCTTGTCCATTTCGACCCTGCCGCGGAAAGCAGACTTCGCTGGAAGCTCGATCTGTACACCATCCCGACAGTGTCTCTTCTGTACCTATTCTGCTTCATTGACCGTGCTAACATCGGTATGCAATCATGCTTCGCTTCGAGTATCAAAGCTGATCCGTCCTCTTAGGCAATGCAAAGCTTGCCGGATTCGAGAAAGATCTCCACCTGACAGGATACGACTACAACAAGGTTCTCTCGGTCTTTTACATCTCGTACATCATCTTCGAAATTCCCTCAAACATGGCTTGCAAATGGATCGGTCCTGGTTGGTTCATTCCTGGCATCACCTTCGGTTTTGGTATCCTCTCTATCTGCACCGCCTTCTGCCACGATATCGCTACCGTTTCCGCGGTGAGATTCCTCTTGGGTATCTTCGAGGCCGGCATGCTTCCAGGTAGGGCTATCTTGCGACTCCGAGCTGAGAATCCGACTGACCCAGTCAGGTATCGCGTACTACCTTTCCCGTTGGTACCGCAGAAGTGAGCTGGCTTTCCGACTGTCTCTGTATATCGTCATGGCTCCCCTGGCTGGCGCCTTTGGTGGTCTTCTTGCGTCCGCCATCCTCAAGCTGCCTCACTTCGGTGGTCTCACCAAGTGGCGAATGATCTTCGCCATCGAAGGCATAATCACCATCGTCCTCGCTCTCGTCGCTTTCTTCACCCTGACTGATCGCCCTGCCACCGCAAAGTGGCTCACGCAAGAGGAGAAGGACCTTGCCATCGCTCGTGTCAAGTCGGAGCGTGTAGGAACAACTGAGGTCTTGGACAAGTTCGACAAGACCAAGGTCTTTCGCGGTATCTTCAGTCCAGTCACCATGAGCGTCGCCCTCATCTTCCTTCTCAACAACATCACCGTCCAGGGTCTGGCCTTCTTCCTGCCGACAATTGTGAAGACCATCTACCCAAAGAACACGGTCATCTCACAGCAGCTTCACACCGTCCCACCATACGTCGTCGGCGCCTTCTTCACAGTGCTCATTCCATTCTTCGCATGGCGCATCGACAGGCGTGTCATCTTTTATTGTGGTGCCGCGCCGACGGTCATGGTTGGGTACATAATGTTTCTGGTCTCGGCGAATCCTCAGGTGCGCTACGCTGCGACGTTCTTGATCGCGTCTGGCGCATGCATCTTCGGTGCGATGTGTAACGCTCAGGTTGCCGCCAACGTCGTCTCCGACACTGCGCGTTCGTCAGCTATCGGTGCTACCGTCATGATGGGCAACATCGGCGGTCTCATCTCGACGTGGTCTTTCCTTCCGTTCGACGGACCGAACTACCACATCGGCAACGGTCTCAACTTGGGTGCGTCGACGACCATCCTCATCCTGTCGATTGCGTTGCTCTTCTGGATGAGTGCCGACAACAAGAAGCGTGACACCAAGGACATCGACCGTGAGCTGTCAGGCCTGAGTGTGCAGCAAGTGCAAGACTTGGACTGGAAGCACCCTGCCTGGAGGTGGAGACCATGATCAAGTTGATATAACGAGCGATAAGGTTTGATATTGCGTGACGTTATGGGTTCGAGATGCAAGAGATATTACTCAAGCAATACTATTACTATCTGGTACACTCATGGTCATTGTCCAGGGAGAGAGACGAAGGTGTTGTATGCCAAGTAAGTGGAAGGTGTTGCCGAGTTGCAAGTGTAAAGCGGCCGTGACGTTGCTAGGGAGGCTTTCAAGTTTGGTAAGTTATTGTTCCTATTCACGGTAGGCTCCCACTTGCACATTACGCGGTCGTGTTCCGTCTACGCGTTCTACTTTCTCCTTCTTTCACATCTGCTCTCTTTTGGCGTTCTGCAAATTCGTTGGACGAGATCAACACTTTGATCTCATACCCGAGCTCAACCTTCCAGCGGTCTCGTCTTCCTACCGATTTTCCGCGCGATATTGGGACCGACATCACCTTCAACGACCTATCCACAACCGTCACCGATAGCTCGTCATCTTCAGCCAGTCGTTGCATCTACTCACGCGTCTGAGTAGCACCACCGCAGTCCTTCTTACGATGTCTGTCACCTACATCTGCTCCGCGACCGACATCGTGGGCCTCCTTCTCCCTGACTACAATGTCGTCGCATATTTTGCGTGTCGCTGGGACTCTGCTACCGACCTACCGTTTCTGCATAGCGGAAGCACACCCGTGATCGGGTAAGTTGTTAAAGTGATACGTCCTGCGTCTGCAGTCACTGACGTTCCGCAGCACCAACCTCGATATGGAGATCGCTTTGAACAACCGCAAAATTGCCCCTGAGCAGGTGTACGCCGGACTTCCCGATGCATGGCTTACTCTCCTGGCAGAAAAGCGTGGTGTTGTTTTCCTTGCATCAGCCACCCCTGCTCAAAAGCGTCAAAGTCTTGTCGATATCTTGAGACAGCCAGTCGTCTACGACACCTGGACCACACCAGAGTTGAGCACTGCAGTCGTCGGTCGTGGTATTCAGAAAGTCTGCAATGGTGAACGCCGGGCCCGCTTCATCTCCATTCTTGAGAAAAGGGATGCAGACCCAAATGCAGATGGAAACAGTCCCTTGCGCTTTGAAAAATTGGTAAGTGGTCCTTCAACCACTGTGCTATCGGTCTAACGAGTTCTAGCCCGCCGAAGTCAGAAGAATGATCTATAAGTACTCCGTCACGTCGTCCTTCACCCTTGTCGCACCACGCAGCCCCGCCATCGCTCAGGTCAACCGCCAACTCCGCAACGAAGCCATGCCAATCTTCTTCGAGACCAACGAGTTCGAACTCCGCGGCACCCTTGGCTGGGAGAGCCTAGGACCAGACACAGGCCGCCTCCACAAGTCCTACTCCGCCGACCTTCGCTCCACCGGGATCTTCAACATCTACCCCGAACACTTCACCAGACACATCCGCAAGCTCGCCTTCGACATCCACTACAGCCTGATGGACTCAGACCCCAGCATCGAGCGCGACGCACGCAACACCATCACCATCCGCGCCAGGGCCAGGGGATACGGCCGCAAGAAGATCTGGAGCACGTCCATCGCACCCCTCACCGACTGGGCCAGAGAGGACCTCAACTTCGCCCTGCCAGCTCACGTCTGGCCAACCCCGACCCGAGCAATGGGCTTCTGCGGCATCGCGGGGCCAGACTCAGAGACCAGAAAGGAGAAGGAGCCACAATGGGAGGAAGACGCCGACGGATCCATCTGGCTCGCGTACGACGTCAAGTGGCGCGCCCTGAAGCAATTGGCGAAGTGGTACCTGAACGGCGAGCCGAATGACTATCAGCCAGTCGAGGTGAATGAGGATGATGATGAGGTTGAGGAGGAGGCGACTGGTGCTGGCTACGCGGGCCCGGACTTTCTCTACTGCTTTGACAGGGTCTTGCACGAGGTGTTTGACATTCAGTTGCGCTGCGGCGGTCGCTACACGTACCCTTGAATGGGTGGGCATTGCGGACAGGAATGGGTTCGGATTGAGGATGAGGATGAGTAGCGCTGGAGGCCTATCTCACTGGTTGGTCACTGGCAGAGCACATCATCTTGCACATTGGCCAGCGGTTTGGCATTTCCTTGGGTCATCTACTAGCATAGCCCGGAGTTTTGTATAGTAGCGAGCGATATGATACCACAATAGCGTGACTTTAATGCAGAGTCTTTGAACTCGTCTTTGACCTCACAAGTGCCTGGCTCTGATTGGTGCTCGGTTTACAGTCTACAGATTTATGGTATACCTTAGACAGCTGAGTCATGACACGGTAGGTTCATATGGTGACGGTTGATGCAGTATATTGCTGCCAATTATACGATGCTCTATTCTACAGCAGATTGCTTCTCCCCGTATAGATGAAATTGATAGAAAATGAGCGCGTCCTCGGCCATCGTTCCTAGTGAGCCGATCAACCAAGGCAGGTTCTTCATAAAATACTTCTGCTCTGTCGAATGTAGGATGATCTGGAAATCTGTCAGCTTCGTGGTTTGATGAGACATTCACGCTTCACTCACCCCCGCTCCATAGGTCAGGTTTCCAACTATCGAAAGAACAAAGAACAACAAAGACAATCCTTCGCACGACTTTTCTTTGTAGTTCTTCGCGATCTGGGGAAGACGTGCTCCGAGGTAGAGAACAGCGCTGGCGTATCCGAGTATCGCTGCGCCGATTGGCATGTCCTTGTCTGTAGCCGGGTCTGCGATGGGTGTTGGTTTCCATGCACCGGCTTTCCACGCGATGGCCCAGCCTGCAGTACCGGCGAGGACGATGAGGAAGACGCTGATGGTATTGCGCAGCCACCCGTGAGGTGCTGGTTCGTCCTCCAGAATTCCTGCGAGTTCCTCCGAGCGGTTGCCTGTGCCTGACTTGGTCCTGCGGCTCGCGCTGCTGCGTCTACGACTTCCTGGCAGCCCGAAGCTGTCTATCGGGTCTTCGTTGGCGTTCGAGGATATGATCAACGGGTCCTCCTCCGTCACTGCGCCGTTCTCCTGTCTCTCCAATCGCTTCTTCTCTTTTCGGGCGTTGATGGTGTTGTAATATACGCATTGAAGGATGAGCGCTGTGTCGGCGAAGCAAAAGTAGATCGCAAGTGCGATTACAGTAGGGACCAACTCAGCCCATACTGCTCCAATCAAATTGGTGATGTCTCCGGCCATCCATACTACCAGGAAGGCTAATGAGACACCAGCGGCAGACCCTTGCTTGTAGTTCTCGATCACTTGTGGTACCTGAACCGTCAGCTTGACTCAACAGCCAGGGAGACATTGCTGTCACCTACAAGAAGGAAGATCCATGAGGCCAGAGAGATCGAGCCCGCAATCCCCGACAGGGCCTCGTGTGGAGTAAGTTCAATTGATCCGAACATCTCTGGTATGGTGATGGGTATTAATCGTCGAGTGTGCGCCCAAGTATATAAGATGATCAAAGATTGAGAGACCGCCCACTCATAACATTGTCATTCGCGTTCCAACTGGAAAAATCTGCTCGTGTGCCTCGACTCCTGGAAAATTATATGCATGCAAGTAAACGATAAGGGCCCAACGAATGGGGATCTGCGGGATGACAACCAATTCTGACTCGAGTCTAACCTTGCTTCGGCAAGCGCCGACTGCAACGCCAAGCCAGACTTGAGCCTCAAACCTCTAACCTCGACCGCGAACGACATCGGTATTGTGCTGTGAGGACTAGGCAGTCAATCGCACAATATCCCGTCGCAACCATGGTCGCCGAACTCTCAAAGCTGGCCACCTCGGCTGCAGGCAAGGCTGCCCAGTACAAGGTGAGTAATTGGCTACAAACAGACTCCCTTCGACCCTCCGGAGCTGACGAGCACTCAGAAATACACCGTGCAACCTACCGGTATCTGGAAACGCATCAATGACTTCTTCGCTGTCGACTCAAGGCGTTCCACTGGTATCCCAATGAATCCTCAATTCCGTAACCCAACGCCCGGAGGAAACGACCCACGCAACTACGACGACCCAACCACGGTCCCAGCCGCCGATCTGGCAGAGAACCCATACTGGAAGCGCGACGTCCGCAGACAGTACCCAAAGCTCAGTGTCGTCAACCAGTCAGATATCGTAGCGCTCTTGACGGTCGGAAGCGCGAAGAACCCTCGCGAGGATGTTTTGCAGATTGGAGATGCGGGAAACAAGCAGTTGGTTTCAGTCAAGGAGGAGGGTGAGAAGGGTCTGGCGGCGTATTTCGAGAAGGAGAAGAAGGCTGGTCTTAGTGTGCTTGGTCCGAATGGTTTGCCTCCTCTTCCTACCTCGAGACATCCTCAAAGCAAGCGCTATGAGATGTTGAAGGACCAGGCTTATGCTTCGAAGTAGGTGGTGCCTTGATTTTTGTGAGTTTGACGTGCGTGCTAACTATTCTTGCAGCTACCCTTGCAGAACCTTCTCATAGACTACTAAATTCTAACGTGTACATTTTCCATGTTTATACGCTCTGGATCTCGAATCATTTTAATTGTTGACAGTCAGGGCCATTCGGCCGTCACGTCATCTGCAAAGTCGATGGGCTCCGAGCTGTTTGATTGGCAGGAGCACTAGGCAGACGTGTAGTTCTTGCTGAATTTGGAAGTCGCAACCAAGTACGCGATCGTCCTTCTTTCTACCACCACACGCATCTGTTCTCGAGCACATCACCTCGACGCTCCCCAATCTCTGTCCATTATACATGTCCTTTTCTATGAATGTCGCCTTAGCTGAAGCATTGCCAACATCTCATCTCATCTCATGTCCTCATCTACGCTGAAAGATCCAAGGATGCCGAATATCGAAGCAATCGACCTCATTTACTCTTGCAGCATTTGTCACCATACTCTCCACGAGATATACAACAACAACGAGAATGAAAACGGGCTCAAGAATGGCGTTCAAGAAGATGACCACCAGGTCACTCGAACGTGGCTTGCATCGTGCGGCCACTTCTTCTGCGGAATACATCTGGAAGGCGGAGGTAACAAAAGCGTTCATGTGGTCTGTTCGTGCTGCTTATACGCACAGGAGTGCCGTTTCACCATCACGATCAGAGACCTACTGCAGTATGCCCTGTCTGCGCGGCAAGTCTAAACGACAATGCGGTCAAGACTGTCTACAGCGTACGAGGGTTCGACAGAAAGAGCCACGATCCGGCCTTGCCAGATTCTTTCTTCATTGTACCGCCAAAATCCTTGGACAAAGAGGGTCCTGGTATGGACGCGCTCAAGGTATGGCCTCCCATAAGAATCAGATATGTTCGCTGATAACTCGGATAGTTCCAATTCACGTCGCTGGTAAGAACAGGCATCGCAAACACCGTGCAACTCCACGCAGAGCGATCCAGGCGAGCCGACGCGGAGCTACAATTAGCCAAGTCAGACAAAAGTGTGGCAGCGCTACAGGGCGTCATACGCGACAGAGAGCAGCACATAAAGCAGCTGGAAGTGGGCCAAGAGAAGCTGCAGAAATGGGAAAAAAAGAAGCCGCAGCTGACTCAGTACATCAGCCTGGTTCCAGCGATGGAGCAGTAGGTCAAGCATCTCCTTGCGTACGGCTGCCACTGACATAAGAAGGGAGATTACGGTCCTCCGAAAGTGTCTACTGAGTTTAGGGTACACACCACCCGCTCGAAAATACAAGCTCGAGATGGGAATGCAAGACCTCCAGCCCGAGGACCAGCGGGATCCTATTCAGAAAGCCTTGGACGATCTGAGTGCAGAGAACACGGCACAAGCCAAAGAGAGCGACCGATCCATGCAGGCTCCGCGCGAGGGCTTGCTGTCACAAGAACGAAAGAGAAAAAGAGATCCCGAGAGACACGAGCCGATACAGGTCAGACTAGGCGCTGAGCTCCCAAGACAGAACCCTGTGCCGCCACCAACGATGCCGGCATCGAGGTCGCCGCAGAAAGGTCCGCAGCGAGTTGTGCAGAGCCGGAACACTCTTCTAGGGGAGATATTGGAGTCGGAGAACCTCAACCTCAAATTCCCGCAATACGACAGTAGGCACGGAAACCAGATGCTTCCGGATTTCGACGCTGCGGCACAAAGGTTGCCCCTTCAGAACAATGTACGGCATGATACTGGTATTCAAGCAGGTTCTCACACATCGCCCATGGACAATCTCAATCAAAGTTTCTACCATAACCGAGGCCAATTACCTTTCTCAGACGGACGACCTCATGATCCCGCAGAACTCGACCACTTTGCCCGTCCCAACGAGTCACTCATGGACCAATATGAATATCAGAATCGATCGCCAGTTCTTCAGGCTCGTGGCGAAAGAGTTCAACAGCCATTCATGGACCAGCAGCAACACGCTGAAGATCTGCGTCGACCGCCACAGAATGCGAATTCCATTGACAGTAGGACGGCGTATACTGCTACACCATCCCCCCGAAAACTGCCATTAGGGCGGCAAGGTACAGCCAAGTCCGTAGCGAGTCCGTTCTTCAAGAAACCCACCATACCCGCGTATCGTAATTCACCACAGCCTCGCGCCTTTCGCAAACCAGTTTTAATGGATCCGAACTATCCGACTCGAGTTTCGTCAAGACAAAGTCCCGTCGAATATCAGCGCCAGAAGACGACCAACGGACTCTCTTTTATTCATGAGCCCGAGCCAATCTTGAGTGGCTCTGTGTATCCGGGTTATGGTGGACCAGAACCTACCATAGCTCAAATGCGACCAAGAGGTTTTGAACTGGGCCTACCATATCAGAATGGCAACAGAACCGTCGGACCACCGCCACAAACCCCTCGAAGACATGATATAGGCAACGTCCCTTCACTACCGTCCGTACAACCATCTTTACACGGACCATACACAACACCCTCACAGTCTCGGCACGGCATGGATCAGCAAAATTTGAGCACGATCAGAGGCGTCAAGGCTGGTGGGGTTGCCATGCAGGCTGCACTCCCTGTTCGCCCTACACCCATAATTACGAAGCCGCATAATATTTGGTCGTCTGGTAGTGGCAGAAGAGCAATGAGATGATATGAGATAATATGCAGATGGCTTCTTTACCACTCGCGTGACTTGTGCTTTTGTTATGAATCGTTACATGTATGCAGGATGCCCCGCGCGTTCATGCTAGCTACGTCATGCAACTTTTCCCATATGAAAGTGGAACCCGCGGCATCATCACATCGAAAAGACCGCCCCGCTGTCCCAATTAATACCAATTGTCCTGAGCTGAAGAACGGAGAGACCTTTGGCAATTCCATCCACCACTTCCGACACGCTTACATCAAACATTTGACAACCAATTCGCCAAACCATGACTTCAACCAACCTTTCCGTCGGCAGCGCTGGCAGACTCCTTGAGGGCAAGATCGCCATTGTTACGGGAGGATCAAGAGGTGCGTGGTACATGGTACTTTGAAGTTACTCTACTGACAGATCTTCTTCCAGGTATCGGTGCTGCAGTGTGCGAGAACTTGGCTAGCAAGGGCTGCTCCTTGATCATCAACTACACATCCGATTCATCGGCGTCAAAGACCGAAGCATTGGCAAAGCAACTGCAAGAGCTGTATGGAGTCAACTCGCTACCAGTCCAGGCGGACATGGGTACCGAGAACGGTCCTGCGCACATCGTCCAGCAAGCACTGAACCACTTTGCACACCCCAAGACCAGGAAGCTCCAGATCGACATCATTGTCAACAACGCTGGTCTCGCGTCAAACTTGACCATCGATGCCTGCAACAGCGAGGACTTCACTAAGCTCTACAACGTCAACGTTCGCGGTCCATTGTTCCTTATGAAGGCGGCTATGCCATACCTGCCAACCGACAGAAGTGGACGCGTCGTGAACGTCAGCAGTGTCAGCGCGAGCTGTGGATTCGAAGCACAGAGCGTGTACGGAGGCACAAAGGCGGCATTGGAGGCCATGACAAGGACATGGGCAAGAGAGTTGGCCGAGAGGTGTACGGTCAATGCTGTCAACCCTGGACCGGTAGCGACCGATATGTGGAGTGGTGTGACGCCGGAGTTTGAGAAGAGTGTCAGCACGTGGCAGAAGAACACTCCGCTGTCTACGTACAGAGATGGAATTGACAAGCCTGAGTTGAAGGACAGCGCGGAGCGTGCTGGAGGTCGACCTGTAAGTGAACGAAGACTATTGGCATTCGGGCTAGCACTAACATCAAGCAGGCGTACGAGTCTGAGATCGCAGGCATCATTGCTATGCTTTGCACACCTGACGGTGCTTGGTGTACTGGTTCCACAATCTGTGCAAACGGAGGAATGAAGTTCAGCACATAGAAGCGTAGGTATAGTCAAGGTACAATCGAAAAGAACCCGATCAAAGAAATCGAGTCGTTGTACACTCTTTCTCCGCGCGGACACTCCTTCCCAGGTCATCACAACTTCTGACTCCGAATGGAAGGTTCACCTCACCTGCACCTTCACTTGATTCAAGCGTGACGTACTCGCAATTTCCCATTTCGATGACTCACGTGTTTGCAGACTGCTGCCTAAGGTACCTGTATTACATGCCTCATATCTGTCTTCAACTTCCTCAACTCTCATCTTCATTCCACCAAAAACCACATCTGCTCATTGCTGCTTCAGTTTTCTTACTTGACATTATTACGCAATGTCGTCAAACACCGCGATCTCTGGACCTTCCGCCGATCGGAACCTCACTGAGTTAGTCTTCTTTCACAGCACTTCTTATCCTTGCTAACTCCAGAAAGTCTTCTTCCTGACGATGAAACAATCACTCTGATAGTCGGACCGAAGCAGACACATTTCCAAGTTTCCAAGAGCGTTCTTTGTTCCAAATCGAAATACTTCGACCGATGCCTCAATGGCGGATATTCGGAGACCCATCAGAAGGAGTTCGTTCTGCGCGACACCTACTGCGGCATTGTTGAAGTCGTTCTTACATGGATGAATACTGGACTCCTCCAGTACAAGCAGGGGGAAAATCCGGAGGCCCTTTATGAAAAGCTCCATGCTGAGAACAATGAGCGCGTGACAGCACAGCGGTCGGTCAATCACGACAAGGCGATGCAGCTTTTGAAAGACTCTTCAGTCCGCGTATTCACGGAGGCATGGTGCGACTCTTACGCGGACATCATGAGCCAGCTCACCGTCGACGATGACCAATGGGAAGCGAGCGAGACCCACATTGACTGTGGCCTGTCCCCATATCAATGGCACGATACTCCGTACCAGCACGAGGCAAATCGCACGGGATGGCAATATGACGCCGCCGAAAGCTGGTCCTGGCGCTCGCTGATCCGTATATACCTCTTCTCGGACTTCTATGACATGGATGCATTGGGCAATGCAGTCATCGACGCAATGGAGAAGCGACTGCTTAGGCAGCGCTACATCCCATGCGCAAGCGATATCTGTTTGATCTACGATCAGACCACGCAGGATTCACCACTACAACGGTTCATTGTGAACTACCTCGCCGCTACAATCAGCTGGAGCCAGGGCGTAGAAGGGGACGAGTGTTCTGATGATTTCCTGGCGCAGTGTCCTCATACCTTCGCCTCAGCATGATCAAGGCAAAGGAAAAGGTAGCCTACCGCACGAGCAATACAGACGAGTACGCTCGTTTGTATGGCGACAAGAACTCGCCATTAGATCCGCGTGTCGTGAGATACATCACACACTTCAGGGACTGCGCATACCACCGACATGAGACAAAAGAGGATAAGAAGAGTTGCAGTGCTGGGTCGACTTCGTGGTGGAAGGCAGGAGCCGAAGGTGGTCAGGAGCGCACGCGCGAGGACGACGAGGGAGGTCCAGCGCTGACAAGCAGCCCCCCGGAATTGTTCGAGACAGGCACTAGATAGCTCTCTGGTATTGTATACGAGTTCTCAGCGACTTCAGAAACGACAATAACCTCAAACGAGTGGAGCACGTCTACAGCATCGATTGTCGTGCGCGAGTCTACTACGTAGTGCTACCACCTCTTCGTCTACAACCTTCATCGCCATATGTGAGTCTACTACGTAATGCTACCGCCCCTTCATCTACAACCTCCATCGTCTATGAGTCTACCGCGTGATGCTACCGCCCCTTCTGATCACAGTATCCTAATTGTAGTATCGTCGCCGCCAACAAAGCCTGGATAGTGAAGCGCGCCCCTCCAGCGGCGCCCACGACATCATCGCGCCGCTTCTGCAAACAGCCGGCGAGGCGGAGAGGCTACTATACAAGCTGCTGGACCACGACGACTCGCCAATGCAGCCATATGTGGGTGCTATAGGCAAGGTAACCCTTGTGGACAAAGCGTGGACTCGGTTTAGGGAACTGATCATACGCCATCTCCTCGGGACAAACGCCCGGTCGTCCAGCAGGCGTGCCAACAGCTTTCAAGTCTCCTTGTCATCAATCTTGGGCCTCACAGACCTACCGCCCGAGCTGGTAGACCACGAATGTGAGAAATGACAGAACGTGGCGGCACATGAGTAGACATTACGGAACAGCATCATACCCCCCACCGAGGATTTCTTATGTTGTACATTTCGGAGTTGATATAGTACATCAAATCAAAGGTGCTCTATCCACAAGCAAAGAGGCTCACTGTACTAGTCGGTCGAGTAAGGTGCTAGACCACTGTCTGGCTGTGTAGACGAGTTCTCAGCGGCTCTGAAAGGGACGATCCTTGGCGGGATGAGTACAGCAACTGCTATGGCAGGATCACAAAAGGATGCACCGCAATGCAACACTAAAGTATCGTAGATCGGATATCATATTAAGTATGCTAACTACCGTATCACCCTCGCGATCCATAAGGGACCACATCACAAACGCCATCAGTTCGAGGGGGCCGATCGTTGAGATCGACCAGGTGACCAACATGTCACTCGACCCTCTATAATCCATTTTTCCATCGTCCGTGCAAACTCCGTACTTTTGTTGAATAATCCTTGGGGTATCATTTGTTGAAATGTATGGTTGAAAATCAATCATGTTTGTGTGAGACGTTAAGTCATGAAGAAATCATAAGACTGGGACAGCTGTTGAGTGCTGCAGTCAGCAGCGCCAGAACTAGGGTTGATCTAGTTGGCGTGCTTGGAGCGGAAGTGCTTGGCGGCGTTGACCATATTCTCAAGCGCCTCCTTGGTCTCCTTCCACTGGCGGGTCTTGAGACCGCAGTCTGGGTTGATCCAGAGCTGCTCTGGCTTGAGGTACTGGAGCATCTCCTCGACGCGGACCTTGATCTCATCCTCGCTTGGGACACGTGGAGAGTGGATGTCGTAGACACCTGGACCGATGTGACGTGGGTAGGCCTCGTCGATGAAGACCTTGAGGAGCTTGGCGTCGGACTTGGAGTTCTCGATGGAGAGGACATCAGCGTCAAGAGCGGCGATGGCGTGGAAGAAGTCTTGGAACTCGGAGTAGCAGAAGTGAGAGTGGATCTGAGTAGAGTCCTTGACACCGGCGGTGGAGAGCTTGAAGCTGTCGACGGCCCAAGAAAGGTAGTTCTCCCGCTCCTTGCCAGAGCGAAGAGGAAGACCCTCACGGAGAGCTGGCTCGTCGACTTGGATGACGTAGATACCAGCGGACTCGAGGTCGACGACCTCGTCACGGAGGGCGAGGGCCAACTGCTGTGCCTGCACAGACTGGTGGACGTCGTCACGTGGGAAAGACCAGCGGAGGCAGGTGATTGGACCAGTGAGCATACCCTTCATTGGCTTCTTGCTGATGCTGGCGGCGTACTTGCTCTCCTTGACAGTCATTGGAGCAGGACGGGAAATGTCACCAACGATGATTGGTGGACGAACGCAGCGGGAGCCGTAAGACTGGACCCAAGCGTGGGTGGTGAAGACGTAACCGTCCATGCGCTCACCAAAGTATTGAACCATGTCGTTGCGCTCTGGCTCACCGTGGACGTAGACGTCGAGGTCGAGCTCGTCCTGGATCTTGACAACATCCTGGATCTCCTTCTCGATGAACTTCTCGTATTCCTCGGCGGTAATGTCGCCCTTGGTGAACTTGTTACGTTGCACACGGATCTCGGAAGTCTGAGGGAAGGAACCAATGGTGGTGGTTGGGAAGATTGGAAGGTGGAGGTGCTCCTTCTGCTGGGCGTAACGGGTGGTGAACTCGGAGTGACGGTCGTGCATCTCGGAGGTGATCTTGCTCTGGCGCTCCTTGACCTGTGGGTTGTTGGTACGTGGAGAGTCGGCACGAGCTTGCATCGACTTGGCGTTGGCCTCGAGCTGCTCACGGACAGAGGCTGGACCCTCGGTGACGGCCTTGGCAATGATGGCGACCTCATGGGTCTTCTCGCTGGCAAAGGAGAACCAGTCCTTGACCTCCTCTGGGAGCTGCTTCTCGCTGGCGAGAGTGTGTGGGGTATGGAGAAGAGAGCTGGAAGTAGCGACAATGACGCGGTCCTTGCCGAGCTTCTGGACAGCGTTCTCGACAAGCTCGATGGCCTTCTTGAAGTTGGTCTTCCAGATGTTACGACCGTCAACAACACCGGCGGACAGAACCTGCTGTGGGCCGAGGTGCTGGATGACTTGCTCAAGCTGCTCTGGGTGACGGACAAGGTCAACGTGAAGAGCGTGGAGGTTCTTGAATGAGCCGTCAACAACGTCAAAGTTGTGGACAATGTCACCGAAGTAAGTAGCAAGGGTGATCTTTGGGGCCTGGCCACCAAGAGCGCCAATGGCCTCGTAGGCTGGCTTGAAGGCCTGCTTGACCTTTGATGGAAGATCAAAGACGAGGACTGGCTCGTCGATCTGGACAGACTCGGCACCGGCCTCCTTGAGCTGCTTCAGGAGCTGCTCGTAGACTGGGAGGAGCTTGGAGAGAAGCTCGATTGGCTCAACGGACTGGCCACGGTCGGCCTTGCCGAGGGCGAGGAAAGAGACAGGACCGAGGAGAACTGGGCGGGTGACAATGCCGGCCTCCTTGGCCTCCTTGAACTCTGCAATAGGCTTTGGGTTGGAGACGAGAGAGAAGGTCTGGTTATCCTGGAGGGTTGGCTTGACGTAGTGGTAGTTTGAGTCGAACCACTTGACCATTTCCTGGTGCACGTTAGTCCGGTTGGTAGGTATACCGAGGCGTATATGTGCTTACCAATGCCGAAACATCGACGCCCTCCTTTTGGTGTCCACGACCCATGGCAAAGTACTCATCGAGCTTGTGAAGGTTGTGCTTGGAGTAACGCTCTGGAACGGCCTGAGAAAAATCTTCGTCAGCTGTTGTGTTTCTTGTGAGGAGAAGCGGGGGAAACTCACGTTGAACATTTGGATGTGGTCAAGAACGTGGTCGTAGAAAGCAAAGTCGTTGCTTGGGATGATGTCTACACCGGCGTCCTTCTGGATCTGCCAGTGCGCCAATCTGAGTCTCTTTCCCTCTGAGATCAGGTCATCTCTTGACAGCTTTCCACCCCAGTAAGCCTCGTTGGCCTTCTTCAGGTCTCTCAGTCTTCCCATGCGGGGGAAACCGAGGATAGATGATTGAACCATTGTGAACGTGTATGTGAAAGATAACGTGTATGATGGAGGAGGAGGGGGGGAATGGTGAGAAAAAGAAGAGAAAAAGTCAAGCCCAGTGAGAGTCCAAGAACTTATTGAGCGATGGTGGGATGCTTGCCCTGACTGAGACCGTGCGGAGCGAGACCTGGCCCGTGCCGAGCTCCTAACGTGAGGTGACGCGATATCCCCACGCAACGCACCTGCCTGAACAATATTAAACCGAGCACACCTGGCTGTAAGAAAGCCAAAAAACACATTTGGTAAAGTCTAAAGGTCGTTGAGCCGACTGGATTCCATACCATTCTTGATATACACTCGCAATTGTGACAGACATCTCTAGACTGAATATTCAATAATAAAAATATATCCAGGGTCTGACCTTCGGTTGTCGGCAGCACGAACATCTGTCAAATAATCTGGAGCTCAATCTGGAGAGATCTGGTTGTCGTCCACATCAAATTCTCCCCATTCGTTCGTTGACCGGTCGAGATCGGTCGAGGCGATGTCGGAACTTAGCTCGTTGCGGTACCGGTGCTCATAACGTCAAAACAGCGGGGAAACACGTCGCACACGACGATCAAGTCTCAACGAGAGGCCGACGTGAGATGCGTATGTGGAAATGCAATGTGTTTTCGGAAGCCATCGTTTTCTCGCAGCTTTCTCAATCGTTGTTGAATGTCGGGCCGATTAATGAATCTTTTCTTACCATGTCGCAATATCGTAAAAAGAAAGACAGCCCTGAGGTTCATCCAAGAGAGAAACATCTCGACGATGGGACGCTTTCGCCGAGTACGACACGGAGGCAAGTACAGAGAGCATGATTATCGCTGCCCTGCGACAAGTCACTGGTGGCAGCTGCCGAACACACCGAGTACCATCAACAATTCATTCGAGGTAAGTGCCCAAGAGGCAGTACGGTCAGTCTTTTCATACATCTTCTATCAACATCATCAGTACTTCAACCAGCATATCATTGATACCACACCGCAATGGCGACCGTGCTCTGTTGCATTGCCGGACATCGTACCGCCTCACCAACCTCAGTGTACGAACCACCACGCAACATCAGACTTGCTCGCCCTGAAGAGATCGAACTCAACAGGATCTTCCTTACTGCTTGTTTGCCAGATGACCATCCTCATGCCTTCAAAGTCCCTGGACGAAAGGTTCCGCTCAATCCAGACATTGTGCAATCACCGACTCTTGGAAATAAGCTCCGTCGACAGCTCAGTCGTCATTCACTCACTCGACCAAAGAGCCTGCAGTCACTCCGACTCTCTGCGCCTCGTCTCATCTATCGCAGGAGTAGAGCCGCCAAGGACGACTTGACCATTGAAGAAATCTTGGTAGATGGCCCAACAGCTGAAACCCAATATGATGAGGATGCACACTCTGTTTTGGTACACTCGCGCTTGCCATCGAGTAGACACGACCCGGTGGAGGCCCCGCAGCGGCGGCCTTCACCACATCCCATGGAATTGTCCAGCTTCGAGTGGCTTGTGCCACAGATCAGAAGGTGTGCAGAACATCAAGCACTTTTGAGTATCGCTGACCATCACAGCCACGGTACAGAACAGACCTCCACAAATTCTTCTCACCAAGATGATCCGGCCAGCCCAGGCGGTAGCCCTTTCGTACAATCTAATTTACGTCGCTCGACGAGTATGCCAGAGGCTCGAAGCCCAACTTCAAGTCTTCGAAACTGCCAGAGAACTTCACAGCCGGATGAAGATCAACGATACGTTTCACTTCCAATACCTCGTGTGTTAATGCAAGACCATGTTGGGCCGGAGGAGCCTTTGCTGGCCCCTGACGAATCGAATACCACTACCGGCCTTTCTGTCGTGTCCTGGAAGGATGTCGAAAGTAAGCGCGCCTCTACCCAGTCTTCCTTGCACAGACTGAATCGACATGCCTTTGTCATTGGGTCTTCTAGCGATGACGCTTCAGGCCTTGGCCCTTTCGACGGTACTCTCGAAAAGGCGAACCAGCTACAACGATCTGTGTCTCCCGTCTCGTTTCACCTGTACAACATGAGCATCTCCAACCAGCTCCGCGCATCTGCTGCTCCAATTCGGCCATCGGAAGAGGTCTCGTTGGATGACAGCAACAAACCCTGGAACCAGCCCTCTGGATCCTTCAGCTTGAACAGCTTCATCGTCATGTCGACAAGCTCGGACAGGCAGGTGTCGGGTAGTATAAGCAAGAAGGAGAGACGAAGACCGACAGATCCCGTCAGAAGTGTCCGAGATGCTGCCTCGTCCATATACAGCCGCAGCATGGACCAATCTCCTTCTCGGCATTCTATTATCGATATGCCGTATACCATCGCAGCATCGCCTGAGAGGAGTGAGCCTCAGTCACCACTTGCGCATCGGTCGCAAAGCGACGACGCAGCGTCCACGCTGAACGCGCGACCTACGCCTCCACGACCTCAACTGACTGTGCCGGCGTCATCACTGAACCCTTCCCCTGGCTCGGCGACATCTGGCATGTTACAGGTAGCCAGACCCTCGCTCAAAAGCAAAGCCAGTAGTTCGAGCAGTCTTGGGAAGATTAGCAAATTTCGAGAGAACCTCACAACTTCGCCTCCCATGAAGCGTTTGGTTAGGAAAAAAGGATCACTGTTCAATTTCAAAATGCCTTTCCGGCAGCTGAAAGCCCAACAACGTAACGATCGAGGAGATGGTGAAGTCGAGGCCCAACAGGCGCTGATACTAGATGGTCCAGCAGACCACGCAAACAAGCTCTCAGTGCCCACCGTGCTACGAAGAGTGTCCTCTGGCGGTACACGACGATCATCTACTTCCCGATCGGCGAGCTTTGTTAGCGCTCAATCTCAGCGACAGGACAGCGCCGATGCCACTCAGGCAGATCAACCATCTCCAAGTCCGCTGCGTCAGGACTCACTGGCGGACTACGAGCGAAGTCTCACGGTACAAGGCGATAACCGCCGGCGCAAGTCGACTGTCAACTTCAAAAATCTGCGCGACGTGCAGCAAGACGATCGACATGATTCTATTGCTCAGCTGACACGTCCACTTCACCGAGCACAGCCATTGTTCGGACCAAGAGCCGGGGAGCAGACGCTGATGGAAAAGGCATTACAGAAGCATCAGAGAGAAAAGGCTGCCCTCTTTCGTAAGCGTGACAGGATTCCGGCAACTCATGTTGAGGAACCTTTGCCGGTTTTCTCGTCGCCGTTCGGGCCTTCTAGCACTCCCGCTCGCATCACTTCCGGATTCGAAGATGTCGATCCTTTGTCAGCACTTGAGACGCGCAGAGTCCAAAGTATGCAACAGCTCCGTCCGACGGTCGAGTCGTCGACAATTGTAGTACTCAAACCCAAGGCGAGCACCGTCACTTTGAGCTCGAAATCGTCTCGTACAATTCCCGGAACCAAGCTGCCTCCTGCTTCATGGTGTCGCTTCCCGTCCCACCTGAGAAACTTCAGATCTGGGTCTGCTGGAACGGATGATGCAGTTGTGACACGCGACTTTGCGGACAATGATAATGACTTGGAAGATGCGACTCGTACGGCGACGAATTCACCGGCTACACCAATGAGTCGGATCAGAGCAGTTTTCGGTAGAAAGAGCAAACCACGCTCAGCGACGTTCAGCCATGTCTGGAGACATTATACTCACATCTTCACCTCTGGCAGTGCTCAGAATAGAAGATCATCTGTAAGCGTGGGTGGAAAGCTGAAGCATCCGGAACTCGAGATTCTACCACCAATGTCTTCCGAACATCATCATCATCATCATCACTATCATGGCCAGGTGGAGACGGTCGCTCCACGTGCACGGTCTGCCTCCAACCTCGACCGATATGCAAAGAGAATGAAGGCAGAAGCGCACGAGATGGGAAACATGATGCACCACCATCATGGACATGTTGACAAGGGCAAAGGCAAGGCAAAGGTAGAGGTACGCACAGACAGCGTCGTAACTCGAGAGAATGAGCGTAGTGATGATCATTGGGCCGACAAGGCAGCTTTCCTCTCCCCATCAAGTGCCGTTCTGGCTCTTGATGGTGCAGCCGAGCTTCCTGCGTCGATCGAGGAGTACCCATCTTCGCCAGCGAGTCGACTCTCGGATATGTATCGCCAGACGTGCGTGCGAATCCCAAATTCGCTGGACGTCGCACGAGAAGGTACGCCGCAATTGGAGAGTCCGCCGGAGCCTCAGGTAACGGAAGACGACGAGGTGCCTTCCGCGGACATACCGGACTCGCCAATCAATACAGAATCTCGAGCTGCTCCAGCTCCAGCCGTGTCAGCGGTACCTGACGATGCTTCGACTCCCTTTTCCGAAGCCCATCTCAACGCAACCAAAGACCATCCGCTCCGTGAGATCAAGGTGCGCTACTTTCCCTCAGTCACCGTTATCGATGACAGAAAAGGTCATTACCGCAGCGTCAGCTTAATCTCGGCCAAAAGTGGAAATTCTGCCTCGGCGAAGAACGGCAGCGTGAGGGAAAGCACGAATGATCTGATTGCGTCGTTGGGTAAGATTGAAGAGAAGGAAAGGAGAAGACTTCAGGCGCTTGCGGAAGGAAGCTGCACGTGGAGAAGTATAAGCTGAGCATATTTCAAGTTGCATCAGTCCTGTTCGGGAACGGTCCAAGAATCTTGCTCGGTGTTGAGAGGAGAAGATACGTGGCGCTATCAGAGACGATCTCGCGCTTGCGAACCGTTCGATGGCTTTTATTGGTTATACCGGTTGGTCTACAGTTTGTATACTGACATAGCTCAATATCGATAGATGATACATTTCTCGCGGTCACGCCTTTCTTCCGCAAGATCTCTGTGATAGGAGCCTTTTTTCCATGACCCGACGACATTCTAATTTACAGTCATTGCGACCAGGGGTTCTGAGATTACTGACAGTCTGACTTTGTAGATATTCACGAGGGTCACGTGCTGGCAAGGATTGCAGGTGAGGGACTTTTCATAGATGAGGCCTTTTGAGGCTTTTCGGCTTATACCTACGGCGTATAATCGCCAGTCTTCCTCTTTTCTCTTTCTTCCAATCCACCTTCGTGTACACTCGACTACACCATACAAGATCTACCTTGCTTTACCAAGCAGCTTTTCACAATGCGCATTACCGGTCTGTTCACCACGGCGATCTTAGCCGCACAAGGCTGCTTCGCCATAGAGGCCATCACCTCTCCACGAACCACCGCGGGCGCCACCACGACAACAAGCATAACTCCAACCACCGCGCCCGACATAGAACTCCTCCGCCGCGATCAATGGAATCCGTGGAAACCACTGCCGACAACAGTAACCGACCGCACGAGCCCAGGAAAGGCATTCACGTCCCCAGCACCACAAGCCACACAAACCTGCAAGATCACCCCGAAGCATCCCCACACCGGCGACAAGGTATTCGACTTCGAGCTCATGGGCCGCGACTGGAACTCGCAGTCGCGCCAACTACGCTGGCTGACCAACCGCCTCAAGGAGCGGTGCCATTTCTGGAGGGTCGACGTTGAGGAGTTCCACGACAGTAAGAAAGCGCCTAAGGATGGGAACGGTGGACTTTGGCAGTGGCGTCTCAGAGCCGATAATGTTAATGCGGGGATGTGTGATGACGCGACGATCAAGGATGCGTGTAAGCCGCGCTGTGGTGCGGCGTGCGATAAGCCCATGAGGTGTCTGCTTGAGAGCGTGCTTATTGCTGGTGGACGGAAGGCGAAACCGGAGAATCGGTGGGATCTCACGCAGGGGTTGTGTCAGGTCATGGATGGGGTGGATAAGAAGAAAGACCCGTGCTGCGATGATCTATGTAGTGATGAGTGTTGTGATGAGTGTAAAGAATAGGTTGATTTAGCGAACCTCGGTGACCCGATAAGAGGATGGCTAGCCCTATAAAGGGCTAAGGTCCTAGAGGGAGACTGGTTACCTAATTAATAACTTAATGGAAGATTTACTCCACATGTTCAACAATGAGATAGGGATGGGTGGCTAGGACTAGGGAATGACTTGTCAGACGACAAGAGGTTGGACGGCACCTTTGGAGTAATGTTCGGTCCTGGTATCACCGGGGATAGCTAGTCTGTTGCGCAATGAAATGGCTTTGAAGCAGTGACCGGACGTGAAGAGATGATTCGCGCCGATGAGAGTACGGAGGAAGGAGGAAGATGTGCAACAGGAATTGGTGACAGCAGTGACCAAACCGACAGCGTATTCATACGATGTTATGGGAAATTAGGAAACAGCTTCGATTATACCGCGCAGAAATTCCAATTCAGAGAGCCACCCAGTCGGCAGTGCATACCACTCACGCCACCATCTTTATCCTTAGCCCACCATCTCGATTGTGGACTATCCACAATCACCATACACTGCGACATGCTCTGCAGGTTCAGGCTGCTCTTCCGGCCAATCGTCGACCCGGGTGCACATATCCCACCAGGGGTGGTCTGGATGCGTCGGGTGTGCGTTGCGGCCGCCGTTCTGTAGAATCACGGACCCGGCACAATTCACATCCCACTGACGTCTATGACACACTCGGTACGCATAGACAAACTGCCAATCATCCGGGTTGGCCGTCTTGTTGTGTTCGAGATTGCGGAATCTTCTCATGCAGCCTGCGCAAGCCGTGTCGGTGGTTTCTATCAGGCCTTCTCCGCGGTTCGCGATGAATCTTGGGTCGTAGTTTTTGCCGTAGATGCGGAAGTCTATCGCATGATGAAAGAACCCGCATGCCCATTTTGGCGCATCCATCATGAGACAGGTTTGTGTCGGCAGTGGCGGCGCATCTTTCTGTGTAGGGGTCCAGCTGTTGTACATGTAGTGATCTTTCTCCAGTAAAGAAGTGTGGGGAGTGACAGTGGCTGGCGCTATGACAGGTGATGTCGGTGGTGTCTGTATTTGGGATGCAGCCTTCAGACTCTCGACTTGACCTCCCCGTGCTGATCCAGCGCTCACGATAGTCGCGGCTGCACCGGCGGCGGCGAGGATTGAGAATCGCATGATAGATATCGGTCCAGGAGGAACGGGAGCAGGAGATTAATGCGAGAAGCCTAGGGCGATACCCTTTGATTATATTCTCTTCCCGATCCACGCAAAGTGATTACGCGTGACCAGATCGCATGAACTTGCGCACATTGTCTCATATGTTACGTAGGTACCTTGGATACGTGCAGTCAATTGACGCACTTCTGCATAGCGGAGAGCAAGTTCAAGAAAAGTCGAGTATACCTTTACGATGGCATCGTTAGTGACATGCAAGTCATATGCCAAGCGACACAGTGGCTGTTGATGCGCTCCAAGAGATGATGTAGATTAAGCGTAATCTCGAGCTTGTCGTTGGTGGGTCCTTAGCAGGACATGGCTATACTCCGCTAGCTGTCAGTTGAGGTGCCTCTATTCTCGGCGTCGCTGTCGTCCGACGATCCTAGTTTGATGTTGGTGGCTTCTATGTCGTCCAGATAATCCAAGGATTCCTGAAAAGCGCGGCGTTTTTCTGCTTTGGCCTTTTTGTTCAAAAAGATGTCAGGAAACTGGGTCCATCCATGCTTCATACCCATGTAGCGCTTCACTACGATATCGTCACCTCGTCCTTCCCTGCCCATCTTCTTGACCCACTCCTCGGCCTGTGGACCAAGAGAGTCAATCTCAGGTAGCACGAGAAAGAATTTAGTGCGCTTGCTGAGACCGCTCATATCTTGCAGTCCAGGACTTGATCGCGGGTGCTGCCTCTGATCTTTGGGAAGATAGGTCGGCATCAAATATTGGTCCAACTTCATGTGAGACGGTTTGGCTCCTTCAGGTGTTTGTAGATGTTCAGGCATTGTACGTTCATGCGGGAGAAGTGTTTGATCAAAAGAAGGGTAGAACAGTAGCATCGGGATGGGACTGTCGCCTGCGGATGGCAGCAACGAAGGCCAGTCGCCTTTGTCACTGTTTGCAGAGAAAGCGAGGTTGAAAGCAAGATTGCCGCCTGAAGAAAAGCCCGAAAGAGATATTCGTGATGTGTCAAGGATGTCGTTGTGTTTACGGAGTGCAGTCTTGTGCAAGATGGCTTCTCGAAGCGCCGAGCCTGCTGGAGATGAAGGACTCAACACTGCCTCGAGGACGTCCTCGCCATCCTGAATGGCCACAGGAAACTGGTAGCTAGGACCCATGCGATAGTCGACAGAGATGACAATCTTTCCTTTCTCCCGAGCGAGCATAGAACAGAAAGGCGCTTGTTCGAAGCAAGATCCCATGGTGTAACTACCTCCATGGAAGTCCAGATGTACAGGAAAGCCATGATCGGTTGGATATTGTGATTCTGGTGGAGTGTACACATGAAGCTTAATGTAGTGATCGTTCCTCGACGGTACGCGTATTATGGTCGGATATGGAGGACCAGAGGTTAGGTGGAGGACTGGCAAAGGAACCAATCGATCCAGGCGAACAACCACCCAGCGCCATTGTACCGCAAAGGGCTTCTTCAAGAACTCCCGTGGCATTGCAATATGATAATAAAGTTAGTGGATGGTTCGACCGACATGGTTTAGAAAGTCACGCCAAACGAATGTTGTTATGAAGCAGGATGGCGAGAACAATTATGGATTGGCAGTTTCGAGGTCGTCATCGGCCCGGCAAACGGCTGGTCAAAGCAAAAAAGAATGCAGTGTCGGGGCATCGGGATGCGCCTGACTTGTGGCAGTGAGATGAACTGAGTCTTGTGGTTGGCAGATCTGGTGGAAGAGTCGGCAGCTGCAGCTTGCGCAGATCGATCTGACAAGCAATTCGCTGATCCAGGGAGCGATCCAGGGAGCGCACGTGTAAAAGCTCGATGGTTTCGATCGGGGATTTCTTGCGTCATATCATGGCGGAAGCTGAGAACAATTGATTAATAACAATATTTCATCTTCGTCCAGGAAGCAATAATCCTCGCACAATTGGCTGCGGTAATGGTATTTGATATCGGGATAGTCATTATTCGTGCTACTGCTGGGGACAGCCGCTATCTACGTCTGATAGCATTTCTTGCGCGGCGCCCATGTCACCGACGAGATCCGGCGGCGGTGAGCCAGCGGCTTGCATCTAGATTGATTGATCAGTGAAACTCGATGTTTCAGGTGTGAGTCGGTCCCTTACCTTTTGCATCTTATCGACAATGTAATCTCTGTCTTCCTTGTTGTCGTCGCTATAACCTGGACGCTCGAAACGTGCGACGATCTCGTCGACGAGTGTTTTCTGTTGTTCGTATCGGTCCAAGTCTTCCTTCTTCGTTTTGTCCTTGTTGGCCTCGAACCATGGTGGGAATTTGTCGTGCAAGTCTTTCATTGGTTCATACAAAATGTCTTTGTTTGTGAGGTGTTCCATCATGCCCATGAGCATCTTGTTGAAGTCCTCGTCGCCAGCTCCTTCGAGTCCCGGGAAGCTGCCATTCTCCATCTGCTTGAGCATCTGAGCCAGGACGTCGTTTTCGTCTGCGGTGGTCGCGGCAGCAGAGGCGGCTTCACCGGATGTCTGCATTCTCTCCATCGTCTTGCGAATTGTGTCTTGAAACGACTCGTCTCCTGTCTTCTTCGGTTTCGTAGCTGAAGCACTTTCCGTCTTCGGTTGCGGTAGTGTGGTGTCTGCTGCAAGCCCTGAGGCCATGCCTTGTTGCGCGGCAGCTCCACTGAGCTCTTCCATCATCTTCTGAAACTCCTGCTGCATTTCTGGATTTGACCCGAACTGGCCCAACAGCTCGGCCATGCCGGCTTGTAATTGTTCGGCAAACTCGTCGTCTGGTTTTGATGTGTCTTTGGCGGCTTCGGCAGGTATTGTGGGTTTCGCTGGAATTGGCTTGCTATCGTCAACTTTGGTATTAGAGAACTCATCGAGCATGTCTAACATGGTCAGCGCGAGCCTCCAGCAGAGCGACGTGATGACAGACCATCTAGATCATCAAGGTCGTCTTCTTCCGGGTCTGGTGCCATTTCGTGTTCGGTCTTGTCTGCCATTGCTGTGTAAGATGAATGCGGTGCTTGAATGTGTTCGAGCGCGAGATATGATCGCGGTTGTCGTCTAGTCAGGAGCAGTAGTCGATATCCAAACAATCACTAATGACTGATATTGTGTAAGCAATAAATTGTCCTTGGTTGTGAGTTTGTAGATAAGTTGCAAGGAGATGGACGCAGAAGTCGCGACTGTTAAGTGACCGAGGCACAGTTGCGGTTGCGGTTTGCATGTGAGCGATGGAGAATCCACCCCACCTACCGTATTCGGCGTTCTCAAGGCTGCAAGCATTGGTGACTTACCTACCTGAATTGAGAGTTGCATCAGACTCATCTAATTATCTCACGAATCAAGCTCATTATCTTGTTCCTTCACTCCAGTTCACATTAACCATTCAGCTGGGTGGCTGCATCTAGGCAGCAACCACATCAAAGCCAGGGCAATTGCCGGCAGCGTCAGATCCCCATTGCGGGGGCTTGGCATTTGTAGGGCGGCTGCGAAGTGAACTTGGAAAGTGCCCTGATCTACGAGCACTCCAAGTAAACTTGCTCCAAAACATCAACAAGTCAGATCGCACACAACCAACTCACCAGACATGTCTCTGTGTCAGAATCGCCTCGCTGAGGAGCGGTAGGCTTCTAGTCTCCCGACCATCACTTTGGCTCAATACTGACGATCATAGTAAACAATGGCGCCGCGATCACCCATTCGGATTTGTCGCAAAGCCAGTCAAGGGCGCAAATGGTGCGCTTGATCTGAAGAAATGGGAGACTCAGATTCCTGGAAAAGAGAAGACGCTCTGGGAGGGTGGTTTATTTCGAGTTGAAGTCCAATTTCCAGACGAATACCCAACCAAGCCCCCAAAGTGTTCGTCAAGCAAAGCGCAGCTCAACCATTCTCACAGGAACCTTTGACTGACACATGCCAGGCAAATTCGTTCCACCGCTTTTCCACCCAAACGTCTATCCATCAGGAACCGTCTGTCTCTCTATTCTGAACGAAGAGGAAGGTTGGAAGCCAGCCATCACAGTCAAGGAAATCCTTCTGGGCATTCAATCGTTACTGAACGAGCCAAACCCTGACTCGCCGGCTCAGGCGGAAGCGTACAACCTCTTCAAAAAGGATCGCGCCGCCTATGAGAAGAAGATCAGACAGGTTGTCAAGGACAACCCAGCGAATTAGGTTGGCCCGGGAGCCTTTCCTTGAACTCGGCCCCCAGATACCTTATGACTTTACGGACTTCAGGCATGGAGCATCAGCGAGGCGTTATGGGAGCTATATTACGGACTGCTACCCGAGATCTGATTTGAAGATAGCGAAGCCTTTTAGGTGGTTGGATTCGGACAGAACAGGGCACAGATGGTGAATCCTGGTCGAAACAGCGTCGGCGAGCAGCTGAGATACTTTGCTCAATCCGCTCAGAGAGCCACTTCTACTCGCTTCTTCGCGTCCTGCAACTACGTGACTGTTCTGACATGGCCTTCGTTGACCAAATTAAGTACAGGCAGACTCATTGCACAGTCTTACGTGTATACGGCCAAAACTTATTAGCGCGAGAACGTCATCCCGCAAAATAATCGTCCTCGTACAACTTACATGTCGTAGGATCGGCGACCTTCAAATTGTAGCATTCAGTTTTGCATCGCAGACTCCTCTCAACCTCGTCCAGGCATAGTGTATGCTTGTCGCATAATGCCATGAGACCCCTGTCGTCATGGAGAGCCCTCAATCGCACCTTTGGCACGGGTGCTTTTGTTCCTCCTCGAGCCCTTTTCCGCCCGCAGCGATGTCATCAGAGTACGACCGAGACGATCAAGCAGTACGCCCATGATGCAGATCGAGTAGCAAGAGACAGTACACGTAGCAAGAGGTTGTTGTATCTCGTGGTTGGTTCGTTAGCTGTAGGAGGTGGTGCATATGCGGTCAGCGATGAAGCAAAGTACATTTATCACGCTGCGCAAAGGACAGGACGTGTGGCATCAACCCTGCTCATCTGTGTCAACGAGTAGGTGGCTGAAGTCTCATACGGTATTGCGCCCGCTAATATGGCTTAGCTATCGCGTTACTCTAAAGCACAAGCACGACAAGCCCGAAGACTTTGATGTCCTGCTCAAGGCCTGCCACAAACGATGCGCCGACCGTACCTTCATCGTCTTGGAGAAGAATGGTTCAATATTCGTCAAACTCGGTCAACATCTAAGCAGTCTCAATTATCTCTTACCTGCAGAATGGACCGAGACATTCATCCCTTTACAGGACAAGTGCCCGGTGTCGTCGATGGAGAGCGTTCAGGAGCTGGTTCGAAAGGATACAGGACAATCGCTCTCCGACTTCTTCTCGGAGTTCAACGAGGTACCGATCGGAGCAGCATCTCTTGCTCAGGTCCACATCGCAACAATGAAAGATACTGGTGAACAGGTCGCGGTCAAGATACAGCATCCAGCTTTGGACGAGTGGGCAACACTGGACTTGGCTCTCACACGATGGACTTTCAAAGCGCTCAAGTACTTCTTTCCCGAGTATGACCTAACCTGGCTGAGCGAGGAGATGGAGGTCAGTTTACCTAAGGAGTTGGACTTTGCCCTCGAGGGAAAGAACGCGACCGAGGCGAGAGAGTACTTCTCACACATCAAGAACTCGCCTCTCATCATTCCGAAAGTCTTTTGGGCGAAAAGGAGAATGGTTGTCATGGAGTTCATCACAGGCCACCGTCCGGACGACTTGGAATATCTGGACTCTCACGGTATTGACAGGGACGAGGTTGCTGCAGCACTGGCTCGTATCTTCAACGAGATGATCTTCGGAAAAGATGCGCCTCTTCACTGTGACCCTCATGGAGGAAACATCGCTGTTCGTCTAAACAAATCCAAACGGTCAGCTCAAAACTTTGACATCATCCTCTACGACCACGGTCTATACCGCAACCCGGATCTCACACTTCGCCGCAGTTACGCCAAGCTCTGGCTAGCAGTTATTGACTCAGATGAGCCTCGAATGCGACAGTATGCCTATGAGGTGGCAGGTATTACCGATGAGCAGTTTCCGCTTTTCGCTTCCGCGATCACAGGCAGAGACTATAGTGTTGTTCAATCATCCATTGTGGCGCCCCGTGACAATCAAGAGAAGCAGACCATTTCCGATGCTCTTGGTGATGGATTACTTGAGGACTTGATTCAGCTACTGGGCAAGATGCCTCGAGTCATCCTTTTAATTCTCAAGACGAACGACCTTACTCGCAGTCTGGACGAGAACCTGCACACACGCGAAGGGCCCATACGGCAGTTCTTGATCCTTGCGCGGTATGCCGCGAGGACGGTGTATGAGGAGCAGCTTGAGTCGCTCAGTGGAAGTATCTTTAAACCGAACAATCTCTGGACGCTCATCAGGGCTTGGACGGCATTCGGACGTGTCAGAGTCAAGCTGACCGTGTATGAATACTGGTTGGGAGTCAAAAGGATGTTTGGTGTACAGACGACGACTATGATATAAGTTGGCTGTTGAGCGAAGTTGATATTGCATGGAGCGTGGCGTTTACCTGGTTGGTGATTCTATAGACGGGACGGTCATTACCTTCAGCACATTAGAAGGAAGCGTGATCTGGAAAATGTTTTTACTACTTGGTGTTCAGTACTGTTGATTAGCATGCTCGATGCGTAGACATTCCGCCTGTGGAAGGCGCAGATCTCCACGCCAGACTTCGTCTCCGCTGAAGGCGCTTTTCTTCTGTGACAATAAACTCCCAGTCATCACTTCATTACAAACGGTCTCTTCAAACTTCAATGACTTTTTCCGGCTATTCATGACCATGTCGGATGTATCGAACCGGATCGACGAAACGGATGAGGTCGGCAACCTTGTAGCCACCTACGTTCAGTCTTCCAGCCGTTCCGGAGTCAACACAAGCAGAATAGACATTATTGTTCGTAGCAAGAGCATAGAATGACATTCATTTGGCTTACACGAAAGCTAACCTATGTTCTAGCGGCCATCAAATTCAAAGAACGGCTTCCAGAAACTGTTGGATGTGTTTCTCCTATCAGGCTTCCCATATTCCGTGACGGAAGACTACCTCGACTATCAGATATATGACTCTCTACAAGCATTTTCAAGCTCGATAGCCGGGCTATTAGCTTCTCGAGCAGTACTCGAAGGTAACCTTCTTTCAGCCATCGATGAAAGGAACGCGCAAGACTGACGTACCACGTTGATAAAGGCGTCGGAGTGGGCGATGCCACAGCCTCTACCACCGCAGCAGTACTGCTTTCGATATTGCAAGAATCGCTAGGCAGAGTCACGACTATACTATTTGCCTACAGGCTCGGAACGTCCCTGGAACCCGAATGCAAGATGTATAGACTCCTGGCTGACGTCTTCAACGACACGGCCATGATCCTCGAATGTCTCTCACCGGCGTTCAGTAAACCCATTCGGGTCACCATCCTGGCAACTAGCAGTGCCTTGAAAGCTCTCTGTGGAGTCGCAGCTGGCAGTTCCAAAGCAAGCCTCAGTGCTCATTTTGCCAGATGGGGCAACCTGGGAGAACTCAATGCTAAAGATTCGAGTCAAGAAACGGTCATATCACTATTGGGTATGTTCGCGGGCAGCGTAGTTGTCTCAATGGTGAAGACACCAATAGCTACATGGACGACCTTGATGCTGCTACTGTCTATACACTTGGGCATGAACTACCGAGCCGTACGAGCCGTGAGCATGCGTTCGCTGAATCGCCAACGTGCAAATATCGTTTTCGCTCATCTGCAGGCGCATGACAAGGTTCTTACACCGTCACAAGTTTCCCAAAAAGAGCGAGTATTCGAAAGAGATGGCGCAATGAGAAGCATTACCGGCGACGTCATGGGATGGTGTCGTATCGGGGTGTCCTTCAGGCAACTCGTAGAGAGTATTGACGGCGGATCGGTCTCTTCCGGCTCGAACGCATCAATAAAGGTCGGCAGCGACTTCCTCAATCGGCTTTTGGACATCTTTAAACCTGATAGAGCTCGGTATATCATATGGGTTGATGTCGAAGCGAGCCGTTGCTGGATTGTATTGAGACAAGGTCTCACAGTCTGCGAGCAAATAAAGGCCTGGTACACAGCGTTCGTCGCAATGCGGCAGCTGTTGACGGAAAACGGTCAGCATGTCACTCGGAACACAATTTCGACAAGGGTCGAGCGTGATCAAACAGCCGACAGGACCTTGAAGACATTGGAACGAGTTCATACCGATGTACAAGTGCATTTCAACATGATCGAACAGAGACTTCGACAGGCCGGTTGGGATCTGGAAACGGCGGCCCTGGAGACTCATTCGGGCACGAGAGTTGCAAACAGCTGATGCGTGTCGTATTTTATCATGCCAGCCACTCTCAATCAAATCAACCTGGACCAGATATCAACAGTCGGGTCACGAGACAAGTCAGAGTGGCTGTCGGACGCGCTCAATCTCTTCTCGAAGTATCCTCACGGTTCGAGGAAGCGCAGCCGAAGAAGAACGGAAGCTCTCAACGGTGCCTATAGAACGATAGTTCTATTTAAAGGCTTTCAGTCGAGGTCATTCACAGGAAACTTACAGCTGCAGTGACGTCGACATGGCAACAAACTATCTTCGGCCTTATTCTTCTCCATGGAGAGGAGCTGAATCAGACTTTAATTGATCGGAAATGCTCTGCCTGTCCAGGTGAACGTTCGGTACTGGCGTCAGAACCGCAACGGTTCGCAAAGTCTGCAGAAGACAAACTGTAGCCTTTGAGCACATTGTAGAGACCGAGTTGACCGCCAGCCGTATACCGAAATGACAGTCGATGTCACTCAGAAGATACTTTACCAGCCTTACCAGGCAAGCTGAGATCTGGGTAGAGGAGTTAGAACGGTGGCATTCCATCGATAGGACAACGGGATTCCTCGCTGAGGTGTTGCTGGTTCACCAGATTCAACGCGGAACATTGATATGACGTGCAAAGATTTCTTCGACAGCATGAAAATGGTGAGAGTTTCGGCGCTGTTGTTGGTCGGTGTTGAGGGCAATGAGCCAGAAAGAATCGGCGGAGTGATGTGGCAGATGAACGATCATGATGCATGACAACGACAACCCGTACCGGAGATGCAGGCAGGGAGGATCCATCGAATCCATCGACGGTGACTAGCGGCCTTCTAGAAAAATTCTGTCGTCCTTCGATGGGGCGCACGGAACCCACAGGACCCACGGCCTGCAATCTAATCACGAGCCACTGAAACGATGGAATCCTCCCTAAGGCTTCGTCGCAAGCACAAGGCTGGTCAGCCCCTCGGACAAGTTGCCTGAGCCTTGCTTGCAGCCACGCGCCAACAATTTGCGCAGGCGCCGGCTTTTGATTGGTGACTGTCCACGAATAGACGGAGGCGTCTTCTGGAACAACGATGCTTTCTCCGAACCGGCGACTGAGCAGCCTTCTACCGAGTTACCATTGTTGTGCTACAGCCAAAGGACCGACTACCAAGGATGCGCACGAGTATCAAGGCAAACAATGATTCATAACAAGGCTCACGTGTGACGGTGCTTGGTCGTGCGTTCCACTCGACTCACATTCTTCGATTGCTGCCAGCCTGCCTTTTCCCCTCACCAATATTAACACCTTGCGACTAGTGCGGGCCGTGTTTCGCGGGCGAGCCATCTGCTTGGGTGCGGAACACAGGCGCAGTGTCAGCAAAGCTGCATTCCATGACTTCTTTGATCGTCGCTGCGGTGAGACGGACATGGGACGGCAGCAATCTACAGTGCTCGGGTACCTATCATTGCTGATCAATCACGATCACGCACCATGATTGCTTACAACCCCTCCCGCGGTGCTTTAATCGGAGGAACTCTAGTCGAGACAAGCAAGATCACGATGTCGCACAAAGAATGGACATGACGCACGCCATGCGATACAGAAATCGCACAAAGGAGTCACTATTCGTCCGCAACAACGTACCGGAGAGCCGGATAAACGTCAGGATTGAATTCCGTCTGTCATCAGCCTTGGGGGTGCAAAACAACAAGGAGGAGGAAATGGGAGGATGGTAGAGGAGGCTGCGTGTGCCCTCAGTACCCACTCTGATCCTGACGATACAAAGGCACCTCAGTGTGCGCAGTGTCAGGATGATCCCCACTTGGTGCGGCGGTGATCTCAAGCGGCAGCCCCGAGAAAGACTCGAAAGACGCTAGAACGTTAGCATTAGTGGAACAAACTCTTGACGGTCTTACGCCCGATGCCAAACTTGACTCGTCCAATGTGACCGTGACACCGTTGCCCTCTTTGCGCTCAGCGCTCCTCGTCGTCCTCACGTAACAGTACCAGTAACTCAGCACACTACCAGTAGTTAACCTACTGGTTCTCACCGTTTCGTTGCGAGCAGCTAGGACCTCGGACGCTGAACGCACGCACGCTCGCTCGTTCGGCCTCTTCTGTGGCTCGCCCGTGTCCTTGTCGATTTACTACGTATCACACGGTACCACGACCGTCAATTGTCCGCTCGGTCGAGCGAGTCGCACGTCTTTCTTCCTTTCCATGGTTCGAACATAGTTTCTTCTTTGTCCGACAACAGCCACATCGCTCGCACGAACGAACCTTGAGTGCCATTCTTCGTACCAATTAGGTTGTCTTGCGTTGTTTCAAACGGGAGTGACAGTACCCGGAACGCTTTCTAACACCCTTTACCAATCCATTCGATTGACTCTGGCCCTACATACGGTACTCATACCTACACCAAGTCCTCGAATACATAGCCACATCGCATCTTATTCGCGTCTCACAAACTCGGTTTACTGCAGTAGACACATTCTTCTGGAATTCCGCCTTGGTCGCACAGCATAACACAGACATCTCCCGACACCTGCAACTCATACAGTACCCGCTGACCGATTCGATTCGTTACCAACGCCAATCGGTCGTGCAGTTTGACCGTTTCGCTGCAAATCAAAGTACCCTTCTCTGTTGCGCTTCCATTGCATTGACATGACTCTTGGGTTTCTTCCTTGACACCTTCTACACACACACCATCGACCTCAATCTACGATCACATCACAGCAGCAATCACGATCAAAAAGCTGGAAAAGAGTTGCTTTGTTTGTGGCCGATCGACACAGCACCCATTCTAGGTGCACATTACATTCAAACTGGCGTCGCTACAAGTCACTGAACGGCCGCAATTGCGACAAGCAAGCTCGTTCAAGGATCACTTGGTTCACGTATCAGAGCGACGACTGAGCTTCTTGAGCGTTATGGTGACGAGGAAAACTTCGAATAATACTACGACACCAAAAGATCACACGACTTCGCGTTCAAAGAGTCCAACAGGTGCAGAGTGGGACGCCGACGACGAGAGTCCGTTGTCAGACACAGCCATGTCCATGTCACCAGACGACAGTCTGAATTCACGGCCCCTTAGCGTATCGATACCTAGACCACAAGGCCCAGCATGCGTGCGGCGGCCGACACTGAAAGAGATCCTCTCCAACTCATCACCTCCTCCGTGGACGCTCACTGCGTTCATGGCATACCTTTCAACAAACCACTGTCTGGAGACACTAGAGTTCACCATGGACGCCGGACGGTACAAGAAGCACTACGCGAAGGTTCTCGCCAAAGCAGAAGAAAAGGGTAAAGCACCATCTGGCAAGGACTGGGACAACATCAGACTGTTATGGCAGCGCTTGATGGAGGCCTACATCCAGCCTAATGGATCACGGGAGGTCAACCTGCCGTCCGAAGTCAGGGATCCTCTGCTTAACACCGACTTTTCTTCTTCTCCACCTACTCCAGAGACTCTCGACACGGCCGTATCAAAGGTCTACGAGTTGATGGAGGACTCTGTCCTCGTGCCGTTCTTGAACAGTCTTTCGCCGACAGTAGTACAATCACCACCACCACCAGAGATGACGGGCAGACCGTCGTATGAGAGCAGTATGGGACAGAGCGAGGACAAGTCGCGATGGAGGAAAAACAGACTCAGCAGAAACAGTCCACCACCTTCAGGCTCACTCGACG